>Ga0315294_10002378_pt1 | contig 20598 bp, 18 predicted proteins | sample YL17G13_40_MG_FD_203626 | JGI IMG/M metagenome (GOLD analysis project Ga0315294, IMG submission 203626) | Sediment microbial communities from Yellowstone Lake, YNP, Wyoming, USA - YL17G13_40 | ecosystem: Environmental > Aquatic > Freshwater > Lake > Sediment | place: USA: Wyoming | collected...
GACAAGCTGGGAATGGACTGCAACGAAGGGTCCTGGGTCGTGGGCTGGGCCATGGAATGTTATGAAAAAGGCGTATTCACCAAGAAGGAAACCGACGGTCTCGACCTGAGCTGGGGTAACGCCGAAGCCGCAAAGGAACTTTTGAACCGCATCGCGCGGCGACAGGGGTATATCGGAAACCTACTGGCGGACGGGGTCATGCGGGCATCCAAGAAGGTCGGCGGACCGGCCGCGGACTGGGCCATCTACGGATGCAAGGGATCCGCGCCCCGCGGCCATGACCACCGCGGGACGACCCGCTGGTATGAACTCCTGGACACCTGCGTGACCAACACCAGCTCCCTGGACGCCACCTGGGGGGGAGTCCATCCCAAGCTGGTGGACCAGGAGGAGGCTACGGATCATTTCTCCCACGAGCAGGTTTCCACGATCAACGCCAAATTCAGCGGGATCCGGCTCTTCGACGACTGCCTGGGGACCTGCCGGTTCGCCTCCCCCCACCCCAAGCTGCAGCTGGAGTGCTTCAACGCGGTCACCGGGTGGAACTGGAAGCTCGAAGACGGGTTCACGGTGGGAAGGCGAATCACGAACCTGCTGCGGGTTTTTAACTTCCGCCACGGGGCGAAGATCGAGGACGAGAGGCCGTCCAAACGGTACGGCTCCATCCCCGTGGACGGCCCGGCCAAGGGCAGAAACATAATGGAGAAGTGGCCCATGATGGTGGAAAACTACTACCGCCTGATGGGTTGGGATCCCAAGACGGGCAAGCCCCTGTCGGAGACGCTGGAGAAGCTGGGGCTGAAGGAGATCATCAAAGACCTAAAATAAAATCCGAAGCACGAAATCCGAAACAAATTTGAATGACCAAAATTCAAAATTAGGCTTTGTTCGAAAAGTACGTAATTCGTCTCATGGCTGGTCAAAATGAAAAATCTTGAAATTTGCCAAGAAATCGCGTTTGGCCGGACCGTCTCTGAAATCCCCCCCAACCCCCCTTTAATAAAGGGGGGCAGGGGGGATTTCTGGCGGGGCCGTGGTCCTAGGGAAAATCCTGGCTACTGGTTGCGGCCCTGCCAATCTACGAACGACTTTTGAAAAGTGATTAATCACGTACTTTTCGAACAAAGCTCAAAATTAAAAACGCCTGTTTTGAAAATTCGGAATTCGGATTTGAAAATTTGTTTCGAGTTTCGATATTCGGATTTCGGATTTATGAAGGGTTATGCATATCCGCATTGAATTATGGATGTGGCTGGGGGAAAACCCGGGGTGCGGCTTTCAGTCCCTTTCGGAAATGCGGTCTTTCCGGGAAATGGATCTGGAGGAGGGGCTCACCGTCATCCAGCTCCTGGCCCGCCTGGCCGCTCAATCCCCAGTAATCGAAGAAAAGATCTTTAACCGGAAAAAACGGAAACTGTTTCCCAACCTCAGCGTGGTCGTGACCCACGAAGGATTGGTGGTCAGCCCCTTCAACATTGATGAAAGTGAAATGAAGGACGGGTATAAAATAACAATTTTGCCTCTCTATGTGGGAGGGTAAAGAAAGTGTCTGAAGAATCGTAAGGGCGATTCATGAATCGCCCTTATGGCTGGTGGATAATAGATGAGCGAGTATAAACACCGAAGAAGAGGGGAAAGAAATGAAGATTGACCTGGAGAAATGCATCGGATGTCGGAAGTGCGCCGACTATTGCCCGGTAGGCGCCATTTCCTACATACAGGATGAAAAGAACCCCAAGAAGAAAAAGGGCGCCATCGACCTGGAAGAGTGCGTGGAATGCGGCGTGTGCTTCCGCGCCGGGGTCTGCAAACCCGAGGCCATTTTCCGCCAGGAAATCGGCTGGCCGCGGAGTGTCCGCCTGGCCTTCAGCGACCCCATGATCGAGCACAAGAACACCGGCGTCCCGGGAAGGGGCACGGAGGAGATGAAGACCAACGAGGTCACGGGAAGGTTCAAGAGAGGGGCCTACGGGATGGCTGTTGAAGTGGGCCGCCCGGGTGTGGCCGGAAGGCTGGAAGACCTGGAGAAGATCGCCATGGCCTTGGCCAAAATCGGGGTGGAATTCGAACCGAAAAACCCGGTGACCTTCCTCTTCGAGGATGTGAAAACCGGAAAGCTGAAGCCTGAGGTACGCAAGGAAAAGGTTCTTTCGGCCATCATCGAGTTCGTGGTCAAGCCCGAGCAGATCAGGCCGGTGCTCCAGGCTTTGAAAGATATTTCCCCGAAGATCGACAGCGTCTTCTCCCTGGACCTGATCAGTTTCCCCGAGGAGTCGGAAAAAGCCCCGGCGCTGGAGGTGGTCAAAGAGATGGGCTTCCCGGTCTATCCCAACGGCAAAGTAAACCTGGGACTGGGCAAAATCTTAAACAAATAGGAAATTGTAGGGGCAACCCTGCGTGGTTGCCCTTCTTGCGGGCGGCCACACAGGGCCGCCCCTACAAAATCCTGCTTGGTTCCGGCTAACTCGAGTTAGGAACTTAAAGGAGATTTTTTATGACCCACACTTTACATCGCACTGGAGATTTGCAAAGTCTCAGAGAAGACTTCCCCATGCTGACCCACGTGGCCAGGGGTTTCAATGACCAAGGGGCCAGCGTCCGGCTGAAAAAAATTGCTCAGACCATGACCAAATATACGGACCTCCATTTCGGGGACTGCAAGGTGGGCAATAAATACCTGATGGAGTCCGCGGAAATTATGGACAAGCTCACTGTGGGCTGCCAGGTGGTATTCAAAGATAAAGAAAGCCTCATCGGCTGCATGAAGGAATTAAAGCAGATCGACCAGGGTATTTCCATCGTCGTATCGGGGATATTCGAGGAGGTTTTCGAGTGCTGTAATAAGGCCGGCCTTAAACCTCCGCTGATCGAGTTTGCCCTCGGAGTTCACGGCAATACCAAGAGGCTCTGGTCCCCCGAGATCCTCGAATTCGTGACCATGTGCGGCCACGGGCTGGTCTCCGGCCGCCTGGTGAAAAAGATGGTCGAGGATATCAAAAAGGACAAGATCACCGCGGAAAAGGCGGCCATCGAACTGGCCAAACCCTGCCTCTGCGGGATCTTCAACCCCGACCGGGCCGCCAAGCTATTAAAGAGAATGACCGGCCAGGTGTAGGGGCGGGTTTGAAACCCGCCCCTACTGGTGAGAACATGGCGATTCCCTCGCAGGGGCAATTAATGAATTGCCCCTACTTATTTTGCACTGCTATCTTATCCCCGCTGCTTTGATGCCCTTCAGCTTTTCCCTCTCCCCCGAATTTGGGGGAGAGGGCGGGGTGAGGGGGAGAGGAGTTGGTCCATTTTGAACCCCAATTTAAGTCAACGTCCCAGAGTCGCTGTGATCATGGGCGATGCCACGGGCATCGGTCCGGAGATCGTGGCCAAGTCCCTGAACACCGAAGAGACCCGCCGGATCTGTATTCCCGCGGTCATCGGAGATTCCCGGGTGATGGCCGAGGCCATCAAGCTCACCAAAGTCCCCTTGAAGATCGTCCCCCGAAAAAATTGGAAAGAGCTGACCGGAGAGCCCGGCCTCATGGAGATGTTTGACCTGGCAAACCTTGACCCAAAAGAGTTCAAGATTGGCGAAGTCAACGGGAAAGTCGGGAAGGCCTGTCTCGCGTACCTGGATTTTGCCATCTCCCAGGCCATGAGGGGCGAGGTCGAGGCCGTCGTTTTTGCCCCCTTAAACAAGCTGGCCATGAGGCTGGGCGGCTCCGACTTCAAAGATGAGCACGGCTATTTTGCCAAACACACCAAGGCGGAACTCTACGGAGAGATCAATGCCCTGGACCCCCTCTTTACTTCCCGGGTCACGTCTCATATCGGATTCCGGGACATCGCCAATCGGCTTACCCCGGACCGGATCGTAAACGCCGTTAAACTTCTCCATCACACCATGAGCCGGGTTGGGATTCAAAAACCAAAAATCGGGGTGGCCGCGCTCAATCCCCACGGGGGGGAGAAAGGTCTCTTCGGTCCGGAAGAAGACACGATCATCAAACCCGCGGTGGAAAAGGCCCGGGCGGAAGGGATGGATGTGGTCGGTCCCTACCCCGCGGATACGATCTTTGTGCGCGCCCGCCGGGGCGAGTTTTCCGGCATCGTCACCATGTATCATGACCAGGGGCAGATCGCCACCAAGCTTCTGGGATTCGATCGAGGCGTAACCGTTGCCGGAGGCCATCCCATCGTGATCACCACCCCGGCCCACGGGACCGCTCATGATATCGCCGGGAAAGGAATCGCGGATATCGGAGCCTTCCAGGCCGCCCTGCGGATCGCCGTGCGAATGGCCCAACATTCTAAGAAAAGCTGACGATGATTTAGCTTGCATTGCCCCAAGGCGGCAATTAGAATTTATTTATCAGCAGTCATAATCAAATCCGAAGCACGAAATTCGAAATCCGAAACAAATTCGAATTTCCTAAATCCCAAAATCCCGAACGGGATTTTTGTAGGGGCGCACTGCGGTGCGCCCTTTTTTGAGATTCGGATTTAGGTATTGTTTCGCATTTCGATATTCGAATTTCGGATTTATTTTTGCATAGTCCCTTAAAAATAAACTTGTGCACAAGATGATGACAAACTGTAGGGGCAACCCCCCGTGGTTGCCCTTATGCGGGCGGCCACAGGGGGCCGCCCCTACAATATCTTGATCTTGTTTGGTTCCGGCTTGGCCGGGTTAGGAAATTGTAAGAATCTTTCTTAGTCTGCGCCCTCTGCGCTCTCTGCGGTGAATCGTTTAATTTTTTTATTTGTTTAGGGGGAGTCATGAAGGTCATCGGAGTTCATCTGGATCGCTGCACCGGATGCAAAACCTGCGAACTGTACTGCGCGGCTGAAAGGGGAAGCGACGGGAAAACCCTCTTAAAAGCCGTTCAGGAGTCCCCGACTCCAAGGCCTCGCGTCCGAGTGGAGGGAAGCAATCAGTTGCCCATCGCCATGCAGTGCCGTCACTGCCTCAACGCCCCCTGCGTGGATGCCTGCCTGACCGGAGCTTTGACCCGGGAGCCCAAGTCCAACCTGGTGGTTGTCCAGGAGGACCGCTGCATCGCCTGCTGGACCTGCACCCTGTTCTGCCCCTATGGAGTGATATACCCCTGGCCGGACCGGAAAATCGCCCTGAAATGCGACCGGTGCGCCTTCATGGACAATCCGGTTTGCGTGGAGGTCTGCCCCTGCAAGGCGCTGGAACTGGTGGATGTGGAGGAGTTCGATAAAATATTCGAGCACCGGCGGCAGGAAGTGAACCGGAAGGTAGCCGAAAGCAAAGCGGGAGGAATGCTGTTGCTCGATCTTAAATGAGGGTGCAGGGTGTCGGGTGTAGGGTGTACGGAAACAGGGTTTGCCACCCAGCTTTAGACTTTATAGGTCATCTCCAAATTAGTTGATCGAATATTTTATGAAAACCTGCCAAGGGCCCGGAAGGAAAGTCAGATTGCGCCGCAAGCATCGGCGGGATATGGATTTCCATAGCCTCCCTGCTTGCCTTCCGCAAAGCGCAGCGGGGGCGGGAAAAGAAAACTTCGATGAGGGGACAGAACACCCCCGCCACAGCTAAAAAGGCATAGGTGCCTCATGATTGCAAGCAATATGACTTTCCTTCCGGGACCCTGGAATCACCTGACATTTCGAATATACCAGCTCTTTGGCTTTCAACTAATTTGGAGATGAGCCGACTTTAAAAACGGGACTCAGGACTAAAAAACATAAAGGATTGGAACGTTCTCTATGGAATCGATTCAGGTAAAAACCGTTGACCCGATCAGTCAAGAGCTTCTGAAATCCGCCTACCAGAGGGGGCTCAAGCTGAGCTGGGACCGCTTTGAAAGGCTCCAGCCCCAGGATGGTTTCCTGCGGATCGGGCTGAGCTGTCCCTACGGCTGCCTCCAGGGCCCCTGCCGCATCGATCCCTTCGGCCGCGGACCGGACCGAGGGCTTTGCGGGCTGGACCGGGATGGGATGGTCGCGGCGCTGCTGCTTCGCCTTGCTCTCAGCGGAGCCTTGGAAGCCATGCCGGAAGACAAGCCGGCTTCCGAACCCTCCTGGGCTCCCGCTTTGAAAGAAGCTCTCTCTCGAGCAATAAAGAACCTCGGAGAAGACCGGATCTCCTCCGGAGAAATACAAAAGGCCGCCGCCCTTTTAAACCGCCCCATGGAATCCGCGGGAGGCATGATCACCCAGGCTCTGCGGCTGGCCCTGCTGACCATCGGCTGGCTCTCGAAGGGCCCGGCATCCCAGGGGCGGAAAAAATCGCTCCCCCTCAGGGTCGGCTATGGCCTTCTGGCCCAAAAGGAGATCAACATCGGAATCTGCGGCCGGCCTTCGCCGGAATTCCTGGAAGTGCTCCTGGGCGAAGTAAATAAGAATCTTTCCGGCATCGGACAGGTTCTCTCCCTGGGCCAATTCATTTCCCTGGATGGAAGCTACCTGCCCAGCGTCTGCACCTCCGGTGAAGCCGATTTGGTATTGAGTTCGGGGAAAATCAACTTCCTGATTGCCGGACCGGGGACCGACCCCTCCATCATCGAACTCTGCCGCACCCTGAATATTTCTGCAACTTCCTCTTTGGACCCCAAATCTGTCCGGGATTTGGTACCAAAAGCCAAAGAGAAGAAGGCAGCCATACAACTAAGTTTCAACCCGCAACCCGCTTTGGTGGAAGAAGCCGAAGTTGCCGTCGGCTCTTCGATTCTGGAAGAGTATTTCAAAAAAGCCCCGGCCAAAAAATTGGCCTTCCTGGGCGGAGCCGATCATCCTTACCACGCCCTGGGATGGATTCCGACGGAAGTAACTCCCGCCCTTCAGGGCAAGGGTTTTGCAGTGACCGCCTGGGGTGACTGCGGGTTGTGGATGGTCAAAAAGGGCCTCGCCTCCCCTAAAAATAAACGGCCCGTTCAAATCCTGGACGGGCGGCGGGGGCCGGTTCCGGCTTTGAAGGCCCTGGCCGCATCCGGAAGGCTGAAGGACGTCAAGGGGATCTGCTACACGGGGATTAAAAGCTGTCAGGACCTGGCGGCGGCTTTGGGATTGGCCGGCCTGGGTCTCAGGGTCGGCATGGCTGTCCCCCTCCCCCTGTGGGGAAGCGAGAAAGTCCGGAATCTCCTCCAGGAGAAGCTGGCCGCCATGGGAGGAAGTTTGACCCACTTCGATCACCCGGCCCAGGCGGAAGAGATTCTGGATTGGTTTTTAAAAAATGAAGCCTAATTTCGAAATTCGAATTTCGAATTTTATCAAGATATGGACATCGTAATCATTGGCAGCGGGCCCGCGGGTGTTCAGGCGGCCCTTCAATGCCGGCAGAGCTGGCCCCGCAAATCGGTAACCCTGGTCGAAGGGGAGAGTCACGTCGGGTACTGCCGACCTCTCCTGCCCCAGTTCATGGCCGGGCAGGCCAAGGAGGAGAAGCTCTTTCTCTTTAAACCGGGGGAAGACCCTCTGCTCCAAATGAAAACCGGGGCGAAGGTTCAATCCCTGGACAGGGAAAAACAGACCCTTAAGCTGGAAAATGGGGAAGAAATCAGATACGAGCGGATGACCCTGGCTCCCGGCGGCCGGCCCATCATTCCCCGCCTGGAGGGAGCCGATCGCCTGGAGGGGATTTTCCCCGTCCGCAATCTCCCCGAAGCCCAAACTGTCAGAAGCTGGATAACCAAGGAGCAGAAGATCATCGTCCTGGGCGGCGGACTGGTGGGAGTCAAGACGGCGGTTTATCTGCGATCGGCCGGCTTTCAGATCTCGGTGGTGGAAAAGGAAGATCATCTCCTTCCTCAAGCCCTAAAGGGAGATGCGGCCGGGTACGTGGAAACCCATTTCCTTCAGATGGGCATCGATCTTTATCTGGGCCAGACCCTTGAAGCGGCGGAAGGGGATCGGGGAAAAATCAAAAGGGTAAGGGTGGGAGGACAGTGGATTCCCTGCGATACCCTGCTCCTGGCGATCGGTTCAACCCCTAATATTTCTTTCCTCGAAAGTTCCGGATTGCTGGAGGGGGGAAAGCTTCGGGTTTCGGCCTCTCTGCAGACAAAAGACCCCCGGATTTTTGCCGCCGGCGACGCGGTCACAATTTTTACTGCGGACGGGAAGAAATACACTCCCTGGACCTGGCCCCAGGCGGTTTCCCAGGGGAAACTGGCCGCGGCGAATCTCTACCGGCCGCATCCCCTCCCTCTCAAAGCCTTGACCCGGGTGAACTCCATGAACCTTCAAGGCCTGTCTCTTAACATGCTGGGGGCTTTCGTCGAGGGCTCCGAAGAGGTTTCTTACGCTCCGCAGGGCGGGGGAATCCTGCGCCAGGTCTTCCTGCATGACGGCCGGATCATCGGAGGGGCCCTGGTGGGAGATATTACCGGCGCGGGGTCCATGCATCACCTAATGATCCGCGGAGAGGACTCTGCTCAAGAAATTTCAAGATTCATCAAGCCTTCCTTCGGCCTCATGCCCCGGGGTCTTTCAGACCGCGGCCTGGAGCGCAGAAGGGCCAGGCTCATTCCCGGAGAGGAAAAATAGCTATGCTGATCCGAAAAGATCTCTGTGTCGGCTGTGGACGGTGCCAACCCTACTGTCCGGTGGGAGCCATCCAATTCGAGGAGCTGAAGAGCGTGGTGGACCAGGAGGTTTGTTACGAATGCGGAACCTGCCTGCGGTCCGAGATCTGCCCGGTGGAAGCCATCGAAGAATCCCCGTACGTGTATGAGTATCCCCGGGCGCTGCGGAAATTTTTCAGCGACCCGAATGCCACCCACGCCCTTACCGGCATCGCGGGGCGGGGAACGGAAGAGTCGAAGAGCAATGATGTCATCAACCGGGTCGTACCGGGTGAAGTGGGGGTGGCCATCGAATTCGGGCGGCCCACCCTGGGAATGGACCTGACCAACATTCAGAAGGTCACTCGGGCCATGGCCAAAGCCGGCATCACCGAGATCGAGCCCGACAACCCCTTCAATGACATGATTCAGAACCACGACACCGGCGACTTGAAGCCGGAACTCATGGGCGAGAAGGTCCTGAGCGCGATCATGGAATTCAAGGTGAAGCGGGATCAGCTTGGCCATGTTCTTCGCACCATCAAACAGGCGGCGAAAGAAGTGGACGGCGTTTTCGTGGTGGATGTTTATACCCGTCTGGAGCCCGGGCTGACCGTTCCCAAGGAAGTAATCGAGACGATCGAAGCCGAAGGGTACACCCGGCGGCCGAATGCGAAAATCAACATGGGCCTGGGAAGGGCCAACAAGAGGAAAGACTCATGACTCACAGCTTGCACCGCGAAGGCCCCCTGGATCTGCTGGATAAGGAGTACGTCCTCTTCGTCTACCCGGCGAGGGGATTCAACTATGACGGCAGCGGACCGAAGGTCAGGCGCCTGGGAGAGATGCTCTTCCACCAGGGCCCGGCCAACCTGCTGGTGACCACCCTTCGGCGGAACATGTACAGCGCGATTTCCCAGGAGGAAATCCTGAACAGCATCAAAGATGGAGCCAAGATTTTCTGCGTTCTGGAAGATCGGGAAAAATTCAAGGATACTATGGCCAAGATCAAGGAGATGGACGAGGGGATCTCCATCGTGATCAGCGGGGTCATCGACCGGGTGCGGGAAGTGTCGGCCGAGCTCGGCCTGAATCCCCACACGATCAACCTCTCCCTGGGAATTCACGGCAGGACGGACCGCCTCCCGCCCGCGGACATCCGCCAGTTCACCACCATGTGCGGCCACGGCATGGTGTCTCCCAGGCTGATCCGGGACGTGATCCGCAGGGTCAAGACGGGAAAACTGAACCTCTGGGAGGCCAGCCTGATCCTCACCGCCCCCTGCAGCTGCGGGATTTTCAATCCCTGCAGGTCCGCAGAAATGCTCAAAGATCTGGTTCCCCTCTATACCGTCAATCGTCTGTGAACCCTCCGGAATGGAAATTGCCGTTGGCCACAGGGGGAAAATTTTCCCCGGGCTTCCGACGGTTTCAAATGTTTTGCCCAAACCATGGGAATCCCGGAGCAAGTCCGGGAGTGAGTTGAATGATTGAGATCCCGTATAGGCATTTCCAGAAATCCCCCCCAACCCCCCTTTAATAAAGGGGGGCGAGGGGGGATTTCTGTGACCCACCGCGGAGCGAAGCCCGTACGGGCGACCCGGCGGGTCGCCCGTACATCAGAACGGAAGATAAAGCCTATTTGATACCGCCTATACCATGTTAAGACGAAGTCCGGAAGCATCTTCGGGAAACGAGGAAATCTCGCCGATCCTTACTGGAGGAAAAGATGAGGGTTGAGGCAGAGAAATGTGTGGGATGCGAGACCTGTATCCCCTATTGCAATGTGGGCGCCATCTCCATGCGGGATGACGTGGCCGTCGTGGACGAAAAGGTATGCGTGGAGTGCTGGGTTTGTTACCGCAATCGAGTGTGCCCGCAGGATTGTTTTGAACCCACGCCCCTCAAATCCCCGGGAGACATCTTCAAGCACATCCTGAGCGACCCCACGGTCACCAGCGAGGGGACGGGGGTTCCGGGACGGGGCACGGAGGAAGCCAAGACCAACGATGTGACCGGAAGATTCGCCACGGATACCTACGGCATTTGTATCGATATGGGGAGACCCGGGGTGGGTACCTACATGCGGGATGTGGAAAAAGTCGCCATGGCGGCGGCCGGCGCCGGGGTCCGGTTTGCCAGCCCGAAGGAGACCCCTCTTTCCGGATTGATGACCGACATCCGGAGCGGAAAAATTCGCGACGAATATCTCCCGGTTCACGTGTTATCCGTGATCATTGAAGGAACCTGCAAAAGAGAACAACTGGGGCCGGTTCTGGAGGCCTTATTGAAGGTGGAGAAAGAAATTGAAACCGTATTCAGCCTGGGGATCGTTTCCATGGCGGTGGGTGACGGGGATGAACCTTTGTTTAAGACCCTGCAGCAATATGGCCTGAAAAAGCCGCCCCGCGGGAAGGTGAACGTGGGCCTCGGAAGGCCTCTTTATAAAGGCTGAGTAAGGGCACGATGTCCCGCGGAACGTGGGATGCCCCTACGGCGCTGGTGAAGGGAATTTTCTTGTTGCCAGCATATTGGTTGTAGTTTGCGGTTAAACGTTCGTAACCCTGGACAGGAGAGGATATTATGACTCACAGCTTGCACCGTTGCGGGAAAATGCAGGAGAAGGACTTTGTCTGGCTCCTGTATCACGTGAAAGGCATCAATGACCAGAATCTGGTCGAAAGGCTCCGCAAGGCCATCGCCATCATCGAAGAAGTTGGGTCGGTGAACTGGGGCGATGTTAAGTCCGGGCCCATCGTGAGTGTTTCTGCGGCGGAAATCAAGGCCAAGCTCACCGAAAAGTCGAGGATACGCGGAGTTTTTACCTCCCGGGACCAAGTGACGAATTTTCTGAAGAAGATGAAGGAAGCCGATCTCGGGTTCTGTGTGATTATATCTGGATTACTGGATCAGGTTTTCTCTTCCTGCCGGGAAGCGGGGGTTAAGCCCCATACCATGAACTACTCCATCGGGGTTTTCGGCAAAAAGGAGCTCCTGGCTGATGACGACACCCTGGCCATCACGACCATGTGCGGCCATCACATGATCCCCGACGAGTTTGTGGCCGAGGCCCGGAAGAGAGTGAAGGAGGGAAAGCTGTCTCCTGAGAAGGCGAGCCAGGAATTCGCCGAGCTGTGCCCCTGCGGGATCTTCAACCAGGAAAGGGCCAAGGAGCTGTTGATTTTGGAGAAGGAAAATCCTGTTTGAAGAGACCCGGATGACCAAGAAGGACACTCTCCCCGGGGCCGCCGTCAGCATCATCAGAACGGCGGCCAAGACCCCGCTTATCGTGCCCCCGCATTAAGATTCATCTCCCCTTCCAGGGATAAAAAGGAAGAGCGTCACGCCCAAGGCGTGACTTGAGGATCGGCCCTTCGGGCCTTGAGGACTGCCACGCCGGGGGCGTGGCTTGAGGAGCGCTTCGCTTGAGGCAAAGGCCAACAAAATTTTAGCCTCAAGGGCGAAGCCCGGTCCTCGAATCAAGCCGAAGGCTTGACGGTCCTCGAATCCCGCCTTTGGCGGGATGGTCCTCAAGCGAAGCGCTCCTCGAGGGGGCCTCGCCCCCGGTCCTCGAGGCCGTCAGGCCGGTCGATTGAAGATCAGGTTGAATTTCATCCCCGACTGTGTGATACTGATTAAAAAAAGAGAGGTTCGAAGGATGGGCCTGATCCGTCTTCTTTTCACGAATCCCTTGGCTTTTCTTCTGCTCATCATTCCCCTTCTTTACTCCATCATTATCCATGAGCTGGCCCACGGATGGGTGGCGAACAAAATGGGGGACTCCACGGCCAAATGGCTGGGTCGGCTCAGCCTCAACCCCGTCAAGCACATCGACCCCATCGGCACCCTCATGCTCTTCTTCTTCGGCTTCGGCTGGGCTAAACCCGTCCCGGTGAACTTCAACAACCTCCATGACCCTCGCAAAGGATTGATTCTGGTTTCCGCGGCCGGAATCATCGCCAACACGATTCTGGCTTTCCTCGCTCTTCTCCTTCTCCGCGTTTTCAACCCGGCTCCCTTCGGGGCCGTATCCACTTTTCTGGTTTACATGGCCCAGATCAACATCATGCTGGCCGCCTTCAACTTGATTCCTATCCCTCCACTCGACGGCTCCAAGATCCTCATGGGGTTCTCCTCTCCCCAATTTCAATATACCCTGGCCCGTCTGGAACCGTACGGGTTTTTTATCATCATCGCCCTGCTCTACCTGAACATCCTGGACCCGCTCATCGCGTTGTTTGAGTGGATCATCACCGGAATCATCAGCCTCCTGCTGCCATGAAAAACCCCGGATGAGGGAGGAATGGCCTGGACTTTCACCGTCCTCGGCGGCGGCCAGGAAATCGGAGCAAACTCCTACCTTTTAAGCCTTTCCGGCGTGCCCCTTCTCCTGGATGCCGGCCTTCATCCCAAAAAATTCGGGCTGGAAAGCCTGCCCGACTATGACCGCATCGAACGGGAGCTGGAGGCCATCTTCATCACCCATGCCCACCTGGACCACGTGGGATCCCTTCCGGTCATCAATCACCGGCACCCTCAAGCCCCCATCTTCGCCACCCTCCCGACCAAAGATATCGCCCTGCGGATGCTTCACAATACGGTTACGGTGATGAACATCTTCCGGGAAGAGAAAGGGCTGGCGGAATATCCCTTTTTCGGCCATGAGGACCTCTGGCCTCTCGAAGGGGAAATTATGGGGCTGGATTATAAAATAGCCCGGAGTTCATCCTCCCCGGGAAAACAGATTTACAGCGATCAGCTGCATCTCCGGGGAGGGATTCAGGCCCGTTTTTTGCCCGCGGGACATGTCCTGGGAGCGGCCGGCATTCTCTTCCGCCAGGGGAGGCGTTTCCTTTTTTACACGGGGGATATTTCTCTGCAGGCCCAGGGTCTGATTCCCGGAGCGATTCTCCCGGATGAGAAGATCGACACTCTGATCCTGGAGTGCACCTACGGCAATGACCCCGCCTACCATTCTCAGAACCGGCAGAAGGAGATCGAATCTTTCGCCGGGGAAGCCGGCTCCATTCTTTCCGCAGGAGGCTGCGTTCTCATCCCGGCCTTTGCCCTGGGAAAGACCCAGGAGCTCCTCTGCATCATCTACCAACTCATGCGGACGGCAAAGATTCCTTCGGTCCCCCTCTTCATCTCCGGGCTGGGGAAGAGCATTACCGAGATTTACCAGGACCACCGCCGTTATCTTCGACCCCAGGCCTCCATCTTGAGCTTCGACCTCTTCTCCGTTCTGGGATACCTGGACGATCTTTCCATTCAGTCCCTCCTCAAAGAACCCTGCATCATCGTGGCCACCAACGGCATGATGGTGGAGAACACTCCCTCCGCCCGGATCGCCCGCTGGATGGTCCCGGAAGAGCGTCACGGGATCTTCTTCTGCGGCTATGTGGACCCGGATACCCTGGGCTACCGGGTATTCCATGCCCGGCCGGGCGAGGCTCTCTCTTTCTCTCCCGAAGGGGATCCGGTAACCATTCATAACCCCAACATCCGCCGGTTCTACCTCTCCTCCCATGCCGACCGTTACGAACTCCTGGAGGTGGCCCGCAGGATCAAGCCCCGCAATATTATTTTGATCCACGGGGAGAGAGAGGGGATGGAATTCATGAAGGGGGAACTGGAGGGTGACTTTCAGGTGTTGATCGGAGAGAGGGGGAAGACGATCACCCTTGACTGAAATGCGGAATGGGGAATGCGGAATGGAAGGGACAGGATAGAAAATTCCCCCTCACCTTCATCCTCTCCCCCTTCGAGGGGGAGAGGGCAGGGTGAGGGGGTACATTCCGAATTCCGCACTCCGCATTCCGCATTTTGTTCGGCCCCTTGAACCCTACAATTTTTTAATGGCCCTTGCCAGCCGTTTCAAAACCTCCTCCTTTCCAAGTATCCTCATCACCTCATAGATCCCGGGGCTGACCGATTTTCCGGTGAGGGCCACCCGCACGGCCTGGGCGATGGCCCCCAGCTTGATATTTTTCCGGGCGACGATCTCTTTAAAAATCTCTTCCAGGCCCTTCTCATCGACTTCCGGGGCCGAGTCCAGCATGGCGACCAGGATCTCCAGGGGTTCTTTGATGACCGGGGTGAGGTGTTTTTTCTCCGCCTTCTCGTCAGTCTGGAAATCGTCCCGGAAGTAGAACTCCGCCATGTCGGCCATCTCCACCAGGGTCTTGGACCTCTCCTGGAGGGTCTTGACGATCTCCACCAGCCAGCTTATGGACCGCGGTTTCAACCCTTTGCCTTCCAGGAAGGGGAGGAGCAACTCGGCCAGGGTCTCCGGCTTTTCCTGGCGGATGTAAACCCCGTTCAACCAGTTGAGCTTTTCCTGGTTGAAAACCGCCGCCGATTTGCCCACATTTTTCAGGGAAAAATTCCGGATCAGTTCCTCCGGGGTAAAGACTTCCTGATCTCCGTGAGACCAGCCCAGGCGTACGAGGTAATTCACCAGCGCCTGAGGCAGGTACCCCATATCCTTATAGGCCATGACCGAGGTGGCCCCGTGCCGTTTGGACAGCCGGGCCTTGTCGGCCCCCAGGATCATGGGTACGTGGGCAAACTCGGGCAGGGGATACCCGAAGGCCTGATAAAGGAGAATCTGCCGGGGGGTGTTGTTCACGTGATCGTCACCGCGGATGACATGGGTGATACCCATGGTGGCATCGTCCACCACCACGCTGAAGTTGTAGGTGGGCCAGCCGTCGCTGCGCAGGATGACCAGGTCGTCCATTTCGGCATTATCGAATTCCACCGTCCCCTTGATCAGGTCCGGAAGGACCGTTTTCCCCTCCTGGGGAGCCTTGAAACGAATGGCCGGAGTCCGGCCGGGAATCGGGCTCTCCAGGTTCCGGCAACGGCCGTCGTACTTGGGTTTTCGCTTTTCCTGCATGGCCTTCTGGCGCTTCTCTTCCAACTCCTCCGGGGGGCAATAACAATAATAGGCTTTCCCTTCCCGGATAAGGCGCTCGGCATGCTCCCGGTACATGGTTATCCGGTCCGTCTGGTAGATCGGGCCCTCATCCCAGTCCAGTCCCAGCCAGGTCATCCCTTCCAGGATGGCGTCGATGGACTCCTTGGTGGAGCGGACCTGGTCCGTGTCTTCAATTCGCAGGATAAACTTTCCCCCCTTGTTCCGGGCCAGCAGCCAGTTAAAAAGGGCGGTCCGGGCTCCTCCGATGTGCAGAAAACCGGTCGGGCTGGGGGCAAAACGCAAGATCATCTGGCTCACCATCTTCTCCCGTTTCTTTTTTTTAATTTTATCTTAGCTTTTCGCCACCTTAGGGTCAAGAGGGATAAAATCGACCGGCCCCAAGGGCCTTGAGGAGCGCCACGCCGGGGGTGTGGCTTGAGGAGCGGGGGGTAAGGCCCCCCTTGAGGCGCGTCGCGCCGGGGCGCGACTTTAGGAGTGCTGCGCTTTAGGCAAAAGCTAAAAAGTCTTTGCCTCGAAGGCGAAGCCCGCTCCTTCTGTCACGCTGTAAGCGTGACAGTCCTTGAGGCAAAGGCTTTTCTCTCGCCCGCTTCGCTGCAGAGAGCGCAGAGAAAGAAAAAGATCTATTCTCGGGGTGGCAATTAAGGGGGGCTGAACCCTGCGGTCCCTGCGGCCTCTGCGAGAGAAGATTGTTTTGATTTTTCCTATTGACAGGTTTTCCTCATCGGGGTAGTATTTTATTTGGATGAGTAGGATGGTAGTTTTGGAGAACAGATAAATTGGCCGTTGGGTGTGTGGTGTATTCCATACCTTGCGGCCTTTTTTTGTTTGGCCGAAGCGATATCCTGACTTGTCATAGAAGCATGAAGCAGAAGGGAGGGATATCGCTGTGGGTGAAGGATCGGTGAAGTGGTTCAACGAGAAAAAGGGCTACGGATTCATCCAGCAGGAGAATGGGCAGGATCTGTTCGTCCATTACACTGCGATTCAGGGTGACGGCTTCAAGACCCTGGCCGAAGGCCAGAAAGTCCGGTTCGAAGTCGAAGATACGCCCAAAGGCCCCAAGGCCAAAAACGTCCAGGTCATTCAGTAATTTTATCGATCTGGTCCAGAAAAAAAACGGCATCCTGCGAAGCGCGGGATGCCGTTTTTTTAGAAAATAAAAAAGAGTTCAGGCCTCTTCTTCTTCCGCTCCCGGGGAGTAAGTCAGCCCCCGGTAGGTGAGGTCCTCATCCGCCTTTCTCTGGAGGCGCATCTCTTGCTCTAATTTTGCCTGGCAGGAGACATCATACCGAGCCAGGGGTATTACCTTCAGGCGTCCAATTCCAATCCGCTCTCCGCATTCTTCGCAGATGCCATAGGTTCCTTCCTTCAACTTCTCGAGGGCCTCGTTGATGGCGAAGAGTTTTTCTTTATCCCTTCCCGAAAGAAGAAGGGAGAGCTCCCGGTCCCGTTCATCTCCGGCCTGGTCGATTATATCTCCGATATCGGACTGGGTGGCCAGAGCTTCCGGAACGGGATTCTCGGAGATGCCGGCCAGCAATTTCTCCCGCATATCCAGCAGCGCTCTGCGAAATCCTTCTATTTCATCCTTCGATTGAGGCGAAAGAACTTCGGGAGACGGTTTGACCGCCTTCATCATGGGCTTTTCCTTCTTTCTAAATACCTTCTTCTTGACCTGCTTTTTCTCGGGCCGCTTTACGGTCTTCTTCTTGGCGGTTGAGACCGGCTTCTTGGCCGAGCCGCTTTTCTTTTTCTTGGGCTTCGCGGTCGACATGGAGGGGTTCCTCCCTTCCAAGAAAAATGAGGGATTTAATTCCGTTAAGGAGACATAATCTACTGTTTTTCCCCCCCTTGTCAAGAGTAAAAAACATCGAGGGGAGAAAAAAAAGATCCTTTTCCGGACTCTTCGCCATCCCTCATTTCCGGGCCGCCGTGAAGGTCCCGGTTTCCTTCCAGCCGGAAGCGACCTCACCCATGAACCGGAAGAAAGCTCTGAAAAACTCTGCATCGGCAGGCTGGGGGGAAAACTTCAATGAAGGGGGGGATCAGCAGGCGGGACCCAGGATCTTCCCGTAAAGGTCATAGGGGCCTGCATCCGTGATTCGGACTTTCACCATCTCTCCCGGACGGGCGTCTCCCCGGGTCAGAAAAATGGCTCCGTCCACCTCCGGAGCCTGCCCCCGGGTTCTTCCTTCCCACAAAATCCCGGGAGCCTTTCCCGGCCGCTCCACCAGCACGGGGACCCGGGACCCGACCATGGTCTTTTGTTTCTTCAGGGATATTTTCTTCTGCAGGCTCATGATTTTCCGGTAGCGTTCCTGCCTGATTCGGTCCGGAACCTGGCCTTTCAGGGAGGCGGCCGGAGTGCCCTCCTCCCTTGAATAAGGAAAAACTCCCAGGCGGTCAAACTGAGCCTCTTTGACAAATCCCAGCAGCTCGCGGAAGATTCTCTCCGTTTCTCCCGGAAATCCCACCATGAGCGAAGTGCGCAGGACGACCCCCGGAATTTCTTTTCGAAGCCAGTCCAGGAAATCCGGGATCCTTTTCCCCGGCGCGGGCCGGTTCATGGCCTTTAGGATCCCCTCGTTCACGTGCTGCAACGGGATGTCCAGATATTTGCAGATCTTCTCCTCATCGCGGATCAAGTGGACCAGTTCCGGGGTGATATGGGCCGGATGGGCATATAACAGCCGAATCCATCTCAGCCCCTCGACCTTCACCAGTCCCTTTAAAAGCCTGACCAGGCCGGCTTTGTCCCCCCGGTCCCGTCCGTAGGCGGTGATGTCCTGGCCGATGAGGTTGATCTCCTTGACTCCCCGGGAAACCGCCTGCTTGGCTTCCTGGAGGATCGAAGAGACGGGCCGGCTGCGGAGCCTTCCCCGGAGGCGGGGAATCACGCAGTAGGTACAAAAGTTCGCGCATCCCTCGGAGATCTTCAGGTACATACTTCCGGGAAAAGAGGTGTGGATGCGGGGAGTGCGGTGATCATAGAGGAATTCAGGGGCGCCGATCACCTGCTTCTGCCGCATTTTTCCCTTCTCGGATTCCTCCAGGAGATCGGCGATCCGGTGAAACTCCCCGGTTCCCACGAAGAAATCGACTTCCGGCAGCTCCCGAAGCAGTTCTTTACCATACCGTTGGGGAAGACAACCGGTCACCACGAGCTTTTGCGCCTTCCCCTTCTCCTTGGCCACGGCCATGGACAGGATGGTTTCGATGGACTCTTCCTTGGCCTCGCGGATAAAGCCGCACGTATTCACGATGACCACGTCGGCATCATCCGTGGCCGAGGGAATCCACCCCTTTTCCCGCAGCAGGCCGAGCATGACCTCGCTGTCCACCAGGTTCTTGGGACACCCCAGGCTGATCATGCGGACGGTCTTGGATGAAGGACGCATGGAGGAGTTACTTTCCGGTCTGGCCTGCGGGAGAGGCCCCCGGCAGGTTGAAGACTTCCACCCCTGGGGGCGGGGTAAAAGTGAAAAGGGAATCGGAGAGGCGGTTGTCAAACTGAATCTTGGAAAAGCTGATCTGGGTGGTATTTCCCATCACATCCTGGATTTTGGCCTGAAGGATCTTGTAACTCTCCCGGTCCACGAGGAGAAAAAGCTTTTCCAGGCTCCCCTGGATTTCCTGGGGGGTCAGCTCCAGCGAATAGGGTTCCTTGCCGGAAGGCTCTTTGGCCCAGCGGGCCCGGAAATCCCGTTTGAGGTTGCCCAGTCCGGCCAGAAAGGTGGAGGGCACTTTTCCCTGGACCGCCTGGGACATCTGGCTTACCATGGCCTGCTTGTCCTCGGCCCGGTAATTCCAGAGGGTCTTCCCGTCGGAGATGATCTCCTGCTTGAAGGGCTTCTGGTAGGTCCAGCGCATCTTTCCGGGCTTTTTGAAGTATACCGTCCCTTCGGAGGACTGCTTCCTCCCCAGGCTCTTCACCAGGGATTCCTGGACGAAATGGGCTTTGAAATCCTCGTGACGGTCATACTGCTCCTGCACTTTGGTCACGATCTCATCCAGAGAAGGGGTTTGGCTTTGGCCCAGGGCGGGCCAAAGGCACATAATTAAAAAGAGCACAGCCATTCCGCCTATTTTCGCGCTTGCCGTTTTTTTCATCTTCTCCACCCTGCTCCGTCGGAGGAAAAATCGGAATTCAGTAACCGTAACACCTTACCCAATTAATAGAAGTAGCCGCTCAATTTTCTGAAAAGATCTCCCAGAAATCCCCCCTGCCCCCCTTTGCAAAGGGGGGTTGGGGGGGATTTCTGAAAGGCGCCTGATTCTGGGCAAAATTTATCTCTTTGCCTTCGGCTCCGGCGCACTCTGCCCTCTGTGGTTCCAAAATTTTCCCGAATCCCGCTACAGCTTCCTGGCGTAGACTTCCCGCGGCTTGCTGCCGTCGGCCGGGCCGACCACGCCTTCCTGCTCCATCTTCTCGATCATCCGCGCCGCCCGGTTGTATCCCACCCTCAAGCGCCTCTGGATCATGGAGATGGAAGCCTGACGCGTATCCGTGACCAGGGCCACCGCCTGGTCATACATTTCATCGTAGCCGTCCGCATCCGCTTCCGCAGTCTCGGCTTTCGCCTCCAGGATGGACTGGTCATAAACCGGCCGTCCCTGTTTCTTCCAGTGCTCCACCACCCGGAGGATCTCCACCTCCGAGACATAGGCCCCGTGAACCCGTATGAGGCGGGATGTGCCCGGCGGCAGAAAGAGCATATCCCCCGACCCCAGGAGATGCTCCGCTCCGTTGGCATCCAGGATGGTGCGGGAGTCGGTCTTGGAAGAGACCTGGAAGGAAATCCGGGTGGGGAAGTTCGCCTTGATCACCCCGGTGAGGACATCCACGGAGGGACGCTGGGTGGCCAGCAGCAGGTGAATGCCCGCCGCCCGGGCCATCTGGGCCAGACGGGTGAGAGACGCTTCCACGTCCCGCGCCGAGATCATCATCAGGTCGGCGAGCTCATCGATGACAATGACGATGTAGGGGAGGGGTTGGGCGGGCTCTCCCCCCTGCCCTTCGGCCTTTTCTCCTTCCGGGGTCAGGGGCAGGGACGGCTTCTTCCGCTGTTCTTTTTTCTCTTTCTCCACCTTCTGGTTGTACCGCTCGATGTTCCGGACCCCCTTCTC
>Ga0315294_10002380_pt1 | contig 20595 bp, 18 predicted proteins | sample YL17G13_40_MG_FD_203626 | JGI IMG/M metagenome (GOLD analysis project Ga0315294, IMG submission 203626) | Sediment microbial communities from Yellowstone Lake, YNP, Wyoming, USA - YL17G13_40 | ecosystem: Environmental > Aquatic > Freshwater > Lake > Sediment | place: USA: Wyoming | collected...
GGCCTGCAAATCAGCGATGTCCGACTTTTGTTTCTCAATAGAACGCCCCAGGGATTCCATCTCGTCTTTGAGCCTCTGCTCGGAGAGCTTTGGCTGCATTTTCGAAAGCTTAGATTTAAGGGTTGCGGCCTCGTCGGTCTTCGATAGGTACTCCTTCCGAAGCTCGTCTGTCACCTCAAGCCTTGCCGCCCCAATCCTCTTCAACGTCTTGTCCTTGTCTTTCAGGCTGATTGCGTCCGACCTGCAGGCCTTCTCAAAGCCGTCGAGCATCTCAGAAATCTGCCCAGCTTCCGCTGTGAGGAACCCGTGGATGCTGTCCTCCTGGAGGGCTGCAACCAGCTTCATGAGGCGCCTGTCCAAGACCGTCTTCTCGTATTTTCGAAGGCCTGACTTCAGCGGGCTCAACGCAGAATGGATGGCAGACCCGGAAGCGGAGATTTCGGACTCCAGAGACTGGATTCTTTTCGCGAGCTCAACCGCCGCGGCATATTCCGGACTAATTCTTAGCGTTTCAAGCACGGCTTCAGCCTCGACAAGCCTTTTTCCCGATGCTTCAATGCCATTTTTCGCGGCTTCTTGCCCGGCGATGGCGCTTTTGACCTTGGACTTCGCCTCCAAATAGCCCGCATAGCCCATCTTCAGCTTTTTCAGCTGGTCGATTCTGTTTTCCTTTTTGATTATCCTCTCGAGTTCCTCCCGCAGTTTTAGGAGCTTCTTCGACCCGGACTGTATCCTTCCCATCTCATCGGGGAAGGCATATGGGAGGAATTTCCCGTCGCCGAAACCCACGGTCCCGATTGTGTCAAGGGCCGCACCCAGGCGCCGGTCGTAGTCTTCGATTTCCCCGAAGCCTCCTCCCTTGAAATCGAGCCCGGCAAGGGCGAGCGACATGGATTTGACGTAAGACGGCTTGGCGGTCCTCACGATTTTGTCATAGCGCGCATCCAATTCGCTGAAGCCGGCCCTGTCAAGTAGCCTGACATCATCCCTCAGTTTGGCGACAGTCTCGTTCACCGATTCCAAGATGGGCTTTGCCTTGTCCACGGCTGAAGAGGCCTCCAATTCAAGCTCCCCTTTTATCCACGAATCAAGCCCAGAAAGCCTCAACCCTACGGTCTTCCTGCCGCCGAAGAGGTCGTCCAACCAACCCATGGCAAAGCATTTGTAGGGCTCATTAAAAAAGGGCCGCAGCCTCGAGGATTTAATCCAATAATATAAAAGGTATAGTATGAGCAAGCAGGCCAGGCCGACGGATGCGGAGATGTGGGCTGCAATAATGAGGAGTAGTGAAGACCCGCTCCCGCCTTGGGCAGTCACTTACCCGGAACTGGGCGGCCTTCTTAAGGAAGCCGGGCTGAAGGTCGACGTTGACCGCCTGTGCGGCAGTGACAGCCACCTCGGTGAAAGCGTCTACGACCTGGTAATATACGCCGCAAGCATCGACAGGAGAAACAGGGAATTCAAGTACCCGACCGTCGGCATGATGTGGGACCTGCTTGAAGCCGCAGACAAGCACGGAGGGAATTCTCTCAGGCAGGCCGTGCGCGGCCTGCAAGAGCTGAGGGGAGAACACACTGAAGTGGCATTCGAGGTAATCGTCAAACGTGTCTTTGAAACGATGAAAAAGTGCAAATCCGTATAGCTTCCATCCGTGGATTAGCCTACAGCGGGAAGAGCGGCGCGAACAACACCGCCACTATCGACACAATCTTTATCAGGATGTTCAGGCTTGGGCCGCTTGTGTCCTTGAACGGGTCGCCGACCGTGTCGCCGACGACTGCGGCCTTGTGGGCTGCGCTTCCTTTGCCGCCGAAGTTGCCTTCTTCGATGTATTTTTTCGCGTTGTCCCATGCGCCGCCAGAGTTCGCCATCATCACCGCGATGACGAACCCTGTCACCACGTTCCCTGCGAGGAGTCCTCCGAGGGCGGCCTTGCCGAGGATGAACCCGACGGCAAGCGGCGCTATGACCGCAAGAATGCTTGGGACCACCATCGCATGTATGGCTGCCTTGGTGCTGATGTCTACGCATCGCCGGTAGTCGGCCTTCGCAGTGCCTTCCATGAGGCCTACTATCTCCCTGAACTGGCGCCTGACTTCGTCGACCATCATCTCAGCAGCCCTGCCGACGGCCTTCATAGTCATCGCACAGAACATGAACGGCATGAGCCCGCCGAGGAAGAGCCCGACCACGACGTATGAGTCCATTAGGTTTATGATTTGGAGGCCGGATGTGGCCTGGTAGGCTGCGAAGAGCGCGAGCGCAGTAAGGGCTGCTGAGGCTATTGCGAACCCTTTCCCCATGGCAGCCGTCGTGTTGCCTACGGAGTCGAGCTTCTCTGCCCGTTCACGCACCTCCTTCCCCATACCCCCCATCTCGGCAATGCCTGCCGCGTTGTCTGCTACCGGGCCGTAGCAGTCCGCAGCCAGGGTTATCCCCAGGGTCGAGAGCATGCCGACTGCGGCAATCGCTATGCCGTAGATGCCAGCCATTTTGAAGGATATGATTATTGAGCAGCAGACGACAAGCACCGGTATCACCGTGCTCATCATCCCCACGCTCAAACCCGATATTATCACCGTGCCCGCGCCTTCCTGGGCTGCCGCGGCTATTTCCCGCGTCGGCTTATGGTCTGCTGATGTGTAGTATTCGGTCACGTACCCGACTATGACGCCCGCTAGGATGCCTGACAGAATGCTCCAGTAGACGCCCATGTATTCCGGGCCGAGCATAAAAAGCGTTATAAAGTAGGAGGCGACTGCTATGATGCCCGCTGTGGCGATTATTCCGTTGTTGAGCGCCTTCTCGACGTTCGCGCCTGATGTCTTCACGAAGAAGCCGCCCACTATCGCCGCGAGTATTCCGACCGCCGCGACCGCAAGGGGCAGCATCACGGCAGCGTTCGACGTTGAGATGAATATGACACCCAACGCCATTGCCGCTATAATGCTCTCGACGTAGCTTTCATAGAGGTCTGCGCCCATCCCTGCTATGTCTCCGACGTTGTCTCCGACGAGGTCGGCTATGACAGCAGGATTCCGGGGGTCGTCCTCTGGTATGCCTGCCTCGACCTTCCCGACGAGGTCAGCGCCCACGTCGGCGCCCTTGGTGTAGATTCCGCCGCCGACCCTTGCGAAGAGGGCGACCGAGCTTGCGCCGAACCCGAAGCCGAATATGACGTTGTTCGTCAAGGTGGCGTTGTTCACGTCAAAGAACATGAGATAAACCACGCTGACGCCCAGCACGCCCAGGCCCACCACCGCCAATCCCATCACAAGGCCGCTTGAGAACGCGACCTGGAGGCCGGCGTTCATGCTTTCCTTGACTGCATGCACTGCGCGTACGTTCGCCTTCGTCGACATCCTCATGCCGATGTTGCCTGCAAGTATGGAAAGCGTCCCGCCGATGAGGAACGACACGCCAACGACGGCCTCAGGCTTTAACGCCGCAGCGAGGATTAAAGACATCACGACCATGTAGGCGAAGATATACTGGTATTCCCTGTTGAGGAACGCCATAGCCCCCTCCCGTATGGCATCCGATATCTCGAGTGTCTTCTTGTCGTCGACCTTGATTTTTCCGACTTTGACCGCTAAAAAAGCCGCGTATGCCAAAGCCAGGATGCTGACCCCCATGTAATATAGAATCTGTTGTTCCATTTTCCAGATGGCAGATGTATGTAATTACTACCACGGGTTAAAAACCGTCAGAGATGCTTTATTATCTCCTCAAGTTCCTCTGCGTTGACGACAGGCCGGTTGTATTCGTCGCCTGCAATCCTCGGGCATGCGGTGTTCACCCAGCAGTCCACCTTGAACGGGAGGAGGTTATTCGGGGAAAGCTCCTCGGCTGAGAAGATGAACGCCTCCTTGCCCTTGGACTCGAGCTTCTTCTTAAGCTGAAGAGCCTGCTTCAGGCTGAACTGCCCCCCCTTGGTTGAAACCAATATGCCGAACGTCTGCGACTCGAACGCCCTTGCTATAGCCCCCTTCCGCTTCCCAACCCACCTTTTCCTCTCATGCTCTGAAATCCGGTCAAGGACGCCGGAGAGCGGATTCAGCATGAAAACCGGCTTGTCGGTCTTCACAGCAATCCCCAGCGGATGGAAGCGGCCTGAGCCGACGTAGATGAAGCAGTCGACATCGAGCTTCAGCGCATTAGCCTGTCTGCACCCCAAAACCTGGCCTCCGACCAAAGCCTTCTTCCCATTTGCCTTCAGGAACTTGGCGACAGAATCCAATTCCTTCAGGTGCTGGGCAGTGCCGACGATGCCGAAAGAAGAGTAGTCTTGGAGGCTATTGAAGTTATCCTCAAGGATAGGCAACGGGTTGGAAAGGCTGTAACAGGGTATGTGCAAGACCCGCATATTAAAAGATGAGAGACGAGGATAAAAAGGATGCGTCTACTTCTTTTTCTCGTCTACGCCCTTTTTCTCCCCGGTTTTCGGGTTTTCCCACGTCTCTTCGAACGTCACTTCAGAAAGGCCTAGATTTTTGAAGGCTTCAGCGCTGAACGACGCCTTCCTGAGGAGTATGTTCCTGTCATGGTAGGCTTTCTTCGGAAGCTTCAGCGTCAGCTTCTCTCCTCCCAGTTTGACGTCGAAACCTTCGAGGCTTTCGAAGTTTCGCTCTATGAGGTAGTTGACTTTTTCCTCTTCGTCCTTGGCCGTGTCAACGACTTCCACGTCGAAAACGAGCGTCTTCCCGGCCAGCTCGTGGTTGAAGTCGACGCGCACGCGGCCGCCTGCGACGGTCTGGACCTTCCCCCGCATCCCGTCGATTTCGACAGGCATCCCCGGAATCGGATTCATCCGCTGCTCCTTGAAAAGCTTTGCGGGAACCAGCTTCACCATCGCTGGGCTCTTAGCACCGTAAGCCTTCTCAGGCTCGACTGTGACCGTCTTTTTATCGCCTACCTTCAGGCCTGCCAACGCCTCGTCAAGGCCTTTTATGACCTGTCCTTCGCCGACTGCGACGCTCAGGGGCTTGTAGACCCTCCGTTGGTCGTGGATGTTCTCCTTCTTCGCCGTCTCCTCGGAGGTTGTGTCAAAGATTTTGCCGTCTTTGACGCGGCCCGTGTAGTTTATTTTGATGAAATCCATTTTACTGAAACCGATAAGGTTTTAAGATTACCGCATCCTATTATAAATACACTTCGTTGATGACGTATGGGCAAAGGACGGGGACGGGCAGGCAACAGGGTTTTCAGGTTTCTGAACAGGTACAAGAAGGAGATGATAATAGTCGTCGGGTTCGTAATGGTCCTTTCGAGTTTCTACACCGGCGTCGACCGGGAGATGACTGCTCCGGCCGAAAACGAAGATACCGCAAACTGGGTGGTCGTGAACTACGACTCCGCTGTCCTCGGCTCCCAATCCACCGTAGTGAAGGTAACTGGGGTGACCAATGAATACAAACTGTGGCCGAACCAGATGAGCCGCGTGGACAGGAAAGACATAACCGACGTCTTCGAATCAAACGTCACGGGCGTGAGAAGCATCATACTCGAGGCGGGAGGGGGAAGCGAGATGTTCCACATCGCCACCGACGGCGGGAACGTCACCGACGAGATTAGGAAGAGGATTAGGCTTCCGGGAGGCTACAACCTATACAGGGTCTACAAGGGCACATCGCAGTACGGCAGCCTGGATATGGTCGGCGAAAACCTCGAGGTCGGCGACTATGTGAACCTGCTTCTTCTCCAGAGGACGAGAAACAACAAGAACGAGGTCCTCGGATTCTCACAGAGAAAAGTCCCAGTCGGCCCCTACATCAACGTCACTGTGATAGGAGATTTCGACGGGTATAACTTCGACGCCAAGACGAAAGCCAACGTCACAAGGGACCGGTTGGCCTCAGTCTTGAACACGACAAGCTTTGAGATGACGACCGTGAACGACACCGGCTCCAACGGCACAGCCCTGGACATAGAATTCAACATGCCGCAGAGTGCGGACGTTAACCGCATCAGGAGCCTCCTTGCAGGCCTCGGCATCGACAACGTCACCGTCAGCCGCTACGGATACATTAGGGCCCCGCCTGAGATGGTGGTCGACGACGAACCATTCCAGATACTGAACCCTGAGCACGTCCATTCCGTGATGAAGTACGAGACAAAGGCCAACGACACAATCAGTGTGAGGATGTACACGATTACGGTAGCCAACCAGACGATATCCTTCGCTAGAGAGATTTTAAGTACTGACATAGAAGCTCAGTAGCCTTACGCCTGTGGCTGACCTCGTTCTTGAGCTTCAGATCCTGCGCGAAGGTCTTCGTGCTCCCGAGCGGCTTGAATATCGGGTCATATCCAAAGCCGTGAGCCCCATGCTGGTCCGAAGTTATCACGCCGTCTACCGCGCCCTCGAATACCTTCACCTCCTCGCCTCCGAAGTAGCCGACGGCCGATATGAACTGGGCGCGGCGGTTGTCTATCCCGTTCATGAGCCGGAGTATCCCGTCACAGCCTATCTTGTTGAACACGAAATGGCTGTAGGCCCCTGGGAACCCGTTCAACGCCTCGATGAACAAGCCGGAATCCTCGACGATAATCGGCCGCTTAATCTGGGCGTGGACGTACCTTGCCCCCTCCTCGGCGACAGCCCTCACAGAATCCGCCCTCACCTCGGGGTAGAGGACGTTGATTTGGGTGAAGCGTATTTTGTAGTCGGCCCCGACCTTGTTGGCCTCAGCCACCTTATGCTGGTTCGACGTCGCGAAGAGGACTTCCATATAATGGATTTAATGTCGGCCGCCTTATAAAGAGGTTGTGAAGACCAACGCCATCTTCTTTTTGAGCACCACCGCCACCAGCATGAGCATACTATTCATCCCGGTCATAGCGCAGGAGATGGGCGCAGACAACATAACGATAGGCGCGATAGTCTCCATGTACGGCCTCATGTCCCTTGTCTCAATGTACGTCTTCGGATGGATGAGCGACAACAGGGGAAGGCTCCTTTTGATTCGGGCCGGGATGCTACTGTCGGCGGCTGCGTTCATCCTGCAGGTCTTCGCAACGACAGAGCTTCAGCTCATCCTCGTCAGGTCGCTTTGCGGGGCGACAATCGGAGTATTCTACTCGAGCCTCGTCATGTACGGCGTTGAAACCGGAAAGAAACTCGGTAAATACACCTCATACGAAAGCCTCGGATGGGGCCTCGGAAACCTAGTGGCTGGGATAATCGCAATTTACTCCGACATATTCATACTCTCGAGCCTGCTGTTCTTCCTCTGCTTCCTCATGAGCCTCAGCCTCAAGGAAACGAAGGCTGTGAAGGTGAGGTCGCCGCTTCTCCCGCTTCGCATCGTGAAAAGGAACGCGAATATCTACTTCCCATTCCTTCTGCGGGACATCGGAGCATTCTGCGCCTGGACGTTCTTCCCCCTGTACCTCATAGGCCTCGGAGCAGACGACCTATGGATTGGCATGCTCCTTTTCATGAATACGGGCGGCCAGTTTTTCATGAAACAGTACGTCGACAGGTTCGACTTCGAAAAGCTCTTCGTATGGGGCCTCCTCATATCATCGCTTGCTTTCTACGGATATGTCCTGCCGACAAACTACCTCCATGTGATTCCGGTACAGATAATGGTAGCCGTAGCATGGACCACACTCAGCGTGGGCGCGATGGGCCTCCTCACCGAAAAAAACAGGGAAAAGGCGTCTGTCATAGGCCTTTTCTCCAGCACAAGAGGCCTGGCACAGATTATTGCACCCCTCATAGGCGGGGTGATAAGCCAGTACTGGGGATTCCACGCCCTCATGGGCTTCTCAGGGACGATAGCGCTCGCCGGCCTTGCGATACACCTGCTTTTCAGGTGAGTGCTGAAGCTCAGAATGCTTATTAACGAGGGATGAGGGTAGTTTAGTATGGCAACCGTCGCGGGAGGGGGAATTGTCCGGGAATTGACCCCAGTAATAGACCATGGTACACGAAAGGCATACTTTCACCCGTCACTAACCGATAGGGAGGAGATTCTACGTCAGGAAATCCCGCCGAGACTGGCTTCAAGGTTCCTTTTACGCCCCGGCGCCTCCTTCAAGGACCTGGCCGAAGCCAGGCTTTCGATGGCGGATTTGGACGGGCTGGTCAAAATGGGCGAGTTCGCCAAGGAACAGATTAGGACTGGAACCCATGGCGGCGACATACAAGGCAAGACCATCCTCGCCGTCGCATGGATGAAGACGGTGCAGCTTAGGGCTGAAAATTATACGAACAGTGACGGGATAAGGGCTAAAGAGGAGGAGATAGCGTACGGCTGGAGGGACGACCTCGTGAATCTCGCGCTTGAAGGCGGCGAAAAAACGCCGAAAAGCCCCACCCTAAGAAAGCTGTACAAGGACACTGAAAAATCAGTCCACCTGTAGTCGAACCCGGAGGCTCTCATCGATTTAGCTCGTCTTTAGGTATAGTGCGTCCCTCATCCTTTTGCTGAGGGCAATCGCAAAGTCCACCTTAGCGCTGATTAGGTCAAAAGTCCCTGGCCGATTATTTTTCACTGGTAAGCCTCTGATATACGTCCCGCGCTCTTGACAGAGTGGCCTCATGTCGTGCGATGTTGTTTCTTATCTCTGACAAAAGTCTTTCAGGCGACCCGATTGCCCGCGCAGCCTGGCCTCCTGCCACGTCCACGCCCTGAGCGAGGCCATATCGGCTATCTAACCTCTTTGTGTGTGGAACTTCTGGAGAGTATGTGAAGTCCACATCACCTGAATATCGGATATTATGGCGGTGGGTGCATGTTCTTGGGTTTCCTGGCAAGGGTTCGATTACTATCACCGCATCATACCTGTGGTCTCTTTCCAAGGTCACCGTTCCTTCCCTGACATCAGGCACGCGGAACCGCAATTCCATTTTTCCGACCTGACCCAATTCACGCAAAGCCTTCAGGTCTTTTGTTCGGCTTGCTGCTACGCTTCCATCACCGGTCTCTTCCGCGGCACGAATTTCCTGGATAATCCTTTCTTCGGCACCGGCCTTAAAAAGGTTCATCGCCAATTCCTGCCCGACTATCCGAATGTTGTTTAGAGTGCCAGCCAACGCCGTCTCGGCCTCGTTCCCGGTGAGCCTGTTCCCGTCTCCATACTTCTCTTCACCTTGGAGGAGCCGCCGTAGTACGTCCCCTGATGTTGTCGACTGCCCCACTATTTCCCCGGCGTTTGAGAACAATTGGGCGTCCATGTGCTTGCCGTTCAGCCGCCAAAGCTGGATTCCTTCGGCAACCCTTCCGGCCTGTTCTTTTGCATGCTGCAGGCCGTCTACCATAACCCGAGCCGATTGCCTGTCGACCTGTTTTTGGGCCATAACAGTTAAATCTGGGAAGGAATTGATTAAATACCTCAGAACCGGTTTATATCTGCTAATTTGTTATATTTACGATGGCTTTCGATTTCCGCGCCCTGAAGGCCCAGATGAAGCCTGAGTTCCATAAAAACTACAGGAAATACTACCCTGCAGAGTCTTTGGAGAGCGTCGGTTTCACGAGGAAAGTCTGCAAGAAATGCGGCCGCGGCTTCTGGAGCGCCCAGGACCGGGATTTCTGCGACGAGCCGACATGCAGCGGAGGCTACAGGTTCATAGGGGAAAAGCTCACTAGGAAGAGGTTTGGGTACAGGGAGGCCTGGGACGAGTATGTGAAGACCTTCGGCAGATGGGGGTACGTCCCAATCGAAAGGTACCCCGTCGTCTGCCGCTGGTACGAAGACCTGTACTTCGTCAGCGCCGGAGTCAACGATTTCCAGCCGTATGTGGTCGCAGGCGAGGTCGAGCCGCCGGCGCCCGCGGTCCTTGAGCCGCAGTTCTGCCTCAGGTTCCAGGACATCGACAGTGTCGGGGTGACAGGCCGCCATTACAGCGGATTCATAATGGTGGGGCAGCACACCTTCAACACCAAGGAACGGCATGTTTATTTCAAGGATGAGGGGATACTGCAGATGCACGAGTTCCTCACCAAAGGCCTCGGCATCAAGGACACTGAGATATGCTATCATGAGGACGTCTGGGCAGGCGGCGGCAACTTCGGGCCGAGCATGGAGTTCTTCAGCCGCGGCCTCGAGCTTGGCAACCAAGTCTACATGCAGTATGAGGTCCTGCCGGACGGGAGTTCAAGGGAGTTGAGGACGAAAGTCATCGACATGGGCGCAGGCCTCGAACGATGGAGCTGGTTCAGCCAGGGCAACCCTATGAGCTACGACAGCACGTTCCCTAAAGTAATGGAATACATCTACAAGGCAAGCGGCGTCAGACAGGACACGGGATTCATGGAGAAGTTCGGCCGCTACGCCGGACTACTGTCGATAGACGACGTCGACGACATCGGCTCAGTGTGGGGGCGGATTGCGAATGATTTGGGATTAGGACTTGGCGAGCTCAAGGAGCGGGTCTACAGGATGAGGGCCCTCTACGCCATAGCAGACCACACAAGAAGCCTCCTCACCGCCATACACGACGGCGCCCTGCCTTCGAACGTCGGCGGAGGATACAACCTAAGGACGCTCCTGCGCCGGTGCTGGAGCCTCAACGACGAGTTCGGCCTGAACGTGGAGGTTGAGAAGGTCTTCGAAAAGCACATAGAAGAATTCGGGCAGTGGTACACGGACCTGAAGGAGACCGGCAGTCTCTTCGACATAATCGCCGTCGAGCGCGAACGCTATTTGGAGACCCAGGAGAAGGGCCGCAAACTCATCGAAAAGGAGAAAAACATGACCGTGGAGAAGATGGTCGAACTCTACGACAGTCATGGAATAGCCCCGGACATCATGCAAAAGCTCACGGGCGTCGAAATACCAGACGACTTCTACAAGAAAGTGGAGGAAAGGCACGCTGAAGTCGAAAAGGCAGGGGGGGAGGAGAAGAAGGTGACCGTGCCCGAAGGCCTGCCCGAAACGGTAAAGGGCTACTATGAAGACCAAGAAAAGCTCGACTTCAAGGCGAAAGTCTTGAAAGTCCATGACAGCCCCCCGTACGTGGTCTTGGATAAGACATACTTCTACCCGGAGGGCGGCGGGCAGGAGTCGGACTGCGGCGAAATAGCCGGGAAAAAAGTGGAGCACGTGCTAAAGGACGGCAAAGTGATAGTTCACATGCTGGAGGACACAACAGGCGTAGAAGAAGGCGCAACCGTAGACTGCAAACTGAACGACAAACGCAGAATCCAGCTCATGCAACACCACACTGCCACCCACATAGTCAACGCCTCGGCGAGGAAGGTTCTGGGGCCGCACATCTGGCAGGCTGGGGCCCACAAGAGCGAGGAGGCCTCCCGGCTCGATATAACGCATTACAAGGCCGTGTCAGCCGAGGAGCTGGGGGAGATTGAGGGGGAGGCGGAAAGGATCGTGTCCGAAGCCCACCCTGTCGAAATCAAGTGGATGAAACGGAACGAGGCAGAGGGGAAATATGGGATGAGGCTTTACCAGGGCGGGGCGGTCCCAGGGACAGAGCTGAGGATAGTGAGCATACCGGGCGTCGACACCGAAGCCTGCGGCGGCACCCACCTCAAAAACACGTTAGAGGCCGGGAACATCAAGATGCTTTCCGCGAAGAGGATACAGGATGGGGTGGTCAGGCTCGAGTTCACCGCAGGCGGCGCGTCGAAGAAGAAGTCTGGAAGGGAAGAGCAGCTTTTCGCCAATGTGACTGGGATGCTTGGGACAAAGGACGGATTCGACGCGATGAAACTCAACGAGGCTGCGAAGACGTTCAGGGTCCAGGCTGAGAAGCTGCCGCAGACGATTGAGAAGTTCATGAGGGAGTACGGTGAAGACTCGCAAACCCTCGCCAAACTCGGCGGAAGGCCACAGGATATTGGAGGTGCGAAGGACATAGCCGAAGCTTCTGAGAGGCTTTTCGAAGCATGGAAGCAGAACAAGAAGTCCATCGAGAGAGTTCAGGCGAAGGCGTCGGGCGGACTTGCGGATGAGATTGAGGCGAAATTCGGAGAATCAGACCGTGTGAAACACATGACAAACGGCCTCACATTGAAGGCGTTAAGCGAGACTGCTTCGAAGGCCGTTGAGAAGCCCGGACGCCTCCTGATTCTCGTGAACAAGTCCGGCGACAAGGTGAACGTGGTAGTCGCCTCAAGCGGGAAGGCGGATGCGAGCGATATCTGCAAGAGACTCTGCGCGAAGCTCGGCGGGGGCGGAGGCGGAAACCCGAACCTCGCCATGGGCGGCGGAAACGCGAAAGACGCTGAGCGTGTGCTTGAAGAGTTCAGGCCTTAGTTGATGTTTCTCCCGAGCCTTTGGACTGCCAGGAAGACTTCCCCAGGAGTCGGATTGGTCAGGATGTCAGATGCCTTCAAATCCCGGAGATTGGGCATGTCGCCTTCAGTGCGTTCCGTGAGAAGCACAATCTTTACGCTTCTCATGTTGGTAGTCAGTCTCGCCTTCTCCAACGTCTCCGCGGCTTTCATCGTGGGAAGGTCTTCCTCTATGACAAGGACGTCCGGTTTAGGTTGGTTTTCCTGGTTAAGGATTAATAAAGTCTCTTGCGAACTGCCTGCGACGCTCACGTTATAGCCGGCGTCTGAAAGGAGGGTCGTCACCCGCTTGCGGAGCTCGCAGGGCCGATGGGCGACCAATACGCTCAGAGGTCTTCCGCTGCCGGTCTCCTCCTCCGGCTGCCTCTTAGATCTAAGCCTGAATCCAACAAGTTCTTCCTCCTGCCTAGGAGGCGCGAGGACGGAAGATGTTGACGCCCTAACATGCACTGGCCCACGGTGCATGTTAATGATGAGGAACAGGGTGATAATATACGTCTACATCACCTGCAGCTCCCTTTCCAGGTCTTCTATGCCTGAAAAGACGGTTATCTCCTCCGGCGGCAGGTATATGCTGACCTTCGCCCCCTCCCGAAGCTCCGGGTGCTTGGCTGTCGACACCTTGAACGTGACCCCGCCGACGTCCACCATGAACCTCGTGGTGGGGCCGAGGAAGTTGGCGTCTGTTATGACGCCCTCAAGGGTGTTGTCTAAGCGCCTCTCGAAGAGTATCTTCTCAGGCCGTATGGCGGCGACGACGTCAGTCTTTCCTGCGACCTTGTCTTTCACCCTAAGACGCAGGCCTCCGACGAAGAGTTCGTTGTCGCCTGCGGCCTGGGCTTTCATGAAGTTTGATTCGCCGATGAAGTGGGCGACGTATGGACTACCCGGGCGGTAGTATGTTTCCTTCGGCGTGCCGACCTGGGCGACTTTGCCGCGGCGCATCACAATCACCTTGTCCGAGATGCTCATCGCGTCCGCCTGGTCGTGGGTGACGTGCAACACCGTCAGGTCCAATCTCTTGGCGGTCTTCTTTATCTCATACCTGAGTTTCACGCCGATTTTCGGGTCAAGTGAGCTCATCGGCTCGTCCAGGAACAGCATCTTGAAGCCTGGCGCAAGCGCCCTGACAAGCGCCACCCGCTGCTGCATCCCGCCTGAAAGCTGATAGGGCATGTAGTGGGCCCATTCGAGGAGGCGGACGAGCCTCAGCATGTCAGCTGATTTCTTGTCTATGTGGGCTTTGTGGTCGCCGCGTACCATGAGGCCGTAGCCGACGTTCTCGCCGACGTTCATGTGCGGGAAGAGGGCATAGTTTTGGAAGAGGTAGCCTATGCCCCGGTCTTCCGCCGGGACACCGGCCACAGGCTTCCCGTCCAACAGTATTTCGCCTTCAGTCGGAGTCTCAAGACCCGCTATCATCCGGAGTAACGTGGTTTTGCCGCAGCCGGAGGGGCCGAGGATGCTCACGTATTCGCCGTGCATTATCCTGAGGTTGACGTCTGAGATTGCAGTGTAACCGCCGAACTTCTTGCTCACGTTGCGTATCTCTATTGCTGGCATGTTAGAGCACCGTTATGTCGTCGTCCAGGGGTTCGGACGCCGGGAAGACAAGTATGTCCTCGGGGGGGATGTAGAGGCTGATTCTGTCCTCGGGTTTTATCTGCGGTTGTTTGGACGTCTCAACTACTATCGTCCCGCCCTTGCGGCTTATCTCGTACCTTGTCGTCGCCCCGAGGAAGCTGACCGCCTCAACCACGCCTTCGAGCGTGTTTCTCTCATGATGGCCGAACCTTATCTTCTCGGGCCTTATCGCGAGTATCACCCTGTCTTCCGGGACTTCGACTTTGACTTGGAAGAGCGCGCCCTTGCAGCGGACTGTGTGGCTGTCCACCTTTTCCGCCTTTAAAAAGTTTGATTCGCCGATGAAATGGGCTGCGAATGTGGTTTTCGGGCGTAGATAGCATTCGACGTCTGTGTCGTACTGTACGACCCTGCCGTCATTCAGTAGGAGTATCTTGTCCGAAAGCTCCATCGCCTCCGCCTGGTTTGGTGTGACGTGCAACACGGTCATGCCGAGGCGCTTGGCCATCGACTTGAGTTCCGTCCGAAGCATCGACGCGATTTTCGCGTCAAGGGCGTTCAGCGGCTCATCCAACAAAAGCAGCTTGTACCCCGATGCGAGGACCCTCGCCAGCGCAGTCCTCTGCTGCATCCCGCCTGAGAGCTCATGAGGCAGGTGGCCCCCCCATCCTGTGAGGCCGACGAGCCTGAGCTTCTCCTCAACCTCCTCCTGAATCATTCCCTCATCCATTCCGCGGACGCGCATGCTGTAGCCGACGTTTTCCGCGACGGTCAGGTGGGGGAAGAGGTGGTAGTGTTGGAAGAAGAATCCGATTCTGCGCTCCTCAGGCTGCAGGTCCGTGACGTCCTCCCCGCCGACCAAGACCCGGCCGGCCCCTGGTTCGTAGAGACCTGCCATCGTCTTGAGTAGTGTCGTCTTGCCGCAGCCTGAAGGTCCGAGCACGATAACGTACTCGCCCGCCCCTACTTTGAAGCTTATGTCCTTCAGGACCTTGTTCTCCCCGAAGCCCTTAGAGAGGCCTTGCACTTCAACGTTTGGCATTTTTCTTGTCCGCAGCCTTCAAAGCCATGATGAGGATGAATGAAGCTGTGAAAAGGAGGATGCAGGCGAGTGTCGTCTTGTCGTCGACTTTGCCCCCCATGAAAGCGTCAACCAATAGTACCGGCACGGTCTTCACCTTGTCTGAGACGGAAAGCGTCGCTCCGGTCTCGCTCAGGCTGCGCATGAAAGTCATGATGACGCCGGCGACTATCGCAGGCCTGATAAGGGGGTATACGACCGTCTTGAACACCGTGAGCCTCCTTGCCCCGAGTGTCCTTGCGACTTCCTCAAGCCCTGGGTCGACGGCGCTGAATGCCGCGGCAATCGGCTTGAGCATGAGGGGGAAGGTAAAGCTTAGATGTGCGAACACCAGCATAAGGGGTTCAGCTAGTTTGAGGTGGCCCCAAAAGAGCGCAATCGACAGGCCGAGGGCGCTTGTCGGCACAATCAGTATCACCTCGCTCAAAAGCTCAACCGCCGGTCCTGCGCGGAAGATGTTCCTTGAGACGAGAAGGGCGAGAGGTAATGCGACTGCGAGGTTTATTGCTGTGACCGCGAAGCCCAGTACGAACGACACAATGATGCTCGAAAGAAGCGTCCAGTCGGATATTAGGCTTACGAAAGCTGCCTGGTGCACGGAACCAACGCCTTTTAAGACTATGTAGAATGTGGGCGCAAGCACCAGGGAAGCGACCGCAAAGGCGGAAATGACATCCCGCACGCCCATTCCGCCCCTCCCAAGCGTCCTTTCGGCCTGCGGCCACACATGCACTACCGGCACCCTGAAGCCGCCTGACAGAAGCCTAGCCGCCAAAAGCACGATTACGGCAGATGCTATGAGGGCTGCGCTGACTGCCGCTGCGGAGGATATGTCGCCGGCCTTCTTCAGCGCCACGACAGTCGTCGGCGCAGTGGAGTATAGGCCTGCAACCATCAGGGTTGCTCCTGTTTCGCTGAGGCTCCTTGTGAATGCGAGTACCGCCCCGGAGACGACGCCAGCCCTGAAGAGAGGCAACGAGATTGTGCGAAAGACTGTGAACGGCGGCGCCCCAAGCATGGTGGCAGCCTGCTCATGGTTCCTGTCCAGTTGCGATATCGCAGCGACGATGGAGCGGACGACGTAGGGGAACGTGAACACGATATGTAGGAGAGCGAGCAGTATCGGCCCCTTGCCTATGAGGCCGCCTTCGACGCCTAGGAGCGAGCCGACCCCGTCACCCCAGAAGTAGTAGGTTGAAATGCCAAGCACGGCCGTCGGGACTACAAGGGGCATGTCTATGAGGGTGTCAAGCGCCTGCCTGAACCTAAGCCCCCTGCCACGCGCAAGAATCCATGAGACTGGAAGACCAATCAGCAGGTCCACCACGGTGACGACGAACGCAACGGTGAACGAGTTAATAAGGGCCCGGGTGCCGTGGTCGTCGAGGCCGCCTGCGCCGAAAGCATATGTGAGGACATACACCGGCGGCAGGAAGATGAAGATGAGGAAGAACGCGAGTGCGCCGACGCAGAGCGTCTCAACCCTGCCGAAGTCGCTGCCTAAGCCAAGACTCATACACTCTATTTTGCGCCTAGATGTAAAAACCAAGGGCCGCATATGCGTCGTCGAGGCTTCTTATCTGCTCCCTGAGCCTGTATTCGTCATTTTTTTATGCTTATTTTCCCGACCACAGAGTATCAAATATGGCTTTGAAGGATGAGCTTGAGCGAAAGCCCAGGAAGAGGGGGTTTGAGGGGAAGCTCCCGGATATGAGCAAGATTGCTGAGAAGTTCAACAGCCAGGACGTGAGGGTCCGTTTCAACGCCTTGGACGCATGGGCCGACTGCGCCAGGGACAACCCCGGCAACCCAGAGGTGCTTAAGTACCTGCCTGAGATAATCCGCCACTTCAGCGAGATGAACGCCCAGGTGTTGGGTGCCGCACTAGACGCCTGGAAGGCGGCTGCCAAGGCGAATCCTGGAAACGAGGATGTGCTGAAGTACACTCAGAACGTCGCTGAGAAGTTCATGGACCCAGACGAGCTCGTAAGGTATGCAGCAATCTCCGCCTGGGAAGTGGCTGCGAAGGCAAACCACGGCCACCCCATGATTGAGAATACGAGGGAGGCCTATGAGGCCGAACAGAGGAAGAAAGGTTAGCCCCAGAGCAAATGGCCCGCAAGCTCGTCAACACAAGCTGTGAAGGCGGCCTGCCGGCGCCGAATCAGATTTCAGCCGGGGGATTCGTGAGGAAGGTTACGCCCGCAAATGTTGAATTGTTCCTGCTGCCTGACGCTATCGAATACGAGGGTGCGGTCGACCCTGTGAAGTGGAAAAGCATCGGGTATGTCAGGAGTCCGCGGACGAGGGAGGTTGGAAGCGAACACAACGGCAGACCTGTTTCTTTGATGGTCAGGAGGGACAGAAGCAAAAACGACGAGACTAGGACTAGCTTCTCTGATTTGTTTCCGGAAGTCGGCGTACGCGAAAGGGTTCAAAAGGCCGCGTTCATACACAAACATCTGGTATACGACGACGAAAACCTCACGGTCAGGGCTGAAAAACCCGTAGGCTATGTCAGGTACCCGGACGGACTTGAGGAGGAGGTATATCTAAAGGATGTTGGGGTCGTGAAGATTGGGGAACTTGGGGGTAATGACAGGGACGACGCCAAGGCTGCAGTCAAAAAATACAATGCGATAAAAGGCAACCTCAGAGGGTGTATGTTCATGGACTATGATTTGAATGAGGAGGAAGACAACCTGCTTTTTGGAAGGAGGTCTGACGGCGGCATTGTCCTTGTGAAAATCGACACAGAGTATACGAGAGTGGTCGACCTTGGGGAGCTCGCAGCCAAAGTACGCAAGGTTGATGAGATGCTCGAGTCAGTGGGGTTCGACCCCGGGGAATACGATAATCTGCCGGTGTACAGTTCAATAAGCGGCCATAACGTGGCTGAGAGGCTCTTGGATGCCTGCAGGCTGATGGACGGGAAGAAGGAGGCTGAGTTTCTGTCGGCTGACAATGCGGGAGCACTTGTCAAAGCGGTCGAAGCCCATTCTGAGAGGGCTGCGAAGGACCAGTCGATGGTGAAGACCGCGTTCATGGGCGCACTGTCAAACGTGCTTACCGCATGCGCTGAGATAGTCCCGGCACAACGGACACGGTTCGCGACCGAGATGACCGCGCTTCTTGCCGAAACAAGCAGCGAAAGGGAACTCTTCAAAGAGCAGGGGAAAATCGAAGCCCGGTTCAAGAGGATTAAACCGATTGGTGGGGAAAAGGACGACATGCGCTGGTAGGGTCCCCCCCGCTTTCCCTGAGGATACCGCACTATTTAAGAGCCTGTTTGACCTAGTATTTGGGAGTCACATCACTCCAGAGGAGATGGGATTATACCATCCAAGAAACGTCTTTTGGGGGCGGACATAAAATGCCCCTAAAACTTTTCCTCCGCTCTCGGCTACCGTGTTTTTATCACCCTACCGAATCCCTAACATGCTCAGGGGAAAAGGCCACTACCTGAAACAGTTGACAGCCCAGACACATATCCAGTCCGCCGAAGTCGGCACCGAGCTTGAAGGAAGCACGCCGCCTTCGGTCTTCATAGGCTCATGGAACTACCCGAAGGTCTGGGCAGGGCCGATGATGACACCCTGCCACGGAGACACGGCGATATACGATTCCCCAGAGCAGTGGATACCGGAACATGTGGGCCAGGAGAGGATAATCGGCTACAGGGTGAACCTGGTCCGCGGAAAAAAGGCGGCTGAAGTCACCGACGTCGAAAACCGGTTCGTTGAAAAGCTCCAGGAGATAGCGCTTTCTGCAGGCTCAATCGACGGAGAAGCCAGCTTCACGCATGAACCCAGAGGATTCTCGATATCAGACGAGCATATGCCCCACGGCCCGAGCGCTGTCATCGAAGACTTCAGGGTGGACGGCGGACGGTGGGACGGGAGCCTCGAAAAAGTCTACTACGACGGAGACCTCAAGGCGGCGGATGCGATGATGGAACTCTACGGAGAGGACGTCCCGTTCTCAAGGATGCAGAAGGCCCTGTCCGTGGGTGCCATGGGCGACGAGCGAAAACGGAGGCTTGTACCGACGCGATGGTCAATCACAGCATGCGACACGACCCTCGCGAACAGGCTCCTTGCCGAAGTCAGACACATGGACGTCCTCGACTGCCACCAAGTGTACGAATTTGACAGCCTCAACAACCACTATGCGGTGATACTCACACCGACTGCATGGCAGTATGAGTGGACCGAGGCATTCCTCCACATCATCGGCAACGAAGAGCTCATATTCAGCGACCACGAAACCAACCTCGGCAAGAAAGGCTACAGCAGCGTCGGCGGATGCTACTACAGCTGCAAATTCGCCGTGCTCGAAGCCCTCGCAAGGATGGGAAGACAGGCCGGCGCGATTGTCCTGAGGGAGGCCTACAGAGGCTACGTCCCCCTCGGCGTGTTCAACGTCCGCGAGAACGTGAGGGCCGCGCTCACACAACCCCCGACCGAGTTCGAGAGCCTGCCTGAAGCGCTCACGCATGTTGGGGGGGGAATGAGGCTACCGATAGAAAAATTCATAGCCGAGGGGAGGCTTCTGAAGGACCTGTATCTAGGCAGGCAGTCGAACCTTAAGGACTTCAGCTAGAGTAGGGATTCTAGGTGAGTATCCTTCATCACGGCCTTCGCAGCCTGCCGGTATCTGCTGACACCCCGCTCCTTCGAGAGCCTGTCTGCGACCCTCATCCTGCACTTCCACTCTGGCTCCCCCGGCTGAAGCTCGCCTTGCCAGTCTCCGTCTGATAATGATACGTCGGCCCGTCTTTGCGCCCCAATCGTTTGGGCCGCTTCATCGAGTCTCCTCCTGAGCTCGTCGGGTTGCCTGAAGAATTTGCCATGGGCCCAGTAGCAAAGCACCGTGTAGTCGACTTCGCTTTCTGGCTTCATGACGGAACGCAGAAGCTCTGACTTCATTCCAGCCATCTCCTCAGTGGGAATGGGAAGTTGGAAGATGAGAGGCTCTTCGGAGGATGCAGCCTGCGGCTTCTGCGGCGGATTTGCGTCCTTGATTCGAATCTCCAAAAACGATTCGGGCGGGTTGTTGCCGGCTGACAAAGCCGCCACCGTATCATCCAACATTTTGGTAGCTTGGGGGCTGAGGTTGAATCTTGTCTTGTCAGCCCCGGTTATCGCCTCAAGCGCCCTCCTGCTTAGCGGGTCCCTTTTGACCCCGGCAGGAGTGCGTATGGACCGCGGCTCCGCGCCCTCGACAAGAACGTCGATCCTGAAATCCTTCGCCTCCTGTCCGGTGGCAACCACACGTATCTCTCTTATCTCCTCCGGCTTGAATATGACCTTGGCCATATGGTAAATAATCCAGAAGTCCGGGATAAAATACTGTTCAGTCCTGGCCTACGCCGTCAGATTCGGTGACCTCGGATGTCACGACGCCGTCTTGGACTATCCTGAAGGTCAACGCCTGCCCCTCAGGCAGGTGTATGTGCCGCTTCAGCTGCGCCCACCGCGTCCCGTCCTCAGCTCTGGACAGTTCGACGATGCTTTTCGTGAAATACTCAGAAATCGTCCCCCCAATCGGCCGGACGGTATTGGTGTCATACTCGCTGTAGACCTGATTAGTGAGAAGCACCGGAATACCATATTTCCTCGCAAGCCTCAGAAGCTGAGCCAGCATGCGGCCGAGCATCCGGAC
>Ga0315294_10002383_pt1 | contig 20580 bp, 17 predicted proteins | sample YL17G13_40_MG_FD_203626 | JGI IMG/M metagenome (GOLD analysis project Ga0315294, IMG submission 203626) | Sediment microbial communities from Yellowstone Lake, YNP, Wyoming, USA - YL17G13_40 | ecosystem: Environmental > Aquatic > Freshwater > Lake > Sediment | place: USA: Wyoming | collected...
CTCGTCCATCGTGTCAAGGGTTACGCAGGGGTCGGCTGCAAGGATACGGAAGACAAGGTCCACGTGCTGGGGCCGAGTGACGGGCACCAGCCGCTCTTGAGAGAGGGTGGAAGCCCCGTCGCCTGGATGCCATTGTTAGCCCGCGCCCTTGCCTTGAGTCTAGCCCTCCAATTCATTTCTCAATAGGAACTCCGACAAGTGTGCTCCATTCTGCCCATGAACCATCATACAACCGGACTTTGAGGTAGCCGAGCAGATAGGTCAAAACAAACCAGGTATGGTTAGATCGCCCGCCAACGATACAGTACGAGATTGCTTCCTTATCTGAAGTAACACCGTTGTTGGTATATAAGGCTTCCAGTTCTTCAACCGACTTGAATGTTCCATCCTCCTTGAGCGTCATGTCCCAAGGAATATTGACCGCGCCGGGGATATGACCACCGCGCTGGCTGGCTTCTGCCTGATATTTCCACCGATCCCACAACTGACCATGATATTCTTCTGGCGTGCGCACATCCACCAAAATGCGCTCCGGTTTGCCAATGGAATCGAGAACCCAGTCACGCGACGCACGAATACTCCAATCAGGTTCTCTCGCGATGTAGACAGACGGCGTGACAGTCGGTATTTCTGTCGTCAGTGGACGACCTTCAGCAATCCACTTCTCGCGATTTCCATTCATGACACGCACATCGCTATGACCATAGATTCTCAAGAGCCATAAGGCGAACGTCGCGTACCCGTGACGACGAGCGCCATAAACGAGGAGGGTCGTATCGTTTTCGATACCCGAGCGGGCCAGCAACTCCTCCATCCCCCCTTTGTCTGGCAAATCCTTGCGGATGGGGTGTTGGAATTCAGTACTCCAACCCCATCCCACTGCACCGGAGATATGTCCGGAGTTGTAATCACTCAGGTCATAGCCTACTTCGACAACACGAACCTTGGGTGCAGTGAGGTGCTCGGCGACCCATTGCGTGTCTACAAGGACTTCAGGATGAGCATAACCTAACATACCAACCTCCTGTGAAGAGTATATGCCCCGCACCTGACTTGTTAAGCCCCACAGCTGAGACGAGCCGCCCAACGGCCGGCGGGTGAGCGGCAGGGAGGACATTATTGCTGACCGAACCTCGGCACCTGGGCCAGAGCCGGGACGTCAACCTAGAAGAGGCATGTGGCCATATCGTGTCGAGGCCGTCGGCAATCGGCCTGGCCGGAGGACTCCAAGAGCGTTGCATCATCGCATCCTCCCATCACGTCGGGGTACACGTCACAGAACCGTATTCGACAGCGGCAAACCACCGCGTTTGCATTTCGTGGCTGAAGCGATCCACAGGCAGTGCGATGGGTCAAGGGCTGTGCTCGTGTCCGAGTCCCGCTCACTGTTCTTGACGATGGCGCTTAGGGTTGTGAGTTCAGAGAGCAAAAGGTTCCAACTAGGATCTGCTGGGTCCACCAGATCCTCTCACGCCGCTCTGGGACTCACTCTAGACCATACCCTTTTCACAGATTCTCCCCGACAACTGCCCCCACCTAACCACATGGTGCTTCAATAGGAGCATCAATCCTGTCTTTGCGGGAAGGGCGAATCATGGCACGGAACCGTGCCTTCTGCACTGTATGCGATTCCCGCAGCCGAGCAAACGACGCCAATCCAGTTAGCGACTGGCGCTGCCTCTCACTTTACACTACGGTGTGTCCGTGATCGTTATCGTCTGGGTAGCCGCATCCCATTGAACGTCGAGTGCGAGTGCTTCCGCGACAAACCGGAGAGGAAGGAGCGTCCTTCCGTTCATGATGATGGGAACGACCTTGGCATCGCTGTCGATCTTGATCGATTGACCATTCAGTCTCGCCACGCTATTGCTGATCCAAAGCTCCAGCTTCTTGTCCTTTCGCACGATGGTAACCTTCCGCGTCGACGCTTCCCAGGCAATGGTCCCTCCAACGGCTTCGACGACCGCTCGGATGGGGAGAAGGGTGCGCGAGTTGAGGATGATGGGGGCTGCCTCCAGGACGACGGGCCTGCCATCTACCAGCATCGTGCTGCTTCCGATTTCAAGCTCAATGATGCCCATGGTAGCGTCATACCGGAAGACACCGCCATCAAAAGTGCCGGCATACAGGATAGAGGGGGTGACAGGGTTGATGGCAAGGGAGAGGACACGCCGATCAGCGAGGCCGGTGTTCAGCGCTGTCCAGTGGCTGCCGCTGTCCGTGGAGCGGAAGACGCCACCATAATATATGCCCGCATAGAGGGTGGCAGGGGTCCTGGAGTCGACAGCAAGACACTGGATACTCAGTTGGGGGAGACCGGTGTTCGTAGCGGACCAAGTGGCGCCGCTGTCCGTGGAGCGGAAGACACCATCACGGTGAGTACCGGCATAGAGCGTGCTTGGCGTGAGGGGATCGATGGCAAGGGAGAGGACCTCATAGCCGTGAAGGTCCGTCTCTCTGCCCCGCTCGTTCCAGGTGGCTCCTCCATCCATGGAGCGGAAGACGCCGAAACCCCCGTAACCGGCGCTGGCGTACAGCGTGGCGGGAGTGAGGGGGTCGATGACAAGTGAACCCTTGATGCGAGCGGTCACCCTGGTCCAGTGGTCGCCATTATCCGTGGAGCGGAAGACGCCACCCCTGCTAGCAAGGTCCTGAGGAGAGGCAACTGCGTACAGAGTGGCAGGGGTGAGGGGGTCGATGGTAAGAGCACAGATCCACTCACGGGCGAGGCCGGTGTTCGCCGCGGTCCAGTGGCTGCCGCGGTCCGTGGAGCGGAAGACGCCACGATCTTCAGTGCCGGCGTACAGGGTCGTGGGGGTAAGGGGGTCAATGGCAAGGGAGCAGACGTGGTAATTGCCGTGGGGGGTGTTCACCGCGATGAGGCCGGTGTTCGCCGCGGTCCAGTGGCTGCCGCGGTCCGTGGAGCGGAAGACGCCACCTCCATCGCTGCCGGCGTACAGGACGGCGGGGGCGAGGGGGTCGATGACAAGGCAGCAGACATACTGACCGGTAACACCAGTAGGCGTCCAGGTCCCCGTATCCGCAGCCCGTGCAGGGGGGACACCTACGTGCAGACTGGACAGGCTCAGGACCGGACACAGAACGAGCGTCAAGACGAAACGGATGGATTGTCTCATCGTCACAGCCTCCTTTGGACTTCGGCGTTGATCGCAAGACGCTGTCGTTGGTCAGTACACTATCGATACTATGGCCACGGAGGCAACAATTGTCAAGCCAATCATTCCATTCGAGGCATGACCCTGACAGCCGCAGTGCTTGCTGGGTTCTGTGCACTGGCCGCCTACCTCTTCCGAGTATCCGTCCAACTCTGGCTGCTGGATCAGAGCCCTGAGAAGAACGCAGAGCTCATGCCCTGGATCTCATCCTCGATCAAGAGAACGAAGGTCGCCGACCGGGCTGTTGGGACCTGCAGAGGTCCTGAGTCCCCCTGACATGCGGTCCGGGACCACGTACTACTGACTCACTGGAAGCAAGCCTGCCCGTCTTCAGATGTGATGCCTGAATTGTCACGGGCGATGACGTCCGAGACAACAGACGATCTACGTGGTTCCGGCGGCGTCACTGGCCTTGACGACCGCACGCAGGAGGGGTTTCCGATGACCGAGCTTGGAGAGCACTGATAAGAGCGTCACAAAGTGGTCGTGAGGAACCGTCCTTGCCCCTCGGCTCCACCACGATCACTCTCTGGTTCCATTGAACAAGCCTGCCTGCCAGGCTCTCCCATCGGGAAGGCACGACCCCGGTCACTGGCCGCCCACGGTTGTTTCAGGTCAGGACGGACGCCCACCGGTCCCTACTGCTGCTTGACAGAGATCACAGACGTAAGCCCCCTGAGCGCTTCCATCGTCTGTCTATAGGCGGCTTCGTCAGGGAATTCCGCGACGATCTTGATCTGCGTGCGCGGCGCCTCGCCTTTCTTCCTGAACATGGAGAGATGCTCAGCATTTTTCATGTACCTGATGTTGATGTCTCTCTTGGCAAACTCCTCAGACACTTGGTAGAGTACGCCCGGGACATTCAGGGTCTCCATGACAATAGTCCGCTCACGTGCTTTCCGAGAGATCATCTCCCAGTGAGCGTCGACAAGACGCTCCGGCTCCATGCCTAGCGATGGAGTATTGGCGCAGTCGACCCTGTGAATCGTGACACCTCTACCACGCGTCACGTAGCCGAGAATCTCATCAGGATATGAAGGCCTGCAACATGTGGCCATGATAATCGGGAGCGTCGCATCACCTCGCACGACGACGCGGAATCCACTGTCTGCCACAGCCCGCCGGTCCGACAGCGACGGGCGCGTCACGGCCGTGCGCGGGCGCTCCACCACACTGGGCTTCTCGGGGGTCGAATGCTCCAGTTCCTTCTTCCGCAGATATGCCCGGATATGCTCCTTCGTCGAGGCCGCCTTGACAAACTTCAGCCAGTCTGACTTCGGCCCTCCGGAATTCCGCGACGTAATTATCTGCACGCGGTCTCCAGTCACCAGCTCCGTATCGATAGGCACGATGCGATCGTTGACTCTGGCTCCCACCAAGTTGTTGCCTATGTCCGTATGGATGCGATATGCAAAATCCACGGGAGTGGAGCCAACCGGCAGATTGATGACGTCCCCTTTCGGCGTGAAGACGAGGACCTCGTCCGTAAACACGTCTACCTTGACTCGCTCCACGAACTCTCCACTGCTGCGGACATCTCTCTGCCAGTCTACCATCTGGCGCAGCCAAGCGAACCGCTCCGAATCGACCAGATCGGCCGCCTTGCCTTCCTTGTACTTCCAGTGGGCGGCCACGCCCATCTCATCGACTTCGTGCATCCGCTTGGTTCGGATCTGGATCTCCAGCGGTTCTCCGTTGGAGCCCATCACGGTCGTGTGCAGCGATTGGTAGCCATTCGGCTTCGGAAGAGCGATGTAGTCCTTCACCCGCCCGGGAACGACGGTGAATGCTTCGTGCACGTATCCCAGAACGAGGTAGCACTCAGGGATCGTGTTGACAAGAATCCGCACCGCAGTGAGATCGTAGATCTCGTCGAATGTCTTGCCCTGCTGGACCATCTTGCGGTGGATACTGTACAGGTTCTTTGGCCGGCCCGAGACCTGAGCACGGATATCCTTGTCTTCCAGGAAATGGTCGATCCCGTCAATCGTTTCCTTTACAAACGCTTCCCGTTCAGCCCGCTTGGCAGCAACAAGTCCAGCCAGTCTCCGGTACTCATCAGGGTCCAGGTAACGGAATGCGAGGTCCTCCATCTCCCACTTGAGCTCGTATATCCCAAGCCGGTGGGCGAGAGGAACGTAGATCTCCATGGTCTCTTGGGCAATACGCTCTTGCTTGTCCTCGCTCAGATACTGCAGCGTCCGCATGTTGTGCAGTCGGTCGGCAAGCTTGATCAGGACCACCCGCAGGTCCGCTGCCATCGCCAGCAGTATCTTGCGGACGTTCTCGAGGTTGGTCTCCTCGCGGGAAAGGTAGTTCAGGCCACGCAGCTTCGTCACTCCCTCGACAAGTGACGCCACCTTGGCCCCGAAACCCTCTTCAAGCTCCTTCACCGTCGTCTGCGTGTCCTCCAGGACATCATGCAGCAAGCAGGCGGCGTAGGTCTCAGCATCCAGACGATAATCGATAAGCACCAGAGCGGCTTTGACCGGGTGGAGCATATAGGGAGCGCCAGAAGCACGTTTCTGATCCCCGTGCTTCTGGCGCGCAAACACGAACGCTCGCTCAACGAGGCCGACCTCCTCTGGGGAGAGCCAGCCTCCAAGCGTCGCTACAAGAGTCTCAAACTCGTTGTCAACGTCAAACTCAGTGTCAAGCTTCAAATGTCAAGCAACGAGACAACCCTTCCACCACTCAGCTTGCTGGCTCCACCGAGGTCCTTCAGAGTCACCAGAAACGCATACGCGACAATGTCGCCGCCCAATGACTGGACCAAGTCTGCAGTAGCGCCGATAGTGCCACCTGTCGCCAGCAGGTCGTCGACGATGAGCACGCGTTCGCCGGGCTTGATGGCGTCTTCATGCATCTCAAGGATCGATACCCCGTACTCGAGTTCATATTCCTTCCGAACTGATTTGTACGGAAGCTTCCCCGGCTTGCGAGCCGGCACAAAACCAACATGCAGGGCGTAGGCCAGTGCAGCACCGATGATGAAACCCCTCGCCTCCACGCCGACGATCTTGTCAATGCGGTCCGTTCTGAACTGTTTCGCCAGCTCGTCGACCGCAAACTCGAACGCGTCGGCATCGCCCATGAGCGGCGTCAGGTCCCTGAACATAATCCCCTTCTGCGGGAAATCCGGAATGTCGCGTATGAAATCTCTCAGGTTCATCTTGCCTCCCCTCCCGGCGGTCACAGTGTCCAGTAACTCCTCAGGCCTTCTGCAGAGCCGCTTTCTTCTCTGTGCCCTGCACCCACAGCACCAGCAGCGGCACAACCACGTACAGCGATGAATACGTCCCCGCGATGATGCCAACCAGGAGCGTCGTTGAGAAATCGCGAATAGGCGAACCACCCATCACGAACAGAACCAGCACGGCGAGAAACGTCGTGAAGGAAGCGTTGAATGAACGCATCCACGTCTCGGTGACTGCAGCATTCGCCAACTTGTCAAAGGGCTCCTTGCCACGGTACCGTAGCTTCTCACGTACGCGGTCCAGAACAACGACGCTGTCCTGTACAGAGTACGTGATAATGGCAAGAAATGCTCCGACGAACGGCGAGTTGAGTGGGATACGGAATACCGCAAGAATACCCAGCGTCACCAACACGTCGTGCATCAAGCCTGCGATGGTTACCAGTCCGAATGAGAACTTGAAGCGGATGCTGATGTACAGCAACGTGAAGAGGAGAGCGAGGCTCAGCGCCAGCGCTGAACGGCGCAGAAGGTCCCGACCGATCACGGGTGCGATGGAAGTGATTTCCTTGGTTCCCACATCAACGGCGCCATACTTGGCTTCGATGCCACTGATGATCTTGCCGCTCACGGCCGGATCGATCTCAGTCTCTTCGACCTTCATCGTAATGCCCTTCTCGCCTGCGCGCTGGACAGTGACATTGGTGTAGCCGTTCGAGGATAGGATCTGGCGCACGACCACTTCGTCAGGGGCTCGTTCGAAGGATGCGTTGATGACTGTTCCGCCTATGAAGTCGATGCCAAACTTCAGTGGCGACCCAAAACTGAACACATTGACGATCATGGCAATGAGGCCGATCGCAATGACAATCGTGGATGCCGTGAACCACGTACGCGTCTTGCCAACGATATTCCAGTTGAGGATTTTCTCTCTGAATGTCATAGCCGCACCGCCTACCCGAGGAATTTCCTGCTCTTCCTGGCGATGCCGGGAGTGAGCAGGATGTCGACCAGCGAATGGCTCGAGAACACAGCCGTGAACATGCTGGTCAGAACGCCCAGGGAAAGGGTCACGGCAAAGCCGCGGACCGTGCCGCTGCCGAAGTAGAACAGGAAGGCTGTGCCGACCAGAACCGTGAGGTTCGAGTCGAAGACAGTGCGGAACGCGCGCGAGAATCCAGCCCCAATCGCCCCTCTGACGGTCTTCTTCTGTCCCAGTTCCTCGCGGATCCGCTCAAAAATGATGCAATTCGCATCTACCGCCATACCGAGGGAAAGAATGGCGCCGCCGATTGCCGGCAGCGAGAGCGTAGCTCTCAATACGAGATAGGCGGCCATGAGGATGTCTGCATAGACAAGCAGAGAGATGCCAGACACGAGACCGAGATACCGGTACATGACCAACATGTAGAGGACCACGAGAGTGAATGCGATGACCGCCGCCCACGCGCTTCGGCGGACGAAAACAGCGCCCAGAGACGGTCCAACCACCTGCTCCGAGATGGCCGTCAGCTTGACCGGCAGAGCTCCACTCTTCAGCAGGAGCGCGTAGTTGCTGGCCTGCTCCGCGGTGAAGCCGCCGGAGATGACGCCCTTCCCGTCCGTGATGGCAACCTCAACCGTCGGGCTCATCAGGACTTGGCTGTCGAGGTAGATCGTGATCACCTTGCCGATATTCGCCTGTGTTGCGGCAGCAAACGCGGTAGTGCCGGCCGCATCCAGCTCAAACGAGATCTGCGGCTCTCCTAGACTCTCCTGCTCCTGGCTGAAGACGAGCTGGGCGTTCCTGAGGTTCGAACCACTCACGACGACCTTGCCATCCTCCGTCTTGAACTCCAGCAACGCGGTCTTGCCGATGAGTTGCTTGGCGCGTTCAGGGTCCTCCCAACCGGGAAGCTCCACAATGATGCGCTTTGAGTTGGCCCCCTCACGGACGGCGATCGCCTCGCTGACTCCCAGAGCGTTGACGCGCTTGTCGATGACGCTTACCGCAGCATTGATCGCTTCGTTCGTTGCCTTCGCCGACTCCGTGTCCTGCGCCTCGAGAACAATGCGCACGCCGCCTCTCAGGTCAAGCCCGAGCTTTGGCGCCAATTTCGCGTTCTTGGCAACTAGGCCCTGGTAGTTGATCACGCCAGCGACGATCGCCACGACAATCACAAGAACAAGACTTGCTGTTACTTTCGACCGCATTATGGTTCCTCCTCGTTTCGACAACACATCAAATCTACATCAAATAGGACTCAGTGTCAATGCAGCAATGGGCGCTGCAAGACACTCACCATGCCCTGTCGGACGACGCGGTGTACCGCTCGACGAACGCGCGTTGGTACTCGGCGAACGTCCCGGCCACAATCGCATTTCGGATTTCGCCAATCATCGTCTGAAGGAACTGGAGGTTATGAATGGTCGCAAGCGTTCCCGCGAGCATCTCGTTCGCCTTGAACAGGTGCCGTAGATATGCCCGGGTGTAGTTGCGACACATGTAGCATGAACAGTCTTCATCGATAGAGCGGAAGTCGCGTTCATAGAGCTTCTTGGAGATCTTGACGACGCCATCCCGGGTGAAGACCATCTGATTCCGAGCTATCCTCGTGGGCAGAACACAGTCGAACATGTCGACACCTCGGCTGATTATCTCCAGAATCCCGATCGGATCGCCCAGCCCCATGAAGTACCTTGGACGATCGTCGGGAGCATGAAGCAAGCTGTGATCCAGCATGTCCATTGTCAACCGACGCTCTTCGCCTATGCTGAGACCTCCTATGGCAAACCCCTGTGGCTCCAGCTCCATGATGCGTTCGGTCGACTGCTCTCTCAAGTCGCCATAGAAGCCACCCTGCGTGATCCCGAAGAGCAGTTGATGTGACTCGCCCATCGCCTTCTTCGCCCGCCCGAACCATGAGACAGTCCGCGCAAGGTCTTTTTCCGCCGCAATGCGCTCTAACGGATACTGGCTACAGATGTCCAGAGGCATGACCACGTCGGAGTCCAGGTTCTTCTGTATGGCCATCACGCGTTCAGGTGTGAACATGTGCCTCGAGCCGTCAATGAAGGATTGAAACTCGATGCCGTCGTCACTACGTTTGCTGATACGTGACAGACTCATTGCCTGGAAACCACCGCTGTCCGTGAGGATGCTCCGGTCCCAGTGCATGAACCGATGGAGGCCACCCGCTTCGCACACGACGTCGTCTCCCGGCTGAAGATACAGGTGGTAGGTGTTCGAGAGGATGATCTCAAACCCGATCTCCGCCACTTGCTCTGGAGTAAGCCCCTTGACGGTCGCCTGTGTGCCGACAGGTATGAAAACAGGCGTCCTCACCGTACCATGCGTGGTCGTCAGGATCCCCGTGCGTTCGCGTCCCGTAGTACTCTGACAGGTTGTTTCGAATATGGCCATGTCAGTCGGCTAGAGAATCAGCATGGCGTCGCCAAAGCTGAAGAAGCGGTACTGCTCCCGTATTGCCTCGCGGTACGCTGTCCACATCAGGTCCATCCCCATGAATGCTCCGACAAGCATCAGCAGGGTCGATTTCGGGAGATGAAAGTTCGTGACCAGATGGTCAAATCCGTGGAACTCATGAGGAGGATAGATGAAGATGCTGGTCTCTCCGCTGCCTGCTCTGACGGTCCCGTCGGGGTTGACGCATGACTCGAGCGTCCTGGCGACCGTCGTGCCGATGGCTGTCACGGCCACGTGGTTTGCGCGAGCTGCGTTGACGGCTTTCGCCGTTTCCTCAGGCAGTGTGAACCGCTCGGTATGCATGTGGTGATCCTCGACGCGCTCGACACGCACCGGCTGGAACGTTCCCAGTCCGACATCGAGCGTGACGTGCTGGATGTCAATGCCAAGGGCCCGTATCCTTGCCAGCAACTCAGGAGTGAAATGCAGGCCGGCCGTCGGGGCAGCGACGGAGCCCGGCTCGCGCGCATAGACTGTCTGATACGCCCCGGGATCGTCAGGGAACTGCTTGATATACGGCGGAATCTGTACCCGCGCCTTCGCGCGAAACTCGTTGCTGGCATATGGATCGCAGGAGAACTCGAGCATCGCGTCACCATCGTCGTTGCGCTCCAGCAGCCGCAGGCTCACGTCAGATGTAACGGTGCACGTCTCCCCAACGTGCAGGCGCTTGAGAGGACGCACCAGCGCCATGAAGCGGGTCGGCGACTTCCGAGCCGTCAACAGCACATCGATGGTAGCACCGGTCGCATCCTTATGGCAGGTGAAGCCCGCCTCATTGACATGCGTATCGTTAACGACGATCACATCCCGAGGGTGCAGATACGCGGGCAGGTCACGAAACCGTTTGTGCTCGATCGTTCCCGCCGCCCGGTCGACGACCATGAGACGCGCAAGGTCGCGCTGTTCAAGAGGCGTCTGGGCGATCAGCCCCTGTGGCAGCTCGTAGTCGAAGTCACGTATATTCACGCTTTGGACAGCTCCTTGTCTCTACGCTCCTGTGCGCCGACGTCAATGCATCGGTTTCCAGTTCGGCAGAGTGTATTATATGAATGCAGCCCCCGTTGCCAATAGAGTCCAGGCTCGCAGGTGTTCACATCGTTGGTACCGGAACGCTGACTGGCTGCGGTCAATCCTTTCGCAAGAAACGCTGAGGGAGACGCGCGCCAGGGGCTGCGCCGGCTGCTTCGATGATCCAGCTCCGCGCAGTAAGTCTCTCATTGAGGACAACTGCGCCGGCATAGAGTTCAGCTCGCGCTCCCGGCTCAGTGAACGGGATGACGTATCGCCCGTACACAACATGGCGCAGCAGGACTTTCGCAATGTGGTCCTTGAGTCGATCGACACCCTCAAGAGTCGTAGCGGAGATCATCAACCCTGTCCCGATGTGGAGAACCTCTTCCCGCCTGGCCTGCCCGACGGTATCGATCTTGTTGAAGATCAGCACTCGGGGAATGTCGGCGCAGCCAATGCGTGCCAGAACGGTGTCGACTACGTGAATACGCTCGTGCAGGTCTCGCACGCCGGCATCGACAATGTGCAGGAGGAGGTCCGCATCATGGGCTTCCTCGAGAGTCGAACGAAACGAATCCATCAGTGATCCCGGCAGGTCCCGGATGAAGCCGACGGTATCGATGAGCACGGCGGACTGGCGTCCGAAGTGAGCAGGTCTTGCCGCCGTGTCCAGTGTGGCAAAGAGCTTGTCCTCGACCAGCAGCTCGGACCCCGCCAGCAGATTGATCAGCGTAGTCTTGCCAGCATTCGTGTACCCTACCACAGCTATCTTCGCAATCGCCGATTCCTGCCGAGTGTGCGTCTTGATGGCATACCGCGTATCGACTTTCTTCACCTCTTCACGGAGATCGTGGATCTCCGATCTCTTTGCTCTGCGGCGCTTCTGGAACAGGGTCTCGCCTGGCCCGCGCATGCCGATATAGCCTGCCTGCTGGTCATACCCTGCGTTCATTGCCCGCAGCTGCGTGAGCTCGAAGAGACGCTCGGCAATCTGGACGCGCTTCTTTGCATCAGCCGTGTGAGCCTGAGAGGCAAATGTCTCCAGGATGAGTCTGGCTCGGTCCATCACGGAGCTCTCGAGATGGTCGATCATATGGCGATACTGCAGAGGCGTAAGCTCGGAGTCGAAAATGACGAGATCGGCCCGCAGGGCCTGCAGCAGCTCATGCAGCTCTTCGACCTGCCCCTTGCCAAGCAGGAAACGCTGAGGGGTTCGCTGCACATAGGTTTTGGACTCGAGTACTTCTACTCCGAGGCCTTCGGCCAGCTGTCGTGTTTCTTCCGGGCGGTCAGGATCGACGATCTCACCGATCCTGCGAACGCTTACAATGACAGCCGTTCGCGCAATGCCTTCGCCACTCATGACCGCGGAACCAGGTACTGCTGGATCAGTTCTTCCGAGTAGTTCACGGTAGAAGCTGGATCGATGCCGTGTGCAACCAGAAGCCTCTCGCACTCCGACACAATGCCTACGCTGTAGGAGATGTGCGAGTCCGAGCTCATCAGGATCGGGGCATGGTACTTGCTGAGGAGCTCCAGGACCCGCTCGTAGTGAGCAACGTCGGCGTCCTTCCAAGTATGAAGCGCCGACTGGTTCAGCTCGACAAGCACTCCCTTTGCTGCTGCGGCCGCAATCGACTCTTCAAGATCTACTGAATATGGAAAACGGGGGTCACCGATGTGGGCCACGACCGTTATCCGGTTTCTCTCGATAGCCTTGACGAGCGCTCCCGTGTTCTCGGAAACCGACGAGCCGCCGTACCCTGTAGAGTTGTGGAACCCGGCGATGACGATGTCGAGCTCATGCAACAACTTCTCGGGCATGTCCAGGTCGCCCCAGAGATCGATGATGTTGGCCTCGACCCCTATGAGTACCCGGATCCCGGGCAAGTGGCGCAGAGTGTCCTGTCTGTTGAGATTCTTGAAGTAGTCCAACTTCGGTCCGTCGGGGCGCGCAGGACCATGGTCCGTGATAGCAAGATACTTCAGGCCACGCTCCTGCGCTGCAACAACTACTTCCTGAAGCGTGGAGAACGCATGTCCGGAGAAGACGGTATGGACGTGGAAGTCCCCAAGCATCTGTGGACTCATGCCCGCTTCCCTCTCTTGTCTCTCAGCAAGGATGAGACAATCATGCTCCCGGAGGAGACGAGCACCCACCCGATGAGCGCGGCCAGGAAACCGTGCACGTCAAAGCCCGGGACCAGCCACGCTGTAAGAGCCATGACCGCTGCGTCGATGACGAGCGTGAACAGTCCAAGGCTTAGAATGCTCAGTGGAAGGCTTATGGCGAGCAGGATCGGGCGAATGAGAGCGTTGACGAATCCGAAGATGAGCGCCGCCCATAACGCCGTCCATAGCGAGGCAACGTCGAAGCCGGGGACGACCTGGCTGACAAGCAGAAAAACCGAAGCATTCAGCAACAGACGAATGATGAGGTCCATAAGGTCTCCTTTCGAAATCAGCGGTGCTTCAGAGGACGCTCGTGGCGTTTGTGAAACTCCCGTTTGCCGAAGCGATGAGCTTCGTCCCGAATCGCCATGAGCAACAGCAAAGCGCTGGAATCATGTGAAAGCCGTACCGGTTCCGGGGTCCCTTCACGGTACAGCAGTTCTTCCTTCTTGGCGATGCCCACAACAGGCACATCCACACCAGCTTTGTCGCGCACGGCACAGACGGCTCCCAGTTGCGAAAGCCCCCCGTCGATCAGCAGGAGACTCGCAGGATCACCGAAAGCAATGTCACTCCATCTTGCGAAGCGCCGCGCAAGAGCCTCTGCCAGCATTGCCGGATCGTTGGGCGTATCCAGGGAGCGCATGTTGAACAGCCTGTACTGATCCTTAGCCGGTTTGCCGGCCACAAAAACGACCATGGAAACGGTAGCGTCCTTTCCTGAGATGTTCGATACGTCGTATCCCTCGATCCGCACCGGCATGTGTTCCAGGTCCAGCACCGCCTTCAGAACTGACAGCTGCGCAGGGATGTCACTCGCCCGCGTCGAGGCAATCAGTTTCTGTTCGGCATTCTCAGCTGCAAAGCGCAGGAGCCGCGAGGTCTCTGTCGAACGTGGCGACGCCAGGGAGATCGCGGGCCCAAGAGCCTCCCGCAGCCGCTCGCGCACAATCGTCGCTTCAGCGCCCACAGCGTCGACAGCTATCCGCTCCGGAGCAACCACACGAAACCGGCGGTAGAAATCGATGATGAGGTCCGCCTGCATGACTGCATCGAGAGCGTCCTTGCCTTTCAGGTCATAGATGAACTCTGTGGAAGCGATCAGCCTTCCCTCGCGAAGTGCTTGCCGGACAACGCCCACAAGATTCCCCTGTTGATGAAACGCGAAGACGTCCATGTCTCGCGCCCGAGGTGCAAACACGGCGTACCGCTCAAACAGTCCCTTCAGCGCAAGGTAGGAGTCCCGGTAACGTGTCGCCCGCTCGTACTGCTGCGACCGAGACGCCTGATCCATGCTGTTTTCGAGCTGCCTCAGCAACGTGCGCATCTTGCCGTTCAGAAACTCCGACAGGTTCTGAACCACTTGGGCATACTCATCGTGGGAGCACCTGTTCCCACACGGTGCCAGACAGAGGCCCAAGTCAAAGTCAAGGCAGGGTTTGGTGGGTTTCGCCGGATCGATTCTTCGATGACACGTTCTGACTGGAAACGCATGTCTCAGGCTTTCAAGGCCAAGGTTCAGCAGTCCAGACTTGGGATATGGACCAAAGTATCGGCTTCTGGCCGTTGTCACACGACGAGTCTTCCTGAGGATCGGAAAAGCCTCTCCCGTCAACTCGATAAGGGGATACGACTTGCCGTCGATGAGCTGGATATTGTAGTGGGGCTTGTAACACTTGATGAAGTTCGACTCGAGCACCAGGGCTTGGTCCTCGTGTCCCGCCGTGATGAAACTGAAGAAGCGGGCATTGCCGACCATCGATCTCGTTTTCGGGTTCAGGTCATCTCTGAAGTATGACTCGACTCTCTTGCGGAGGTTCTTGGCCTTGCCGACATAGATGATACGGTCAGAAGAATCCCGTATGACGTAAACCCCCGGCGTAGCCGGGAGTTTACCGAGAGAATCCTTCTCGAAAGGCAGCTTGTATGCAGTATCCAGGCCGTTGAGAGTGCTATTTGGCGTAGTCGGAGTATCTGGTCTCACGAACGACGGTCACCTTGATCTGCCCCGGGTACGAGACTTCCAGCTCCACCTTGCGAGCAACATCCATGGCGATCTTTGCTGCCAGGGACTCGTCAACTTCATCGGGTTCCACAAGAATTCGGAGCTCGCGCCCCGCCTGTATGGCATACGACTTCTTGATTCCAGGTATCGAGTTCGCAATAGACTCCAGTTTCTCCAGGCGCTTGATATAGCTCTCAACACTTTCCCGGCGAGCGCCCGGTCTTGACGCGGAGAGGGCGTCGGCGACGTGCACGATGACGTCAAGAACGGTCTCCATGGGAATGTCGGTATGATGTGCGGCCACAGCATGAACGATGTCCCCGGATTCACCAGACTTGTTCAGGATGTCCGACCCGATGAGGGCATGTGCCCCTTCGACTTCGTAGTCGACAGCCTTGCCGATGTCATGAAGGAACCCGGCCCGCTTTGCTGGTCCAGCAGGCAGCTTCAGCTCAGACGCGATGTTGGCTGCTATGAAAGCCGCCTCCACTGAATGCGCGAGGACGTTCTGGCCATAGCTGGTGCGGTACTTCAGACGACCAATCAGGCGAGTGATTTCGTCGGAGAGGCCAGAAATGCCGACATGATTCGCGGCCTGCTGCCCTTCACTGAAAACTCGCTCGTCCATCTGGTGTTCTGCTTCTTCGACGAATTGTTCGATGTGTGCCGGGTGAATGCGCCCGTCAGCAACCAGTCGTTCCAGAGCAATCCGCGCTACTTCCCGTCGAATCGGGTTGAACGCGGACAACGTGACGGCTTCCGGCGTATCATCGATCAGGAGGTCCACGCCAGTCAGGGTCTCGAAAGCCCTGATATTCCGGCCTTCCCGGCCAATGATGCGTCCCTTCCAGTCTTCGGAGGGGAGAGGAACAACGCTGATCGTAGACTCACCCACGTAGTCAGTGGCAATCTTCTGGATAGATGAAGCGATGACCTCAGCTGCCTTGGCATCAGCCTGAAGCTGAGCATCGTGCACCACCTCGCCTACCATCTTGGCAACACGGGACCTCGTGTCCTTCTCGGCTCGGTCCAGAACGATCACCCGGGCCTCCTCGGGATTCAGTTGCGCGATGCGCTGCAGTTCAGCTTCCACGGCAACCCGCTGACCCTCGAGGACCTCCGTCTTGCTGCGAAGCTTCTCTTGTGTTGCGTCGAGATCTCTATCTTTCTGCTCCACCTGTTCAACGCGATGGTCAAGAAAGGTCTCTTTCTGGATCAGACGATGCTCCGTCTTCTGCAGCTCTGTCTGGCGGGCAACGAACTTGTTCTCCAGATTGTTCTTCTTCTCTTCCAGTTCTTCTTGGAGCTTGAGCCTGTTCTTGGCATTCTCGGCCTCGATGCTCGAACGCGCTTCTTGTTCCATCTTGCGCACGAGCTCACGTGCCGACTCGACACGGTTCCTGGCGATGTATCCTTCAATGAGGAGACCTATGACAATACCAAGAATCAGCATCCCCGCGTATATCGCGGAGGAGATGATCCCGTTTATTCCAGGCATGTATCTACCATCCTTAGTGTGTATGACTCCAGTCCGGCCAACGCCGACCGAAGTGCCTTCAAGGAACCCTGCCGAACTAGTCTGTGGGGACAGGCTCCGCTTGAGGTGAAAGCTTGTCGCGGACCTTGCCCTTTAGCTCGGCCATGATGTCCGGGTGCTCCTTGAGGTAGGCTGCAGCATTGTCGCGTCCCTGTGCAAGCCGTGTGCCGCCGTAGGCATACCACGACCCGCTCTTCTCGATGATGTCGAACTGCACGGCCAAGTCTACGACCTCGCCGAACGTCTGGATACCCTTGCCGAAAATGATGTCAAACTGTGCCACCCGATAGGGCGGTGCCATCTTGTTCTTGACAACCTTTACCTTCACCTTGTTGCCAATGACCGCGTCGCCCTCGGTGATACTCTCGACGCGACGCACTTCCAGTCTCACGGATGAGTAGAACTTCAGAGCACGCCCACCTGGGGTGACCTCCGGATTCCCATACGTGACGCCAATCTTCTCGCGCAACTGGTTAATGAAGATAGCACACGTCTGTGACTTGCTCAGGACACCTGCAAGTTTGCGCAGAGCCTGGGACATGAGACGCGCCTGAAGTCCCACGAACTGATCCCCCATCATGCCTTCGAGTTCAACTCTCGGTACAAGCGCAGCCACAGAATCAAGAACAAACACGTCCAAACCACCTGATTGAACAAGCATGTCGGCTATCTCCAGAGCTTGCTCGGCATAGTCAGGCTGTGAGATGATCAGCTCGTCTACGTCGACTCCGATGTTGCGAGCGTACACGGGGTCAAGAGCATGCTCAGTGTCGATGAACGCCGCCCTGCCCCCCGCCTTCTGTGCCTCGGCAATTGCCTGGAGACCAAGAGTGGTCTTGCCTCCTCCCTCCGGGCCATAGATCTCGACGATCCTGCCACGCGGAAGCCCGCCGATGCCGAGCGCGGCATCAAGGGAAAGGCTCCCGGTCGAGATGGCAGGGACCAACGCCCTGTCTGAGCGATCGCCAAGCTTCATGACTGAACCCTTCCCAAACTGCTTCTCTATCTGAGACATGGCAGCTGCCAGAGCCTTGTCACGATCGGCTACTCTGTCGGCGGCCTCGTTCTTCGGTACCTTGTCGGTCATCTTTCCGTTTTCCATACAGCCTCCACGTTTGGTGTGAGCCTTGCAGTTCAGTATAATTCAGTCTCCCTATTCGGCAAATGGCGCAAGTCGCACCGAAGCACGGGCAATGTACACTGGATGACCCTGTCCCATGACGCTCTCGTAGAGAACAATGTCCGTGACGGGAACGACACATGGTTCTGCAGACCCTGCCTCAATGGCCGCAACCTCGTCATCACGCGTACCGGGTGCGAACCGACCCAGCGTCACATGTGGCGAGAAACGCTCTGTCCGACTGTTGGAACCCAGCCCAGTCAAGGAGAGATCGATCTTCGCCGCCAGACCAGCGAGAGCCTGGGAGACAACGCCAGGCCCGGTCCACAGAACGGTGGGATGCCCGTCCCGGCGAAATACGCCGAATCTGTCCAACACGACACTGGTCCCTGGCATCGCCGAAAGCGACAGCGACAGACGCTCTACTGCGTCATCGATTTGCTCATCCGGAAGCTCCCCGAGGAACCGCAGCGTGATGTGACATGAGGCAACCGGAACCAGTCTGAGCTTCGGAACTGTCGAAGCGAAGGTCGTCCTGTAGGTTCGTAGCCAGTCAGAGAAGCTCCTTGGCAGAGGGATAGCGACAAACGCTCTCACAGGAGGATGCCGTCAAGGTCGTAGGGACCCACCGTCGTGATGCGTGCCCTGCAGATATCGCCCGGTGCAGGTTGCGTCTTGTGACCGGTTCGTACCACGACGGTGTTGTCGACATCGGGCGCATCAAGCAGAGTTCTGCCGTAGATCCCTGATTGGGTCGCTCCATCGACAATGACCTCGACGTCTCTGCCCAAGTATCGAACCCCATTGATGGAAGAGGAGATTTCCTGCTGGACCTCCATGAACTCACGCAGCCGGCGGCCCTTCGTTGATCCATGCACCTGGTCCGAGAACCGCGAGGATATCGCCAAGGCTTCCCTCGAGTAGGCAAATGCTGACACATGATCCAGTCGAAGCAAACGGAGATCGGCAAGCAGGTGTTTGAACTGCTCTTCGGTCTCCCCGGGAAACCCGACGATGAAGGTGCTCCGGATCCCGGCATCCGGGACGATCCGTCGAACGCGGTCGACCACGCGGGCTGCCGACCCGGCCGCCCAAGGGCGTCCCATGGCCTTCAGAACAGCTGGATCCGTATGCTGCAAGGGAATGTCAACGTAGTGGGCAATGTGGCGCGAACTGCCGATCACCTCAAGGAGTTCCTGAGTCACCAGTGTGGGGTAGAGATACAACGCCCGCAGAATTCTGATACCCGGCAGTTGATCGAGCTCGCGAAGGAGAGTTGCAAGCTGCGGACGATGTTCAGGCGTCAGATCCATGCCATAGGCACTCGTGTTTTGCGAGACAAGGATGAGCTCGGTCGCGCCAGCCTGTACCAGCTGTTGTGCCTCACGTAGAATCGTGTCGGCGGAGCGACTGACGAGAGGTCCCTTGATCCGGGGTATGGTGCAGTAGGTACACCGCTGCGAGCACCCGTCCGCTATCTTGAGGTAGGCATAGGAGCCGCTCCCATTCAGAAGGCGTGGTGCCTCGAACGTCCTCATAGTATCCAAGTCGACAGGTTGCTCGACACTTGAAGGTGGAACCTGCTTCAGCAGGCTCTCCCAGAACACTCTCTGGTACATCGCGCCCGCTCCCATGACGGCGTACAATCCTGGATGTCGCTTCAGGACTTGCTCCCTCCACAACTCCGGATAACAGCCTACCGCTACAATTCGTACGACATGCCCTTCAGCCCGCAGGCACTCGACAGCATCGAGTGTCTCATCAGCCTCATCACGAGCCGCTTTCAGGAAGCCACACGTGTTTATGACAACAACATCGGCGTCCTGAGGCTCGGCACACACCAGAGCGGTTGGTTCTGCCGCAACGATCTGCCCAAGCATTGCCTCGCTGTCAGCCAGGTTCTTTGCGCACCCGAGACTGACCATGCAGACTCGAGGCCTACGGTGTATGCGCTGGCGAACCATACTCAAGGGTCATGACCGTCTTGTCAGGAGAGGCGACTCCCTGGTCAACACCATTTGTCGTCACCTGTGTATACATGGCATTGCCAAAGTTGACGACAACATGGTTCCCCGTAACCTGTGTGCTGTCTCCCGGACGCAGGACTCCGGAAAAGACGACGCTTCCGTCCACTGTGATCTCCAGCCATGCACGTTGAGTCGTCGGGGCGAATCTAAGCGTTATCGCCCCCTGGGTTGGCAACACCGGCGTGGCATCTGGCATAGAAGGCGTTGCAGGAACGGAGGGAGCAATCGTGTCCGAAGGCACGGACGGCGTACTCGATGGCCCGGTCTGCCCTCCAGGCACGACGGGCGTTGCCAGCCACTCCCTCGAAAGCAGAACGACGGCAGCCACCAGAGCTACTACTACGATCAGGACAGTGGAAACAAGGCTCCTCTTCTTCCTGTATGCTGGAACACTTGTCACAGAACGACCAAGCTTCGAAGGTTGCGCAGCCGCCGCGCCAGAGTCCACAGCCACGGTGGCAGACGGACCCACAAACGCGGCAACAACCTCGTCGCCGTTCAGCCCAAGATACTCAGCGTAGCGACGTGCATACGACTTGAAGAACCCATTCGGTTCCGGCGGACCGCCCGCTTCCAGGGATTCAAGCACGGACTTGCGCAGCAGTGTTGCGCGAGCAACATCCTCAACCGACAACTCAAGTGACGTTCGCTTGTCCCGAAGAGCTGTACCGGCCTCTCGGCGATCCATTCTGCACCTTCCTAGCGCCGACGCCTGGAACCGCTTGCTGTGCCGGCCGGTAGGAGAGCCTTTTCAAGCACCTGCGCAATGTCGTTGACAAAGGTGAACTCAAGCTTCTTGCTGATATCGGGCGAGATCTTGCTCGTGTCGCGACGGTTCTCCTCGGGAAGGATCAGCTTCCTGATCCC
>Ga0315294_10002386_pt1 | contig 20573 bp, 18 predicted proteins | sample YL17G13_40_MG_FD_203626 | JGI IMG/M metagenome (GOLD analysis project Ga0315294, IMG submission 203626) | Sediment microbial communities from Yellowstone Lake, YNP, Wyoming, USA - YL17G13_40 | ecosystem: Environmental > Aquatic > Freshwater > Lake > Sediment | place: USA: Wyoming | collected...
CCGGGGATATTGCCGGAGCACCCAGAGGCAGCCGGAAATCGTTAAAAAGTTTTTTGAGGCTCCCAAGGTGCGGTATGCGATGAACTAATATGATAAAATGTCAACTACATAAAGTTCTGGGTAATAACTGCGGATTTATCACATGGCATTAAATATCTCGCAAGACCCGAAAAAGGCGTTGATTCTATTTGTTGACGTAATAAATTCATCAAAATTTAGCTCTGTTCTTACATACAAAAAATACTTCGAACTGATAGAAGGTTTTCAGAATGAATTTAAATTATTGGGCTCAAGATATTTTCCTTCACTAGATAAAAAGGAACAAATTGTTAAATATCGTCTAGTCGATTCAAGAGGTGATGAAGGTATCGTTTTTGTTATTGATACAAGCGCTGCTCCGCGTTCTTTGTTATCTAAAGCGATTGAATTCATATATCATTTAAAAGGAAGGCTGCGGTTTTCACGATTATCGGCGGCTGACAGAAATATAACCCCAACCTTTATGGGCCTTGCTGCAGGTCTGCATTATGGAAATGTCGCATTTGCCACTGGTATAGATCCTTCAACGAATCATAGTATTATCGCGCAAATTGAGGGGTACTCAATTAATTTTGCAAAGCGCTTGGAATCCAATGCAAGATTAGGCAAATATTCCAATATAATATTATCGAAGGTTGCCGCAAAATATCTTGAAGGTAGCCCAATTGTATTGTCACCGATATATGCTTCGATGAAGGGAATCGAAGATTCTGAAGAAATGTATGAGATTGAATCTGGGCTATTTGATCATATGAATATTGATGGTAATGATGCAGGCGATGAATATTTTTTGGATAGGCTACGGGAGGAAATTGAACTAAAGCCGTATAATATCGACAAACAGTGGCTTAAGACATTGGTTATTTCCGTTTTAGAAAGCTTAACCAATTTATCACCTGTGCCTGCTCGGAAAAATGAGTATTTCAACAGAGCTTCAAAATTTGCGTGGCATTCAGCCGATGAGGAAGACCCCATCCTTTTATATCAGAGATCCATAGACTATCGCTTGGAAAGAAAGCATACTCAAGAAATACGTTATCTCAAGCAAATTATGGACAAATACCCCGGTTTTCTTTTTGCTAGAAAACAAATTGTTAAAGCTTTTTACCAGATGTTTAGAAATAAAATTGGACAACATGATAGAATCTATTGTAGAGATATTGCCGAGGAATTTCTCCAACGATTTTTAAATGATTTGGATCCAGATGAAATAAAGGAATTTAAAAATATCATTAAAAGATTGGGAGATTGCAAAGAAAAAGTCCTAAGATGAAATTAGGCCGAAGAAGGATGCTTGCGACTTTTCAAGTTCTTATCATATTCAAAGATTTGATATAACTTTTCCGTAAATTCCCTGGGGTTCTTTCCATAAATAGATAAAAGTGATCTACGGCTTGTGGTAATCATGCCCCTCCGATAATAAAAAAGTAAGCTAAGTTTTAACGCCCTCAATAAGGGCAAGTTCCAATATTTACCAGGAAACCTCCTTTTTGAAGCACTGGTTTTTCTATATTCCATGGGAAAGGTCAAAACCTTCATTTTATTCATTAAATTTATGCGATAGTAGAAATCCTCTGGCGTATCTTCAAAATTATATAAAACATATACTCTGATCTCTCTGCCAGAATATTTATTTGCCAATTTGATGGCTTTGATAATTTGGTTTTCCATTCTAACATCATCAAAAGCAAACCGCATGGGATTGATATTAATCATCGATAATTCTTTGGCTGTTTCTATATCATATAGACGTGCATCCAAGCCTTGATTAAAATCGACGGGCTTGCCGATCCTGTAAATCTTTTCGCAATCAACCCTAAGATTTGGCGATGCCAACCAGTTATTATCCCAAAAAGTTATATAAGGTAGATCCGGTTGAATGTCTCGTTCCCAGTTTCTCTTTATGAAGAATTGCGGCTCATGTTTAGAAACTGAGCAGAACTTACATTTACGAACGCAGCCTCTTGAAGCAAAAGTAATAGAAGAATTAATATGCCTGCCGAAGGAGAGCGAATAGTCAGGCCTAAAAGACTCTGCTTCTTTCAAAATCCCTATATGAGGCCTAATCCCTGTTTGCATTTCAATATCTCCGGGAAGCAAGGTGGCCGCTATCCCGCCCACATTCAAATTCACTTTTGGGAAATTGTCTGAATAGAAGTGGATAGTCCTGATGGCGGCGTCCAAGTCCCAAGTAAAAAGAGTTGTTATGTATATGGCTTCTACCCTTGAAAGCCCTTTCGGCACATTTGTGCCAACAATATCGAATACGTGGCATCTCTTATTCTGCTCCTTCAGCATTGATGAGATTTTCATCAAGCCCAAGGGTGGATAAGGCGTTTTTGAGACGGGTTCAACGAGCAAAAATTGTTTTTGTTGGCTAATTTTCATTTCTTAAATAAATTGTTTAATTGTGCCTTTTGACTTCAATCCATGACCGGCTTCGACGGTTCGCCATACCAGGGAGCTTCCGGCTTCCACTTGAGCAGCTCCGGGTGCTGGTGGACTTCGATTGCCCACTTGATCATGTTGAGTGCTCCGGGCATGAGGTTCTGGTTTTCGGTTTCGAGGTAAAAGACGTTGTAGGCCCAGAACACGGGGGAGAAGGTTCCGTTCCTGGCGATCCACATGCGCTTTCCGGCGCGCTTGCCGATCTCGATGGAGAAGGCGAGCACTCCGTATTTGTGGTAGATGTAATCGTCCATTGCTCCGATGGTTGGATAGAGGTCGATTTCGGGGATGACCTTGTATTTATCGAACTGGAGTTCCCGGTACTGATTGGCGATTTTTTCGTAGAGTTCGTTGTCCGGGGTCTTGTCCGGGAAGGTTCCCGGAGTGAACATGATCATCCCTCCGGTGGTGTGGTAGTTCTGGGAGACGTCGAATTTATGCTTGGCGATGAAATCGGCGATGGCTTTGGTCTCGGGCTCGGAGAGCGGTTCTTTGCCGCGGTAGCTGGTCATCCATTTCTGGTCCGAGCCCGCGGAATCGTTGAGCCGCTTGGGCGCGTCCGGGGGGTAGGGAAAATTGCGGTTCAGGTCAATGCGGTTTTTGTTTTTGCGGACGAACCCGGTGGCGCCGATTTTGGCCTGCCGCCGAGAGGCCTTGAAATTTCCGTCCGGGTTGAGTGAGGGAATCACCCAGACCTCCGCGGCATTGAGCAGGGCGGTCACCTCAAGGTCCTTGCCGTAGCCCGCGAGGAGCTTCTTGCTGAGCGCCATGCAGAATTCCGCGCCGGAGAGCTCCTGGGCGTGGATGTTGCCGGAGAATAAAATGCGGGCCTTGTCTCCCGGGCCAAAAGAAATTTTCATCGCGCGGAGTTCCCGTCCCTCCGCGGACTTGCCATAAACCTCGGCCGTGACCAGTTGCGGATAATCTTTGGCCAGTTGATCCATCTGCGCGTAGAGTTCCTCCAGGGTGTGGTAGGGCCGGAGCCGCCGGTTGGGGTCGGACCGGCGCACGTCCCGTTCCGCCTTTTGCTTTTCCTGCTCCTTCTTCTTGACTTCCTTCTGGTATTTCTTGATCCCGGGGTCGAGTTTGGCGCCCGCGGCCCCCGGGCAAAGCAGCGCCGCAGAGACCAGGGCCGCGGCGACAACCATGAGCCGTGGTTTCATTTTCCCTACTCCTTTGGTTCCGTGGTTAATTGCCTGACCATCGCCACTTCCGGGCAGGCCAGGGGGGAAAGGTATTTGGTGCACTTGATGCAGCCGAGATAGATCTTGGAGTAAAGTTTTTTCTTGCTCCTTTTGCGGAACCCGAACTTGCGGAAGAAGCGGGGATAAAAGGTGAGCACGAGCACCTTGTCCGGGCCGTAGCTCACCAGCTCCTCCATCATCTTGTTGACCAGGAGTCTCCCGATGCCCATGTCCTGCCGGTGCTTGCTCACCGAGAGGCTCACGATCTCAATGGTGCGGTCGGAGTTGAGCTCGATGCTGGGCAGCACCTGCCAACTGATCACGCCCCGGATTTTTCCCCGGTCCTCATAGACCACGAACCGGTCAAAATTCTGAAGCAGGTCCGGATAACTGCGCGGAAGCACTTCCTTCGGGTTCTCCCGGATCACCCGGTAAATCTGCTGGATGTCGTCCATCCTCGCGGCGCGAACAACCCCGGTCAGCGGCTTGGGCTCTTTCTTCACTGGCTTATAGATTTATATTGCCGGAAATAAAAAGTCAAATCCAAGCTGCAATAAAAACGGCCGGGAAAGCAGGGCCTCAAATCTTTTGCTATTTCCGGAATTTGCGCTTCACCGCTTCCAGGGCTTGCTTCGCCATCGCTATTGCCGCTTTGGCATCGTCCCCGTCAAAATATTTGGCCGGGACCTGCTCCAGGGCATTGGGATAACGGGCCTCCACGTAGTATGGCGTCAGGTTCTTGATTTTTTTCTTCAACTCCGCGAATTGAGGATCATATTGTTCGCACATCTCGCAGAGCTTGGCAATCGAATGCGAGAAAATCATTTCCTCGCCGCGCGAGATCAGGAAAGCCTTGATGGCTTTTTCCGCCACCTGCTCGCTGAGAAAGCAGACAAGGTCATATTTCCCGGCCTTAAGCAGGACCTCCAGCGCGGAATAATCCGAAACCGCCTGGTCCAGCCACATCGCCGCTTCTTGTTCAACGCCCGACTTCATAGATGACCTTGCCCTCTTTGGCAATTCGGCGGAAGAGCGAGCGGTCCTTCACCCGCTCGTATTCCTCCCGGTTATAGGCCAGGATGTCAAAGTCGACCTCAGACTCGATCTCTGAATAAATTTTCCTCATCCGGTTCTTAAAATGGTCGTTGTCCTCAAAAATGGCGAGCAGGTCAATATCGCTCGAGAGCCTCGGCTCGCCGCGCGCCAGGGAGCCGAAGAGCACGATTTTTTTGGCGCCGAGCCTTTTCAAGTCCTCGGAGATTTTAAGCAGTTCTTTTTCCAGCTTGGCCCGGTCGACTTTCATGGCTCTATTCTTGCTTAAAGTTGAAATAAAAGCAAAGTCATAACTCGACCTTGAAGAATGGCTTGAGCGCGAAGGCGAACGCGAACATCAGGATGACCATGGGCCAGACCCACCAGGTTTTCCAGCCGAAGAAGTCCATGTCCGTTTGCGGGTATGCGATTTCGATTTTCCGGATGTAATCCCGGTGCGCGCCCACGTATCCCGGGCGCCAGAGCTTGTCCCAGAGGCCGGACGATTCCACCGTGTTCATGCGGTTAAGAGGGCCGGCTTCCGTAAAAATATACGAGTAATTGACCGGCTTCCCGGTCTTGTGCAAGACTTCAAACGTGCGCACGGCGCTATCGCCCGCGGCCACTCGCAAGCGGTAATCGAGCTCCCGAAAAGAGCGGCCGCGCTCGTCCCTGCTTTCGATCGCCAGCGAGGGCGCGTCCATCTCGATGCCGTTTTTGGAGTTGAGCACAAAGCCGTTCCGCCAGTCCTTGAGTCCCGGGTTCACCCGAATTTTGAGCAGAAAAGTTTCCCCCGGATGGAACGGCCGGTAATGGTAGCGGTATTCGCAGTTGACCAGGAAGATCATGACCGGGACGATCATCACCGCCAGGGGCGCCAGGGCGAACCCGAGGTATTTCGCCCCGTTCCCGAAAATCCCGGCCTGGGCCTTGAGGATCAGCACCGGGTCGTCAATATAAAGCCAGACCTCCACAAAATGCGCCTTGATCTTTTCCTTGGCAACGCGAATCCCGGCCTGGTTGGACATGTATTTATAAACCAGGAGCGCGAACGCGGTGACCACAAGCGTGGCGAAGGCCAGGCCAAAGCCGGGCGCCACGCCGTCAAAGGGCAGGAACAGCAGGTCAATTATTCTTTGCAGCTTCAGCAAGTTATTATCCTCAGGAGATGTATCCCAGTCCTTTCAGTTTTTTCTTGATCTCCTCCTCGGAGTCCGAGCCCGAAAGCTTGGACAACTCCTTTTCCAGGGCGTACTCCACGAACTCGTCCACCGAGGAAAACCCCGCCAGTTCCGCGTATTTTTTCACCCGCTCTAACAGTTGCTTGCTTATTTTTATTTTGGCTCCGCCGAACATATTTTCCTCCTCGCTAAAAAATCGGCCGGCCCTCGAATTCTTTCGGCAACGGCACTCCCAGTTCCTTGAGCACCGTGGGTCCGATGTCCCACAGCGCCGGGTCTTGGCTCAAGATTTTTTTATTGGTGAGCAGCGTTGCCGGGACCTCGGTGGGGTCGATGCAATGGTCCCCGCTCCAGGGGTCGAGGTTGTCGGCGAACACCTCTTTGGGGAATTCGCCGAGCGTGGTCTCCCAGCTCGCGCGATACCCTCTGCGGTAGCCGATGATGATGTCCGGCGCAACCGTCCCCAGGTGCGGCCCGGTGAAGACGTCCTTGCTGAGGTAGGCGTTCTTGACCGGGGTTTTTCTGGTCTTGGGATCAACCAGCGCCTCCAGTTTGGACTTCAACTCCCTCAGCAACTGGTCCGCCTGTTCCGGAGGGACGACGCCGTTGCCCTCGCGTCCCTGGAGGTTCAAGTAAAGCCCGTTGATTCCCAGGCCGTAAGCCCGGGTTCTGCCCCAGTCGACGTTTTCAAAGAACTCGGTTTTTTCGCGCCGGCCGGGGTCGATCAGGAACAGGTATCCGTTGTCCAGGAGCCAGGAGTTGAGGTTGAACTGGCGGTTGAAGGGAGCGAAGCCGTGGTCGGAGATCACGATCAGGGTGGTGTCCTGGTCCAGCTTCGGCAGCACCAGGCCGAGCGCCAGGTCCATTTCCTGGTATAGCTTCTCCACCGGGGAGGCCAGCCCGCTCTCGAGCGTCTTGGAGTAGAGCGGATTCTTCCGGTCAATGTATCTCCAGAACATGTGCTGTCCGAGGTCGAGGGTGGAGAAGTAGAAGAACAGGAACCCGGAGTCGAAGCGGTCGAGGTGCCAGCGGAAGGCTCTAAACCAGTCGGCGGTGACCTGTTGGCTCTGCTCCCAGTATTCCCGGTCGTTGAAAATGCCGTAAGTCAGGGCCTTGGTGTCCTCGGCCATGCCCTGGGTGTAGAACAGCCCGAGGTCCTTGACCAGGGCCTCTCCGTAGCTTTCCGGGCTGTAGATGGGCGCCGCGGGGGTTCCGGGGTCGATCTCCACCGGGGACACATAAAGCTTGAAGTCCGGCCGGATTTCCTTCAAATAGAATTTCACCATGCCCGGAAGATGTTTCAAATGAGGGATCACCTCAAACTCGACCTGCACCCAGCCGCTCCACTCGCCCTGCTTGAGAAAAATCTCCTTGCCCGAGACCGCGACCTTGGCCACCGGGTTGTCCGCGTCCAAATAAACCTTGAACGGGATTTTCAGCTTCCGGTAGTTGTAATATTTTTTGCCGTTGATCTCGTCCCAGGGCTTCTTCTGGTCGAGGCGGAAACTGTTGGCCGGGCCGTAGATGAAATTTTCCGCGAGGTTGTTTTTGGGAAAAGTGGGATGGATTTCTCCGCCGGTGACGTCTTCTGAATTTTCGGGCGGGTTGTCGGTGTAATAGGAAAAAGTGCCGTAGGTCCCGAGCAGGTCCGGGGTTCCCATGCCGGAGAATTGTTCCGCGGGTCCGGGGTAAGGGGGGTAGTCGCTGGGTACGCGGAAAATCCTGACCGGGATTCGCGCGTCGGTGAGCGAGTCCCAGAATGGCCGGCCGGCGACCATGTTTATTATTTTTGCGGACCTGGTTGCAAACTGCCAGGACCCGAGCGTGATCTTGCCGCGCTCGGGCTCGCGGGTGACGCTGGTTGAAAGGTAGATGCTGCCGCCGAAGGGGAAGTCCTTGGGCTGGCGGTGAATGAAGTCAAAGATTCCGGTCCGGCCGGGGTTCTGGCTGGTGATGAAACTGGCCCAGGCCACCGGGCTTTGCGCGGGGATGGTGGTGCGCATGGTCTTGAAATCGCCGGTGGCGGCCAGCCGCGAGAAGTTGGGCATCCGGCCCTGGTCCATGAACACCTTGAGCAGCGCCGGGTCCATGCCGTCGATGGCGAGCACGATCACTTTCTTGCCGCTCGGGTCCGCGCCCTTTTGAGACTTGCACGCGGCCAGGAGCGACGCGCAGAGCAGCGCCGCGGCCAGGCAAAATATTGTCCTGAGTCTCATTTGGCTCGCAGCTCCTGGAGTTCCGACTCGCTCAAGAGCGGTTGGCCGTCCATGTAGCCCGGGACCTGGAGGTCAAACAGGCGCAGGATGGTGGGGGCAAGGTCGCCGATCCAGGGGTCTTCGCGTCCGAACTTGAGGTTGGTAAAGAGCACGCCGGGGACGCAGGACGGGTCCATGCAGTGGTCGCCGCTCCAGTTTTTTAGGTTTTCGGAAAATACCCGGGAGTTGACCACGCCCAGGGTTCCGTCCCAGTCCATGCGAAAGCCCTGGTTGTAACCCACGAGCACGTCCGGAGCGTTCTCAACGTAGGGCCCGGAAAGCGCCTGGTAAGAATCGTAGGCGCGGAGCACCGCAATTGCGCCGGTCGCAGGGTCTTTCATGCCCGTGAGCTTGTCCGCGATTTCCTTCCGGAGCCGGCCGGCGTCCGCGGGTTCGACGATGCCGTTCTTCTCTCGGCCCTTAAGGTTGAGATAAATCCCGGAGAGCCCGAGCGCGTATGCGCGGGTGCGCGACCAGTCGACGTCCCTGAACATTTCGGCCGAGCCTTGGGCGTCCTTGCACGCCAGGTAACCCTCTTGCGCGAGCCAGGAGTTGAGGTTGACCCCCCGGCGGAAGCTCTTGAAGCCGTGGTCGCTCATCACCAAAAGCGCGTCGGCTTTGCCGAGCTTGCCCAGCACCCGGCCGAGCAGTTCGTCCGCGGAGACATATAGTTTTTCAATCGCGTCCCGGTGTTTTTTGGCCTCTTCCGTTTCGTACAAGGGATGCTCCGGGTCAAGGCAGCGGAAAAAGGCGTGCTGGATGCGGTCGGTGTGGTCGAACACGAACGCGAGCGCGCCCTTGCGGGTGCGGCTCAGGCAGTGGAAGAAGAGTTTTTCGCGGTCCCGGCAGAATTCCCGGGTCTGCGTGAGGAAAGCCTCGTCATCGATGATTTTTTCGTTCAAGGCCCAGGTGTCTTCGGCCAGCCCCAGGGTGGCAAACGGCCCGAGCAGCTTGGCGATGGCGGTTGCGAAGAATCTCGGATGCGAGACGGGCATGGCCGGGTTTTCCGGGTCGATGTTGATCGCGGTCATGTAAAGCTCGGGCGGGTCCGATTGGAGCAGCAGGAACTTGACCAGGCCAAAGACGGCAATGCCCGGCGCCGCCTTGAATTTGAGCCGGACCCATTCCGAATACTTGCGCTCGATGAGCGCGACTTTTCCGCCCGGGAGCCGGAGTTCAGTTTCGCGGTCCTTGCCCGGGCGCAATTCAAAATCTATGCCCAGTTCTTCGCGGTCCTTGCTCAGCGTGTTTTCCGGGCCGGGGATATGACCTTGCCAGCCCTTTTTGGTCTTACCCAGCCCGAGCTCCAGCCCGCCCGTGCGCTTGGCGCCTTGAGAATTCCCGCGCCAGAAAGTGAAGCTGCCCTGGGAGCCGCGCAGGTCCGGCGCGCACATGGCGCTGAGCAGTGCGCCGTAGAATTTTTCGGGCGGGAAGGTGATCGGCACGCGGATGACGTGGCTGAAAATCCAATGGTCGCCCAGGATTTTCCAGAACGGCTTGCTCTTGCGCAGGAGTTGGATCTCCGGCTTCTTGAGCGGGAGCAGGTATCTGCCGAGCTTCAAGGTTTTGGCCGGCTCGCGGATGCGGGTGGAGCTGAGCACCGGGAGGTAACTGTTTCGGTCCGGGGCCAGGAAATCGAAGATGTTGTGCTTTCCGGGGTTGACGCCGGTGGCGAAGGTTGACCACGCCACCGGACTCATGGCCGGGAGCGTGGTCTTGAGTTTGCGGAAAGTTCCTTCCGAGGACAGCCGCTGGAAATTTGGCATCTTGCCCTCGGACATGTATTTCTGCGCCAGTTCCGGGTCAAGCCCGTCCAGCCCGAGCACGATCACTCTTTTCACGAACGGCTTGTTGCCCTGGCGCCTGACCGCGATCAGCCTGGCCACGCTCCGCGCCGGGAAGACGAGCACGGCCAGGAACGCGGCAAGGATCGCGAAAAAAAAGACCATGAACGAGCCGAGGATGGCGAAGCCGGCGCCCGGGCCGATGTAGGCGTTTGCGGGCAGGCTTAAGAGCAGCGCCAGGACCAGCAGCATCCAGATCATTTTCCGCGACATACAGCCAACTATTATACTAACCCGGAACGTTTTTGCCAAAGATCACCGGATTTCCATTATTAGCCTCCGGCTCGGGCCGGAAATTTGGTTTCAGAGCGGCAAATTTGAACCCGGAGGTCAAATTTGGTATAATTCAAAAAGCAGTTTTCAGGAGGTGCGCTATGTCCCGGCCGCTGTGGTTCAATAAATTGCTGACCAAGACCTTCCCGCAAAGCCGCATGGTCGCCAGGATGACCAACTGGCCAATGGTGGGCGGCTGGCTTGACGACTGGCTATTCAAGGACGACGACTTGTTCCTGGTGCCGCGGCAGAAAATTGTGAGCATCAACCGCTCGGTCCCGGGCCAGGAGCAGACCTGCGCGCCCTATGAGGTGGTTGAGCATTTCATCCGGGAGGCCAATTTTCACTGGGTGATGGACGAGTGCAACTGCCGCGCGGGCATGCATTGCAAGGACTATCCGGTTAAGCTGGGCTGCATTTTCCTGGGCGAGGCCGCTCGGCAGATCAACCCCCGGATCGGCCGGCAGGTAAGCATGGACGAGGCGCTTTCGCACGCGCGCAAGTGCCGGGAGGCGGGCCTGGTGCACCTTATGGGCCGGAACAAACTGGACGCGGTCTGGCTCGGGGCCGGCCCGGGCGAAAAGCTGCTCACCATCTGCAACTGCTGCCCGTGCTGCTGCATCTGGAACAACCTGCCCTGGCTTTCCAAAGACATCACCCGGAAAATCACCCGGATGCCGGGGGTGAGCGTGATTGTGAACGACAACTGCACCGGCTGCGGCGAGTGCGCCGAGGGCGTCTGTTTCGCGGGTGCGCTCAGCATGCAAGGCGGCCGCGCCGTAATTTCAGATGCCTGCCGGGGCTGCGGCAGGTGCGCCATGGAATGCGGCCAGGAGGCGATAGAGATCACGGTCGCGGGCGATCAGCTCATCGAGCAATCCATCGCCCGGATCAGCAGGGCGGTGGACGTGAAATAATTTTAAGCGGCTCCGGCCTTGCGGCTTCAGAGCGGTCTTTTGCGTCCGAGGTAGTAAGTCCGGTAGGCGAACCTCAATACTTCTTCAATCGGATAGTTGAACTGGAAATTGTGAAGCCGGCTGTAGAGTATGCCTCGCGACCAGGAGGGCACGGTTTCGCCCCATGCCCGCGGGAAACCGTATAGCCTGCGCGCCGCGCCATAAGCCCGTCCCCATTTCCTGCGGTCCCAGCCGTGGACTTCCATGAAGTCGAGAAACCGGGTTGACCATTCGTGAAGGTTGGCCGGAGGCCGCCAGCCCTGCTCCAGGACTTTTTCCCAGAGGGGCGTGCCGGGAAACGCCCAGAACGGGTTGACCGCAAAGTAGAGATAAGGGTTTGCCGCGCGCGCCTTTTCCATGAACTCCACGGTTAGCCGGCGGTCCTCCAGGGTTTCCCCCGGACCGAAAAAGATGATGCCCACGTCCTGAACCGCGTTTATTGAGGCAAGCTTCTCGATGGCGGTCATCGCCTGTGCCGAGGTAATGCCTTTATTGTAAACCTTGAGCATGCGCTCCGAACCCGACTCCAGACCGAAGCCCAGATAGACCGCCCGGGTCTCGCGGCAGCGCCGCACGAAATCATCGCCGACCAGTTCGATGCGCCCAACCGCGGCCCACGGTCTCCGGAAATGCTCAATCATTTCCCAGGCCTTGCCCTCGTCGCCAAAAGCGTTGTCACCGGCAAGCGAGAGCACGCCGATCCTGGCCGGCAGATGTTTTTCCAGATAAGCCAATTGGTCATCCCAATAGGCCGGAGAGTTCGTGCGCCAGCGCTTGCGCTCCTCGTCCAGACGGTTGTAACAGAACGCGCAAGAATGAGGGCATCCCCGCGAAAAAATCACCTGCCAGCAGTAATCGTCCCGGTTGGCAAACTTGCGGAAATATTGCTTGAGATCAATGAGCTCCCACCCGGGCTGGAACTGGTCAAGGTCTTGCGGCCACTCGCATCCGGGATTGGACATGAATTGGCCGTGCTCCAGCCAGCATACGCCGGGGATATTGCGGGGAGCGCTATCGGCCAGAATGGCCTCGGCAAGTTTGGGCGCGCTGTGCTCGGCCTCGCCCCGGACCACGAAGTCAACGAAACCTCCGCCAAGCACCTGCTCCGGCACCATGCTCGCAAACACGCCGCCCCAGACCAGCTTCTGCCCCATGGCCTTGAGCCTCATGCTGATCTCGATATCGCGGCTGAGCGTGGAGCCGATTGTGGTGCTGACGCCCACAAACAAAGGCTTTTGCCGCTGGACTTCGTCATAAAGAATTTTTTCCTCGCCCCTGTGCAGGTGGAAAAGCCTTACCGGAAAGCCGGCGTCAGTCAGCGCCCTTCCCACATACATGATTCCAAAGGGGAGGTTACAATATCCTTTCTCCCAGATTTCGTTGGCAACCAGGTATATTGGAGGTTTGTACATTTGGCGGCCGTTCTGAACGTTTATGATAACAGTTCCGGAGAGAATTTCATTTCTTCGGCTTTTTTTCGATTTCGCTCTTGATGGCGTTAACGGTTACCAGCGCGGTGCTGACCATGATGGCGTGCTCGAGGGTCGGCTCCTTGTTCAGCACGTAGCGGGGGATTGCGCCCATGGCTCGAATGTCCGCGGTCTGTCCGGAAAAGGCCAGGGTTTTGCCGCCCTGGTCCAGGAGTCTCCAGAACCCGCTGGTCTTGACCTCCGATTGCGGGTCGGGGTCCCATTTGATTGACTCGGGCGGTTTCATCTCGAACTCAGGGTCGTAGGCGTACTTGTATTCGAGGAACACCATATCGGTTGCGACTTCCCAGTGATATTTGGGGCCTTTGGCGCCCGGGCCGATGTATTTGACCACTTTGTTCCCGGGCATAAACTTGGGGTAGTCCGTGAAGTTGGCGATCACTTTCCAGCAATTTTCGCGCGGGGCAGGCACCAGCACCCCCGTGGTAGCGTAAACGGTCGGGCCGTCCTGCAATATAATCAACTTGCCGCGCTCCAGAAATTTCCCCATGCTCACCGGGTCCTCGGCCAGGACGTCAAACACCGGACGGGGTTTGGCCGGCAAGGGCAAGACTCCTCCCGCGGCCGCGAACTTTCTCTCGGCCTCTTTCTTGACCGCGCGGCAGATCATGGTGGCGGTGCTGACGTTGGTCATGAGCTCGAGCGAGGGGTCCCGGCTGTAAATCCTCTTGAGCAGGGCGCTCCTGGGCTCGGAGTAAACCGAGTAGAACGCCATGGTACGCTTGCCGTCCCGGGTCGGGATCATTTCCCAGAAACCAACGTTGCTGTTGAACTCTCCCCAGGCCAGGGCCCAGTCCGTCCGATAGGGCGGCCGGTTATAGTGATAGCAGCCGTATCCAATCCTATAGCGCAGGAAGGACAAGGCGACCTTGAGGTGGAAGTCGGCCTGGTAGAGGTTGTCGGAGATTCTGGTCAAGACCGTGGATTCGGTGAAGGGCACATAGTCCGGGTAATGCTCGAAGTCGGTGACGGTCGAAAAGACCTGCTCGACCGGGGCGTTGATCAGGATTCCCGCGGCGCTCATCCAGGGCACCACCGGCGGACGGTCGAAATAAATGATGACCTCTCCGGCCTCGGCCAGGTGTTCGAGCAGGAGCGGGTCCGCGCCCTCGGGCAGGATGTGCTGGTCCCAGGAAATGCGCATCATTTTTTTTATTTCCGCCTCGTTTTTGGGAGGCGGTATTTGCCTGACCTGTGCCGCGCCCAGGGATGCGAGGAAAAACAGGGGAACAGCCCAGATCAATTTTCCGGTCATAAATCCGCGCATGGTCGCTCCTTTCCGGGGAACCTCTGACAACCCGTCCATTCTACCAGAAAATTAATTTTACCGCTCAATGGATTGCCGATCACTACTGTCCGGGCAAAACTTTGCGCCCGATTCTTAACTCATTGGCGGATTCGATAGCCCGGCGCTTCACCGATTCCGAGCGGATTGCCGGATTCGATAGCCCGGCGCTTCAGCGCCGGGGAACGCGGGCGCTCCCACTCCTGCTGCGGCCCGCGCCGCGGCGCGGGCCGCAGCAAAAGAGAGGGCCGTGGCCATACCCGGCCATAAATGGCCGGGCTTCGAGATCGTGTTTCAACCGCAGCATAAGCCTAGAATGGCCGGGCTATCGAGATTTAATTCCAATTTTGAAAAAGTCCGGATCATTGTCCGATTGACGGAATTTTACGATCGCAACTAGTGTGGTGTCCCGGAAATTAGCCGTCAAAATCTGAGGTGATGAAGCTGTCAAATTAAATGGCAAATCAAATACTTAAATATGATGAGATATGGCAACTCATTTACAGGACACGACACTAGTCCCTAAGCGGAGAACTCACCCACTCAATACCTGCCCCTGCCTTGCTCGATGCGTTTTTTGACGGCGTTGATCAGGAGCAGGGCTTGGGAGGTCAGAACTGCGTGTTCCATGGTTGGCTCGACGCCGAGCGCGTATTTGGGGATGGCGCCCATGGACCGGATGTCCGCGGTGGAGCCGTTGAAGAAAATGGTTTTGTCTTCCAGCGTGATGATTTTCCAGAAGCAGGCCGCGGGCCCGCAGCATGGCCGGCTGACTTCCCACCAGACAAAAGACGGCGGCGAGAACTCGTAATACCATTGCTGGGTCTGCTCGTATTCGAGGAAGGCGATGGCCGACTTCAGTTCCCACTTGTAGAGGTGATCCACCGCGGGCGGCACCGGCTCGACTTTTTTGACGCCCGGGACGAATTTGGGGTAGCTCTTGAAATCGGTTATGACCGAATAGACCTCCTGGGCCGGGGCCTTGACCATGCTGCCCACCACGGAATAGACCGTTGGTCCCTCGGCCAGGATGATCATGTTGCCTCGCTCCAGGAAGAGCAGCAGGGTCTGGGGGTCGGAGTCCAGGATTTTCTGGACGCCGACCATTGGCTGTCCGGAAGCGGGCGGCCGGCTGAAGCCCTGGCGTTTTTCGGTTTCCTTGCGGATGGTCTGGCAGATCATGGTCGCGGCGCTGACGTTGGTCATCATTTCCATCCAGGGGTTGCCGGCGTAGATTTTTTTCATGAATGCGCCGCTGGGGGTGGAATAGATGGAATAGAAGGCCATGGTCCTTTTCCGGTCCGGGGTGGGGATCAGTTCCCAGAAGCCGATGTTGATGTCAAAATCTCCCCAGGCCAGAGACCAGTCGAGCCGCGTGGGCGGCCGGCGATAAGAATACAACCCGTAGTCCAGCCGATATTTGAGAAACGAAAACTTCACCTCGACACTCAGCTTCTCCTGGTAAAGCCCGTCAAACAGCTTCTTCGAGCTGATGCCCGCGGTCATGGGCATGAACTTCGGGTAGTTGGGGTGGTCGAGGACGACCTTGTAAACATCCTCTACCGGCGCGTTGATCAAAATCCCCGCGGCGCTCATCCAGGGGATGGACCGGGGGTGGTCGTAATATAAAATGACCTCGCCGATCTCCAGGAGCTGCTCCAGGGTCTCGGCCTTTGCCCCGGGAGGGAGCACGTGCTGGTCCACCGTGATTTTCATCATGGCGCGCACTTCGGCCTCGTTTTGCGGGGGAGCAATGGTTTTGGCCTGGAGTTCCCGGCCGGAGAGCGCGGCAAATATTATGGCAGCCGCGGCTATTTTTGTCTTGGGTGAAACCATGATTTCCTCCGCTATTCCAGCCCCATTTCCTTGACCGCGGCCACGATCTCGCCGCCGGCGATTTCATGCCGGAACTCCTCCGCATACTTGTACCCGGCCTTCTTGCCGATGCCCTCGGCGTAAAGACGCGCCATGAGCTCGATCACTCCCCGGTAGTTGTTGCGGTCCAGACCCGCCGCGGTCTTGGGCGCGATGCGGTTGGCTTCCATCGCCATTTTCATCTCGTCAATGGTCAGCTTCATCTGGGAGTCGTGCGCGCAGAGCGCGTCGATTTTCTTTTCGATGAAGCCGGTTATGTCCACGTACTTGTTGGCGTGCACGTTGGCCTTGGCGAAGTAATAAATTTCAGGCACCAGGTGGGGCTTTAGTCCCAGCCGGAAATGCTCGGGGTGGAACTTGGGGTTCTGGGCAAAGCCGCAGGCTTCCACCGCGGCCTGCTGAACCATCTGGTGGTCCGGGTGGGGCTCGAACGGCGCCCAGGGGTCAAAGGTGAAAACGATCCTGGGCTTGTAGGTCCGGATCAATTTGATGAACTGCTCGCGCAGCTTGTTCAGCCGGAAATCGCGCAGCATCCCGTCAGGGTAGCGCAAAAAAATCACGTCCTTCTTGCCCAGTACTTTGGCCGCGGCCAATGCCTCGGCCTCGCTCTGCCTGATCAATTGCCGAGACGGCACGTCAAAGCTGCCCCGCTGGTTGTCGGTCGCGATCACCTCGAAAATCTCCCAGCCCTCGCCCGCGAATCTGGCGATGGTCCCGCCCGCGAAAAATTCCGTGTCGTCCGCATGCGCAACCAGCAAAAGGATGACCTTGTCGCTAACCGGCATGATCTTCTTTTCTTTCTTCGCCGCTCTGCGTTTCTTTGCCATGTTACGCCTCCTTCGGGGCGCGGACATCCCGCGCACCTTTTTAAATGTGCGAGCGACTTCAGTCGCGATTCCTTATCGCCTGCTCCTCGCAGTCACCATCGTCTGGTCCAGCAACCACCTTGCCGCGCGCGGCACGTCGTCTTTGCAATTCTTGCCCTCGTATTCAATTGACAGCCACTCGTCATAAACCGCTCCGGCCAGGATTTTGAAAATCTTCGCCCAGTCCTGCTTTAAGTCCTTGCCTTCCTCGTCCAGCTCGTAAACCTTGGCGTGCACTATGCGGGTGTGGATCATGGCTTTTTCCAAAGCCGCGTAACCGTTGACGTCCGCGGTGTCCACCAGATAGTCCCCGGTGTCCAGGCACACGCCCAGCCAGTCCGAGCCGACCTCCGCAATGATCCGGTCAAGGTCCTCATAGGTCTTGGTGAACCCGAAATGGTTGTGGTTTTCCAGCGCGAGCAAAATCCCCTTGTCCCCGGCGAGGTTGCAGAGCCGCTGCAAACGCTGGATCATCTCCGGCCAGAGCTTGGCTTTTTCCGACTCGTATTTGGAGGCGTCGCGCTGTCCCGGCCAGCCCGCGAACACCCGCAAAAATTTCGCCCCGAACCAGGCCGAAGCGTTGATCCAGGTCTCAACGTGCTTCTCGCTCGCGGCCCGCTCCTGCTCCGTGGCCTTGCCGAAATCGTTGCTCACCGAGCACATCGGCACTTCCAGTCCCAGATCGGCCACCAGTTTCTTGACCTGCAGCACGTATTCCTTGGTCAGGTTCGGAAAGTGAATGTCCAATAGCTCCACCCCGTCAAGCTCCAACTCCTTGCACAGCTTGATCCAGCCCAACTGGTCCATCTGCCTGGACGCAATCACCGGGTGATACGACCACGAACTCATGCATACCTTCATGCCTCTACCTCCAACTGCCGAAAACTCTAGACCAATCTTCGAAAAAAAGCAATGATGATTCCCGACTAAAGTCGGTCGCACAGAATTCTTGTTTTCTGTGCGAGCGGCTTCAGCCGCGAATCCATATCCGGGCTTTGGGGTCTCAAATCAACTTGATCTATTGTTCTCTGCGGCTATGATTTTGGAGATGGAAAAGGAAAAAATGAGCGGCACCCGGTTTCTCCGCAAAGGCCGCATGTTCATGCCCGGAGCAACCTATTTCGTCAGCAGCTTCAAATCGAAAAGCGCAGCGGATATTGACAACACCCTGTGTTTCCAGGCCATCCTCCAGGAACTCGAGCAATTGGAAGGAGAGGGAGTTTTTACAATGCTGGCAATCGTAGTCATGCCCGACCACTTCCACCTCTTGCTCCGGATGGGCAACGTTTTGAATCTTTCCCAGGCAATCAGGCGGCTCAAGGGCGCGACCGGCCGGAGGATCAATCAACTGAGGAGCGAGACCGGCTCACTCTGGTATAAGGGGTTCCACGAGCATCTCGTGAGGTCGCAAGAGACGCTGCGCGGTTATCTGGGATACATCCGGTCCAATCCCGTCCGAAAGGGTTTGGTGCAATCTCCGGAACAGTGGCCCTTTATCCGGATCCGTGAAACAGCCTTGACCGAGCCAAAACCAAAATGATTCCCGACTAAAGTCGGTCGCACAGAAATCAATTATGATGCGGCAATCTCTTCTGTGCGAGCGGCTTCCTTGTCCTCCATAGTCTCTCCTCGCCTGCGCCCACATGGAACGAAGGAGGAAACCGCGAATCTTTTTTGGCCGAGCCGCGCCCGACTTGACACCATCATCATTTTCTGATATAATTTATTCAAGCTGGATTCCGTTGCCCGTAGTGAACCCAAAGCCGCAGTTGAGGCTAAACCACCAACGAAGGTTTTCACGAAGGAGGGTTAGCAATGGCAATTCCAGAAATTGATTTTTATCATGGAGCAGCTCTTCACCAGATTATTGACTTGCCAGAATTCACTTCAATTAACCGCGATCCCCATATAAGTGGAAGTTCTTATATAATTAACCATAACGTCGGACTTTTCATTAAGCACAGTACGGCTGCTGGACCATGGGCATTCACCTTTACGAAAGAACATCAGGAACAGATAAGGCGAATGTTTGAAAGATATAGGGAAAAAGCATTTCTAGCTTTAATATGCAAAGACATAGGAGTATGTCTCCTTACCTATGGTGAGTACAGGAAAACAGTTAATGAAAGGTTTTTGAAGGCAGAGGGAATCAAAGTCGAAAAACCCGAAAGAGGAGGCTTTCGAGTAAATGGTTCAAAAGGCAGAATTGGAGTCATACCATTAAATCGATATCCCCGCCTTCTTTTTGAATGACCTCGGGAATAATATTCCACAAAATTAGCTTCGAGAGGCTGTAGAAAAATGTATGATTTTGGCGATGGACCTCATTGGGGATTTATTAAATTAAAGAAGGAAATTAAAGAGGAAAAAGATAAAGCTAGGGAAGAAGGACGGATACAGGCAAAAAAAATTGCCCAAAAGGAATTGCGAACAAAAATTAAACAGGAATTATATCAAGAAATCTTTGATAAATTTGATAATTTATCAACATCGCGTACATTGCAGCAAATAGAATTTAAACCCACATGCGAAATGGGCGTAATTCTATTATTTGGACGATTCTATGATATCCTGGGATTTGAAAGAATAACAAATATAAGAACTGCTTTTCCTGATGCTTTCGCAATAATAAGAGACCAAAAAGTTTCTATAGAATTTGAGTTCAAGCTTAGCTCTGTGCGAAGCCATTTTACCCAGATCCAAGAAGGCAAAAAATTGGATTATGTTATCTGCTGGGAGGACGATATATACCTTGAAAACGAGGAATCTCAAAAAATAATTTCAGATTTTTTGAAAATAAATAATATAAAAGTAATTGAGTTAAAATCAGAACTCAAATCCTTTTTTAAGTGAAATAGTGGAATTCCGGCGAATTCCGAGGCTCGCCCTTCATTATTCAAAATTCAAGAGCTTGTCAAGTTTAAGCTGTAGACCTGACCGCCGACAGCTTTGTGACCCCCGGCTTTGACCCCTGCTTTAAAAGTGTAGACCTGACCGCTGGCTTTAGGCCCCCGGATTTATGTGCCCCCTCCCTTGGATTCACTCTGCAGATCCTTGTATTAGGTTTAGTGCATTGCGATATAAGAGATGATCCATTGGGGTCAGAGCTCTGATCCATTGGGGTCAGAGTTCTACTTTGAACTTTGGGGGTCAGCTTTTTAGTTATTAGTTAACGGCTGATCGCGCGGCATCGCGGTCGCATTAGCAGAAGGCACAGCGCGCTGTGCCCCTACCCGCTCCTTACTGCTGACTACCGTTCTGGACCTCCTCCTTCGTCCCATGAGGGCTCAAACAGGGAGAGACTACGGTGGACGGGCTACTTCCGGGGCTTATTCTATTTTTCTCTTTCTCCGGCCTGACTACTGAATGCTGACTACCAGTCTCTTGCCCGCCCGGACCCCTGCATTTTGCAACTTTTGTCCAACCAGGTTAAACAAAATTCCCGCGTAAGGTGCTGCCGCACTCGCTAAACGAGGAACGAGGAACGTGAAACCTCGATTCTATCAGGCCCCTGCAAGTTGGCACTTTTGGCCCCTCGAAAGTTGATTCCAAGCCACTGATTCTAAAGGCGGAAAAGATTCGTTTAACCGGATTGAAACTCGGTCAACTTGCGCGAAAACCGAGATTCTTCTTATTTTTCTTCAATGTGCGAGCGACTTTAGTCGCGAATCAGGCGTACTTTTTTTGCTATTAATAGAGGGAGGAGATGTCCTGTCGATTATCGACAGGACGAACGGCAGTGCAGAGAGCCGGTTCAACAAACGGGCCGGGGTCTGGCCTTATCATCGCAGTCAAACATCCGCGAAAAGGCCTGACCCCATCTTTGCCCGGTTGTTGTATGGTCT
>Ga0315294_10002387_pt1 | contig 20567 bp, 17 predicted proteins | sample YL17G13_40_MG_FD_203626 | JGI IMG/M metagenome (GOLD analysis project Ga0315294, IMG submission 203626) | Sediment microbial communities from Yellowstone Lake, YNP, Wyoming, USA - YL17G13_40 | ecosystem: Environmental > Aquatic > Freshwater > Lake > Sediment | place: USA: Wyoming | collected...
GTGAAATATCTTCGGCTGTGCAGTCAGGCTGAACGAAACAACAAACCTGTGCAGAGCAGAGGGATTCTGGCCCTATAGCATGGCTGTGCCCAATCTGGAAAGGACCACCATCGTGATACCATTCCGGGATACAGCCGAAGGACAACTTCTTCACAAATGGAGCAGACTTACACAGGCCCAGGCCGATCAGGGCATACAAACATAGACTGAAGCTGCCCGCCCCATCTGTGAGGATTAGCAAAGGTTGAGTTTCAGAGGCCGGTGCAGTATCCGCACGTGCCTGGGGTAAAAACTCCACAGACAGCTTGGCAAGATCAGCAACGATAGGATAACTTGATTGGGTGAGACAATTCGTGTTACCCGGATTAATTGGGACGCACACATGTTGTGATTGTGGACATCCGGCGTCCGGAGCAAAAGTTGGATTCATATCGGCATAAGCGGTCACCGTGACAGCCCAACCGACAAGAATTGACAAAAGTACCCTTCCACCCTGAATTATCATAAATCACCCTTACATCCTCAATATTTTATCTATTTTACCAGAAATTTTTGCTCAATGTCAACAAGAAAGCATTAAATAACACATTTTGCTGTTAAAATAGGTATAAATACTTATTATCGACTATAACTTTTGTTTCTACAATAACTTGCAATCGAACATCAACGAAAACTCTCAGTTTCTACCGGGGTATTGTCGCGATTATGTCAGGTTATTACCCCTTCTCGTTGATGAAAAATATTGTAAAGCTTTTCTATGAAACAAGCGTTGAACAGGGCGCTGGTATTGCTGTACCGGCATTCAGAGGCCTGTTTTGTTCATGTTCGAGAAGATGTCATCTTTGCACGCATACTGGGTTTGGCTTGCGCGCTTGCCGGCCCTTGCCGGGGACCGGAATCGGGCACAACCACTCTATCCATCAGCCAAATCTCGCCGAACAGCAGTAGCACAGCGACAGGCATCATGACAAAGCCGGCGAAATCGTGGAAGAACTTCTGCGCCGTCTCCACGCTGACGTACAGCATCAGCATCGCCGTGGCGAAAATCCGGATCATATTGCAGACCACCGCCACCGGGATGCTCGACGCGAGCAGGACGGCCTTCTGCCACCTCGGGCGCTTCACCATGTACGCGATGAACGCCGCGACAATGATGAACGCCATCAGCATTCGCAGGCCGCTGCAGGCCTCCGCTACCGCAATGGGCATGTTGCCATTTAGCATTACGACGTTGCCCTCTTGGCTAACGCGCACACCAAACGCCTCTAAAAAGAAGACCGAGCCTGTAGTGGCAATTCTCTGCAAGGGCCCGCTGATCAGGTTATGAACACGTCCCGGCAAAGGAACCATAAGGAAAAGGAAAAGCAGTATCCACAAGATGCGCCGAAACACTTGCCACCCGGCGACCATAAGAACCAAACCTGCAATGGCCAGCACGAGCGAGTACCGTTCCGGCGAAGAGCGGATAGACAACAAGCCGTAAGTTCGGGCAATCTCCGCCAGAACGAGGAGGGCTATCCCTCCCCACCAACACGGCGCCAGCGTACACTCACCGATCGCTTTTCTCTCACGCCAGAGGAGAAACACAACGACGAGTGGGACGAGCTGACCTGCGGAATAATCGTCATCCGTCTGCCAAGCAATGAGGAGGTCTTTGCCTGTCGGCCAGTAGGACCACGTGGTGATGGCTATCAGCATCAATACTAATGTAATGAGTTTCAGGCGGCAATCGCTCACTTGATCCATTCCAGACATTTCCAGAGAATGCCTGTGGCGAATATGGTGTTTGACCACACTCCCTCTCATACTATTTCCCTTCGGGTAACTCCTGGGATTGACTTGAGTTCCGGTCCTTTTCGATGTTCTCAAACAGATGAGCTATGGATGGGGCCGAATCGACAGCAAAGGCACAGACCAGTCGTGTGGCTGCGACGGCAGTCAAATTCTCCCCGACGGAAGCAGCGATCTGTACTTGTGCAACACAGTTGACCATATTGGATCCGCGTCGCACTCGTGACCGCAAAACAGAACGGTTGCCGCAAAACTGACCGTCCGCCATGTAGTAACATAGAACCGTCTTTTTCTCCGGCGCCAACAACCCGCCACGAGAGAACTCGAGAACCCTGCACGGTAACATTGCCCCGTCGTCGAGCGGCAACTCCATGGATTGGTCATCCGTAAGCGTAGAACCAGCCATGACGTTGCAGACCTCAGGAGGGTGGCCTACCAATGTACCCGCCGTTACGCCGGATGCAGCCACAAATAGAGAGACAGACTCCCCGGCGTTGCCACGCGAATATCGACGGTTGATGCAAGCATCGGCCGCTATCTCACGCTGTATGGCTTCATCCAAAGGGACATCCTCACCCGTCCAATCGCCAATCTGCATGGGGAATCCCTCCAACGCGTTAGGGTCTATTGGACTGTTGCTCACGGGAGTCAATAGTCGTGCTGCCAGACCCCGATGCGTCAAGCCAGAGATGAACACCAGCAGACTGGCTGCGATCGCGGCAACAACAGCCGGCCTACATTTACTGTTTGGGTCGTCATTTATCACTCGCCAAGCCCTCAACTTTCAGGGACAACCGTCCCGCTGTTTCACCGTCCATTCCCAACTACTCGTTCGATTATATCGATGATTCGTACGACACTGCTCTTGCGGCTGACCTAAGCGTGCTTTCTCATCTGCTCTTCGATCCATTCATAGGTTATAGCGAGTCCTTCCTTAAGCGACCGCAAAGGCTTCCAGCACAAGACCCGCGCTGCCTTACTGCAGTCTGCGCAGCGGCCCTTATCGCCTTCCGGTTTGCTGCGGTCGTAGTGAATGTCTATGGTCTTGCCGCTAATGCTGATAATCATCTCAGCCAGCTCTCGGACCGAGGTGCAATGATTAGTGCCGAGCTGAATCGGCCCCTGGCCTAGTCCTCTTGCCATCATCAAGATTAACCCTTCAACCACGTCGTTCACGTGGATGAACGACCTGCCCTGAGTACCACTGCCCCACACAGTAAAAGGCTCTGACGGGTAGCGAATAGCCTTGACTATCAATGACGGTATCACCTGAGATGTATTCATAGAATAATCGGTGGGGGTGCCGTAAACGTTGTGTAGCCGAAGGATGCCTGTTTGCATGGGGGTCTCGCGTCCATAAAGTTCGGTCTGTAACTCACCAACGAGCTTGCTCCAGCCATAAGCTGATTCTGGGTTTGCAGGCAACATGTCTTCTTCGACGAGAGGGGGTGCATCCACACCCGTCTGCTTCTCTTGTGGATAGCTGCACGCAGTGCCAACGTAGACCAGGCGTTTGACACCTGCCTTAGCCGCCGCCTTGAGGACATTGGTGTCGATAAGGACATTGTCATGGAACACTTGTGTCTGATTGGCGAAAACATAACGAATACCTGCCACCACATCAGCTAGGTGAAAGACTTCATCAACGCCTTCGACGGTCCTCTTGCAAGCCACCGGATTTCTCAAATCCACTTCGAGGAAGTCCTCATCCATATTGATTACAGGTTCGCCATTCTCGGCGAAAAGGTATTCTCTTCGACCTCGCCACAGATTGTCTGCCACACGGACAACGCCCGCGCGACTTGCGACTAAACGCTTGACGAGGTTGGAGCCTATCATTCCGGCCCCCCCCGTTACCAAGATACGCTTCATTTTGCTCTGACCTCCTGCATGATTGATTACGGCTGGCCGTTAGCCATGGTCGCGACCTACTTTAGACAATCGATAGAACAGGTCGGGCCTCACGTTCATCATTTCGACGATTCTTTTGATATTACTGAAGATGCTGGCTGAGACAGTTCTGCACGGGCAGGGGAGGCAATCATTGCCGAGAAGAGCTCGACATACGTTTTCGCCCACCTTCTAACGTCAAGATAGTCTTCGATGTATCGCCTCGCGTTGGCACCAAACTGTCGGCAGAGATCGGCGTTCTTCGACAATAAGGTCAGCGCCGTTGCGAGCCCTTGAGAATCCCCAGGGGATATGGTAAAGCCGGCATTGGCATGCTCGACAACTTTCGGAGCATCGCCATTCAACGGGGCACAAGTGATTACAGGTCGCCCTGCTGCCATGGCACTGATAATTTTGGAAGGAACGACGGGTGTTTGCACCTTATCTTTAAGGGTGGCCAGAACGACATCAGCAGCCTGAAGCACCATGGGATATACTTCGTCGGGCTGCCAGTCGAGCCAGCGCACATTGCTGAGTCCCATCCGTTCACTCAATTGGACCATTTCATCATGCTGTGTTCCATGACCGACAAGCACAAACTCAATGTCGCATTCAGATTGCAGTTGATGCGCCGCATCGAGTATTACTCTCATATCTTGGTTGTAGCCCTGACTGCCGGAGAACAGAACCGTGAACTTGCCATCGAGACCTTGTTGGGATCTCCACGCATTCTGTCTTGGTCCTGGCTTCAGAACATCCGGGTTCATCCATATAGGCATTACCTCTACACGGTTCACCGCTTCATGGCGCTGCAGTATCCATTCTCTGTTTCCTTCAGAGTGCACGGTAATACAATCCGCTTTGGCATATACATAGCGTTCAAGCCACTCAAAAAACCATATGACTGTGTGGTTTGTCAGCACACCCAAGTCGATCGCGGTCTGCGGGAAGATATCGTGAACGTTGAGTATGAAGGGAGTACCCTTGACCCGACGGAGAATCATCGCGCCAACACCTTCAAATAGTGCAGGAGCATGCACTATCGCGACATCAGCCTTGTTCGTAAACAGAGCGAGGACAAAGAGAGACAGTGCCGTCAGGATATAGTCGAGGGCTCTGGCTGCTGGGAAGCACCGTGGCAAGCGAAGGGTCCTTATTCGTTTCACTCTAACGCCACCGATGGTCTCTGTGAGCCAGAGCCTCCATCGATACCGGCGGTCCACATTCTTGATGTTGTATCTGGGAAAGCCAGTGACGACAGTGACATCATGTCCCATCGCCTGAAGGCTTTCACAGAGGTCCTTGTATACACCTGGAGTGCCTCCTCGATCAGGGTGATAGTATAGTGTGATTAGCAGGATTCTCATATTCTCCTCCTATGGGTAAGGTAAGCGTGGTGACATTGCCCGCGCCGGCAAAGAGTGCAGGCGGCGGGAGAACCATGGTAGCTATCGAAAGAAGTGTGGTCTGGTTTCTACACCGGCAAACCTCTGTCTCTTCTGTGCAGTTCTTTGATCTTCAGGCAGATCTCATACTCATACATGGCTTTGAGCATCGCGATGGTGAACCCGGCCTTGCCGTCGAGGAATCCGGCCTTCAGGAAGTACATGTAGAGAAACAGCACAAAAGGCCGCGACGGCAATTGGTATGACAATCGCTTCAGAGCATCTCGTCGTCGTCGCATGTTTCGAGACAGTAGGCCTGCCCAGTCAATGGCAGCATCTTCGATGGCCTTGATGTTTTCCTGCGCCTCCAATGTGCTGGACCTGTTGTGCCTTTCAAACCAGCCATGAAAGCCTTTGCTAAAGAAGTAGTGGACAAAGTCATTTTGCAAATAGCCTATAGGCCCGTCAATCTTGGCAACCGGGTTTGCCGCTCGTTCCCAGCGGATATTGTCCGGCTTCCAAAGCCGGGCAAGCCATACGTTGTACTGGCCGCCATGTTTGAGCCACTTGCCAAACAGCACATTCCGTCGCCTGACATAATAGGCTACCTCGGGTCTGCCGGGATCAGATGTGACTTGTTGAATCTCTTTCGCCAATTCCGCTGTTGTGACTTCATCTGCATCAACATACCACACCCAAGGGTACTTGAAGTCAATATTCTCAACCGCCCAGTTCTGGTTATTCGCCCGGCCGTCGTATGGTCGTTGGTAGAATCGACAACCGTATGACTTTGCAATCTCCTCGGTTCTGTCCGTACTGAATGAATCCAAAACAACAATATCATCCGACCACGTTGTTAGGCTTTGTAAACACCGCGGCAGATTGTCTTCTTCATTTAGGGTTTGGATGAAAATTGATGCGGGCATTATCAACCTCTCTTGTTCTATTGGCGGCAAACTGTCTGGAAATCTTCTTGGTTCAATCGCCTATCGGCATTGACCTTCACATCTAAAGTCAATACCGCTAATGTCTGGACTTGTCCGCAACGGCCGCGCACAGAATATTAACACGAAGGCCCTCCAGCAAAGGAGTCGAGTTCAGAAACCGCTCCCACGCCATCAACGGATAGAACATTAGTCGGCAGCTAACTCCGTAGCTGGGTAACGTTTCGATACATCTAATCTCGGAAATGCGAAATCCCGCATTCGTGAGGATTCTGCGGCATGCTCTCCGTGTGTTCATGCGATAGTAAGTCGCCCAGGGCTCATGCGCGGTAGCGGGAAGGCAGCGAAGTCGATTAGACACTAAACGGTGGAACCACATTGGTGTCAACTTTGCCACCAAGGACACATAATGCCACAGATTGGGCGTGCGAAAGATATACACATGGCCGCTCCGTAATACACGATGAATCTCTCGGCAGACTTCGAGAGGATGCTCAATATGTTCAGCAACATAGCTAGCCACTACTGCGTCGAAGCTCTCTGACTCGCAGGGAATGTTGAGTCCATCGTAAACAATCGGTTTGTGGCAATAAGGATTCTTTTTCACATCAGGATCAATATCCAAACCGGTTACCTCTCCCAAGGTCGCTAGAAACCTTGACGTCGGACTGCCTGGTCCTGCACCAAGCTCGAGGATTTTGCTGCCAGGCTGGACATACTTAGCAATGAACTCTTGAAACTGTGTTCTTGCATCCGACCAGCCTGGGCAGCTACAGTAATACTTACTGAGCGCTTTGTACTGCCAAGACTGCGGGGCAAAACCAGATCGAGGATCTTTCTCCATAGACATATCGCATGCTGTGTGGCAGAAATCAGGTGGAAGAACCCTTCTTCCGCCACCGCTCTCCAGTGAATCCATCATACAAATCTTGGTTTAACCTTCAATCGAGGCCCTCGCTAACGTGGCTTAGGCCATTAACTAAAGTGCGAACGTGTACCTACTAAATCTTGTATCTGTTGTCCGCGATTCCAAATCTGCTGTTCGACGAATTGTATGTTAATGTCAGCCCCAGAATAAACCATGAATACACGTCGAAACTACTCCCGAAAGACAGCAGCCAATTCTCACTTGTACTATTCACAAGACCAAAAACCAGCAGCGATAGCCCCAGAGTCGCATAGGGGTCCCTTCGCTTCAGAAACGTGCTACCAACAGATACCAGGAAGATAATGAACAGGATGCCCCCCGGCCACCCATAGGCCTGAAATACGGCCAGATAAGAATTACATGAACTCAACTCACGGACGTATCCGCTCTCTTGAGTGGATAGTTTACTTCCAAATCTTGCGAGGGGGCCTTTGCCAAATATATTCCTATAGGACACATTACGCATGCCCGTCTCCCAAGATCCCAATCTGGTGCTGGTAACATCATCGTAGTCTCCGCTTATCCTCAGATATTCCTTAGCGGTGTCAGTGTCCACCTCTTGCCCAGTTAGCCAGATGGAAGAGATTGCCAAAAGCAGAACAAGAAGACCAAGAATTGCCTGTGCCCTGCGCCGGAGTATAGCGGCGGCACCCTTGCGCATGGCGGCATATAGACAGATGATCATTCCAACCGGAGTCCCAAAAATGTCGGTTCTTGTCCGCGTTAACACAAGGCATAGTATCGCGATTGATAATAACGCCCAATATGCCCACACTTTTTTAGATTGTGTGTGAATAATCTTCCAAAATAACAACAGGCAAGTCAATCCAAACATCTGGCCGGCAACAATTGCGCCGTAATACAGCCCAAAAAATCTCTCTCGAGAATCTAACACAATAGAAGGTAGGCTGCCCACAACCATGATGCACAAAGGTAACAACGCTAAATCTATGCAGCGATTCTTCGAGATACCTCTCATTAAGTCGGCGCCGTTTACAAATACTATATACACCATTCCTGCAAACACGAAAAGAAACGCAAGATTGCCCAACCAGTTTTCCTGGACAACGCATGATCCGATAGCCACAGCCAGTAAACCGCCCAGACATGCCTTTACGCCTAAGGGTAACTCACTGCCGTGCTGGCATGTCCGTCGCTGGGAACGTTTCCAGACACTAAAGAGGACACCTACAATCACTGCGGCGGCGACCACCGCCATTTGCACTCGCCAAACGTACCCAGTCAAGAAAAATAGGTGCGATTTCCCCACCAGGCCGGAAAGAAGCAGACAATATATGAGCACCGCACCGAACGTCAGCCCGCGCCTGCGCGCAAGACTACCACTATTAGCCTTGCATGCGGCCGCAATTTTGGCGTTATCTCGAAACGCTACTCTTGGCATACCAATATTTCTTTACCTTTTAGTGATCCCGTAATGCAGCAGTTCAGTGTCAATGAAAAAACAACAAGGTAAGCTCAGTCTTACCCACCACGAGCTAAGTTTTTTGACTTCCCATGCATATCGAATTGTATAGGGCGAGAGTTTGTTTGCTAACCGCCTCAATAGAAAAATGGGCGTGCATTGCTGCGCTGGCGGCTTCACCAATGGCACGAGCTATATCCGGATTATCCATAAGATGCTCAAGATATGACCGAAATAGTTTCTTGTCTCTGACTGCGGTAATGTACCCGGTCTTGCCGTGCTCAATCATATGACCGATTCCCCCCGTATCATACGCCACTACGGGCAGTCCTGTGGACATCATCTCTAAGACGGCGTTTGGCATCATTTCTGAGAGGGACGGGAAAACGCCTATGTCGCACTTTGCATGTAGTTCCGGAAGGGCTTTCCACGGCACTCTTCCTAATTGTTTCACATAATCGGTAAGGCCCAAAGACTTTATTTTGCTCCGGACGCTGTCTTCCAAGGGGCCGTAACCTGCAAGTAACAACTCAAATCGCCTGCCGGCCATGGCTAATTTTTGACAGAGGTCAAGGAAAACACTATGTCCTTTGCATGGGGTAAAATATGCAGGGTATATGAGCCGTGGGATATCATGAATGGATCTGCAGGGTCGTGAAACATAACGAAATATGTTCGTATTGACTCCATTTGGTATGAAAGCCGTTCTGGCTGCCATCCATGGTATTCGCCCGATTTTATCGCGGTGTGATTGCGAGAGGGTGATAATCCAGGGTTTTTCACGCAGTATAAGCGCAATACGTTTCATCGCGCCAAAACCTGTCCATGCAAGAGAGTTCCTGTCTGTCATAACGATACGATGCTTCTGTCTATTGATTCTACATGCCTGCGTAACATCATATAGTTCACGAAAACCTTGACAGTGTATAACGTCCACGGAGTTGACAGATAGCCAACTTGCCATCGCGCGTTTTGCATTTCTAAAGTTATTCCTACGGTCGAAGAATTCAGGCAATTCTACAATGTTCAGATTGTAGTCTATTGCTTCCTGCATTGTGCCGGGGTCATATTCTTTTCCTGAAGTTGCCAGATATACGCAGGCGCCGGCCTTATGCAGTCCGTATGCGTACTGCAACCACACAGGATGGATTCCACGACCAGTCCACTCGCACATATAAAGGACTTTTATGCTTCCCCCCTGAATTGAGTTAGTGACGTTCATAATGTTGGTTTACAATGTCAAGACCGTAATGTTTCGATGAAGTTTAGTAGCCTTCTCCCGTGCCCACGAAAACCAAAGCTCTCTTTCGCTGTCTCTCGGCCTCTCACCCCAACCTTTGTAGCTATTTCTGCATTCTCTAGAACAAATTGAATCCTCTCTGCAAGGGCTCTTATATCGCCTGGCCTCGCGACAAAGGCATTATGGCCGTCCTGAAGGTAACGGCCGATATCTCCTACTGCGGTAGTGATGACAGGTCGGGCCGATGAAAGATATTCTCCGATCTTCGTGGGGAACCTGGAGCGCGACCTTTCATCATCTGGCAGCGGAATCAGCAGTGCCGCCGCCTTTGAGTAAAGTCGTTTAAGCTCGTCCCAACTGACGTAACCCGGGATACGGATGCCCTCAGCACATCCCTGGCGTTTTGCCTCTGCGAGGAGGATTTCAACTTCGCTCCTGTGTTGGTCGAGCCCGACGAAAACAAGATCGCATTGATGCCCCGCCTGCCTTACGATGTTATAACTGCGCAATACCATCAACATTAGGTTCAGGTAACCAGGGCCACTGCAGAATAGCACGTAATTCCCCGGCTCACCTTTGGCGACATCAGCATCCTCCACATCCGTCAGAATCGGCACCAGCAAATGGGGAATTCGCCGTCCCGTGCGCTGATTGTACGCTGAGACCTTCTCGGCAAGGTAATTCGAAATCGGCAACACGGCATCAATGAAATGAAAACCGTGATTACAGAACAATCGATAGCGAACTTGTGTAATCCAGTTTCCTTTGTCATGAGTGAGCGGCCACTCGGTACAATCAAGGACAGAGCGAACACCAAGCCATCTAGAGATGAGACCCCCTATCCAGGCAATAACCACGTCTTTGCTGCATATGATCAGCGTCTCCAGATTACCTTCGCGCTTAAGTCGCCAGAGTGCGGAGACCAGCTTAAATACCTGCCTGGGATCCCACCTTCTGAAGGACGAATTTGCCCTGCTCCTATCACAGTTCGAAAGGAGAGGAGTTCTGGATAGATATTGATATCGAAACCCAGAGTAAACTCCGCGAGAAACAAAGTGTTTGTTTCCTTTTGTTCTTGGAGCGGAGATGAGTACGATGACATCTGCTCCCGCTTCAACTAAAGCGCGAGCGATTAGGCGTACACGGCTTGAGTAGGCTCCGCCAAACGGAAAATCCGCCCATCGAGCATAAATCACAATCTTGGCCACTGCCATACACAGGTCCTCCTATTGATCCCCAAAGACGTCCTCCTCGCATCATTTCCAGAGTTTGTATATCGGCCGTCTATTCTCCGACTCTCCAATAAGATCCGCGTGGGCCAGCGTCGAATGCCGCAGAAGGAACTCAACAAATTCATCAGGCTCGTAGTTGTGATAAGCACCATTCATCTGCCCTTTCGATAGCCCTATACTATACTTCTATACACTGCCGCCGTACGGTGAGCAGTTTCCTTCCATGAAAATCTTTCCACTTGTTTAAACCCCTTTGCCCTCAAGTTGCGTCTGACATCTTCATTGAAAATTACGTCGCCAACAGCTTTCCTTATTGAAATCTCACTCTTTGGATCAAAATATACCACGGCCTCTCCTCCAGCTTCCGCAAGGGCACTCGTATTGCTCAATATCGCAGGACATCCACAGCTAAGCGCTTCGAGTACTGGAATCCCAAACCCTTCGTATAATGATGGAAACACGAAGGCAAGAGCGTTCCGGTAGAGAAATGCCAAAGCTTCGTCCCCAACTTCCAACCTGTGGATTCTATCCTCCAAACATAGTTCCTCGAAGAGGCAACGCTCGAAATCGGCAAAACCTTTCCCCCCAGCGCAAACAACATTCAGGTCCTTATCTTCAGACAACAATGGGCTTATTGCCTGTATAAAGAACTCGAAGTTCTTATATCTACTTCTTTTTCCAACGAACAGGATATACCGCTGAGGAACCGGCAACTCGAAACGCTGATTAACAGGAAACTTCGATAACGAAGTGCCGTGGTAAATGACTGTTATCTTTTCTTCGTCTACGCCAAGGAATCTCACAATATCATTCTTCGTATTCTCGGATACTGCGATTATCCTGGCTGCCTTTTGTGCAAGTAGTTTCTTATTCGCAGAAGTCCGATCTTCAGTTGGAAAATACCACGGATAAATCTCATGGATCATATCATGAATAGTCAGTACGAACGGCTTGTCATCAATGTACTTTAGAAAATACGTGTCATAATACGTCGGATGGAAGATGTCAAAATCCTGGCGTGAAAGTAACTTTTCACTTTGTGGTCTGTTCAGGATCGACATCAATCTGTGTTTACCCCGAAAATCACGGCTCTTGAAAAAAGTCTTGTAGCGTCCCAAAGACCCGCTGTTGAGATAACTATTATTCGAGTATCGCAGCGCTAACTCATAATCCAGTTCGCCAGCGATGCTGAACTGCTTCATTAGCTCAAAGAAGTATCTTGATACCCCACCGCAAATCTGCAAAGAAAATATCTGATGGTCGTAAAGAATCTTCATAGGATACTTTTGGGGTTCGATGAAATGTTTGATTTGCTGTCTTCCTGCGTCTTGCTCTTCATATTCCTCTTTACATAAGAAAAAAGCCCATAACGGCTCAATTTCAGCAAAAGGTTGAAAAGCAAGGGATTTAGAGAGCGTTTCGTGAACATGTGTATGGTTGCTCCGTTGGAATACAGGTTACAGCCAAACGTTTTGGCCATAAAAAGCATAGTTGCAAAAGAATAGAAAGAGATATGTTGGCCGTGTTCTAATCCGTAATACCACCAGTTTTCCGGCTTGGGAATGCCGGCTGGCAGGAGATATGTAGATATTAGAATACTATCTGATAGATGAAACATCTTCTCCATTTCTTTCACGGGGTCAACAAGGTGCTCGAAGACTTCGAAGCACGTTAATAGCTCAAAATCCGACATTCCATCAACCAACTCGAAGCCCCGGGCCGTAAGATTTGTCGAATAAGGATCATACCAATAGAAGTCGAAACCTATATCTCTCATAAGCCTCGTGAAGATCCCATATCCGCCAGCATAGTCCAGAAATTGACCTTCTTTGTTGAAAAGAAAATACAATATTACTGACGTTGTTCTTGATAATGCGAGATTCCGTGCTATTATGCCTGTATCATAAATGTTGATTGGCTCCTTATATGCTTCGTCCAGCCAATCCGGTGCTTCAACGAACAGAAACCGACATTGCAGACAAAACCGATACCTCGCCGGGTAGCGACGCATGACAACAGCACCAAACATCTCTCTTGTCAGGGAACTTGCACAAATGGGGCACCGTTTACTCCTATTGCACATACGACACCAGGCAGAAACGTAGAATGTTTAGTTATTCGGTCGGTTCATTATGGTATTTGAAGGTTTGGTTCTCACGAATTACTCGATGTCACAGGTAAGCAAACTTCGCGCTTCATAAATAAGATAAGCTGCTCCAGCAGCATAAGACACGGCCAGACACAGTCCTACAGTGTACACTGAAAGGTGTCTCATCAGGACATAGTAGGTAATTACTGAAACAAGATTAATGATAGCACCAATAAGACTAACCGTTACAAGATAGCGAACTTTGCCAAGTCCCATGACGGTATAGTAGGCAGGGACACCGACAAGGCTCACAAATGATGTACCTATCAACATAATCCGAAAAGCCCCTGGCAAGGTTTCCACAAATCTTTCTCCGAGCCAGAGCTTGAGCAGTACCGGCGCGAAAATTACTATGACTATATATACAGGAACGCCAAAGATGAGAATAAGCTTCATAGCCCGCCTGTTTAGTTGCGATATTCTATTCTTTGCCTGAACAGTCATATTAGCGCCGATGCGGCTGATTTCCGGCATCAAGGCGCGCAGGGCTGCTTCAAACAAAGCTCTGACTTGCATACTTCCAGTAAAGGCGATTTCGTAAATAGGTACTGTGGCGACCCCGGCATACCGGGAGAGCATCAATTTGTTAAAGGGGCTAAAAAGCATGCTTATAATAGAGCCTCCCAATACCGCGCCACCGAAACTAATAAGTTTTTTGAACCTTTTCATATCCCAATTTAATTGCAGAACCTGCAGGCGCACTATTTTCCAGATCAGAAGTATGCTTGTAATATGTATCAGCAAATAGTCTATCGCCGAACCGATAAGCAGACTCACAATGCCATACCCGAAAATCAACAATACCACGGTGACTCCCAGCGATATGGCCCGGCAAGCTGAGTCCCGGTAATTAGCCTGATCCATTCTTCCCAGGCCGGATAGCGTCGCTGTCAGAATTTGTATCAGGAAGGCATAGACCGTAAGTATCCCCATGTAAGGCAAAAAGTGCTCCGCGAGTGCCACATTCTCCGGCCCGAGTTTGAAAAGCCCAATGATGGGTTTTGCCAGCACAATGAGAACCACCAGCGCGATACAACCTGTGACAGCCAGCGTCCAGAGAGCGGTAGTAACATAGCTCTGGATTCCTTCGGTATTGCCGCGGCCATATTCTTCGGCGACCAACTTCGTAACCGCCGGGCCCATTCCCAAATTGCACATCTTCACGAACGTCAGCACCGTTGCAAGCACCATCCAGACGCCCAGCTTCTCATATCCCAGATAATGCAGATAGATGGGGTAGGAAATGAGCATCACGGCTGTATTGATGACGGTGGTTACCACGCCGGAAGCCATATTGATACGAAGCTGGGAACTCAGAAGTCGCCTAACCATTCCTTAACTCGCGCACCTTTCCGCTATTGGTCCTTTCCGCAAAACAGCTTGGGCAGCCACAGAAACTAGGTATAACTGGAGGTCATCTGGCTTCCTGGAATCCCAGACACGTTCTCGATGATGCTCTGTCCATCTGTTCCTATGAGCTTGACCGTCCCCGCCTCGACGGCTTCCGGCCGCTCCGTCGTATCTCGCATCACAAGGACTGGCTTGCCGAGACCGGGCGCTTCTTCCTGCACGCCCCCTGAATCGGTAAGTACAATTGTGCTGCGGTTCATCAGGGCCACAAAGGGCAGGTAACCGACCTTCCCTGTCGAAAAGGAAATACAGTATTACCGACGTTGTTCTCGATAAGGTGAGATTCCGAGCTATTATGCCCGTATCATAGACGTTGATGGGATCTTTATATGCATCGTCTAACCACTTTGGTGCTTCAATGAATAGGAACTGGCATTGATCACAAAATCGAAACTCAGCTTGATATTTGTCCCTGACAATAGCGTTAAACACCCTTTGTGTCCCAAAGTTTCGACATATAGGACATTTTATCTGGATACCCATTGAAACTCCTTCGTTCTACGAGACTCGGCCACTTGTTACGCTACTGTCCCAAATAACCTCTGAATATCCTGAAAAGCTTTGGAGGAATCCGAAGAAGTAAAGACTGCCTACCAAAATGTGTCCTCTGAACAAAGTCATGAGCTTTAGCGTCTCTAACTACAAAAGAGGATGCCTTAAAGGAAAATCCATAGCCGCCGCAGGTATATTGGCCAGTTTATTGTTTTCATGAGAAGTATGTGTGGCATCTTCGTTGAAAGCAATATTGCAGACGAGATTAACATTCGGAAGTATTGTTAAACAGATCTGTACCCAACAGGCAAAGGTCCACTGATAATCCCAGGTATCAATTTCTCCCAAATAAACTCTGTCAAATATCTGTCTCCAGTATTGAGCCAGTTTATAATCTCCAAGTAAATCCTGCAGCCATCCGTTATCACGGACCTCAGGCCACAATTTCATTTCAACATCATAACTCTGCCACACACGCCGCCAGGACGCCCAACCCCATATATGGTTATACCCGGAAAAATATAGCTTATAAACACGATACTCTGTTAATGGAAACGGCACTACTCTTACTTTTTCGTTCCAAAAAACAAAACTCGGTTTTTTTCTAATTCTTCTTCCAGGATTAAAGTGAAATACATTACAAAATATTTCCTGAACCAGTTTATGTTATACCATGCTGGCGGAACAGGCGACTTTGAACTGCTATAAAGACCCAGCGGCATGAACTCAATGAAGACATATTTTTTCGAGTAAGAGCCAATAACTTCAAAGACATGCTCCACCGCAATGCGCTGAGACAGTATCAAGTGATGTGAAAGTGCTAATGCCACAACGGCATCTGATATAAATCGTTCTGACGGAGGTTGAACATTTCTTGTGACTACTGGCCGCACCACATCTTGCAGAATTATAGCATCAACTCTGTGCGTGCTATTTCTGAATCTTATATACATCTCATCCATAGCATATTCGTCATAGTCTAAACATAAAACCTTATTTACATTTGTTTCTTTCAATAGACACAGAGAAAAAGCACCTTTGTTGCCGCCTATGTCAATAACACTCTTAATATCCGAACAAGAATTAACGATATCTATTATCCTCGCAAATCTTGGCGAGATATTTTTGATTTCACCATTCGGCGCAAAATAAACATCCTGGTAATCAGCCCAAAGGGACGAACACTTCGGTTTCTTAATTCTCTCTACTTTTTTTAGCAGAAGATCCATCCTCACTTTCTTGTGAGGTAAGATACCTTTCTTGCACAAAAAAGCGGTGATTTTATACAGGTACTTTGGGAATTTTGTCTTATACTTTTCTAAAGATGAGCGATTCAGCCGAAGATATCGGAAATATAGCCCGAATATTTTATCGAGTCGCCTTCGAATATGTTTAATTAAAGGAATATAAAACCTGTATGAATAGTAACTACTGTGAGGCATCATTCCATGTTCTGCGAATAAACTCATCCTTCCAACATAGCTGTCACCAGAACTCCACATTTTTAAGGGATAGTAATAAAATCGCATGAATTCCTCATAAGCTATCCAGTTTTCACCTTTTTTAATAGGTACAAAACTTCCTAGATCAATAAATACGGGCATTAACCTATCAAATAAAATATTGTATCCATGGCAATCCTTTAGCTGATAGCGATATTTCTGGGCAATAGAATTGATTTTCAGGACTGTAAGTGCTGCATCCTTAAGCATTGAAAAAGACCATTCATAGGAATAAATAACCGGCGTAATTCTCATGTGTTCAACTACCAAAGGAAATCCTTCGATAAAATATTCTGTAATCTGCGACTCTGGGAAAAGTCTTTCTTTGACCAACTTTTCAAGCAACCCTGATACGAAGAGAGTTTTAACATATTCTGCTTGATAAGACCGAATAGCTCGAAATAAACGTCCTTGCCATGAAAACAGTCTGCCAACATCATCAGCAATTGAATAGACATTAAATTCAATTTCTTCTATTGGTATTTCTTTCATTTATCGTATCCCTCAAAGTCTTAGAAACTATCTCAAAACTGTTAATCGCCAAAGCCGCCTGTACCAGAACAAGGCACAGGCCAGCTTGATAAGGCCAAGGTAATTACATGCTTTCTTGTCATAACGAACCAAGATCGCTCGACACTTACTATGTCTGCTTGCTTTTTGGCATTCTTCGAACTCGACTCAATTGAAACCACAGCCAGTGTTTCGCTGGACAAGATCAGTCGCACTGGAAAGTAACCCAGGTTACTCCCTACATCTAGAACCATCCCAGACGATGGTAAGTATGGCTTCATAAGCTCCCACCGTGCCTCACATTCTCTGGTACCACGTACGAGATTGTCTTTATATAACATATCTTGATATTCGGACACAGGTCATATTCTCCAGTCTGGATGCAGATGATATTGGCAGGACAGCTGACACAGCTCCCAGAGGCAGCAAGGGCGGTTTGAATGCGCTGCTCGGCCCGCTCGCCGGAGGTACGGTGGTACGGATACGCAAATACCTGGCAACGATCTTAGAAAGAACACTACTCGTTGGCGTGCCCTCGACGCTGTCGTCCAATATGCAAAATCATGGCTATCCAATAGAACATCATCGATACGCCATGGCCAATAATCAGGGATAGAGCGGCACCCAAACCGGCCATTTTCGGAATTAGGAGTAAGTTCAAGGCGATTGTAAAAATGCCGCCGACAATAACGCTCGCCAGGTAAGTTCTGTCCATACGTGCCGAGATGATGTATTGAGAGGCAGCTATTCCTGTCGAGAGTAACAGTACGTACACTCCCAGGACTCGCATTATCGGCGCGGCACTTAGGTATTCAGGCCGAAACAATACGCGAAGAATCAACTCAGGACAAATCAACGCGGGAAGGCACATCGGCAAAGCCGCCAGAAGCATCACGGCGATATACTTTGCCATAAAACGTCTTCGGGCCAGCGCACTTGTGCCTGCCCGAGTGATCCGGGCGGCCGCCGGGTTTCCTATCCGCGAGATATTCATCACAAGGATGTCCGCCACAACAACAAGCTGCCACGCAACCGCGTAGCCGCCCAACTCCTGCGCTCCCTTGAGATGCCGCAAGACAATCTGATTGAACGAAGTGAATGACAGAGCCGTAACGGTAGCTATCCACATCACGACATTCTGTTTCAGCAGCAGCAGGGCCGTTCTCGTAACCAGGAAGACATCCATGCGGGTGAGAATTCTCCTGAAGGCCCACCGGTACTGCACTGTCAGGTAGAAAACCATGGGAATGACTGTTGCCAGGGCAATCCATCCGAGACCGAATGCAGTCGGGCAAACCAGCAAGGCTGTCCAAATGCATGCGAAGTACAGACACCGTTCCACCAACGCATACGCCGCGTGTCTCTTGAATTGATGCCACGCATCATACACGGGCTGCAAGTCCAGAGAGAGCATTGATTTGAGAAGAACGAGGCTTACGACTACCCAAGGCAGGGTATTCACGCCGCCGCCAGCTACTCGCCAGAGGATAAGCCCGAATGCCACAAGCACAAACAAGATAACTCGCATGGCTATGCTCGCCAGAACGAGTACATCAAAGCGGTCCTGATCATGGATCAGGTCGCGTATGAGGGTGCGGTTCAAGCCACACCGAACGATTACCTCGCCATATGCCCCTAACGCCAGCGCGTAGGCGAGCTCCCCGTACATGGCCTTGCCGAGGCTGTTTGCGATCTTGATAGTAGTGACAAAGCCAAGTCCTGCCGTAATGAACCTGACAAGCAGAAGAACCGAGAGGCTCCCTAACCGACTCCTCTGAGACTTAAAGAGTGAGAGTAGTCTGGCTGCAAGTCCAGCGGTTCGAATGCTGCCCTGCCCACAACGAGCCTTGAGGCTGCTGCCTTGTATCAGGGCGATTTTATTTGAAACAGCTTTGCGTAATGTATCGAACAAAATCAACGTACTTTAGCTCCGGGCACACTCCGTACCGGCAGACAACAAAAGGAAATCAAAGACTTGTTTACAAAGAAAGGCGTGAGAACAACCCATAGAAATCCCAAAGGCGAAGAGTCCCAGCGTGCCGAATCGGATACGGAACCAGCCAGATTCCGATTCCCACATGCACAAGGAACGACAGCACCTGCAGGGACAGATTCCGAGGTAGTTGTGTCTTGAATTGTGCTGTTGTTTCAGTCACAAGTACCCTTCATATGTCGCGGGGCTATACATCCGGCGGCCCCTGTCAAAGCAAACCTCGTCATAACCGGCCTTTCCCAGTGACTGGAGCTATTGCAGCCGGGTCCTGTTCATCTATGATGCGTCCGATCAGGGTTGCTCTGCGGCTGGCGGCCTCCAATGAGCCGTTTACAGAGATTGCGATCTCTAATTGCCGTGAAGACCCTTCCCTGGCACTCAGTGGAATCGTCATTGTTACCACTCGCGACAAATCCAATTTACTGTCGGGCGTGCGCCACAGTTCCTCCTCGGCTCGGCCGTCCTCGCCAGTCGTCTTCAGGCAGACCCATACGAAATCCATCCGGCGAGCGGCCTCGCAAATAGCCTGCCACGACTGGCCTGCGTCGTGGGCCTGGCGAAACTGGAGCTGCAGGTGCTCGAAGGTTTTTCTGTCCTCTCGCTCCCCGCGGGAGGACCTGTATTTGCTCTGCAGGCGGGATAGAGTCTCCTGCAGCCGGATGGCCCCAACTGAACGGAAGAGCAGCAGGATCAAGCACAGCACGACTCCGAACACGACCAGGGAACTGATATTGCTACTGAGCATCATGAGCAGACCAAGGCCGGTGGCCATGAGGGTCGCTACATATATGATTATGACTGCGCGCCGCTGGGTCAAGCCTAATGCAAGCAGGCGATGGTGGAAGTGGCTGCGGTCTGGGGCGAACAGCGACCGGCGCTCCAGAAAACGCCGGAGCATGGAGAACAGCGTGTCAAAGATAGGGATCCCCAGGGCTAACGCCGGCAGTGCCAGGCCAACCACCGCCGTCGATTTCGATACGCACATCACACTGGCAGCCGCAATCGTAAAACCGATGAATAGGCTGCCGCAATCACCCATGAAGACCTTAGCTGGGCTGAAGTTGAAGAACAGGAAGCCCGACAGGCTGCCCAGCAATGCCAGCGCGAAGAGCGCCATCATTACGTCGTTGCTTCGGGCCAAACCGCTATGGATCGTGCTGCCGTAGATAGCGAATATAGCGATGACACCGCACGCAACGGCCGTAATCCCGGCGGCCAGCCCATCCAGCCCGTCGCTCATATTGACGGCATTCGTAACTCCGACGATCCACAGCAGCGTGATCGGGTAGCCCAGCCAGCCCAAGGAGATTGTAGTTCCTCCGCCAAAGCCAATGTTACCTATCCGAACGCCCGCGAGGCACAATGCGCCGGCCCCGAGTAACTCCACCATGAATTTGAAGCTGGCCGGCAGCCCTCGTAGGTCATCAACCAGGCCAACCAGAAAAACGCAGGTGGCCGAGCAGAGCAACGTGGCCACTTGGAGTCTCACATCCCAAAACCGCTCGCCAATAAGGTTGTTCAGGAAAAATAGTGAGACAATCAGGCACACGGACGACAGGTATATCGCTATGCCGCCAATCCTTGGAATTGGCTTGGTGTGGACGCTGCGTATGCTTGGGCGGTCCACCGCGCCGATCCGCCGTGCGAGCCAGATCACAAGAGGCGTAGTGAGTAAGGC
>Ga0315294_10002389_pt1 | contig 20554 bp, 17 predicted proteins | sample YL17G13_40_MG_FD_203626 | JGI IMG/M metagenome (GOLD analysis project Ga0315294, IMG submission 203626) | Sediment microbial communities from Yellowstone Lake, YNP, Wyoming, USA - YL17G13_40 | ecosystem: Environmental > Aquatic > Freshwater > Lake > Sediment | place: USA: Wyoming | collected...
CCGCGTGCGGCCATCGTCGAGGAGGCGCGCCAGCTCGTGGCGCAGCGGGTGCAAGAGATCATCCTCATTGCGCAGGACACTACGGCCTACGGCCGTGATCTGGGCGAGGAAGACGGCCTGGCGGTGTGCATCGAGGACGTTCTCGCTGCTGTGCCGGAGCTCAAGTGGCTGCGCCTGATGTACAGCTATCCACAGCACATCACAGCGCGCCTGATCGAAAGCATGGTTGTCCACCCACAGGTCTGCCATTACCTCGACCTGCCGCAGCAGCATGCCCATCCGGCCACGCTGCGCCGCATGCGGCGCTCTCCCGACGTTGAGGGCGTGCGCAGACTCATCGCTGACCTGCGCGCTGCCATGCCGGACGTTGCCCTGCGCACCACTTTCATCGTGGGCTACCCGGGCGAGACGGACGAGGAGTTCACGTCCTTGCTCGAGTTCATGACCGAAATGACGTTTGACAAAGTGGGCGTCTTTCCATTTTCGGCGGAGGAAGGCACGCAGGCAGCCAGCCTGCCCGATCCCATTCCGCACGAACTGGCACAGGAACGCTTTGCGCGCGCCATGGAACTGCAACGCGACATCTCCCTGTCGCGCAACCAGTCCCAGGTGGGGCGTACGCTGGACGTGCTGATCGAAGGCGCTGACCAGGGCGTGAGCGTGGGGCGCACCTATCGCGATGCCCCCGAGATTGATGGGTACGTGTTCGTCGACGATGACCTGGCGGTGGGGCAAATGGTGCCGGTGAGGATCCTGCAGGCATTGGACTATGACCTGCAGGGCGAGGCCATGCCCTAGGCATCGGTCGGCAGCCTACGGCACGGGCGCCCGTGCCTTCTTGGAACGCCAGAAGGCAGCCGAGAACAGTGTGCTGCGCAGGCATTTGTCCAAGAGCGGGTCGGCCACGTTGAGAGCCGCGGCGTCATGCAGGTAGAGCGCCAGCGAACGGCTCAGATAGGCCCGCGCGTCGGCACGTGCTTCCTCGTCAAAGCCGTGGCCGAGTGCGAAAAGCTCGGCCACACGCGCTCCGACTGCCCGCAAGGCAACGCTGGCGCCGCCTCCCTCCGAGAGCCAGGCCCCTTCTGCGGCTCCGCAGTTCCCCAGCAGGTGGTTCAACAGGTGACCCACGGGCACGAGAGCTTCCAGGGAGTCTCGCGCCAGATCCGACACGGACACGGAAGCCACGTTGTGCAACACGTGGCGCTTGAGCATTTGAGTGCCAGGGTCGTAACCCGAGGCCAGATGGGTGATGACGATGTGGCCTCCCGGCTGCTGCAGCCAGAAACGCAGCAGGCCAGCGGGTACTCCCAGCAGGCGCCCCGAGAGTTCCTCCAGGGGGGCCCACAATGCTATGAAGCGTTGTTGTGCGCCCGAAGACGACAGCTCCAACGCGCGCGGAGCCACGTGGATGCGGTCGGCTTTGAGTTGTGCGAATGTTTTGTTTTCCATGTTGTCCCTCAACGGCGGGAATTATACGCCTGTGCGTGGGATGTGCCAAGCGCGTTGTCCGAGGACGTCGAGTAGCCTTCTCGAAAGGCGGCGCTGCATACGCGGCTACGCCCTTCAAGAGACCTTCAGGATGGTTATCCACAGGATTCTCCACTTGGTCGTGCATCGATTGTGTGCTAAACTCCCCCGGGGAGGGTTACGTCATGCTTACGATCGTCCTCACCGCCTACCGCGAAGAAAGGACCGTCGGGCGCGCCATCGAGGCGTTCCTGGCCCAGGACCTGCCCGAGGAATACGAGCTTCTCGTCGTGTGCCCGGACAACGACACGGCCACGCTGGTCGGTCAGTACGCGGCGCGCGACCCTCGCGTCTGGCATCTGCGTGACGAAGGCAAGGGCAAGCCGGCCGCGTTGAACCTGGCGCTGGGTGCGGCCCGCGGCGAGCTGGTCATCCTGAGCGATGGCGACGTCTACGTGGCCCCGGGCGCGGTGCGCACCCTTCTGGCAGCCTTGAACGACCCGCAGGTCGGTGTTGTGAGCGGTCGCCCGCTGTCCATCAGCCCACGCGATACCATGCTGGGCTACTGGTCGCACTTGCTGCTGGATGTCGCGCACGGGCTGCGCACGTTGCGCGCAGCGCGCGGCGGTTTCTTGGAGTGCTCGGGCTACCTGTACGCGTTCCGCCGCGCACTGGTCGGTCCGATACCGGAAGACTCGCTGGCGGAAGACGGGCTGATCTCGCACCGCATCTGGCAGCAGGGCTTCCGCACGGCCTATGCCCCCGCTGCGCTCGTCTACGTCAAGTACCCCACCTCGTATCAGGACTGGATGAAGCAGAAGGTTCGCTCGATGGGGGGCTACGCCCAGGGCTACGTGCAGAGCTCGCGCAGCATGCGCTCGTTTCGGGGCGAGGCGGCGCACGGGGCGTGGCACGCGCTGCGCTTCGCCCGGAACCCCAGAGAGCTGCTGTGGACGCTGCTGCTCTTCGTGGCCCGCATCCACGTCTGGCTGCGCGTGGCGTGGGACGTGCGGTGGCGCAAGAAGCCCTTTGCTGCGGTCTGGCAGCGCGTGAATAGCACCAAGTAGTTGGACGGGGAGGCGAACGGATGAGGGTGATCTCTGGCGAGGCCAAGTCGCGCCGGCTCTATGCTGTGCCGGGGGACACCACGCGCCCCATCACAGACCGCGTCAAGACCTCGCTCTTCAACATCCTGGCGGATCGCATCGAGGATGCGCGCTTCCTGGACCTGTTTGCCGGGACGGGAGGTGTAGGCATCGAGGCCCTCAGCCGCGGGGCGCGCGAGGCCGTGTTTGTGGAGCGCGAGCCGCGGGCCCTCGCCACGATCCGCCGCAACCTGGAGGTGACCGGCCTGGCTGACTATGCCCGGGTGCTGCGCAAGGACGTCTTCAAGTTCATTGTGGGTTATGCCGGCGAGCCCTTTGACCTCGTCTACGTGGCCCCACCCCAATACAAGGGGCTGTGGGCACAGACACTTGAAGCCATGGACGGCACCGCGTTGATGGCGCCTGACGGCCTGGCCGTGGCGCAGATCCACCCCAAGGAGTATGGGCCGCTCACGCTGACCAATCTCGCTCTGACGGATCAGCGCAAATACGGCAGCACTCTGCTGTGCTTCTACGCGCTGCGCAACACTCAGAGTCCCCGACAGGACACGGGGTCCCCCGCTGACTGGCAGTCTCTTTAAGTAATCTGCGCAGAGTGAGCCTATGGCTGTGTGATGTCCATCTTCCAGCGGCTCTGATCCCGGATCAGCAGCCAGTGCACCTCAGTGAGGGGACTCTTCTTGTCCGCAGCGGAAGTGAAAACCACCTTGACGTTCACCTGCGTGGCCGGCGTGTCTTCCTGCGTCGGGTAGTAGCTCAGTTCCTTCACAGTCGCGAGCTTGATCTGATCCAGTGGGAACGACGAGCCGAACTTGAGCTTGCCCCCCATGAAATCGGTCGCTGCCTGGGCGGTCAGATAGTCCAGGATGGTAGGCTTGGCATCCAGCTTGCCAAGGGTCCGGTAGAAGGCCAGCACGATTTTCTCGGGATACGGGGTGTCCAATACGTCGCTAGGGATGCCGCCCGAGAAATCTACCTGGGATCCGGAGGGTGAGACCAGCGTGGTGGTGCCCGTGATAAAGTAGCCCTCCACGTCGGGGGTGAGCTCCGCCTTGTAGTAGTAGCGGGTCACCAGTTGGCTGCGCTCGTAGCCGGCCCGGCTGGTGACGGTGACTTGCAGGCTATTGGGATCAAAGGCCACACCGCCGTCGCTGCGGAAGAAGCCGATGCAGCGGTAGAGCGGAGGATCATCGGATGGCCAGTTCACTCCGCTGCCGTTGACGCGGAAAAAGGCCAGTTCCATGGGTGTGCTGAAGACCAGCTCCTTGCGTGGCGTGCCTCCCGTCTCGGGCAGGACCTCGACCATGTCGACCTTGGGCGCGCCCTGCGCCAGGTAGGTCTGGTTGGGGGTGCGCAGCTTGTAGGGAAAGACGACCGGCAACTGCCCCGGTGCGGCAGCGACGTCGTAGACCATGGCCGCCACAGGCCCCTGTTGGTTCACCTGGTCGAAGCGGTAGAAGACCAACCACTCTAGCTTGTCATCGCTGTCGGTATCCACGCGCTGCACCGCCACGACGCTCTTGTCCGACAGCACGTCCGCGCTGATGTTAATGGTCGGCTCGAGCGTTTTCTCCGTCGTGTTGCTACAGGCCGTCAGAGCCGCACATAGCAACAGGATGAGCGCGGCGCCCAGGGCCAGCCCGCGCCAGGAACGCTGCTGCACGATTGCACTAGGATGGCTTGCGTTCTGGTTCATTCTTTTCCACACTCCGCCGGTTCTTGGACGCCGCGGCGCGCCTGCGGGGCTTGGCTGGCTGTGGCGCGCCAAGGGCGATGGGCAGGACCTCGTCCATGCACTCCACATACACAAACTGAAGCCCACGTTGCGCCTTACGGGGCACGTCAACCAGATCCTTCTTGTTCCTTTTGGGCAGAATCACGGTCTTTAGTCCGGCGCGATAGGCTGCCAGCACCTTTTCGCGCAAACCGCCGATGGGCAATACCCTACCACGCAGCGTGATCTCGCCGGTCATGGCAACTTCCCGATGCACGGAGCGCTGAGAAAGGGCTGAGATTAAGGCCGTGGCCATGGTGATGCCTGCCGACGGACCATCTTTGGGAATGGCGCCCTCGGGCAAATGGATGTGAATGTCGATCTTGTCATAGTCGATGGACCCGAGGCCCAGCTCCTGCGTGTGCGCACGTGCGTAGCTCAGAGCCGCCTGGGCCGATTCTTGCATGATCTCGCCCAGTTGGCCGGTCAGAAGCAGGCTGCCCTTGCCGGGCATCACCGCGACTTCGACGGCCATGGTGTCGCCGCCGGACTCGGTCCAGGCCAACCCCGTGGCTAGGCCTACCTCATCCGCCTCCTCTGGCTTGCCGAATAGAAACTCGGGCGGGCCCAGATACTTGAGCAGGGCCCGGGGCAAGATGTAGTGCGGTACCCACTTTCCCTCTGCCACCAACCGGGCCACCTTGCGACAGACGTTGGCAATTCCCCGCTCCAGGTTACGCACGCCGGCCTCCAGCGTGTACTCGCGAATGATGCGGCGCAGAGTCTCCTGCGGGAAATGCAGCCCCTTCAGGCCGTGCTGCTCGAGCTGGCGCGGCACGAGGAATTGCCTGGCAATCTCGATCTTCTCCTCTTCGATGTATCCAGGAAAGTCGATCACCTCCAGCCGGTCACGCAGGGCCGGCGGGATGGGATCCAGGATGTTGGCCGTGGTGATGAACATCACCTTGGAAAGGTCGTAGGGCACCTCGAGGTAGTGGTCGGAAAAGGCGTTGTTCTGTTCCGGGTCGAGTACCTCGAGCAGAGCCGCGGAGGGGTCGCCACGAAAGTCGGCACCCACTTTGTCGATTTCGTCCAGCATGAACACTGGATTGATCGTGCCGGCACGCCGCATGGTCTGCAGGATGCGGCCGGGCAGAGCGCCCACGTAGGTGCGGCGGTGCCCACGGATCTCAGCCTCGTCGCGGATGCCGCCCAGGCTCACGCGCACAAAACTGCGTCCCAACGCCTCGGCAATGGACTTGCCCAGCGAGGTCTTGCCTGTGCCCGGCGGCCCTACAAAACACAGGATGGTGCTGCGCATCTTGTCGGGCGCCAGTTTGCGCACGGCCATATACTCCAGAATACGCTCCTTGGCCTTGGCCAATCCAAAGTGGTTCTTGTCGAGAGTCACGCCGGCGTGCCTGATGTCGAGATTGTCCTCGGTGCACTTGAACCAGGGCAGGTCCAGCAGCCAGTCGATGTACGTGCGGATGACACTGACCTCGGGAGTGGCCGGTGGCATGCTCGACAGGCGGCTCAGTTCCTTTTCGGCCTTTTGGCGGACCTCGTCTGGCATCTGCGCTTCGGTGATCTTCTGCTGGAGCTCGGCGATCTCGCGTACCAGGGGGTCGCCCTCGCCTAGCTCGGTCTGGATGATGCGCATTTGTTCGCGCAAGAAATACTCGCGCTGGCCTTTGTCTACCTCTTGCTGCACTTGAGAATGGATGCGGCTCTCGAGTTCAAGCACATCCAGCTCTTTGGCCAGCAACACGCTCACCTTTTCCAGGCGAGCGCGGGGAGCCACGATCTCCAGCAACTCCTGGCGCTGCGGCACCTCCATGTTGAGGTTAGAGGCGACCAGATCCGCCAGCCAACTCGAGTCGCTGACGTTCATGGCCATCACAAAGGCGTCGTCGGGGATGCTGCGACTCAGGCGCACGACTTTCTCGAACAGAGTCAGGACGGCGCGCATCAGCGCTTCGGCCGAAATGGACGTCTCGACGCCCTCCACGATGGGCAGCACGCGCGCCACCATGTAGGGCTCGGTCTGCACGATCTTGACCAGGCGCATCCGTCGGCGGCCCTGCACGAAGACGCTCGTAGTCTGGTCCGGCATGCGCCACACGCGCCCAATGACCGCTTCGGTCCCGAACTCGTACAGGTCAGCGACGCCCGGATCCTGGAGCTCCGGGTCCTTTTGCGCAAAGACCGCGATGCGCTGATCAGTGGCCATCGCTGCTTCGAGGGCCTTGACCGAGCGGTCACGGCTGACAAAGAGTGGCGCAGCCACGTGCGGAAACAGCACCGTATCGCGCACTGGCAAGAGAGGCAGGTCCATGGCCTCGGTGCTCTCGTCCAGCGGCAGCTTGGACGGAAAAGAGTCGGACACCCACTCATCTATCATCAAAGGTAGCAGCCTCCGTATATTCTCGGCCTACTATACCACATTTTGGATGAAATGCATATCGCAATGTGCGCTTGCCTGCCCAGGGGCGGTGAGGTAAAATGGAGCCACAGGGCACAACGGATCACTACGGACGCGCCCGCCTTGCCGACATTGAGAAGAGGAGGCATTGCCATGCGATACAAATTCGAGGGTCGGAAGCCCCAGGTGGGACCCGGATGCTACGTGCACCCATCGGCGGAGCTGATCGGCGCCGTCGTGATTGGAGCGCACTGCTGGATCGGGCCAGGAGCACGCCTGCGCGGCGACTATGGCACGATCATGATCGGGGATGGCACCAGCATCGAAGACAACTGTGTAGTGCATGCACGGCCCGGCGAGACCACAAGCATTGGGCAGCGTGTCACGGTGGGCCATGCCGCCGTGATTCACAACGCCACAGTGCACGACCACGCCGTGATCGGCATGGGTTCCATCATCAGCGACTGGGCCACGATTGGCGAGTGGGCCGTCGTGGGCGAGGGGGCTGTGGTGCGGCAGGGGCAGGAGGTCCCGCCCGGGTCCATCGCCGTGGGCGTCCCGGCCAAGATTCTGGACAAGCCGGTGAGCGACGAGTACAAGGCGCAATGGTCCCGCTTCAAGGACCTCTACGTCGATCTGGCGCGCCGGTATCCGGATGGCTTGAAGGAGGCATAGCGCATGCATGAAGCGCGACTGTACGAGAAGCTGGAGGCTGGCAGGGTCAAATGCGCTCTCTGTGCGCACCGCTGCACCATTGCCGATGGCAAGCGCGGCGTGTGCCAGGTGCGCGAGAACCGCGGCGGTACGCTCTACACCCTGGTGTACGGCCAGGCCATCTCTCAGGCGATTGACCCCGTGGAAAAGAAGCCGCTCTTTCACTTCTACCCCGGCTCCAAGGCGTTTTCGTTTGCCACGGTAGGCTGCAACTTCCGGTGCTCGTTCTGCCAGAACTGGCAGATCTCGCAGATGGTGCACGAGGGTGGCCAGATCGAAGGTCACGAGGCTTCGCCAGAGCACCTCGCTTCTGCCGCGCAGCACTATGGCTGCCGCAGTATTGCCTACACCTACACCGAGCCGACGGTCTTCTTTGAATACGCCTACGATACCGCCGTCAAAGCGGCGCGCTGGAACATCAAGAACATCTACGTCACCAATGGCTACATGACGGACGAGATGCTGGACGCCTTTGGAGGGCACCTGCACGCCGCCAATGTGGACCTGAAGGCCTTTAGCGACGAGTTCTACCACAAGACCTGCGGCGCCCGCTTGCAGCCGGTGCTGGATGCGATCAAATCCATGAAGCGGCGCGGCATCTGGGTGGAGCTCACCACGCTGCTGGTGCCTGGCATGAACGATGCGGAAGACGAGCTGCGCCACCTGGCCGAGTTCATCGCGCAGGAAGCGGGCGTGGACACGCCCTGGCACGTCAGCCGCTTCCACCCGGACTACAAAGTGCAGGACCGCGGGCCTACGCCCGAGCCGACGCTGCGTCGCGCCCGCGAGATCGGTCTTAAGGCCGGCCTGCGCTACGTCTACGAGGGCAACGTGCCTGGCTCGGAAGGCGAGAACACCTACTGCTACAACTGCCACAAGCTGTTGATCCAACGCTACGGCTTTGGCGTGCTGGAGAACCTCGTGCTGCCCGAACACAAGTGTCCATACTGCGGCGTGACCATCGACGGCGTTGGCCTGACCAAGGCATAAAGCCCGTCCCGCAAAGGATGTGAGATGAACGAACTCCCCCCATCCGGGCCCCGGTCACCAGCCAGCATGCCCGACACCGGCGTCGTTGCGTCGCCATGCTATGGCGTTCCCCGTGGACTGGAGCTGTCGCTGGCTGCCTCCGTCCTGTTGGGCAGACGGCGACGCTTCAGCGCGGACGCGAAGCGGCTGGTGGGCGCCTTTCAGCCTCCACCGCGCGTGGAACACGCCGAGCGCATCCCGCCGGAAGGGCCGTTCCTGGCCGTGACCAACCACTACTATGCACCAGGCTATCGCGTCTGGTGGGGGATTGCGCTGATCAGCGCTACGATCGCCGAGCGGCGGCCGGAGGCACGCGAGACGGTCTGGATGCTGGCCAACCGCTGGACCTATCCGGACGCTCTGCGCAGCCACGTGGTGACGCCGCTGACCTACGTCGTCTTTACGCGGCTGGCGCGTGTCTATGGTTTCATCTCCACGCCACCCATGCCGCGCCAGGAACGCTACACCGAAGAGGGCGCGCAATCTGTGCGGAGACTGCTGGCACTGCTCGACCCCGCCGTCGCCGCCGAGCGTCCCGCCATCGGCATGGCCCCCGAGGGCCGTGACAGCACCGACAGCAGCCTGGTGGAGCCTCCAGCGGGCACGGGCCGCTTGTTGCTGCACATAGCCAAACGGGGCCTGACCTTGCTGCCCATCGGTGTGTGCGAGGCAGACGGCGTCCTCACCGCGCGTTGCGGGCTGCCGTTCTCGCTCGAGAACCATCCGGGCCTGGGCAAGAACGAACAGGACCGCGCGGCCAGCGCGCAGGTGATGGCCGAGATCGGAAAGCTCTTGCCACCTGAGCTATGGGGGGCGTATCGGGCACAGATCGAGCAGTGCCTCAGTCGAGCAGTAGCTCCACCCGCGCCTGCCCGCTCAGGGAGAAGCTGACCTCCCAGACCCCCGCAGCGACAGGGCGCAGCTTGCGCGGCCGGCCGTTGACCAGCACCCTGGGTGCGGGATGGTCGCTTGGGATAGCAAACAGTAACTGTCCAGACTGGACGCCAGCCTTGAGCAGCTCCACTACCAGCCCGTTTTCCGTTGGCTGCACGTCTTTGACCTCGACTGCACCCTGCGTGACGTGAAAGGTTGAGGCCAGTAACTGTGACCGCTCCGAGACGGGCTTGAGCAAGAGCAGCACGGCCTCGTGGGGCTGGTGCTTCTCGATCACGACCTCGTCGCGCCGCACGCCCAGGTAGCGCCGCCGCCAGTAGTCATAGACGTGGTAGGAGCGCGAAGGCAGGCCCAGGTCCGCTAGGCTCACCCTCGTCGTGCGCGAGCGTTTCTCCCAGTTCAAGAGTGCCAGGAGCGTCCAGGAGCCCCAGGCGGTCTTGACTGGCAGGACCAGTTGCTGCGGGCGTTCGTTCTCAAAGAGGTCGAGCGGGGTAGCGCTCTCACCGCAGGACGGCAGGACGCGCCGCAGGAGCTCCAGTCTGGCATGTGGCAGCGCAGGCAGGTGGTCGCTATCGAGCGTCAGGCCACCGCTCAGCCCGACTATAGTGGCCAGCATACGTGCTTCGTGCAGCGTCAGGTTCGAGTCCTGGCCGCGCGGGCGCAGCAAAAGGCAATCGGGGTCATTGAGCCACAGCCTGCGGTGCATAAAGCTGCGCGTGACGGCATTTAGCATCGAGTTCGATAGCGCGGCGGAGGAAAGGTCCTGCCAGAAGGGCCGCCAATCGATACTGACGTCGGTGCCGATGCGCATGGCGTCTACCAGGCCGACGGAAGGACCCAGGGGCGCGCCACAACCGAGCAGGAAGCAGTCTCCAATGGCGTTGCGGATGGTCTCCAGACCGCGGCGCAGCGCCTTTGCCCGCGTGACATCCGGATCGCTGCGCACGCCGGGCAGGGCAGCGGCGAAGAGAAAGTCGACCTTGAAGAAGTGAAAGCCCCACTCCTCCGCCAGAGTGTGGAACGTCTCCCCCAGCCAGGTCAGTACCGCGGGCAAGGACAGGTCCAGCGCATAGATATCGACGCCCCAGTGTTGCCAGGCCAGGACTGGCTGGCCCTGGCCGTCGCGCAGGACCCAGTCGGGATGGCTGGCAAAGAGCTTTGAGGCCGAGCTCACGGCAAAGGGCGCGGTCCAGATGCCAGGCCGAAGACCACTTGCGGAGATCTGCTGCGCAACGGCCTGCATGCCATGCGGGTACTTGACGGCTTGCACGTCGAGCCAGTCGCCAATATGCGTCTCGTAGCCATCGTCGATCAGCATCACGTCGAGGGGAAGGTGCTGCTGCTGGATTGTGGCCAGGTTGGCCAGCACGTCGTCGGCGCTCTCCTCGCCGAAAAAGTAGTACCAGGTGCACCAGCCGGAGGGTGTGCGCGTGCCCACACGCGCACCCATCGTCTCTCCGAGGCGTGCCGCGTACAGGTCCAGCAAGGATAGCGGGTTATCCTGGGCCACAAAAAGAAGCGTCTCGGAGGAAAGCCTGGCCCCGGGGGCCAAGGCCGCGCCGTCGGCGTACGAGGTGGCGCACAGGCGCTCAAAACGGGGCCGGGCCTGCAAACGGATGTCCGCGAGCTGGTCGCCCGTGCTGATAAAACCGAACAACAGGGCTGGCGGCGGCATGAGCACGCGGGCTGCGGGCTGCTCTGCCACGAGCACAGTGAACCATTCGCTGCTCAACGCAGACTCGCCCTCGGGGCCAGCGTGGGGTTGGTGCTGCGTGCGGTACTCGGCCGTGTTAGGGTTCACCCAGATGCCGTCGGGGATGTGGCGCGCAAAGGCCGGGCTCCATGATTGCCAGCCGTTCTGATAGAAGCGCCAGTTGCGCGGTGTGGATCCCAGGCCCAGCGCTCCGCCGTGGCGGGCGTCCACGTCCAGCACGCGCAGCTCTTCCACGTGCACAGGGTGCGTCCCGATGTTGTGGGCCTCGAGACGGAGGCGCATTTCATCGCCGCACACCAGCTGCCACGTGAGCTCCAGCTCGTCGTCGGCCGCGCTCACGCTGAGACTGTCGCGGGCCACACCGTACGTGACGGAATGGCCGGCCAAGTCGAGTCTCTTGCCTTGTCTAGTCGCCAAGACTAGGCTCGTCTCGGCCGCGTCGGAGTAGGTGACCCCGGCCGTGGCCTGGCTTAGGAGCACCTTGCCCTGCCGCACGAACTTGACGAGACCGACGGCGGGCTGCAGGATGAGCTGGTCGCGGATGGAGACTTCGCGTCCTGGCATGTGGAACCCCCCGGGCTATGCCCGATCTGACGTGCGAAGAGACGCCAGAAGACTGGCCTCTCTTCAACCCCTGTTTACCCTCACCACCTGTCTGCTATCGCTGGCGCGGCAGCAATCCACGGACGACCCATGCTGCCAGTCACGCTACTGCACCCGGTAGCAGCCGACCCAGTGTTCCTTGCCCACGTTCCTGAACTCGGGCTCGTTGACGTCGCAGGTGCCGGGCATGGCGAGTTCGCAGCGGGTGTGGAAATGACAACCCTTGGGCGGATCGCGCGGGCTGGGCACATCGCCTTTCAGGATGATGCGCTTGCGCTTCTCCTCGACGACGGGGTCGGGGATGGGCACCGCCGAGAGCAGTGCCTGCGTGTAGGGGTGCAGTGGGTTCTCGTACAGCTCCTTGCGCGTGGTCAATTCCACGATCTTGCCCAGGTACATCACGGCCACGCGGTCGCTGATGTGCCGCACCACCGAGAGGTCGTGTGCGATGAACAAGTAAGTCAAATGGAACTGCTGCTGCAATTCCTCCAGCAGGTTGATGATCTGCGCCTGGATGGACACGTCGAGGGCCGAGACGGGCTCATCGCAGACGATAAAGTCGGGATGCACTGCCAGAGCCCTGGCCACGCCGATGCGCTGGCGCTGCCCGCCGGAGAACTCGTGCGGGTAGCGGTTGATAAAGTAGCGGTTGAGCCCCACCGTTTCGAGCAGCTCCCCGACACGCTCGCGCAACGCCTTGCCCTTGAGAATGTTGTGCACCTCGAGCGGCTCGCCCACAATGTCGCCCACGGTCATGCGCGGGTTCAAGGAAGCGTAGGGGTCCTGGAAGATCATCTGCATCTTGCGACGCGTGCGACGCAGTTCCTCACCCTTGAGCTTGCACAGGTTCTGGCCTTCAAAGAAGACCTCGCCATCCGTGGGCCGGTACAACTGCAGGATGGAGCGTCCCGTGGTGGACTTGCCACAGCCGCTTTCCCCCACGAGTCCAAGAGTCTCGCCACGCCGGATGAAGAAACTCAGGCCGTCGACCGCTTTGATGTCCGCGATATGACGCTGGAACAAGATTCCCTGAGTGACAGGAAACCACATCCTGAGGCCCTTGACTTCCAGCAAGATCTCGTTTTCAGGCATCTTATCTCTTTCCTCCAGTGACATCGACCCAGCAGGCTACACTGTGCCGCAACCCTACGGTTTCCAGCTCGGGGTTCTCATTGAGACAGCGCTCGATGGAATAGGTGCAACGAGGGGCAAACGGGCATCCCGGTGGCATTTCAATCAGGTCCGGCGGCAGGCCTTCGATGGGCGTCAGCTTTTCCCTGCGTTCGGCGTCCAGACGCGGTATAGAGTGGAGCAGCCCGAGCGTATACGGGTGTCGAGGGTCGCCGTAGATCTCCTTGACGTCCGCGGTCTCAATGATGTGGCCTGCATACATGACATTGACCCGGTCGGCCAGCCCGGCGATGATGCCCAGGTCGTGGGTGATCCAGATCACCGCCATGCCGATTTCCTCCTTCAGGTGCTTGACCAGGTCTGTGATCTGCGCCTGAATGGTCACGTCCAGCGCGGTGGTTGGCTCGTCGGCAATCAGCAACTGTGGGTTGCAGGAGAGCCCCATGGCGATCATGACCCTCTGACGCATACCGCCCGAAAACTGGTGAGGGTAGTCGTCCATGCGGTTCGCGGCATCTGGAATCTTTACGAGGTCCAGGAGCTCGATGCTGCGTCTGCGTGCCTGCCTTTTGTCCATCCCTAGATGGAGTTCCAGCGCCTCGCTCACTTGCTGGTTGATGGTCAGCACGGGGTTGAGAGAAGTCATGGGATCCTGGAAAATCATGGCGATCTTGTTGCCGCGCACGGAGCGGATCTCCTCGTCGTCCATGTGCAGCAGGTCACGCCCCTGAAACCATGCCTCTCCGCTCACGATGCGGCCCGGGGGCTGAGGAATCAGACGCATGAGGGACAGAACGCTAACGCTCTTCCCACAGCCGCTCTCTCCCACGATGCCCAGGGTCTCGCCCTCGTTGAGATCAAAGGAGATGCCGCTTACGGCGCTGACCACGCCATCCTGTGTGAAGAACTGCGTTTTCAGTCCCTTTACCTGCAGCAGGGTAGCCATAAAGTGTGTCCTCCCTTTCTTGCCTCAGTTGTCACGACAAATGATTGCTACTGTTCAACGGAAACATTGCTCAGCCACGGAAAGATGGCCGCTGCGTGTGTGGCACCTTTCACATACGGTTTCGTGAGCACATAGTCCACGGAATGGGCGATAGGCACCCAGGGCGCATCGGCGACAATCAGCTCTTCCGCCTGCCGGTACGTCTGCAGCCGGCCTGCAGCATCCAGCTCGACCCGCGCTTCCTCCAGCAAGCGGTCCACCTCCGGATTGGAGTACCGGGTGTGGTTCAATGCGCTGGAGCTGTGAAAGAGCAGATCCAAGAAATCTTCCGGGTCCGGGTAGTCTGCAATCCAGCCCATGAAGAAGAACTGTGGTTTGTCGGCGAGCGCATCGCCTGATTGTTCTACACTGATTTCGAGGCCCAGGGTCTCCTTGTACATGGCTACAATGGCCCCAATCGTTGGGGAGAGCTGTCCGCCGCTCCCTGCCACGCTCAGCTTGATGGGCGGCAGGCGGTCCGCACTCCCGTACCTGGACGCGGAGATCAGCGCCTTGGCGCGCTGGGGATCGTAGGTCAGCAGGCTCTTGTCGCGCTGGTAGTCAGGCATCCCGGGCGGCACGATGCCCTGGGCTGGTTGCCCCATTCCCTTCCAGACCACTTCGGTGATCTTCTGACGGTCAATGGCGAGAGAAAACGCCTGCCGGACCTTGACGTCGTCAAAAGGCGGCTGCGTCACGTCAAAGCCCAGGTATTGCACGTCCAGTTGCGGCACGACGGACAGCTCGACGTGCAGCGGGTTGTCCGGGTCCTGCACGCGCTCGATGTCGGCTGCGCCGACCGTGACCATGTCGAGTTCTCCGTTTTCGTACATGCTCATGGGAGAGCCGCCGGACAGGGTGAACACCACCTGGTCAAGGGCTGGAACGTCGCGATAGTATTGGCCGTTGCGCTGCAAGACGATCTTCTGCGGGCTGCGCTCTGCCAGCTTGAACGGGCCCGTGCCGTTCGGCTTCTCCGTCCAGTTGGCTTGGGCAACGTTGTCCTGGTCTACGACGAACGCGGTCGAATAGGTCAGTTTGGCCAGGAAATACGCCTTCGGCGCATCGATTTGAATGCGCAACGTGTGGTCGTCTACGACCTGGACGCCGCTGATTGTGTTGGCCTGTCCGGCCAGCACTTCCTTGGCGCCGACAATGTCGCCCAGGTATACGCTGGCGACGGTCGAGCCTATGCGCGGGTCGCAGGCGCGCTCCAGCGAGTATTTGAAATCGCTTGCGGTGACGGCGCGCCCGTTATGAAAGCGAGCGTTCTGGCGTAGGAAGAAGGTGTACGTTTTGCCGTCGGGGCCGATCTCCCAGCGCTCCGCAAGGTCTGGCACGACCTCGAGCTTGCCATCCAGGCTCACGAGCCCACTGAAGATCTCCACCACATACTCGGCGGAGACCGAGTCTTCGACCAGCGCGGGGTCCAGCGTCTGCGGGTCGGAGCCAAACAAGCGCAGGGTGCCACTTGAGCCCGCAGGCGTCTCAGTCCCTGTTGGTTGCAGCACACCGCCAGAACGCACCAGGAGCCACCCGGCAGCCAGGCAGGTGAGGCACAGGACCGCCAGGAGGCAGAGCAAGAGCAGCACCAGCAAAATGACAGGCCAACGGCTCTTGGACATCCCTAGCAACCGCGCATGCGGAATGGTCGCGCGAGAGACCGGTTCATACTACGCTCGCCACGCAACCCTGCGCGGCCAGCAGAATCCCGTGTCCGCCGGATCACTAGCTGGTGCCTTTCATCTTCGGATCGAGCGCATCGCGCAGACCGTCCCCGAGAAAGTTGAACGCGAACATGGTGATGGCCAGAGCCAGAGCAGGGAACAACACCATGTGCGGGTAGGAACGAATGGATTGCGACCCCTCCGAGATCATAGCGCCCCAACTGGGAGTGGGCGGGTCCACGCCCAGGCCGATGAAGCTCAGGAAGACTTCGGTGTTGATATAGTTGGGGATGGCCAGCGTTTCGGCCACCAAGCAGGGTCCAATGATGTTGGGCAGGATATGGCGGATGATGATGCGGATGTCGCCCGCACCGATCATGTGGGCCGCCTCGACGAACTCCTTTTCCTTCAGCGACAGGATCTGGCCACGCGCCAGACGCGCCATACCCATCCAGGCCGTAATGCCGATGCCCATGAAAATGAAAAGCATACCTCCGCCTTGCAGGCCCAGGATGCCGTCCACGAGCTTGTTGATCTGGTTGAAGGTATAGGAGACGCTACCCGGCTGCACCTTGGCGAAGCTAGACTTGAAGAACGCCATCATCAGGATGATCAGCAGCATGGTCGGGAAAGCATACATGATGTCCACGATGCGCATCATGATGTTGTCCACGGCTCCGCCAAAGTAGCCGGAAATGCAGCCGTAGACCAGCCCGATGATTAGAGCCGTCAGGGCACCCATGAACCCCACGGGCAACGAAACGCGCGTGCCATAGATCAACCGGCTCAACATGTCGCGCCCCAAATAGTCCGAACCAAAGAGGAATTTTTCGCCCGTCTTGGTGTAGGTCTTGACACTGGCGGGCAGGAGGTTGATCAGCCAATTGGGGATCGTGTAGGCCTCGTACGAGTCGCCCTGGGCATAGCCGTATGGTGCCACCCTGGGCGCCAGCACGGCCATGGCAATGAGCACGACCACGATGATCAAGCCCAGCATTGCGGCGCGGTTCCGAATCAAGCGCCGCCAGGCATCGTACCACAGGTTGGCCGGCTCGCCCATGCGTTCACTGAGACGGATCGCTGCCCGCTCTTGTACAGTCTTGGTTTCTGTCTTCATATGTCTTTCCTTACGTATACCGGATTCGAGGATCCAGGAACGCGTAGGTAATGTCCACCGCAAGGTTGGCAAACACCAGGATCACTGCATACAGCAGGATGGTTCCCATGACCACAGGGTAGTCCCGGTTCGTGATGCTGGTGATAAAGTACTTGCCCAGTCCGGGGATCGCAAAGATCTGCTCGACCACGAATGTGCCGGTCACGACGGCTGCGAACATGGGGCCCAGAATCGTCGCCACGGGGATGAAAGCGTTCTTGAGGGCGTGGCGCACCATGACCAGGCGCTCGCTCAAGCCCTTGGCGCGCGCGGTGCGGATATAGTCCTCGCGGATGACCTGCAACATGCTGGCGCGCGTGAGGCGGGCAATGATAGCCGACGAGCCCAGGCCCAGGGCCAGCGCAGGCATGATCACCTGGGCGGGCGTGCCCCAGCCTGCCACGGGCAGCCATCCCAGCCTCAGCGCAAAGATCAGAATCAGCAACGGGCCCAGGACGATGCTGGGCACGGACACGCCAAAGATGGCCACGGCCATGCCCAAATAGTCCCAGAACGTGTTCTGCTTCAGGGCGGCGAGCATGCCGAGCGGCACCCCGAGGCCAATGGCGATCAACATGGATACCACGCCCAATTGGGCAGAAACCGGCAGGTGGTCTCGGAAGATGTCGTTCACGCGGAGGGAGCGAGAGCGGTACGTGGGACCAAAATCAAAATGCAAGAGCACGTCACCCATATACTTCAGGTACTGCTTCCATACGGGCAGGTCCAGAGAGTAGTACTTGTTCAGATTGGCGATGATCTCGGGCGGCACAGGCTTCTCGCGGTCAAAGGGGCCGCCCGGCACGGCGTGCGCCAATGAGAAGGTGATGACCGAGATGAAAAGCATCACCGGAATCATCCACAGCAGTCTCCGTGCGACATAGCGAAACATGGCCCACCTCCTGGCAGACATTTCAGGCCTGGCTGCAATGTCCAATTCTATAGCCAAAACCGATGTGCGTCAAATGAAGCGGCGCGAGCTTTCAGCGAACGCCGGTGACCACGTGGCACGGGTAGCGCGACAAATGGCCGGCAGTAACAAAAGAGCTACGCAGCCCTGGAGGGCTGCGTAGCTCTTGGCGCTCACGTTTAGTGAGCCTTGACCTTCCAGGTCCAGATCTCTTCGAGGCCTTGCTGCTTGGAGAAAGTGCGCGTCACGTAGGGCTTGGTGCAGGTGTTGCGAGTATAGTAGTAGATAGGAGCAATCACCGCATCGTCAACGCACAGCAACTGCTCGGCCTTGAAGTACAGGTCCTTGCGAACCTTGGGATCCGACGCAGCGGCGGCATCATCGCACGCCTTGTCGAACGCGGCTGCATCGGGCCCAGACCACTTGGGGTTATTCAGGCTCTTGGTGGTGTGAAAGTTCTCCAGCACCCAGTTGTTCTCATCCGGGTAGTCGGCGCACCAACCCATGCGGTAGACCTGCGGGGCGTCGGTGTTGACGGTCTTCAAATAGACCTTCCACTCCTGGTTGGCCAGCTTGATCTCGACGCCCAGGTTCTCCTTCCAGCTCTGCTGGATGAACTCGGCGATCTTTCGGTGACCCTCGCTGGTGTTGAACATGTAGGTGATCTCGGGCAGGCCCTTGCCATCCGGATACCCGGCGTCGGCCAGCAGCGCCTTGCCCTTGGCGGGATCAAACGAGATGCCCTTAAAGTTGGCGTCTTCCGCAGGCGAGCCGAAGATGCCGGGGCAGGCAAAGGTCTTGGCCGGCAGCTGTCCGCCCTTGAGCACGGTGTCGATCAGCTTCTGGCGGTCGATGCCGTAGGAGAGCGCCTGGCGCACCTTGACGTTGTCCAGCGGTGGCTTGCTGGTGTTAAAGCCGACGTAGTAGGTGCAGAGCACGGGACCAACCACGAGTTCCTTGCTCAGGGTCGGATCGGCGTTGACGCGGTCGAGGTCCGTCGAAGGCACGCCGGAGCTATCCAGCTCACCGTTCTCGTACATGGCAAACGCGGTGGACTCCTCGACGACCATGACCCAGTTGATCTGCTCGATGCTGACGTTCTTGGCATCGAACCAGTAGGGGTTCTTCTTCATGACCATCTTGTTCTCGTGCTCCCAGGAGGCGAGCACGTAGGGGCCGCAGGTCCAGATGTTGCCTGGCTCGGTCCACTTGTCGCCGAACTCCTCGATGGGCTCCTTGGGCACCGGGTTGTTGGTCCACAGGCCAGCGATGGCGGGGAAGAAACCAGCGGGCTGGGTCAGCGTGAATTCGACGGTATAGTCATCTACTGCCCGGCAACCGATCGAGTCGATGTCCGTGTTCTCGCCAGTGTTGACGGCCTGCGCGTTCTTGATGCTATAGTCTACGTAGGCATAGTTCGAGGCGGTCGCCGGGTTCGCCGCGCGCTTGACGCTGTACTCAATGTCGTGCGCGGTCACGGCGCGCTTCTTCTCGGTCTTGTCGGTGGCGGGATCATAGTGAACCCAGAAGACGTCGTTGCGCAGCTTGAAGGTCCAGACCAAGCCGTCCGCGGACACGCTCCACTCCTTGGCGAGCCAGGGCTTGGGCTCCACGGTCACGAGATCAAGCTTGGAGAGACCCATGAAGAACAAAAAGTCGCACTGCACGGACGTGGTATCCGTGGACAGGTTGGGGTCGATCGTGGGCGGCTCGGTGCCATGGTTCAAGTTGATGGACGTGGCCAACTTCTCGGCGGGCTTGCAGGACGTGACCACCATGGCCAGAACCAGGAGCAGCGCTACAAACAGAGCAAATCTCTTGCCGTACATTTCTCAATCTCCTCCTCAAGGTATAGTCGGTCTAGAACTCGGTTACAGTGTGCGATTATCTACTCGCGATTTCCCACCCCCCTTCTTCAACCCACTATCATGCCGTGCAGGATCCACGTCCATGCCACAGGATCGCCTGGTGTGGCAGCTCAGATCAAGGTAGAGGGCCCCTCTGGTGTTGCGCTGGCTCGGGCTGCCTACGAAAGAGCATGTACCGCCGCAGCATGTCCTCAGAGCGCTCCGCCGGGGAGCTTGCCGTGTGTGCCGTGGGCGTGGGGCGTGCCACCAAGCTCCTGCGTGGAACGGCCGCATTACGATCGACACCCAGACCAAAGGCCAGCAACAGCGCGCTGATCACCACAGCCTGCGCCAGGGGAGCCAGGGACGCCCAGACCCGTCTGGGACGCGGCTGTGAGCCCTGCGCTGCGCTCATCCGGCGCACGCGACTCCAGATCTGCTGCCAGGCCAGGGGCGAGGGCTCCGCCCTCTCCACCGACTCCCTCAGGCTCTGGCGTATCAACTGGCCCAGATCATCATTGGGTGTAAGCTCATCGTTGTCGCTGTGACGCTCGTCACGACATCCCATAGGCAACCTCGCCTGTAAGTCTTCTGTCCTCACTCAGCTTTTTGCGCAGGGCTTTACACGCATAGTACAGCCGGGACTTGACCGTCCCAATGGGACAATCCAAGATAAAGGCGATCTCCGGCAGGCTGAAACCCTGCAGGTAAAAGAGCACTACCGCCACTCGCTGCCTGAACCCCAGGGATGCCACAGCCTCGCGCACGATTTCGCGCAACGCATTGCCCTCAGCCGTCTGCTCTGGGGAGGTGGCCGGGCCAGCGGTCAAGCCCTCTATCAGCGCATTCAGCGCCACAGGCCATTGCCGATTGCGATTCGTCCAGTTGTAGCTCAGATTCACGACGATGCGATGTAGCCAAGGAGAGAGGGACAGCGAGGCATCGACCCTCCCCAGCGCAGCATACGCGCGCACAAAGCCGTCTTGAAGAATCTCCTCGGCAGCGCCCGCATCGCCGCTGATCGCCAGTGCGGTCTGGTAAAGCGGGCGCTTGTATTTGTGGTACAGCGTCTCAAATGCACCGAGGTCACCACAACGGATGCGCGAGACCAGTTCGGCATCTTCACTCATGGCCCCTATCCTCGGCTTCAGCGCCTATACTATTACACCACGAAAGCGCTCAAACGGTTCAA
>Ga0315294_10002390_pt1 | contig 20551 bp, 18 predicted proteins | sample YL17G13_40_MG_FD_203626 | JGI IMG/M metagenome (GOLD analysis project Ga0315294, IMG submission 203626) | Sediment microbial communities from Yellowstone Lake, YNP, Wyoming, USA - YL17G13_40 | ecosystem: Environmental > Aquatic > Freshwater > Lake > Sediment | place: USA: Wyoming | collected...
GCTATCCCCACGGCAGCGATCACTATGCCCGCCAGTGCCGGCCCGATGATTCTCGCGCTGTTGAACGTAGCGGAGTTCAAGGCGATCGCGTTCATCAAATCCTCCCGGCCGACCATCTCGATCACGAAAGATTGCCGCGTCGGCGCGTCAAAGGCGTTCACCGTACCCAGGAGGAACCCGATGGCCATGATGTGGTAGACCCTCACAACATCGAAGTAGATCAGCGTTCCGAGAGTGAGGGCAAGTACCATCGCGCAGCTCTGAGTAACGACGAGCAGGTTCCTCTTTCTGAAGCGGTCGGCGACGACGCCGGCCGGGAGCGAGAAGAGCAGTATCGGCAGAGCACCGATAGACCCGACTACTCCGAGCAGAAGCGCCGAGTTCGTGAGTTGAAGGACAAGCCATCCCAACGCAACCTGCTGGAGCCACGTCCCGGTGAGAGAGATTATCTGGCCGCTGAGGTAGAGCCGGTAGTTCCGGTGCCGGAAGGCGGTGAACTGGCGAGGCAGGCGCCTGGCGCTGACGGCGCCAGGTTCGGCTGTCGCGTCTCGGGGAACAGTCTGATCCATCTCTTGAAGCTGTTGGTCGGGTTCGAGTTCGCTCACGGTACCATTTCCTTCCCATTCAGTTTACGACGAAAGCGTCACTTCACGCAACGCCTCCAAAGGACTTTGGGCCCCGACCGGTGAATCATCAAGCGGACGCATGCGTTCGGAGGAATCACTTGCCGGCAGCATTCTTCTGGGGGTTGGTAGTAGGCTCGGCGTCGCTGATTGGGGCGCTTGTAGGCTATTACGGGCGTTTGTCGCACAGGGCTGTCGGCGCCATCATGGGGTTCGGCGCGGGCACTCTCATCTCCGCGCTCGCCTACGATCTGATGGAGGAATCCTACCGGAGGGGAGGATTCGTTCCGGTATCCGTCGGATTCCTCGGAGGCGCCTGTCTGTTTCTGCTGGCCAACTATGCGGTGACGTTGTGGGGCGGCGGCGGCAGGAAGTGCCCGCGCGTGGACACGGCAGGCAGCCCGACAGCCATCCTGGTAGGGACAATACTGGACAACATACCGGAGACCATGGTGATCGGCGCGAGCATTCTGGTAGGCGGGAAGGTCAGCGTGGTGCTGCTGACTGCGATCTTCATCAGCAATTTCCCCGAAGGGCTTGCAGGCGCCGCCGGTTCGAGAAGCTCCGGAATCGGCGCAGGCCACACCCTTGGGATGTGGAGCGGAGTTTTCCTCATCACCGGGCTCAGTTCCCTCGCCGGGTATGCTTTGTTCCGCGGACTACCGCCGGCCGGCATCGCAACGGCGCTGGCAATCGCCGGCGGCGGAATCATGGCAATGCTCGCGGACACGATGATCCCCGAAGCCTATCACGATGCAGGACCAATGGTGGCGCTGGCAACCGTCGCGGGCTTTCTATCCGCCTTCGTCATCGGCAGGATAGGATAGGCCGTGGGGGATTCCGGATTTCAGATTCCAGATTGCGGATTCAGGATTCGGCGGCGCGTGGGATTGCAGGACTGGATGAGAGGTTTCCTCGTTGTCTTACTCTTGATGAGCGTCTTGTTTCCACAGGCCTTCGCACATGCAGAGGAGGAGAGCCCGGCAATGAATGCGCTCACCGTCGGGGCCGTGAGCGATCGGCGGTTCACGGAGATACGCCATCTCGATATGACCTACTCCTTCGTCGCTCCGAGCACTGAGAAAGCCTGGAGGGAGCGGGCGAAATACCTGCGCGAGCAGATACTGACCGGCGCGGGCCTCCTTCCCATGCCGGAGAAGCGGCCCCTGAATTCGCGAATCTTCGGCCGCATCGAGCGCGAGGTCTACACCGTCGAGAAAGTCTACTTCGAGAGCTTTCCGGGCGTCTACGTCACGGGCAATCTGTACCGGCCGAAGGGGAAGAAGGGCCCGTTTCCGGCGGTGCTGAATCCGCATGGGCATTGGGAACGCGGGCGGCTGGAAAACATAGAGCGCGGCTCGATACCCGGGCGGTGCATCAACTTCGCGAGGCAGGGGTACATTGCATTCTCCTATGACATGGTCGGCTTCAACGACTCCACGCAGCTTCGTCACCGAGAGGACCTCTTGGGCGAGCGCGAGCACCTCTGGGGACTCAGCGTGGGCGGCCTGCAGCTATGGAACAGCATTCGCGCGGTTGACTTCCTTCTCTCGCTCCCCGACGTGGATAGGGAGCGCATCGCGTGCACGGGAGCATCCGGCGGAGGCACGCAGACGTTTCTGCTGACAGCGGTTGACGACCGGGTCCGATTCTCCGCACCGGTGAACATGATCTCGTCAACCATGCAGGGCGGCTGCCCGTGCGAGAACCCTCCGCTCATTCGATTGGACACGAACAACATGGAGATCGGAGCGCTTGCCGCTCCCCGTCCCCTGCTCCTCGTTTCCGCAACGGGCGACTGGACCGCGAAAACGCCGGAGGTGGAGTTCCCCGCGATCCGAAGCGTCTACAGGCTGGTGGGCGCGGAGGACAAGGTTGCCTGCGTGCAGTTCGACGCCGACCACAACTACAACAGGGACAGCCGGGAAGCCGTGTACGCATGGTTCGGCCGCTGGATGCTGGGTATCACGGGGGAGGGCGAGGATCGTGGGAGGGCGAGTGTCCTCACGAGCCACCGAGAGCAACCGTTTCAGGTGGAGACCGACGAGGACCTGCTCGTCTTCGCAGCTGAGCCCCGGCCCGCGAATGCCCTGGACGCAGCGGGTTTCGTGGAAAGCCGGATCGCGGCGGCAGAAAACCAGTTGGAGGCGATGAGGCCGCACGACCAGGCAAGTCTGGACGCGTTCCGTCAGGCATTCGGGCCGGCGCTCGATCATTCCCTTGCCGCCGAATCCCCAAAGGATATTCTGATCGAGGATCGGGGATCGGCAAAGTTCGAAGGATATCCGGTCAGGAAGCTGGGCATCGGGAGGAAAGACAAGGGCGATGCGATCCCGGCTCTCCTCTTCACGCCGACTTCCGCTTCCGGCACAACGTTGATAGTCCACGCCGATGGGAAGGAAGCAGTGCTGAACGGTTGTTTGCTGAAAGGGCTTCTCGCTCACGGACAAGCCGTTCTCGCCATTGATTGCTTCAACATCGGCGAGCATGTCGGCCTGCCGGAATCGGCCGATCGTCTGACCCGCTATCAGTTCCTCGACACGTACAACCGCACGGACACCGCCAACCGGGTGCAGGACATCCTGACCGCCTTGTCCTACCTCAAGAGTGGGAGTCAGCCGGTCAATCTGGTCGGCGTCGGAGATGCCGGCCTCTGGTGTCTGCTGGCAAGAGCCTTCGCACCGGGGGTGAATAAGACGGTCGCAGACGCCTCGGGGTTCGACAATTCGGATGACGAGGCGTTCGTCCGGAGGTTGCACGTTCCATGCCTTCGGCGAGTCGGGGACTTCCGAACGGCAGGTTCATTGATTGCGCCGGGCAAGATGCTGATTCACAATACCAGAGGCCGCTTCAAGACGGATTGGATCGAGGACGCTTACCGGGCGGCGGGCGCATCGTCCGCGCTCAGAACCCAGGGAACGAGGGCGTCGGATGAAGCGGTCGCGGTGTGGCTGACGCGAGGATAGCAAGAAAAAGGGTGGGAATCGAATTCCCACCCCGTCAGACCCATTTCTTGCCTCTCCGGCCTCTACTACTTCGTTTTCTCCGCCTCTTCGACAGCGGCCTCTACGCTCGCCGGGGGCGTCGTCGGAACGTCAACCTGATCTCCCGCCAGCTTTACTGCCTTATAGCCGCCCTTCGCCAGATCCTTCAGATAGAAGGCGCCGAAGATCACGATGAGTATCGCCGGCAGGACCGTGGCGTGCCTGAGGGCGCCCGCAACTCCATAGTCCGCAAGCCATCCGCCGAAAATCGGCTGCGAAAGCCCAGCAGACGCCATTCCGGCAGCACCCATCAATCCCATAAGGAGTGCGCCGCCCTTAGGGAACCGCTCTGAGGTGAAGCCGAGCATCGTCGGCCAGAAGTAGCAGATGCCGGCGGAGAACACCGTCGCGGCTATGAATGCCGTGGCCGGACTGTTGGCCATGCTGAGGCCGTATAGACCAATTGTGGAGATTATCGCAGAGCCTGCGAGCAAACCGGTCGGGGAGAGCTTGTGGACGACGGGACCGGCAAAGCTGCGACCGATGAGCATGACAAAGCTGCCCCATGCCAGCAGTAGAATGCCGGACTTGATACCGGACATCTTCATCATCTCACCGATCCACTGGTTCGTGCCGAGCTCGGTGGAGGCGGTGAGCAGCATGCAGACAATCCAGATCAGGAACAGCGGGCGAATGGCTTCCTTGAACATGGAACCGGTGCTCACACCGGACTGGACACGCTCGGTCGGCGGGAGCTTGAGGCCGACGAACATGAAGCCGTAGATGAGTGTCGGGATGAACAACACGCCCGTCTTCAACTGCCAGCTTGCGCCGAACTGCGACATGACGAACCCGAGGACGGCTCCTATGACGATTCCGCCGGGCCACCAGGCATGCAGGGCGTTAAGCTTGGCGGTCTTGTTGTCCGGATAGAGGGTGGCAATCAGCGGGTTTATGGCACCCTCGACAAAACCATTCCCCAATCCGATCATTAGCGTTCCGATAGCGAGCATGTTGATGCTGGTCGCGAAGACCGTGCCGGCTATGCCCAGCATGTGCAGGATGAATGCGAATACCAGGAGCGCTTTCATCCCCAGCCAGTCGCAGACGATGCCGCTGAAAGCGATTGCAATCGTGAAACCCCAGAACGCGCCGACGATCGCCCAGCCGATCGCATCCGGGGTCGCATTGAACTGCTTCATAAAGTCGCCCAGGGTGTCACCGCGAATACCGAATGCAATCGCGCTTACGACCAATGCGAGACAACTGGCAGCAAACAACTCCCCGCGGCTGCTTACAGCCGCGCCTGATGAACTACTTGCCTGTGTACCCAAGTGCCTACCCCCCAATAAGTTCTCAAGTGAGCCGAGACCGACCGCTTCAAAAGCCGTCTAGTGCGGCCCGACCGGCCAAATCCATATCCACTTGCCGGTTGTGTTCGCTGGAGAATACGAGTTTTCCTCCTGGGCAGGTGTTGAGAATAGATGTTATAATGTGGATAGTTGACCCATAAGACTCCTCAACTGCCGAAACACGGATGCTCGGGACGGAGTCGGGAGTCATAATAACTGACTGCCCGGCCCAGGACAGCGTATGAAGATGGCCGCAGAATCGGAACTTGTCCAGCGAGCAAGAGCAGGTGACGTGCCGGCTTTCGAGTCCTTGTACAGGCTGTATAACGACCGCCTCTACAACTTCGCGAAGCAGATAACGGGCTCGACCGAGGATGCAAGTGATGTGGTGCAGGAAACCTTCATCAGGGCCTGGAACGCCCTTCCGCACTTGAGATCGGACGGGTCGTTCGGCGTCTGGCTGCACCGGATCGCACTGAACCGGTGTCGTGATCTGTTGAAAAAACGGGGCCGACAGCCCATCGTCAGCCTGGACAGCCCTTCGACCGACACAGAGGGCGAACCGAGGCAAACGCAACTCGCAAGCGACGATCCGGGTCCGGAGCGCGCTCTGATCTCAACGGAAGTGCAGGACGCGGTCCGCCAGGCTGTCGAGTCGTTGAGTCATGAACACAGGCTGGTGGTGACGATGTATCATGTGGAGGGCACGGACGTCGAATCCATCGCAAGAGTGCTGGGGATACCGAAGGGCACGGTCATGTCACGGCTCAGCCGGGCGCGCGAGACACTGCGGAGAAAGCTGTCTCCGCACGTGGAGGGAGATTGGAAATGAGCACGAGCCAGGAATGCAGGCGCATGCGGAAACTTCTGCCGGATTTCGCCGCGGGAAAGGGCACGTCACGCGCAAGGGCCTCGGCGCGCCGGCACCTCGATAGCTGCCCGGAATGCGCTCGAGAGCTTTGCGCGCTCGAACGCACCGCCGAACTGTTGAATCGCGGGCTTCTCGAACCGGCGCCGGACCTGTGGCACGCGATCAGGCCGAACCTGGTTCCCCGCCAGGCGCGCGCCGGGCTCGGCCGTCTGCGCTGGTGGTTCAGCACGCACCGGATTCAGTCCACCGTCGCCGCAATAGCGGCCGCGGTCGTCATTGCGGTTCTGACGATAACAGGCCCTCGGGCGCCGTCCGAAGTAGACTCACGGATATACCTGACCAGCCACTCATCAATGAGCTGGCGAGAGCCCTTCGCGGATAAGGCAGGGCTCGGCCTCGCCGGCTCAGTCCCGTTCGACTCCGAAACGGAGGATACGCAGTGAGCAGGAGTTTGAAACTGATTACTCTGGTGCTCGGCATGCTGCTCCTGAGCGCAGCCACATCCTGCGCAGAGGAGCCGAGCGCTGCCGACATACTCAAGCAATCCTATGCGGCGGAGAGCCTGAGTGCCTTCAGCGGGCGTCTCAGGACGACCCTCTTGTTCGGGAACGGGTCTCTCTCTTCCAACGTGATCGTGTTTCGGAACGGGCGGCGCTCGAGAATGGAATACGCGACCGGGCCGTCGGTGGGAAGCGTGATCATTGACGACGGCAGCTCCGTAATCACCCTGGACCCGCCTGCAAAAACCGCTTACGTGTCGGGGACACCCGAGGCGCCTGAGCATCTGGACCTGCTTCTCGCGAACTACCGGCCTGCCATCACGGGTTGGGGCAAGATAGCCGGCAGGACGTGCTACGTGGTCAGGCTGGAGCCGAGATACAAGGGCAATCCATCCAAGAAGTTGTGGATTGACAAGACATCCATGGTAGCCCTGAAAACCGAGCGGTATGACTCGGACGGCAAACTCGCAACGTCCACGGAATACACGACGATAGACTTCTCGATACGGCCGTCATCATCGCTGTTCACGATTCCGCGCGGCTGGAAAAGCGTCCGGCTGGCAGGAGAATCGAGCTACGACAGCCCGGATGCCGTGAGGAAGGCAGTCGGCTTCGCCCCGTTGAAGCCGGGATACGTGCCGCGAGGCTATTCGTTCGACGGCTACTACATCCGCGAGACGCGCGCGACAGTGCGCTTTGCCGGACTGAGATACACAAACGGCCTGAACACGATCTCCGTTTTCGAGCGAAAGGGGCCGTGCCCAGGCTTCGGACGTGGACGAGGCCGGGGCGCACGGCATCAGGGCAGAGGCGCCGGAGCGGGCTCTTGCCTGCTGGCGGAGGACCCCCAGGCGCGGATGCTCAGCACGAACGTGGGAGATCTCGCAGTCATAGTCGTGGGGGACATTTCCGAGACCGAACTGAAAAAGATGGCGGGCAGCTTGAAATAGACGGAATGCTCCCGAGACCTCCGCAGTCTATACAGTGTAATACGTCCCAAGGAGGGAATCAGACATGAAGAAGACAGCATTGATAGCCGCAGGCGCCGTACTGGTCCTCGCCTTCAGCATGACATTAGTGTGGGCGCAGGGCCGAGGAGCCGGATACGGTCGAATCGGCCAGCCATGCCCGTACGGTTACACCCAGCCGAATCCGAACGCGGGCGGATGGTGGACCCGCGTACAGCCCGCGACCCCGGAGCAGAAGGCCTTCGTAGACGAGGCATCGCGCCTTCACAACCGGATTCGCGAGAAGCAGCTTGAAATGGCGCGGCTTCGTGCGGCCGGCGGCAGCGAGGCAAAGATAGCCGCCACTCAGAAAGACGTTGACAAGCTCCGCGAGAAGCTCTACAACGTCATGATCAAGAACCGCGAGCTTCGCCAGCAGATGGGTCCGGCACGCCAGGGCACCGGGTTCGGAAGCCGCTGGTCACGGCAGATCGGGCCCGGCGCCTGGCAGCGAGGCGGGTCCTACGGCTTCTGCGGCCGAAGTCCCGGTGCGTGCGGACAATTCCCGTGCCCGAGGGCTTGTCCCATGAGCCCCGGTCCGTATTGCCCGTGGAAGTAGCGCCAACCATAACTTCAAACGAAGAAGGCAGTCCGGCACGGCGGACTGCCTTTTTCTTCGTGGCCCAGGACGAAGTTCCCCGACCTTCCCCCTCCGCATCTCAACACGGCCTTCGCCGCATCCGCAAGCTTGGGAGATAATGAGATATCGCGGCAGGGACAGGCTGGGAACATTCTCCAGCGCGCTTCCGTATAACAACTGGAATCCTCGCCTGCCGCCACCCTCGGCAAACAACCGCTCGGGACCGAACATTTTGGGAGCAGTTGGCAACTGCGGGCTGCTCCGGAGAAAGGATGGAGGTGCCGCCGCATGAGCGGAAAAAGACTAGCAGCCGTAATCCTGATCTACGCCGCTACCAGCATTGCCTGGGCTATTCTGGGCAGAGTGAACCAGGTGCGGAGCAGCGACACGTACAGCCGCCTCGCCGAAGGGACTTGGGATGAGTCGTCCGAGGGAGCGCGCGCGAGCGTCCAGGAGCTGTGGGGAGAACCCCAGACCCAATGCGCCCCCGCGATCTGGACCACTTAAACGGAGAAGGTCTCGAAGCTCAACGAGAAAGGCAAGAAGGTATTCGAGGAAGTACAGAGGGCGGATGCTGTCGCCCCCATCAGAAACCGCCTGGATGTCAACCTCGAGCTTGAGCCCCGCAGGAAAGGCCTCCTCTGGTACAGCACGTACAAGGTTCGGTTTTCGGGAGATTATGCTTTCGAGAATGCGTTCCAGAACAGGCGGAAGTTCCACGTCAAGTTCGCCTTTCCGGCCAGCGAGGCGATCTACGACAATGTAACTCTCCTGGTCAACGGAAAGCGAGTCGAGCCCGGCGGCGACCTGTCTCAGGGCGTTCAATCATCGGTTGAGCTGGACCCGGGGCAGACGGCGACGGTCCACATGTCCTACGGATCGCAGGGCATGGACACCTGGAGCTACAAGTTCAGCCAGGATGCCAGCGTGTCCAACGTGCGGGATTTCCAAGCAAGGGTGCGCACGAACTGCCAGGACATAGACTTTCCGACGGGCTGCGTGTCTCCCACCTCCAAGAGGCAAACCGATGACGGGTGGAATCTGGAGTGGGCGTATTCGAACCTGGTATCCGGCTTCAACATAGGAGTCGGCATGCCGCAGAAGTTGAATCCAGGCCCGTTCGCCGCCCGCTTGAGTTACTTCGCGCCGGTATCGCTGCTCTTCTTTTTCGCCGTGCTGCTCATACTGGGTGCTGTGAAGGATGTCCGTCTCCATCCGGTTCACTACTTGTTCCTCGCGGCGGCGTTCTTCTCGTTCCACCTGCTGTTTTCGTACATGGTGGACCACGTAGCGCCGTTCTACTCGTTCCTGGCGTCATCGGCGGTTTCGCTGCTGCTGGTGATTTCATATCTGCGCCTGGTGACGGGCTGGAAGTTCGCCGTTCTCCAAGCCGGGGGCTGGCAGTTCGTGTTCCTCGTGCTCTTCACGTACGCGTTTTTCTTCGAGGGGTACACGGGACTCACGATCACGGTAGGAGCCATCGTCACTCTGGCGGTAATGATGCAGATGACCGGCCGCGTGAACTGGGACGAGAGACTGGCGACTCCGTCGCCCTCCACTCCACCGGCCAGCAAGTAAGACGCAGAGGTATTTCCCGCGCAGATCGCGTAACGGAGTAATGGAGCACCGGACCGCAGGGGTCCATTGCCCTAGTGCAAAACGTCGGAAATGTCCTCCACTTCTGCGAACGGCAGGGCCGCTCCCTCGCCCGTGAGCTGGAGGCGAAACGGGAGAGGGCGGGGGTGAGGGCGATATTCCAAACCTCGCACCCTCACCCTTTCCCTCTCCCGCCCGCGGGAGAGGGCATCTGTTCCGCCCACCGGAAAGGGGAACAAATCACTGCCGTTTTGGGCCAGCGCCCGTATGATTTCCCGAAAGGAAGAGCCGCGTTATGCAGAAGAGCTGTGTCACCGCGTACACGTTAGTTTTGATCCTGGGCTGCGGCAATCTCGCGGCTCGATCCAGCGATAGTCCGGAGGTCAGCAGAGTGAAGAAGATCGAAGACTTCGTGATTTATCAGGACGACAAGTTCTACAGCGCGTTTCCGTCCCTGGTCGTGCGAAAGGACGGCGAGATCCTGTGCGCGTTCCGACGCGCCCCGAACCGCCGTCTGCTTTGGGGCGGCGGGTACAGTCACACGGACCCGAACAGCTATCTGGTGCTCGTGCGCTCGAAAGACGGCGGGAAGACGTGGACGAAAGACCCGGAGCTGATCTACGCCCATCCGCTCGGCGGGTCGCAGGACCCGTGCATGGTGCAGCTCAAGGACGGCTCCATCGTCTGCACGAGCTACGCCTGGGCGCTGCTGCCGCCCGAGGGGGTCGAGAAGATGAAGGAGACGCTGTCCCACGCTCCCTTCGCATTCCTGGGCGGATATGTCATGCGGTCTGAAGACGGCGGGAAATCCTGGCGCGGGCCGTTCGTGCCGCCGCCGGTGCCGGGTGACGGAACCCTGGACGCGCTCGGAAATCCGCTCCCAGCCTACAACCGCGGCGCCATGATCCAGCGCAAGGATGGCAAGCTCTACTGGGCCGTGGCGGTAAACAAGGTCAAGCGGGATCGCTTGACCTCCGTCCACCTCATGACTTCCGCCGACCGGGGCGAAACCTGGCAGTACGTCTGCCCCATCGCCGCGGATGACAAAGTCGTGTTCAACGAGACGTCACTCATCGAGACGAAAAAGGGCGATCTGGTCGCCTTCATGCGGACGGCGAACTTCGACGGCAAGCTGGCCTTCGCCCGCTCAACCGACGGCGGCAGGAGCTTCGAACCCTGGCAGGACGGGAAGTTCTTCGGGCATCCTTTCCACGCCGTGCGTCTCAAGGACGGACGTGTTTTCCTGATCTACGGCTACCGGCGGGCGCCGTTCGGAGTCCGGGCCAAGCTGCTGAACCCGGACTGCACGGATATCGTGGAAGCGCCGGAGATAGTCATACGCGATGACGGAGGAAACGGCGATCTCGGCTACCCATGGGCCGCGGTGCTCCCGGACAGCAATATCCTCGTAGCGTACTACTTCAACATCGGGGACGGAGTGAGACACATCGCCGGGAGCGTGCTGTCCGTGGAGTAGTTTCTGTTAACTTGGATTTGACATCCGATTGTGTTGGCGCAGGACCTACCCCCAGCCCCCTCCCGAAACGGGAAGGGGAGTCCCCTCTCGCTCGAGTGAGCTCGTCGTAGGCCGCAGCGGAGAGGAGAAGGGTGTCCGAAGGACGAGGTGAGGGCCGGCACCAGACTCCCTTCCACAAAGGTACCGGTCTACAGCCGTTCGAACGACAGGCCCTCAGAACCCACGCGAACGACCCAGTGACCGCGCGCCGAATCCAGTCTGACCTCGCCACTCGATAGGATCTTGCCCGGGAACTTGCGCTTTCCGGCATGCTTCTCGGGTTTGAGCACGACGAGGAACTCATGCTCCGTGGCAGGCTTGGACTCGATGGATATGTACGGATGGGTGAGATCGCGGCGGTCCTGCCAATCGGACAGCTTGTATCCCTTGCCCTGCGCGTAGCTCCATTTTTCCGGACTGAGGACGAACGCCTCCAGCGCTGCAGATTCCCCGTAGGCCGTAAATCCGCTTTCCTTCGGGTGTATGTGAAGTTCGAAGCCCTTGTTTGCGTGCAGGAGCCACTGCACCGGAGCGCCGCGTGCAAGGGAGATGCTATCGTATATCACGATCAGATGGGGCTTGAGGAACAAGACGTGACGGCGAAAGCTCTTCACATCGTCATAAGTGGATGCGCATTCGCCAACGGTATAATCCACATCGTCGGACAGGCTGCACTCCAGGATCCGACCGAACCGTTCAGCCGAATACGCGGCCTGCCCTTTGCCGCCGACCAGGATCGTATTATGCGCCTTGCTTGAGGTGTATCGCTCGAAATGGTTGGGATGCGCGTACCAACCCCGGCCTGAATCCAGGGCAAGTTCCTCGCCGAGCGCGAATATCTCAAAGGCATTCTGATCCAGCTGAGCGTGCCCGATCCAGTACGGCGAACTCTTCAATGCCACCAGGCAGTCATCGCGATTCCATCCTGACCGCATGACGGCCCAACCCGTGTCGGGATAGTACACGCTGCCGCCCTTCTCCCTGACAGGCTTTTTCGCCCGGGGGGAAGCAGGATACCAGAGCAGATTCATCGGTTGAACGACGTCACTGCCTTCAGCCGCATCCATAGCCCACCGCAGCTCGGGATCCTTGAACCACCGGACCAGGAGGCTTGCGAGCGGCCCGTTCGCGGCAGTGGTCATGCGGAGGGGCACGCTGTCGTTGAACTGAACCAAGTCGTTCGCACCCGGGGCAAGACAATTCAGCGCAAACCGGCGGGTGCGTTCGATGGAGGGATGCCGCCGGAGGTCAATCCCCGTCTGCCGGTAGAGCGCCTCCAGGAAGATGCAGCAGTTCGACAACCCGTATTCCCAGTAGGCAACTCCCTCCGGATAGCTGCCGTCGTCGGGCAGAGCCTCGAGGAACTGAAGGGTCTTGAACAGCGCCTGTCGCAGCCAGGACTTCGCGCGGTCGTCGGCGCCAGCAAGAGCCAGGGCTGCCACCCCGATGCCGCTGTGCATGGCGGCACACCAGTTCGTGCTCACGTTCCTCGCCCATTGCACTGCGTCGGATCGGCTGATCGCCGTGTTCTGCTCCGCCAGGAGCGCCAGCTTCTTCTGACACCGGCGCTTCAACTCGTCCGGCAGATCGGCATCAAGCAGATCGAGACACCATGCGAGCGCACGCATCCCGGCGGCAGTTTCGGGAGCGGCGTCGTAGTATCCGTCTACAGTCCTGTGCGGCCCATCGGACCAGTGAGGCCAGCCCAGCGCGCAGCGGATCCATTCAAAGGCAAGCTCTCGCTGCGAGGAGTGCCTGGTGAGGCACCAGATAAGCGCCGCAGTGGGGAGAATAGTCTCCATAGCCAGGAGTTTGCACCCGAGGCCGTGGACGAGGTGATCATCGGCGATGGGAGGATTTGCCTCAGGCGGCTGCAGCTCAGTGAGGTCGGCATGTGATCTGAGCAGGGCATCCCAGATGCGCGAGAATGGCCCCGTGCGCAACTTCCCGGAAAGCGCTTCCAGCTCCTTCCGGCTAGTGATCAGTACCGGCCGTTGCGCGGGCGAGGCCATCTCGACGGACTCGAGCGAGTCCATCGCAGCAAGGGATTCGGGCAGTCTTAGTTCCATTGCAGACCCAGCGATCGGGACAGCACACTAGGCGCGCTACTTTGCCGCCAGCGCCGCGAGCCTCGACTGCCTGCCCCAGACCAGGAGAATGTCGCCCTCGGCCATCGGGACTTCCGAAGATGGCGATTTCTGGATCTGCCCGTCTCGGTAAAGCCCGAGCACTTCCGAGCCCTTCGGAAGTGCAGATTCCACCTTCCCGAACGGCTCACCTGCGAATCTCTCGGGCAGCTTCAGGGCGTCGATGGCGTATCCATCCCCGATCTCGATCTCGCCGACGACCTCGGTGCGCACCAGTTTCTCCGCAACGTGACGGGCCATATCCAGTTCGGGGAAGACTATCAGGTCTACGCCGAGCCGTTCGAGTATCCGGGCCTGGCGGTCGCTCTGCGCCTTCGCGATAACGTACTTGGCCCCCAGCTCCTTGAGGCTCATGGTGATGCTCACGCTGTCCTCCAGGTCGGAACCGCGGCCCACGATGCAGATATCGAAGTTCGAGACTCCCAGCGTAGCCAACAGATCCTGGTCGGTCGCGTCCATCTCCACGGCCTGTGTCAGCTTATCGGCCATGTGCTGGACAATGGACGGATCCGCATCCACCCCCACCACCTCCTGACCCAGTTCGGCCAGGCTGGCGGCTATCTCGGCACCGAAGTAGCCGAGGCCGACGACCAAGAAGCTCTTCCGTGCTTTGGCAAGTTTTGCGTCGTCACCCAATAGCAACATGCTCTTCAGGCAACCTTCCTTTGAGCGGGCGCTCCTCGGATGTGAGAGCGGCCATCGCGGTTAGAGGACCGACCCGCCCGATAAACATAACGAGAATTATCATCAAGCGGCCCAGCGGGCTGAGCAGCGGCGTGATGCCGGTAGACAAGCCCACGGTGCCAAAAGCTGAAACCACCTCAAACCCAATCGCGATAAACGAGTCTTCAGGCAGCCCTGCTCTTTCAACGGCACTGAGTTCGGTCAGCGTAAGCACGACGGTCGCGGTTACCACGAGCAGAGCGGCCAGAACGGCAATCGCCAGCGCCCGGAATATGTCCGGAGTGGGAATCCGCCGACCGAAAACCTCCGCGTCGCGCTTCCCTTTGACTATACTCCAGATCGCAAGAACTATCAAGATGAAAGTTGTCGTCTTGATTCCGCCGCCGGTGCCGCCCGGAGACGCACCTATGAACATCAGCATGCTGAGCACCGAAAGCGTGACCGACTTCATTTCGGCAATGTTCACGGTCGAGAAGCCGGCAGTCCTCGGTGTGACCGATTGAAAGAACGACACCAGCATCTTCTCGCCAAAGCCCATCTTCGCCAGGGTTAGAGGATTGTTCCATTCGAGAAGCAGGATGAGCAACATGCCGGACACGATCAGCCCCAGGGTAACTGCCAGCACCAGCTTGGTGTGCAAAGAGAATCGCTGGCGGCCCCGGAACCCGTAGATTTCGGTGACGACAGCGAAACCCAATCCCCCGCAGATGATGAGAACGGGGATTGTGAGACTGACAACGATGTCGCCCGAAAAAGGCACAAGTCCGGAAAACTCGCCGAAGTGCTTGCCCATGAGGTCGAAGCCGGCGTTGCAGAAGGCGGACACTGCGTGGTAAACCCCGTAGTAGATGCTCTCGCCGGCGGAGAATTGCGGCAGCATGGAAAAGCGCACGGCGAGAACAGCGGCGCCGATCGCTTCCATCATGAGGGTGAACCACAATATACGGCGGGTGAGCCATACCATGCCGCGCAGGGAAAGCTGGCCGTGCGCCTCCCGAAGAAGCACGCGTTCACGGATCCCAACCTGCCTTCCGATCAGGAGAGCGATGGCAGTAGCGATGGTCATGTAGCCGAGCCCGCCGATCTGGATGAGGACGAGGGTGACGATCTCACCGAACGTTGTGTACGTACGCGCCGTGTCCACCACGGCGAGGCCGGTAACGCACACGGAGGATGCGGCGGTGAAAACCGCGTCCATGGGGCATATGCGGCCGTCTTCTCTCGCGACAGGCAGGGAAAGCAGGAGCGTGCCTATCGTGATGACGGTCAGAAAGCCGAGGACCAGCACCTTCGCCGGCTCGACAGGAGACTTCGGCGTTCCTTGTGGTTTCGCTGCAGTGCGCATACCAGGGTAGTGTAGCAAAAACAAGGGATTCTAACAAGACAGGCAAGCCAGGCGTCAGTCTCCCAGCCCGCCCGCCGATGACCCCTGTGCAGACAAAACTGCCTGGACCTCGTTGACGGCAATGGCGTGCAGATGCTCGGCTGCCTGGATGCGGAAGGGAAGCTGGCCGAGGAGGATCACGAAGTACGCAACCAGCAGCACCTTGGCCAGCAGGCCGAGGCTCTGACGTGCCGTATGCAGGGCACAGGCGGCAGCGCGCGGAGGCTGGACCCCAATGCGGAGGAGAGGTATCCTGCCGCACACGAAGACCAGCAAGACGACGCCAAGTATGGCATTTGCCCATGATAGACCTGGATAGGATGGCGGTTCGATCGCGAGCAGGTTGCTCAACATCCCCGCTGTACCTGCAATCAAGGAAAGGACGAGCAGCAACCCGGCAACCTGCGTGCGGATGCGGCCCGTACCGGACATCCTCCGAAATTGCCAAACGACAATGGCGATCAGCAGGAACCAGAGGCCGACCGCCAGAACAGTCGATGGGGTAACAGGCTGAATGCCAACCGACGCCGGAGACGACCATGGAAAGTCCAGCAAGCTTCCGACAGCGTACGTCAGCACGACGAAGTACCAGGGAATCAGCGCCAGTATCGCCTGGATTATCCTTGCCGGCCAACTCAGCGGTGGTACAGCAGCGTGCTGCAACGTCTTTGCCCTCAGGAGCAGCGAGGCAAGCCCTGCGAGTGCGAGCAGCACAACCGCCAGCCGCAGGCCCTCAAAGCCAACCTGCGTCGCGGCGACAATCATAGGAACCCAGACTTCGACCAGCACCATCGAGGGCTCACTCTTTCGGTTGAACATCTGCGAGAAACTCAGCGCGGCCTCCGATTCTCGCTGCCACAGGACCGCGAGATCGGGCCAGCCGCGCGCCTTAAACACCTGAGCGGTTCGCCCAATCTTGAGCCGGCGTTCGTCCTCCCAGGTCAGCCCGGCGCCACCTAGGCGCTGCGAACGCAACTCGGGTTCGAACGCCTCGACGGCGGATAGCACCGACTCTCCTACATCGTATTCTCTTTCGAACCTGGCATCGCGGCGTATAAGGCTGCTGAGCTTCACCAGAGCAGTCAGCAACCGCTCCGCCTGGGCGGATTGACCCCGGGATTCAAGCTGCCTGGCATGCCAGACGGTTGAGAGCGAAAGCCGTCTTATGCATTCGCTGTGCGGGAACTGAATGCCAAGCACAGCGGAACGTGCTTCCATAGTCGGAAGGCCCGCAGGTACTTTACTGTTGCCAGGCAGGCTGCTGAGCGGTAGGATTCGTAGTGTCGTTTACGAGACGCTGAGAGCATCCGCTCGAGAGCCAGCGCATCTCTGCGCATTCCAAACAGCGCATTGGCAGCCATCAGATCGAAGAAGGCATTGTCCGGGTCGAGCCGTGACCCAATGTCGCACGAGTCCAGCAGATGCCATCCGAACTCAGGATCGAGGTCCTTGCGCTTTCCAGGGGAACCCCGGTACAGCCGCACGTCCTCTTCATTCGGACGATCGTAAACCGCTTCCTTGCAGGACGCGATGATCGCCGCGGCATATGTCTCCGGGCGATTGCGGCCCGCTGCTATGGCCTTGGCGGAATGCTCGCGTGCTCCGGAAGTATCGAGCTGCGCCCGAGCGACGTGCGTTTCCCAGTCAGTCTCCAGCGATACATCCGCGTCATGTAACGCGCCCTTGGCATCGCCGTCCCAAACACGTCTCATGAGGGAGCCATAAGGATATGCGCGGAAGGAGACAAGACCCTCGATCTCCGCCCCGACCACACCCCGGCTCTCCGGCACAATAACCGCAGCGACGGCAAGAGCGAGAACGAATAGCAGAAACAAATGCCGCCGAACCATCTGTCATCCCTCGCTTCCCCAGGATGCCTGATTTTCGAGCGCCCGCCGGCCTTTTGCGTCCACTAATATGACGGTAGACTCCGGCGAAAGGTTCGACCGTTCGCTAATTAAACAAAAGTTAACCTGTCCATTGCGAACACTTATTGTGCCGTTCAGCACAAGTTAACGTTCCGGAGGTAGACTTGCATGTGGGTCAGACAGCTCGGCCTAGGCTCCGAGCCGCTTCACACCCCCATCCTAGAGCCGGCTGTGCCGATCGCGCGGCCGGCCGATTTCCCCGCTGACAGGCGGGCACATGGTGGAGATGGAATTTGTGAAACTTGTTACTGATCCCGGCACAGCATCAGCCGCGAGGTCGGAGGCTAGAGGTTAGCAGTACCGTGACACAGGTAACGGTGCCAGTACCCAGGGACATGCCGGCTGAAGGCGTAAGCTCTTACAGAGACGACGGAAAAGGGTGGCGAATTTCGGAGAAGACCATCTCCGGGATGCGCTGGTCTCTATACGCTCTCAGTGACTTTGCGAAACAGGACGTCAGAATCGTGGCCTCGCACGACATAGCATGGAGCAGGTGGTGCAAAATCTCGGCATCGAGGCGGCGGTTATCGCATCGGCCGGGGAGGAGGCACAGGGTGCGGCGGATAAATTAGTTGTCGGAGGAGTAAGGGCGATGCTCAACCTGACGCCGGTGGTGCTCGTCGTCCCGGCCGGTGTCGCGGTGCGGAGTGTAGACATCGCGAGCGAGCTGATGATGCTTTCCTACTACTGCGGCGAGAACTCGCACAAAAATGCACAAAGTGTTATAATAGCGCGGAACGAAACCAAGACGGAGGAAGCATAAGTCAATGGCCACTGCCATGACTGACGATAGGGTGGCGCTTTCGGGCGACCGGACCTTCAGCGAAGAGATCGAGAAGCTCAGCGGCCAGAAGGTCATGTCGTGCTATCAATGCGGCGAATGCACCGCCGGTTGTCCTGTTGCCTACATCGCGGACCTGATGCCGAACCAGGTGATGCGCCTGGTCCAGCTCGGCCAGGACGAGGAAGCACTCAAATCCTCCATGATCTGGCTCTGCGTCGGCTGCGAGACCTGCGCGACCCGCTGCCCGAGGAAGGTCGAATTGTCGAAGGTTATGGATGCGCTGCGTGAGACCGCCGTTTCACGGGGAATTGCCGCCAGCGAACCTGCGATCAAGACCTTCCACGAGACATTCCTGAGGTCAGTCGAGCGGGGAGGCAGAGTACACGAGGTCAGCATGCTCGCGGAGTTCAAGCTGCGCAGTTTGAACCTCTTCTCCGATTTATTCCTCGGCGCGAAGATGTTCCTGAAAGGCAAGCTCGCCCTGATACCCAGCATCATCAAAGGCAGAGGCGAAATCAGACGGATTTTCGGCAAGGCTCGTCGCGGATAGCCATATGACCCCCTCGCCCGTTTACGGGAGAGGGCTGGGGTGAGGGCATTCGGGGATTCGCACCCTCACCCTGACCCTCTCCCGCCCGCGGGAGAGGGGATCATGGCGGCCTTCCTCGGAAGGTGGACTCAGAAGCATGAAATACGCATACTACCCGGGATGCTCGCTGCATTCAACGGCAAAGGAATACGGTCTATCGGCACGAGCGGTCTGCCGGGAGCTGGGGATAGAGCTCGAAGAGATACCGGACTGGAACTGCTGCGGCGCAACTTCCGCGCACAGCCTCAGCCGCGAACTGAGCATCGCGCTCCCGCTGCGAAACCTGGCGAAGGCGGAAGAGATGGGGCTGGACGTGCTGGCTCCGTGCGCGGCCTGCTTCAACAGGCTGAGGTCCGCGAACGCCGCTGTGAAGGACGACCCTGCCCTGCTCGAATCGGTCAACAAGACGATCGGCTGCGACTACAAGGGGTCCGTGAATATCGTCTCGCTGCTCGGCGCGATCAACGAGCTCGGCGAGGAGACCATCAAGGCGCACGTAAAGCGCGAGCTCTCCGGGCTGAAGGTCGCGTGCTACTACGGATGCCTGCTCGTCAGACCGCCGGACGTTGCGGGTTTTGACGACCCGGAGAATCCGGAGTCGCTCGACAGGCTGATGACCTCGCTCGGCGCCGAGGCCGTCGAATGGCCTTATAAGACCGAGTGCTGCGGCGCGAGTCTATCGCTCTCCAAGCCCGAGGTTGTGGTGAAACTCACCCACGACATTCTGGCGATGGCAAAGCGCGCGGGAGCCAACTGCATCGCCGCCGCCTGCCCGCTCTGCCAGGGAAACCTGGATCTGCGGCAGTCGCAGGTCGAAGGCAGGTACGGCGAGCGGTTCGGGCTGCCGGTCTTCTACTTCACGCAGTTAATGGGAGTAGCGTTCGGCCTGCCGAATGCGGCCCTGGGATTGAAGAAGCATATGGTGAATCCCGATCCCGTCTTGGCCGGTGTCGGTTCGAGATAATGGTAGGAGAGGCCCTACGCGGCCTCCCGAACTGAAAGCGGGCGACCGCGGAGGGTCGCCCCTACCTGCAATAATGCGAAAGGCATTTTGAATGGCGCGAGTCGGAGTATTCGTCTGCTGGTGCGGGTCGAATATAGCGAAGACGGTGGACGTGGAAAAGGTGACCGAGGCCGCCTCGAGGCTCCCGCACGTCGTGTACTCGACACATTACAAGTACATGTGCTCCGAGCCGGGGCAGAACCTCATAAAGCAGGCGATTGATGAGCACAGGCTGGATCGCGTGGTAGTGGCTTCGTGCTCGCCGAGACTACACGAGCCCACGTTTCAGCGGTGCATCAGCGAGGCGGGCCTGAACCCATACATGCTGGAGATGGCAAACATCCGCGAGCAGTGCTCCTGGGTCCACGATGATAAGGAAGCTGCCACGCAGAAAGCCATAGACCTGACCGCGATGGCGGTTGCGAAGGCGGTCCGGAACGAGCCTCTCTTCCAGCAGGAAATCCCGGTCACCAAGAAGGCGCTGGTCATCGGAGGGGGCGTGGCAGGAATTCAGGCCGCGCTGGATATCGCGGATGCGGGGTACCAGGTCGTCCTGGTCGAGCGGACTCCGAGCATCGGGGGCCGAATGGCGCAATACGATAAGACGTTCCCCACGCTTGACTGCGCCGCGTGCATCCTGACACCGAAAATGGTTGACTGCGCGTCCCACCCGAATATCGAGATAATAACATACTCCGAGGTCGAGCAGGTTTCCGGCTTCGTGGGGAACTTCGACGTCACGATCCGGAGGCGGGCGCGCAGCGTGGACATGAAGAAATGCACCGGGTGCGGCGTATGCTATGAGAAGTGCCCGGTCAAGCTGCCGTCGGAGTTCGAGTGCGGGCTCGGTGAGAGGCGGGCGATCTACGTCCCGTTCCCACAGGCGGTGCCGAACGTGCCGGTCATAGACCGAGAGCAGTGCCGATGGTTCACCCAGGAGAAGTGCAAAGCCTGCGAGAAGCTCTGCCCGGCGGGCGCGATCGCATACGATCAGGAAGATGAG
>Ga0315294_10002391_pt1 | contig 20531 bp, 33 predicted proteins | sample YL17G13_40_MG_FD_203626 | JGI IMG/M metagenome (GOLD analysis project Ga0315294, IMG submission 203626) | Sediment microbial communities from Yellowstone Lake, YNP, Wyoming, USA - YL17G13_40 | ecosystem: Environmental > Aquatic > Freshwater > Lake > Sediment | place: USA: Wyoming | collected...
AATTTGTTGTTCGTTTTTCTTTCTTTCATAGTTGATTTTTAATTCATTTTTCTTTTTTTCTTTGGTTTGTAGGTAATTTTGATACGTAATGTTTATGATTATAATTAATAACATGATTAAGATGATGGCGGCGATGATCCGAACCATAAATATTTTTTGCATGTTATTTTCTTTTCTTTTGAAGAATTGTTATCTCGTTGGTGAGATTGTTGTTTTCGATGTTTCCTTGTTGTATTTCTCCTCCTAAACGAGATAATTCTATTTGTTGTTTGTCGATTAATTTTTCGAGGTCTTTGATTGTTTCTTTTAATCTTTTTTCTTCTTCTTTGAGACTTTTTCCTTCTTCTCGATAATCCGTTTTTTCTTTTTCTATGTTTTGGAATTCATTCTTTTGAGTGTTGTCCCATTCATTTATTTTTTCTAGCATTTTTGCTTCTTCTTCAGTTTTTAGAACATTTTGGATTGAGTTCAGATCTTTTTCATATGTACTGTTTATTTGGTCCATTTCTCGTTCTACTTTATAATGATTCGTCATACTCCAAATGACCCAAAACACGATTGTACATCCCCATAAGAAAAGTGATGTTCTTACATACGGAAAATCATGATAGCTAATAGTCATTATTTCTCCTTTTCTGTTCTTAGCTTTCGGACCGAGTTTCTGGCCTTTAGTTTGTTATTTCTGTTTAAGATGCTTGGGAAATTTAACGAGCCCGACCGTAATTAAAATGCTGCAAGGTCGTTAGTCTTTCCGCATCGACGACACAAACGCATCGGCCATGCGCTCTGCCAGTTTATCGACGTCGGCGCCGAGTACCTTGTCTGCCGTCGTACGCAGCAACGCTTTAATTCGCTCGCGTATTACAGCGTCTTCTCCGATCATGCGCCTAGCCTCTTCATGCGCTATACTGCTCACTGACCGATCGAACGCCTGTTCGAGCGGTGATTTTTTGTTTTCCCAAGAGTTTATGCTCGGCTTTAACAACTCCGAAACTGCATTTTGCAGAATCCTCTCGCGAGTTTCCGGCGTCAGTACTCCCATGATGGCCTGCACAGTTGCCTCGCGCAACGCTGTCGGATCAAGTTCAAACGTCATGTTACTCATCGTCATTTCCCTTTCTTTCTGCGCCGAAAAAGTGTCGCAAGTGGCCAACCGAGTTTCTGGCCTTTAGTTTGTTATTTCTGTTTAAGATGCTTGGGAAATTATTAGGGAGTTGTTTCATGCGTTTATCCGCATTTCGATTGTCCGCAATCGTTGCAAGTCCAACATGTGCCTTCTATTTTAAGGTTTTTGCTTTTGCATTTTTCGCATTTCATTGTGGTTTTTGCTTCTTCTTTGTCGATGTAGGCTGATAATGCTCTGGCGATAGCTCTGGCGAAGCTGTTCATAGGTGCTTTGCTTTTTAGGATTTGGTCTACTATGAATTCTATTGGTACTCCATGTCTAAGGGAGGTGGATATTAGTCTAGTTGTCATTGATGCTTCTTGATGTTCGTATCTGTTTAGATTGTGAACGACTAGCGCTCCTTTGTGATAATTGTAGCTGCTGCATGGCGTTTCGTTGCTTTTTGATACTTTTATTATTTCTCCTGATTGGCCTTCTGTGAGTCCTGCTTCGTCGTAGTCGAGTGCGAATACTTCGTAGATTTTGCCGTGGAGGAATCCTAGGAAGATCGTGAAGGCGTGTCCGTTTGGTTGTATGATGTGAACTTTTGCTGGTAGCGTTATTGGTCTTTTTGGAGAGTGGTGTCTTTTTATTTCGTTTTGGTCATCTTTTACTAGTACGCCTTCTCTTGATTCGTCTCGATATATGGTTATTCCTTTGCATCCTTCGGACCAGGCCATTTGAAGAAGTTTTGAGATTTCTTCTTCGGTTGCTGTTTTTGGTAAGTTTACGGTATTACTTATTGATAGGTCGATATATTTTTGCATTATTCCTTGTAGTTTTATTCTTGCTAGTGGATCTGTTTGGTGGGCGGAGATGAAGTAGTCAGGTAATTCTTTTCCTTTGTTTTGGTTTAACCATTCTTTTGCCGTTGGGTGGTGGACTGTATATTCTTCGGTTTTTTTGGCGGTTCCTAGGTTGGTTTTTCTTTTGTATTTTATCATGAAGATTGGTTCGATTCCTGATGAGCATCTTGCGATGTTGCTTATGCTTCCTGTTGGCGCTATTGAGTTTAGGCATACGTTTCTTAGTCCTACTTTTTTTATTCTTTTGATTAATTCTGGTGATAGTCTTTTTATGAATGGTGATCGTAGGTGTTTTTTGGCGTTGAAGAGTGGGAATGGTCCTTTTTCTTCTGCTAGGTTACAGGATGCGTGATATGAGTTGTTCATAAATTCTTTGAATAATTGTTCGGTGAATTGCATTGATTGTTCGGACCCATATTTAATTTTTAATTTGATTAATGTATCTGCGTATCCCATTACTCCTAATCCTAATTTTCTTCCTGCATCATTTATTTTCTGTTGGAATGGTAATGGTGATCTTTCGAGGGTGATAATTGCGTCTAGGAATCTTACTGCTGTGCATACGTCATTTTTGAAGTTGTCGTAGTCAAATTTTGCGTCATTTTCGTATGGGTTGATTACGTATTTGCTTAAATTCATGCTTCCTAGGTTACAGGAGTCTCCGTGAGAGCTTGGAACTTCACCGCATGGGTTGGTTGCTATGCATTTTAGTGATTTATATTGGTTTGCTGGTACTTCTCTCATGATGGCGTCCCAGAATAGTATTCCTGGTTCGGCTCTTTTCCATGAATAGTGAATGAGTTTGTTCCATAGTTCTCTTGCGTTTATTGTTCTGTTGATTTCTCCATTCCATATGAGTGGATATTCTTCGTTTTTTTCTACTGCTTTCATGAATTTGTCGGTCATTTTTACTGATATGTTAGCAAATCTTATTAGGTTTAGGTCGTCTCCTCCTTTTATGGATATGAAGTCTTCTATGTCTGGGTGGTGGTCATCTATGCATATTAATAATGCTCCCATTCTTGCTTTTTGTCCTATCATTCCGGTTATGTGGCTGAAAAAGTCCATGAAGCTTACTGAGCCGGTTGATTCTCTTGCTGCATTATGTATTGGATATCCTTTTGGTCTTATGGTTGATATGTCTATTCCGCATCCTCCGCCATATTTGTACGTTTCTGCCATTTGATATCCGGCGTCAAATATTCCTTTAATTGAATCTTCTTGTATGCCGATTACGTAACAGTTTTTTAACGTTATTTTGGAGAATGGGTTGCCTAATCCGTATAATATTCGTCCTCCAGGCACGAATTTCCAGTCGTCGAGTAAGTTTCTATAATCTTTTGTCCATTTTTTTGCGTCATTTTCTATCTTGGCCGCTTCTATTGATAATCTGTCCCACATTTGTTCTGGGCTTGATTCTAGGCTCATTTTGCGTTCTTGGTCGTATAGGAGATATTTTTCAACTAATATTTTGGCTGCTAGTGGGTCGTTTAATTTGTCCGTACATTTTTGGATTGCTTGTTCTACGGTCATTGCTTGGTTGGATGTTTCGCAATTTTGCATCTTTTTTTCCTCATTTCTTTCTTAAATCTTTGTAAAACGTCAACGTTTAGATATAATTTGTTTTTTCTTCGATTAAGTTCTTCCTCCGTCGGAAGCATCATTCTTTCGTCGTTGGTTAATTCCTTAATGACCTTTCTACAACTTGTCGTAATTGCTATGAAATCTGTCGTAAGTTTTCCTGCTAAAAACCAACATGTAATATTTGCATAACCATCATGATTTATTTTATGTTTAAGAGCGTCATAATTACTTAATTGTTTTCTCTTATTTCTTTCTCGAATTAAATGGTCATATGATTGAACTAATCTACAGCATAAATCATTGTCCTTTTTTACTTCATTTTCTAGTCTTTTTATGCCAAGATCAAGAAGATTCTTTCCATCAAGAATGGATATGCCATTTCTACGTAATGATCCATCTCTTGCTGATTCATCAACTAATCCTTTTAAAGCCAAAGACATCTCTTTCTCCGACAATCCTTCCGTGAGACATCGTTCGTAAAAAGCATTTAGATATCTCCACAAATATGTCTTTTCTAAATTGGTATTTCGTGGAATTGGTATTATCTTGCCTTTTCCTTCAGCAGCTTTGACAAAGATATATAATAGTGACAAAATTTGGTTCATCATCTCAACCCTAAGGAGTCAAATACGATGGGAGAGGAAGAAGAAGGCGAAGACAAGAAAAGATACGAAAGAATTCTAGAAAAACTATTAAAAGTAAAGGAAGAAGAAAAAGAAATAAAACAAATCATAAGTCTAATAAAATATGATGACAACAAAATTGACTTATTCATGGACGGCAAATCCATTTCAGAAATGGCTGCCCTAGCAGCGGCCGGCGCAAGAGTAATAAAAAACCTATACAAAAAAACAATATCAGAAAAAATCGACCAAGATCTAGGAGTTTAGCATGTGCGTCTTAACTAACCACTGATAAAATGCCTCATACACCTTTTTTGCCTCATTTTCGTCTTGTAATAACTTCTCACCCCTAACGTAAAAGCCGTCCGGAGCCAATTTTAGAAGACATTTTGTCTTGTCTTTTTCCTCTTCGACATAGAACATAATCGCGCCAGCAGCATCATTCTTCACAGAGTTTAAAGCATCATTCTTCACAAAGTAAGATTCGTTCATGTTTTCTATCCTCTCCTATAACAACACTAAAACCAATGATCAGTCAACCCGACCGCGATCCCCCAGGACATGAAACAATCGCCCCGCCCTCCCGTCCTTCCTTACGAAAATTTAATACACCAAGGAACGGTTTTTACCCCGCCCATATGATCATCCGAATATGTCGGTCGATGCTTTTCACACGTTCGCCGTCCTCCATCTTTTGTCGCAGTAAAATACTTTTTTGTTTCCCAACATCCCGGCTCATCACAAACGTCAATTATAACATTAATTTCTCGACATCTAGGACATGCCGTTAATAACTGATTTTTGATAAAAGGATTTTCCGCAATCAAAACTTCTGCTCGTAAACACGTCCAATCGCACGCAAAACACTTAACTTTATGTTCTTCTGAGCTTTTAGCTTTCTGCGTCTTTTTTGCCATTTTCCTCCTTTTTTCAGTCAGCTTTTTCTATGTCATCAAGTGATTATTGGCCATTTAATATTGAGAAATTCTTTTCCAATGACGCTTAGCCTTTCTAGTCAGAGGATTAACCCCACTTACTTTTCGATATAAAACGTTTTGTCTAGTATCATAGAAATATTCTTCTCGACAAGTTTCTGAGTCTGGCTCATATGGAGTGTATAAAATTTGCTTTCCACGTAATAATTCAATAAATTTTAAATTATTATATCCTTGAGTTACAATCCCTCTTGCTTGGGCTAATTGTTGAAAGGAATTATCGGTCACAATGAGTATCTCCTATGTAAATCGTCCCTTCTTTCCTTTAATCTTTGATCAAAATTCTGCATCTTTAACCTTTTCTCTAATGATTTATTATTTTCATGCCTTTCCATCCATCCTGTCGATCTATTATGATACAAATGAATAAACTCTTGAGATCTATCATTATGAAATTTACATCCTCTTGACATTCTATCATAAAATTCCGTATCTTCATTTCCATATCCAATAAATAACTCACAAAATCCTCCTATTTTTATAAACGAATCCTTTCTTATGCCAAACGACCCTCCTTCAAAATATTTAACTAGACGTTCAGACATTACTACGTCTAATCTACCAGTTCGATCAAGGTTTTCCGTACTTTCTTTCGTAAGATAATTTACATTAAGTCCAAGATGAACTGCTTCATTATCTTGGAGACTTTGCATAATTTTTTGAACGTAATTTGAAGAAACAATAATATCTGCATCATGAAAAATGATTTTATCATGTTTCGCTATTACTACTCCCTGATTAAAAGCTCTTGATTTAATGAATGGTTGATTCGGATTGTCAGAGTGAGCGTGATAATATGTTATTCCTTCTTCATTTACTTGGTTAACGTGAGAACTATAATCTTGTTCTACGATTATGATTTGGATTTTGGGCCATTTTTGAGCTTTCATGTTTTTTATTACTGTTTTTAAGGAGCTAGCTCTCGGTTGTTCCCTTATTTGAAAAGGGATTATGATGGTGACCCCCGGCACCTCGCTTTTTGGTCCTGCAGGAACAAAAATTCTGTCTCTTCTTTCTGCATATTCTTGAAAAAGTTGTCTTCCATTTTTAAGACATGTTCCTCTATTTGTAACTGCTGATTGATCTTTGTGTATTTTAAAATAAGCATTTGATCCTATTACATCATGGTATCCTGGAGGTTGTAATCCGCTATAAGATATCCTACGTGACCAATCTACGTGTTCCATTCCATATGGTTCAAATCCTTCATCAAAATATCCTACCGTTTGAAAGGCAGTTTGATCGAAGGCCATTATGGCTCCATGTGGTTTATTTTGTATTGTTTGTATAATAATTCCATTTAAGGAATTTCTTGTTCCTTCTTCTTGAGTAGCTCCACATATTCCTGGCTGTCTAAAACAGAAATGATGATATCCAGTAATTTGCATGGCTTTTGGATATAATTCTTCCCATCCTGTTTTTAATATTTCTACGTCATCATTTAATATTATTTTATATTTAAATCTTTCTAAGCATCTTAGGATTCTGTTTGTGTTTCCAGCTACTCCTATTCGTTCTTGGTTGTCGAGAAGAGCAATTCCTGTTTGATTTCTTAACCATGCTTTAACGTTTTGATCAGTTGATTCATCACTTATGACTATGGTCGTTTGATTTAGGTTAGTATAGGTTTTTATGGAATTTAATAATCGTTGTATTGACGATAATCGATTAAAGCTTAATATTCCCACTCCTATTTCATTAGATATTGGATATGACACGTTTTTTAATACTTCTTGAAGATATTTTGTTGATTGTTCTCCTCGCATTCCTGTTTTTCCTACTACGTTTCTATTCGTGGTCATCATAGTTCTTGGCAATGACTGTCTTATTACGGTTTTCTTTTGAATTCCACCACGTGATTGAGTTGATTTAATTGGAATTAATTGTTTAGCTATAGCTGGTCGTTTAGCTATAATTGGTTGCTTAGCTACAATTGGTCTTTTAACTATGATTGGTTGTTTAGCTATGATTGGTTGTTTAGGCATGATTGGTCTTTTAATTACTAATATTGGTCTTTGTATTGGTTTTTTTGACAAGATTTATTCCTTAAGAAGGTTGATCAGTTCATCAACGTTTATATCTTCTCCTGAATTATTTATTATGATTGAGTGGTCTGATAATTTCATAAGTTCAGGTACGCTTTCTTTGAATTTGTTTGCGTATTCTTTCCATATTTTATCATTTATGTTTCTGTTTGACATTCTTTTTTTACATGTGGCTATTGGTGCATGTACGAAACAATATATTATTTTTCGTTTGTGTTTTTCGGCAAGTTGAAAATATTTTTTCATTATTCTTAGCGTTGCGCATGCCGTATCAAAAATGATGGTTTCTTTACTTTCTTCTTCTAGTCGGTCACGAAGATCGTCCAATGATAATTCCCACGCACATAGATCTTCTTCTCTTTTTTCTTCTTCCGAAAACATATCGTATTCTGATCTTCTATATTCTTTAGGATTTATAACGTTAACGTCATAATCTGTCAATTTATTAAGCGCAAAACGAATTACATGACTTTTCCCTGCTCCAGGAAACCCAGCCATGAATACTATGATGTCTCTATTCATCATGGTATCCTAGTGTTGAGATTAAACATTCAAACAAGTCTAAATTAGTAAATACCGTACGCCATTCGGCTACGCTGAAATTTTCAAATTGCGGCATTTTCTTTTGAATGGTTTCTTTTAAGTCTTTATTTATGATTTTCCCATCATTAATTAAATATCTTCGAATTTTGTTTACGACGGTGGGCGAGGATATGGCTTCAAAGACAAGATCTAGATATTCTTCGTCTGGCGTTGATTCTGGTAAGCAACAAATCAACAATGCTTGGCGACTTTCGTTGTCTGGCCATTCCATCTCACGTTTCCTTTCCAAGCGGATTTACCTTCGATTGTTTATGACGCCGAAGCATGATTATAAAATTGCTAGGAAAGATGGCTCGGCTTACTCTTGCCTTGACGGTTCAACCTGTTGGGTAGAATCGGGTTTTTGATGCTCGGTGTATTTTCATATAGTTTAAATACGTGTTAGATGCCCATTTTTCCGTAAGGATGGTCTTGGCTCGTGTGAGCGGCATAAACATTTCTTTTATTATACCAATTATTAGTTTTCTGATCAACTTCTGCTGGTTGCCAAACTTTTTTCATCGTATTTTTCTGTTTATGTTTTAAAGTGCTTTTTTCTTCTCTAAAGAATTTTTTCTTTCGTTTTTTAAAATAAGGTTTGTGTATTTCTTGAAATTCTTTTTGATGGTGACGATGACGATTTTGATCACCTAAAGCGTTGGGAGGCATTGCAATCATGCCCGTAGTTATCTGTTCAAGCATCATCGAATGGCTCCATACATCGGGATTAACTCATCTCCTTTAATTATAAGTTTGAAGTTAGATGGTTTTATGATTAATGACCCATAATAATCATTATGTCCGTTAATTAGAATTTCATAAAATTCTTCATCAATAATTTTGGGATTGTTTATTTCTTCTTGCGTTGGTATTATTTTTCCAAAAAAGTCTTTTATGAATCCTGGACTAGCATATTTATTAAAATCCCATCTAACATCTATTAACCTATTGTTTGAGAAATAAAGTGCGGTTTTTTTAATTCCTATTTTAGATAAAATTGGATTTATTCTTGGGACATATTCTTTCATAACGGTTTCAACAGATTCTTGCCATTCTCCTAAGTTTTCGACGTCTAGGATTTTTCCAGAAAAGTCAGATAGTCGTAAAAAGACTCGACTTTTATTGCAATAATAGGTTACGCTTATGCCATTGTTTGGATATGATTTAATTATGTAGCAGTATTTTCCTTTTAAATCATTTACTTCTTTAAATGGAAATATTTTTGGGTATGGTAGAGGATTCGGCAATTCTATTTCGATTAGATTAGGCATGTACGTACCAACAATTATTTTGGATCACATTGTATTTTCCTGGCGAAGAATTAATCATTCTTGATTTACTTATTCGTATTGTTTTTTTTACTCTAGATTCTTCATCTATGGTGAGAAGAAGTAATGGTATTCCTTCATATACTATCGTAAGCATTCCTTTTTCAACTTTTGTAATTACTCCTACCCATCTTGAGAAAAATCCATAATAAAATACAAAATCTCCAATTTCTGGCTTCCACATGCCGATATGCGCATAAGCTGCAAGACTAATTAATGTTTCTCTTGGCACTGATTTAAATCCTCCTTTGAACATGTTTCAAATAATTTATTGCTTATTGGATCCCATTCAAACGTTCCTTCTTGTATTTGCCATCTTATTTTTTCTCCTTTTCTTTTTCCGCCTAATTTATTCTTTATAAGAGCATCAACTGGAAGTGGAAGATCATCAACATTCCATCCTACCAATGGGCAATCTAATCCAACTTTCTTAGCTTCTTCATTAATTTTTTCTTGAGTTTTTCTTCTTTCCTTTGCAAAATTAAGACCATCAATAAGAGATTTATATAACCTAGGATCATTACTTATTCCGACAATCGTATCTTTACCAGAAATGTCTTTATTAGTCCATTGTATTTCAGCTCTAAATTTTATGGAGTCATCTTTTGTTTGTTGGAATTTTTGTATTACTTTACGGATGTCTGCAAGGGTTCTTACTTCTTCTGGCTTACATGCTTCAATCAACTTCTTGTCCATGGTTAATCTCCTCTATGTAATCCATTTTCACGTTATGTATTATCAAATTTATCCCATCAGTAGTAAGTTTATGAAATAAATTTGATAATCGATGTAAACACAATGTTTTAATGGCAATATCGAAAATAATATCATTAAAAACTGTCCCAGGAAGAACCCAAGCTATAGTTATTGCAACCCATACTGACGTACAATAAGAACAATTTATTAACTTTCCTAGAAACTTTGGATTTATTCTATCCATAAATTTTCTTATTGGAAATAATATATCTGATTTTGTTATTATCTCGGTCATTGCTTCTGCAGCTATGATTGAGATTACCCAAATTGCAATTGATCTAATGATTTCAATCATTGTGTCTTATACCTACAATTGCGATTTTCGCAAATCCAAATTTTAACTAACTTCTTTGTTGCTATTATATATTTATTTATACCAGTCATCCTTTTACCACAAATTGGGCATGGTTTCGTTCCTAAACTAAATACTGGAGTTTTAGTTATAATTGGTTTAGGAATAGCTGATGGAGTTCTTCTTAAAGCTGAATTGCCACGTCCACAATTACACCCCATATCGTCCTCAATGATGATGACTCGGCTTACTCTTGCCTTGACGGTTCAACCAGGGTCTTTACGAGCCCTCCTGTCTCCGTCCGTAATTCCGATTTAAACAATTCTTCTGATTTAACTTTTTTTTCAAATTCTTTCCAAGAAATAAGAACTGGATTAGGAATTTCATCGTCATTAATTTTTATAATCATTCTAACAACAATATCTCTTATAATTGGATCATTTTCCATTACAATAACCCAATCATCATTAGTATTTGGTTTAAAGAAAACCATTGGTAATTTATTATTATCTTTTGCATCATCACAACAAGTTGCCCAATATTTTATTAATTTAGAAGTCAAAGGACTAGTTAACATTGCTGATAAAGAAATATCTTTTCTATTCTTTGCATCTATGACATATAAAAATTTATGACTTTCTGGATCTTCATAAACTACATCTCCAGCAAAAGTACCCTTTGCTACAACCTGTCCATGTCTTTTATTAAATCCGCCGGACCCTGGCGTCCGGCGGAAATTCTTCCCCGTGAATTCACGAAGTAATTGTACTACCCTTCTTTCGTACCTCTTTCCCTTTCTTACTGAACCTACTTGATCCATGTTGATTTTCTTTCAAAAGACCTAGTAGTGTCCATAAAATTTAAGGTTGCTGCTTCAATGCCACTCAAAAAAGCAACAATATAATCAACCTGTTCCTGAGTTAATTTCTTATTAACATCAGGAACGGGAAGATACATATCTAGTATTACCGATGCAGCTAAAATTGCCAATCTAGCTTCTTCAGGCAGATTTTTCATGATGGATGAATTTAGAAAAATTTGAACTTCAGTAGATGGCTTTAGGGTTGCTTGTCCTTTTATCCAAGGTAGAATATCTTCATTTATGCTCTTGTTTAAAGCTTTACTTGTTTCTTTTACTGCTTGCGGATCTTTTTTCTTCCATTGAGTAAATCCAAGCTCAATGGCTGCTTGAACGCCAATTCTAATGGCTTTCACCACATTTTGATGATCTACCTTACAAGAACTTAATGCAAAGCAAATCCCTGCTGCTGCAAGCATCGTACCTGCCGTTCTTGAACTCACCATGTGTTTTCTCCTATGCTAAAAGAACCCCTAAAATCCCAAAAGCGAGCTTCATCCCCACCTGCATCGCAAGGTCTAACCAGAATTTTCTGGTTTCTTGTATTTCTATTGCTTTTCTCTCCATTTCTATTGCATTTAATTTTGCCATTTCAACCAATTCATCAACGGTCATTTTATTATAAATAAATTGTAATGCTTCTAAATTTTTACCTTCAGATTTTATCTTTAAAAAGTCCTTAAAAGTATTAATCCCTATTCGCAATAATGCTGATTGATTTTTAATAATTAGATCAATTAATACCTTGGTGACGATTTCCGTTATCTTTTCTCCGTTTGGCATAGTTATTGTTATTTTGCCGTCGTTTTTGAGGGCTGTCTCAAGTACTTGGATGAGTTCGCTGACCCAATCTAAATCTTTTTGTGAGTTTGACATTATGGCTTGTTAACCTCTATAATGTTCATGTTGGCTGTTGGTTTCCATCCGTTTATTTCTCTGTCTAATGCTTGTAAGGTTAATCCCGCACTTTTTATCATTTGTTTATCTTGATTATTATTTGTCTCTCCTTTTTCCATTTTTTCTATATAAACGCTATAGATTGCGTGTTGATCTCTTATTTTGTCTTTCGTAGCAACGTTCGTGCATCCGAAGGTAGCAAGAAGGACAAAAAACAATGTAATTCTGGTCATGTCGTTTCTCCTTACGTTTCCTTTACCGTAATTATGTACGTTTGATCTAAGTGTACTAATTTAAATCCTGAGGATGCTTCTTTTACTAAGTATTGTTTTATGGTTGGCCATCCAGATGTATTTGCGTTTTCCGTGTCTGGGATTATTCTGTTTTCTTTGCTAGTTGTCATTATTGTTCCTATTGTTGATCTATTTCTGTTAACGATTTCTCCGGTAGAAGTTACGTCAACTAATTGCATTTCAGAGACGTGTGTTTCTATTGCCATTTTATCTCCTCCTGAAGGACTGCATTAGGTTCGGTACTTCTAAAATCATTCCTTTCACTTTATATTTTTGAATTATGTCTCTTAATGATTTTTCGTTTACTTCTATATTTTCCATCATTGTATTATGTATCGATTTCATGTTTAATAGGAGAAATGGACAGATAGATAAATCGATAAGTACTTTGTTTCGCCAATAAATTTCTTCGCCAAACTTTTCAAATAATTCCTTTTTCTTGTTAACGTCGTGAGTTATTAATTTTGCTTTTATAGGTCCGATTCTTTCGTAACCAGGTATGTTATCTCCATTTTCTCCCATTAGACATTTTATTTCTATAGGGTCTTCATTTTCTACTTCATACATTTTCTTTTCTTGATTGTTTGGACTAAACAAATCTATGTGTTTAAAATGATAAATTATTTGTTTAAAATCTCCATCACTACTTATTATTATCATTTTCTTCCCATGATATACTTTACAAAAGGCATAAATAAGGTCGTCTGCTTCTTGTCTTTCTCCTTGAAAGTTTCTACATCCAAGTTCTTTTATTATTTCCTTTATGATTATTTCTCCATTATGTAAAGAGTTTTCTACTAATTTAGGATCATACTTTCCTTGAGATAAGCTTCTTCCTTCTTTATATTCTGGATATATTTTTCTTCTCCATATTTTCTCCTTCTTATCGTCCCAGAAAAACAATACGTTTGTTGGCTTAAATCGTTGACAATAATAATTAATAAATCTAAAAAATATTGTTATGGGAGAACTTTTTGGCGGATCTGGATATGATTCAGATAATCCTGCATAGATAGCACGATAAAGATTGTTCTTGGCATCAATAATCATGTAATCATATGACATCGACGTTGACTCGACTTATTTGTGGCTTAAATTCTGGGACAGCTAGGCTTGCAGACCCTTCAGGCGGATCTGATGAATATCTAATTATCCAATGATTAGGATTCCCACAAGGACATGGTACATCTACTGTAGGGATGTTATTTAGCGGATATTTTACGACCGTTCCGCATGGTCCCGTGATAACAAAAAACTCATCTATGGCCCTTAGGCTTAAGAACTGAATTCCTACCCACTTAGAACAAGAAGAATCAACAGGTAGCGACATATTATTTCTCCTTATGGAAGATTATGGCTCGACGACCATGTTCCCCTCCCCGTGTGGGGAGGGGAATTGTCTAGGTCCTCAGCTCTTTTTTCTTCCTGATTGAATTATTTTTAGTAGTTCGTCTACTGATGCGTCTTCTGATACGTCTTCTGTTGTTTGTTCAGATTGATTTTCTGGCTCAGGTTCTGGTATTTCTTCTTCCTTTGGTAGGGATTTCTTATCAATCTTTCCGGGAGTTGTCGAACCAAGGGTGATGGTTGTTTTTGACAATTTCTTTTCTGGTTTAATTAACGTTTCTTGATGTTGTTCTTGAATGACTTTTTGTTTGGCTTCTCCGGTAGTATCTATGTTTTCGGTTTCGTCGTCGTCATCAATAGTGCTTGTCATTATGTCCATTGCTTCTTGTAAAACATTTTTATCTCGTATTGTAAATTTGGATTGTAAAATAAATCTTTTACCAAGTATTTCGCAGATTCTTTCTGCTCCAGCTTTATCTAGTTTAGGTAATTCATCTTTTAGGAGATGTCCAAATGATGAAGCAAGAAAAGTTGATCTATCATAGCTATTATAGCCTCCTTTTTCAATAACTTCTAACTTCATCGTATATCCACCTTCTGTTGGATGGAAAAATATTCCTGCCGCTTTTGGATCCATTCCTGAACCACCATCATCATTAGCGATACAATCATCACAAATCTTGAAAATAGTGCTGCTCATGTTGTACCACATCACTTTGCCGCGAATGTCTTCAGCGTTGTCTTTGGTATTTAAAAAATAAATATTCACGGCAAAATAAGTTCTGGCAAGATATTGTTTTACTATTTTATCTCTTTCTTCCTTAATGGTAAGATCTTGTAGTAATTCAAATCCTGTTGTGCAGATTGGGCAATCTTCCTTGTCATGAATTCTTGGGCATTCTAATTTATCTTTAAATCCTTTTCTTTTAGCTGATGGCATCCAGTGACATCCGTTTTCGTAATACCAATTGTCGACTGCGTTGCTTGTTGAACAAACGCCTTCGGCACAAGCGTCTCCAGCTTCTAATGGTGGTAGGATTCGAAAGTAGTAAAAAAGCGGCTTATCTCCTTTCTTTAACGTAGGAATCTTGAACTCGTTTGGATCCCTTTTCCTCTGTGCTCTTTCCTCTCGCTTCTGCCGCATCCTCTTCAACAGATCCTCTCTTGACATCATGGCTTTCTCCTTTCTCTCCATGCCCACAAGGGCAATTATGTTCTCGTTCTTTCATCTCGCTTAAAGCCCGCCAAGCTACGTAAATGTTCAGATTTCTTTATTAGACAATCAACTACTGCCTTAAGTTTATCGTAACCATGTTGTTCCTGGATAATCTCGCAAGAAATTCGAAGCACGCTTTCATCACTCATAACTAAATTTCTAATTTTAGCATCACTAATTTTAACATCACTCTCTTCGGCTTTTTGGTTAAGTTCAGAAGCTATCTTGCTCTTAATCAAATCCTTTCTCGCTTCTAAAGTAGCTAACGTTCTTTTCTGCTCGGAAAGCAATGCCTCATAAAAAAACAAAACAGGAGGTAAATGTTCAAGCTCATTTTCTAACTTTTCAAAATCGATCTCAAGCAATGGTCTAACGTTCTTAGTTAATTGCGTGCGATTTCCAACTTTCATTGAAATCTGGAAAATGCAATTGCTTATCTCATCTTTGTAGTCTTCTGCCCAATCCATGACTTGCTACCTCTAGCTTCTTGCCATCAGCTTGCGTCTCGCCTCTCGCTACCACTTAAATACGTATCAAGCCATTAGCTTGCATCTCGCCTCACGTCATATTTATCTCGCCTCCTGTCCTCGTCCGTAAATTCCGGTCAGCCCGACCGTATCACTTATCATCTTTTAATTTTAATTAATTTCCATTTCTCCCATTCATCTCCCACATGAATCCTATGAGGCATTCTAAAAGAATCATCTAACCATCCGGACAATGGATAAAGCATAATCTCAGAAACGTCATTAATTAACTTCTTCTCATTACCCTTAGTCATCGTCATGATGATGGAATCATGTTTCTCTGCAAAAAGATTATCTGGATACTTTTTGTAAATAGCAAGCAAAGCAGCTTGCATCGCATGAGCTACGCTACCTTGAAACTGTGCATTAATCACCCGTCTCTTCGCCTTTTCAACATTTTCCTCACCAAATCTAATATCATATTTCCTACCTAACAAACTAGACGCACATCCATCACGATTTAAATCATTCATTCTATCAACCATCCAATTTCGAAACGTTGGAAACAATTCTAAAATCGGATTTTCAAAATCCAAAGAATAAATCGTCTTTAAAAGAACCTTCTTACACTCATCCCTATTATATTCCTTATCATCAAGATACCTACATATGAAATTATATGGATCATCCGTCTTAAAAGACGTCAACATAATCTGATCTTTACTCATATGCGCCGCCATGCACAAATCAGCAGCAATCCAATCAAAACAAACAAATCTATCCTCCCTCCTACCCGTATGAACATGCCAATTATCATTAGTACCCTGCAAATTAAAACCTCTAGACCTAGACCTACCAGTACTAGTATTAAAATCATAATAAACACTTACCCTATCTAAATCATTCCAAATTTCTCTATTCTCCATGTATCGATAAGCAAAAGACGCCTCACCAAGAAGTTGTTGCCATTTAGATGGAACATCATTATTATGATTTAACATTACCGTCAAAAGAATCTTTATTAATTTATTACGATCAATTCTCTTTGAATGATTAGTTCCTGATTGAAGATTAATTCGAATCGGAACATCCATTAATTCAAAATAAGTTTTTCCATATGGCAAATTAAAAGATCTTATATGACCAAGAACGTCATTAACCATAGTTTGATCATCAAGATCATCAATAATAGATCGTAAAGTTTCTCTTACTTGAGTTATTTTTTGACCTAATCCCGGTAAATACAAATCATAAATTTTAACATCATTTTGAGTTTTATGAATAGTAAGCAATGGACTTCTATTTGATTCGTCAAATATCGTCAAAAGAATGTTCACGGATCATTTGCCTAAATTAAAATGCTTTGCTTTTGGATTGTGTCGACCACCTTTTTTTAGTCTTGATGCTAATTCTGATTTTTCTCCCGGTTCTCTGTACTTCTTATAAGGATCATCATTAATTAACTTATGTAGATTCATATCTCTTCTTCTGCCTGCCTTATCTAACCATCCATATCCTCTTACGTAAGTTGCAGGAACTGATTTAAACGTCATATAAGCGTTACGTTTACATTTTGGACATTTTATGGTGGGATTTTCATTCATGCCGTGATTTTCAATCCATGTTAATTTACACTTGTCGCAAGCGTAATCGTACCTCATGCTTCCTCCTTATCGTTCACCAAGTTCGTTAATGATCACCTGTCCTTCTTCCGATCTTTCTAAAACTCTCGTTTTCCTTGCATGCTTATATTCTATATACATCCTAAGTATTGGTAAACTATGCATTAAGCCTTTTCTTTTTTCTAATTTTCTTATTTTAGCTTCCGTTATGACCCAGACGTAATTTATTTTCTTATTCTGGTTTCTTTCAACTATCGCAATATCTTTAAGACCTTTTTTCTCCATCCAATCTTCCATGTTTTTAATTGGTCTTGTGGGTATTTCAGCGATAATCTCAATCCACTTTGGCTCCTTACTTTGATAAATTATCAATTTTCCTCGTATTGTTTCTTCCTTTGCATTAAACTTAAAATCTGGCATGGTACAGTAATAAGTCATTTGTTCCTTACCATCTATGCACAGTAATACGCTCATCGTTCGTGCTTCTTCCGTGCTTCTTCAGTAGCTTTAATATGTTTATCATCTCGACTATGTCTTTTCTTTTCGTCTTTGTCTTTCTCTCTAAGGCCATTACTACCAAAATCATTTGGTTCCCCTTCTCTCATTCTCATCGTTTCATAATCGACGGTTACGGTTACTTGTTTAAATTTTGGGCCATTTCGATTTTTAGCTATATAAAATCTCATTTTTGCGTTTCTAACTTGATCATCATCGTTCGTTCCACCTTCATACTCTTCCTTAGTCTGATTTAAAGTTACAACATAACCAAGAGGCATGTTTTTGCCAAAACTCTCAGCAGTCTTATCTAAATCAATATCTTGCGCTTCTGATTGTCCCGACATTCCAGCTCTATTAGTTTGACTTGCCGTCAAGACAAGTACGTTTTCAATACCAGCTAAATTAGCCATATCCGTAGCTACCTTCTTTTGTCTTCCATATTCCTTGTCTCCTTCTATTTCTCTACTTTTCATTAACTCTAAATAATCAATAATAACCACGTCTGCATTAAAATTATTGGTTCTTCTCAACGAATCTAATATCGACCTTATTGTATCTGTCGTTATTTCTTCCGGAGGAAAAAACATTATCATTAAATTTTCACCATATGATTTTCTCATTTTTTCTAACTTTGAAGTTATCTCTGACGATCTTTCTCTTCTTTCTTTTATAATTTCATTCGTAAAATTTCCCATATATCGTTGAGCTATCCCCTCTACTGGCATTTCCAAAGTAATATGCAATACTTTCCTGGAAGAAAACACATTAGCTGTCCCAGAATTTACCAAAGCTATTGATTTCCCAGTACCAGTAGGCCCCATCCAACAAAACACCTCTCCTCGTACTGGCCCTCCTTCATTCAAAAACCTATCTAATGACGGAAATCCGCACGTAAAATGATCTTCCTTAAGAACGTTAAACAATTCATGATACTGATGGAAAAAATTAAACCCCTTTAATGATTGATCTGTTATCTTTCTAGCCTCTTCTATTACCATCTCATGATAAGAATATTCTCCCTCTTGATGCAATTTTATCGCTTCTTCAGAATATAATTTCGCATATTGACATCGTATCGCCCAATCAGCTATTCTACTACGATACATTATCCTCTCATTATACGTTAATTTATAATCTATCAATGCTTCTATTTCCGTCCATGGATCATCTACCGTCAACCTTTCATGAATTACAATCTTTGCCAATTCCCTATTCAACAAAACATGATTCTTATTCCAATCTTGTTGCAATAATCCATAAACATATTGAGCTTCAGCATTACTAAAATATTCCGACTTTATTAACTGCATTAACCCCGACATAAACTCTGGTTCATCAAACAATAACGATATAATCGCTTTTTCCTCTGCTGGATAAAATTCAACATTATCATTTTCAACCTGCGTTTTTGGTTCAATCATATGATTCTCCTCCATCCTGCCCTCAAATACGGCTCACTAAAAGAAGCTAACTACCCCCCACCTCAAGCCCATTGTGATCCCAGAAGACTCAGAGAAGGCCATCGTCTGCCAAAAGAAAGGCCAAGGGGAAAAATCACCAGGAGGGCTTATAGGTGATCCTGACTGAACCGTACTCCTGCCTTGACGGTTCAACCAGGATCTCTTGGCACAAGATTTGCTACGTGTGCGCGTGCGCGTGCCATGAAGAAGAGTCGAGTGGTTTTTTTTAAATTAGGCACATGAGTTCCCCCTTCATCCGCATCCGCAAGCACAACAAAAACTCCTTAAATCTTTAAATATAGCCACCAATGATGAAAACATATACAGCAAGTAGAGGGCTTACCTGATCCTTCCCCTCTATCATTAAGAAATTTGTTGTGGCTAATTCATCTCCACGTATACGTAGAGAATTATTGGGAGTTTTGTCTTGTTTGCGGGAAGAGGGCAATGAGATCCTTGATGACTCAGGAAGAGAAGTGTGGAGGAGGGTTATCCTCAGTCCAAGGTCTTCTCCAAGTTGACTAGACTTTTTATCAAGGATGGGTTTACGGTTCAACCAGGATCTTAACAAGCTTTCCTGTTCTCGTCCGTAAATTCCGGTCGAGCTGACCGGAATTTCCGTCGTCTCATTGTCTTTCTTCCGGATGTTATTGTTGGCATTCGTGGGCAATCTTGTTGCCGTTGAATGACCTAGAAGAGGCTCATCCGCCGGAAGAGTCCTGTTGTTTCTTCCGGAAACCATTGGTCGTTGCCGTCCTTTGGCCATGCCCGTCTGGGGCGGATGCTGTTCTAGCCAGTTATGGAACTTTAGGTTCACTGGCGAGCCTCGATCCTTCTAGGTTCGCTCTTCGGGGATTGTTCCCGAGCCGTTCTTTCTGGCGTCAAGCATGGTCTTGCTCTTGGAGCGTTTACTATCACCTTTGGTGAAGTCCCTGGATTTGCGTTGTTTTTTATTCTCCAGTCTATCCATGATGATTGGAGAAACTTAGGGTCTAACGTAGATGCGTGAGCATGTCCAGAGGCCAATGGTTCATACAGGGTCCGTCTCCGTGGAGAGGGAGCTTGCATGGGTTTTTGGGCTGGATGGACTACACGCATTTATCCTCATTTCTGTAGGGAGTTAAAATGAGGACCGATGACCAAACGACCCCTTGATTATTGTTTTGATGATGATTGATCCAATCATTGTTCTTTTTTAATGTTCTGCATGTTAGCGTTATTGCGTTAATTTGTCTTGAATCGTTATATTGTTTGATGATTTGCTTGATTATTTGTTTGATGATTTGTTTCATTGTTTTTTCTGTTGTTATCATCATTCTTGTTATCATTATTTCTGCTATTGTTCTCGCTGTTCTTGCTGTTGTTGCTGTTCTCGCTGTTCTTACTGTTGCTGTTCTTGCTGTTGCTCTTGCTGTTGTTGCTGTTCTTGCTGTTCTTGCTGTTCTTGCTGTTCTTGCTGTTCTTGCTGTTCTTGCTGTTCTTGCTCTTGCTGTTCTTGCAGTTCTTGCTGCTCTTGCTGTTGTTGCTGTTGCTGTTCTTCTTGCTGTTCTTCTTGCTGTTTTCGCTGTTTTCATGGCGGCTCGGCTTATTTCTGTGGCTTGGCTTATTCCTGTCTTGACGGTTCAACCAGGGCAGGAGTAAGTCGAGCCATTGTTTTCATGGTTTTTAAATACTGTAGTAGTGGGGGTTTCTTTTT
>Ga0315294_10002395_pt1 | contig 20510 bp, 14 predicted proteins | sample YL17G13_40_MG_FD_203626 | JGI IMG/M metagenome (GOLD analysis project Ga0315294, IMG submission 203626) | Sediment microbial communities from Yellowstone Lake, YNP, Wyoming, USA - YL17G13_40 | ecosystem: Environmental > Aquatic > Freshwater > Lake > Sediment | place: USA: Wyoming | collected...
CAAGAGCTACTGGTGCAACGGCGACCTGCTGCTGCTCGGCCGAGTCCACCGCAAGAAGCTGCTGGACAGGTCCGCGTGGGAGTTCTTCACCGGCACGGCGGGGTCGCCGGCCTGGGACCCGGACGAGGCGAAGGCGAGGCCGGTCTTCGAGTACTTCCACATGACGGGCGAGAACCACGTTTCGTACGACAGGTTCCTCAAGCGGTACCTGATGGCGAACTTCTCGTTTCTCGACCGCGACACGCTCCAGCCCCGCCCGTACCACCAGAAGTGGCCGGACAGCACGTGGCCGAGCCAGCTCACGCTGTTCGAGGCCCCGGAGCCATGGGGGCCGTGGTCGCTGTTCCACCGGGACGACAACTTCGGGCACTACGGCGTGTACCAGCCGAGCTTCCCGACCAAGTGGATGAGCGAGGACGGGAAGACCCTGTACATGGTCTACTCCGGCTCCTACGACGACTACAACTTCACGTGCCAGAAGGTGACGCTCGAACTGGCCTGATCGCGTGAAGCGCAATCCCGGCCCACGACGACCGTGTAGGACCGTGTAGTCGTGGGGCGCATTGCTCATGCCCGGATGGATTCGTTTTCATTTCTCTAGACCTTCCGCCGCCTGGCTTGCATCTCCCGTTTCTTCGCGGCCTTGTCGGCCGCCACGCTCTCGCGCCGGGCCGCGTCGCCCTGCTTCTCCAGCTCGCGCACCGGCCGGGTCCTCTTCCGGGCGGCCCCCTTTCCTTTCCTTGTCCCCAGGCGCTTCTCCCTCCTCAATCTCGCCCGGGCCGGGGCGCTCTCCTTCCGGAACTGCGGGAGCCATTTCGCCTGGGCGACGAGCATCTCGTCCACCATCTGGCTGATCGCGTTGGGATCGCACGCCGCGCCCGTCAGCGGGTCCATGAGCGCCGCCTGCTTCAGGAGTTTGACGTCGGCGTGGACCGCGGCCTCGACCGCCAGCCGCTGGACGGAAATCGACGAGTTGCACACGGCCGCGCAGCCGAGCGGCAGGTCACCGATCCGCGGGACGGCGATGCCGCTCCTGTCCACGAAGCAGGGCACCTCCACGATGGCGTCGTCGGGCAGGTTCGCGATGCACCCGTTGTTGGGAACGTTGAAGTGCCCGCGGTAGACCCTCCCGGTGAGGAGCGACTCGATAATGAAGCTCCCGTGCTCCATCCCGCGCTTGCCCGGCCCGAACTCCCGCGGGGGCTCCGCCAGCCACTTGGGGTAGCCCTTCTCGAACCAGTCCCGGCCCTCGGTGCACACCCTCAGGTACCCGCCGGTCTCCCCGTTGATCCAGCTGTCCATGGCTATCCATTTCCTGATCTCGCCCGGGCGCTTCCGGTACCAGGCCACGTACTCGGAGCAGTGCCCGTTCGATTCGGTCGTGTAGTATCCGAACCGGCGGAGGATGTCGATCCGGATCTTCTCGTTGTGCCGGTAGACCGGATGCCGCTCGAAACCGTCCAGAAGCCGGCCCGTCCAGTCCTCGCCCCGGTAGAGCACCTTGATGAACCAGGTCTGGTGGTTGATGCCGGCCGCCGTTATCTCCACCTCCTTCATCGGGACCTCCCGGTAGCCGGCTGAGCCGCGCTCACGTCCCTGGTTGACCAGGAACTCGATGACCGTGGCGATCTGCCAGTGGCCGCCCTGCACCCCGTGGCACAGCCCGATCGTCCTCACCCCACCGTACTTGTTCGCCACCCACGTGTTCATGGCGTTCGGGTTGGCGTAGTTGAGCAGGAGGGCGCCCGGCTTGGAAACCTGGCGGATGTCCCGGCAGAAGTCGAGTATGGCGGGCGCGTTGCGCTGGCCGTACATGATCCCGCCGATGCACAGGGTATCGCCCACGCACTGGTCCACGCCGTACTTGAGCGGGATATCGATGTCCGTCCTGAAGGCCTCAAGCCCTCCGATCCTGGTGACGTTGTAGACGAAGTCGGCGCCCTCCAGCGCCCTTCTCCGGCTCGTTGTCCCCCACACCTTCGCCGGCAGGCGGTTGTGCTCCACGTCGCGCTTCACCAGCCGCATGACCAACTCCAGGTTCCGCCCGCTGATGTCCGTGAAGCAGAATTCCGAATCCTGCAATTCCGGGACGCCCAGCATGTCGTTCATGAGGCCCCGGGTGAATCCCACGCTTCCGGCTCCGATAACCGCCACCTTTATGGACATGTGTTTCTCCTCTTATGTACGGGTCCGGACATTATACGGCCGTCGCCCGGGACGTGGAGAATATCGCGAAATCATGGATGTCCCCCATCTTGGACAGCATCCTTGCGCGCCCGACGGCGGGCCCTATAATGTGCGGGTGGCGGAAGTGAACGTCAGCATAGACTTGGGGCACGTGGTGCGCCCCGTCGAACGGCGCATCGTCGGAATCAACGTCAACTACCTGAGCGACGGCGGGGCCACCGCGCGGGCGTCCCGCACCCTGGAGCAGGCCATGCGCGAAATGGCGGTGGCCGCGATCCGCTTCCCGGGCGGGGACAAGTCCGACAACTACCTGTGGTCCGTGCCGCCCTGGGACCGGCCATGCCCCACCCTGGCCATGAAGACCCGCTACCTCACCCCGGCGGGAATGAGGGACTTCGTCGAGCAGGACGGGACGACGTTCCGGCACAAGACTCTGGACTTCGACGACTTCGCCGGGATGTGCGGGCGGCTGGGCGCCGAGCCGACCATCGTCGTTCCCTACGACTCGATGCACGTCCCGGCGGCGGACGGGGCGGTCCAACCAACCCTTGAACAACTGGTCGAGAACGCCGCCGAGTGGGTCCGGTATGCCAACGTCACGAGAAAATACGGCATCCGCTACTGGGCCGTGGGCAACGAGAGCTACCTCGCAAAGGAGTTCATACCGGTCAGCGCCTACGCCGCGCACTTCCCCGTTTTCGCCCGCGCCATGAAGGCCGTGGACCCGTCCATCCTGGTCGGCGCCAACGGCCCCAATTCCCCCGATTCCCCCGGCAAGTGCGACGAGGCGAAGGGCGACAACACCCCGTGGTGGAAGGCCGTGCTGGAGAAGGGCGCGACGGACATGGATTTCCTGGACCTTCATTCCTACCCGTGCTGGAAGTGGAGGACATACGAGTACTGGATGGAGCACGAGCAGAGCCTGACCGACGACATCATGAACGGGTTCGAGGCCGTCAGGCGCTGGGCACCCGGACACGCCGGACGCCTCCGGGTCACCATCAGCGAGGCGAACTCGGCCGACTGGAGCTCATCCCTGGGCGACAAGCTGGGCTGGCCGCACATCAACGACCTCGGGCACGCGCTGGTCCTCGCCGACATGGTCGGAAGCGCCCTCCTCCTTCCCATGGTGGACATGCTCTGCGTCTGGAACACCCGGTGGATCAACAACGGCACGCGCGGTTCGCTCTGGGACGCCCTCGACCCGGACAACGGCCTCGCCCCGACCGGCCAGGTGATCGCCGCGTGGGGGAACAACCTGCTGGACGACATGGTGGAGGCGACGGCGACAGGCCCGGTTCGCGCCTACGCCTCGGCTTCCGCGTCCCGCGCCCGCCTTTCGGTCTTCCTCGTCAACAAGGGTGCCTCCCCCGTCGCGGCAACCGTCAGGTTCGGGGAGACGAAGGGCACGGTCCGGGGCACCATGCGGACCATGACCGGGACCGGTCCCGACGACACCGCGCCGCACTGGCTTCCCCCCGCCCCCGCCTTCCTGGCCTCGGGCCGGCTCGTCAGCGCGCTCCCGCCCCACTCCTTCTCCGTGGCATCCCTCGCGGCATGATCAGTCGCGGTAGCCACCGTTTCCTTTAGAGTCGGCGGATTATACTCCGCTTCATGAACCTGGAATGGCTTCCCGGCATCGGATGATAAACCATTCATGCAACCGGCTGAAGAGAAGAGGGGAGGCACACTGTTGTCGTCCGCCCTGGAAGAAACGGCGCTTCAGTACGCCCCGATCCGGATGATCCCCTTCACGGCTTCCCCCCGCTCGGCCGCGGCCAGGGCATCGTGGATGCTCTCCAGCCCGTCCCAGGTCCGGTCACGAAAGAGATCCGTGGAGACAAGGCCGGAGCGAATCAGCTCGATTACCCGGCCATAGGCCAGTTGCTCTTCAGCCCCGAAGACGCGCATCGAGAACTCCCCCGGCCCCGCTCCCATATCGAAGGTGTATGCCCGCGAATCGGGGGCGCCGTATATCGCGGCGACTCCGCCAGTCGCCAGGCACGCCAGCCCGGAGCGCATCACGGGGTCGGCCCCCGTGGCCTCGCAGAACACGTCCGCTCCGCGTCCCCCCGTAATCCGCCTGACCTCGTCCGCCGTGTTCCCGCGGGCCAGGTTGACCCCGGCGTCCGCGCCGGCCTTCAAGGCCAGCGCCAGCCGCCCGTCCCGTCTCCCGAGGGCGATCACCGGGGAGGCTCCGGCCCGTTTCAGGAACAGGCACATGGCCAGCCCGGCGAACCCGGTCCCGCCGACCACGACGGCGCGTCCGCCGACGGACCCCAGCCGGTCGGTCCAGCTCAGGATCTCGGCGAGGCTGATGGCCAGCGAGGCGTCGAGGGGATCGGTGCCCGCCGGCACGATGTTCTGCCTGAGCGTCTGATAGTCCGACCGCCACCGTTCGTGCCCGGCCGCGGCCAGCGCCGGACCGTCCCGGACAATGCCGTACTCCGCCAATCCTCCCCAAGCGCTGAACAGCCCGTCCCGGGGCTCCCCGGGCCACACGGCTACCGGCCGGGTCACGAGGTCGCCGGCCTTGAACTTGGCGACCTTGTCCCCGGTATTCACCACCCTCCCGACCGCCTCGTGGCCCAGAACAGCGGGGTAAGCCTCGCGCGGATGGTAGCACTGGGTTCCGGCGACGATGTGCCGGTCGGTGGTGCCGCACAATCCGCAGGCTTCGATCCTGACGAGCGCCTCGAACGGCCCCGGCACGGGGGCGGGAGTGTCCTTCACGACGACCTTCCCGAGATCCTCGACCACGACCGCTTTCATCGGCCCCAATATAGCACCGGACGGCGCGGGTGTATCATTTATCGCATGGAAAAACGGAAGCTCGGCAGGACGGGACTTGAAGTGACGCGGCTGGGGCTGGGCGGCCTCTTCGTCTCGAAACACGGGGCCACGTTCGAGGAAGCCAGGAAGGCGGTGATCAGGGCCGTCGAGCTGGGGATCAACTACATCGACACCGCGCCAGGCTACCGGGACAGCGAGGAAGTACTGGGCCGGATACTGCGCGAGGTTGATGCGCCACTGGTCATCTCCACCAAGCTCGGGGGCCGACCCTTGCCCTTCGACCCGAAAAACAAAGACGCGCTGATGGACAGCCTCAAGGAGAGCCTCAGGCTCCTGGGGCGCGATCACGTGGACGTCCTCATGATCCACGAGCCGGACCGGCCCGGCCAGTACGACTGGTGGGACGACAGGGAGATATTCGACGGGCCGGTCATGGAAGTCCTCGCGCGGGCCAGGCAGGAGGGACTGTGCCGGTTCACCGGGCTGGGCGGCACGACCGCGTACGAGCTTCCCCGGATCATGGCCACCGGCAAGTTCGACGTGGTCCTGACCGCGTTCAACTACTCCCTACTCTGGCGCGAGGCGGTCCGCGAAATCCTGCCCGAGGCCGCGCGACTGGGGATGGGCGTGGTGGCCGGTTCCCCGCTCCAACAGGGGGCCCTTGCGACCCGGTACGACGCCGAAATCGCTTCAGGCGCCCCCTGGCTCAGCCCACCCCGCCGCGAGCAGTACCGGGCGCTTTACCGGTTCTGCGATTCGGGCGGGTGGAGCCTGCCGGAGCTGGCCTTAAGGTTCGTGATATCCAACCCGACGGTTAACGCGACCCTCAGCGGGGCCAGGTCGGCAGTCGAGATTGAAGACAGTTTTCGGGCGGTCGAAAAAGGGCCTTTGCCCCCGGATGCGCTCGACCGGCTGGACGAAATAGCGGCCATGGTGCCCTTCCGGCCGTTCGAGGAGCCGTTCGGCCTGCCGTTCGGGAACCGGCTTCGCTATGGCCCCGGGGAGGCGAGGTAAGACCTACCGGATCCCGCACCATGCGGCGAGCCTCCGGGCGGGCCTATCAACCTCCCTCGCTTTCCGCCGGTTGGGCCCGCCGTCCCGCCTACAGCCGCCGTATGATCCCGTCCTCGAACTCGACCTCGATCCTCGTGGCTTTCCCCGCCGGCGGCTCGGTCCGGAACGCGCCGGGCGTGATCCCGTCCCCGGGGAACCGCGGAAGCCCGTTGAAGTCGTGGCGGACATGCCGCAGGAGGTCATTCTCCATCCCAGCCCGGGAAAGGGCGGAGCCGGGTTTCAGCCGGTAATCCGGCCCCCCCGGGTTGCGGAAGGCGCCGGGGAGATCCCGGCGCGCCTCCGCGCCCCTGCCCCGGTCGGTGAAATTCCCGGCGACGGCGTCCGCGGGACGGGACTCCCTGCGCACCTGGACCGCCTCGTCGCAACCCGTGACGACGTTATTGAGGACGGCATGGGTCCTGCCGGCAAGGTTGCCCCAGCGGGTTCCCCGGTCATTCCCGCCTTCGCCCGCGTAGATCCCGTCCGCGCCGTCCAGCCCATGCCAGGCGGGCAGGCGGTTCCACCGGCCGTCTATCGTGTTGTGCAGGAACCAGACGCGGTCCGACGACCATTCCAGCAGGCCGAACCGGAACCAGACCTGCCCCGGACGCAGGTTGACGACCACGTTGTTCGCCAGGAGCATGGGGCCCGGCGAGGCCTCGACCCCGATCCCGAACGCCCAGCCGTCCACGAACAGGTTGCCCTCCACGCGGTTGTTGTAGTGCTCCCAGTCGAACCAGAGCCCCGGCCCGCTTCCCCCGGCCACGGTGTTGTACCGGATCACGCTTCCCGTGAGGTGGAAGAGCTTCAGGCCGCCCGATTCCCAGAACGGATCGAATCCCGCCCAGTTGTTGTTCACAATGACGTTGTGCTCGATCAGGACCGGGCCGCGGCCCGGCGCCTCCCCGTCCTGGTTCGCGGGCGTCAGGAACTCGCTGGTCCCCCCGCACCCGATCCCGACGTTGCCGGGATTCACCACCCAGTTTCCCCGCACGACGCCGGGCGGATCGCCCTGGACGTGATTGCGGCCGAAAGCGAGTTCGATGCCCTTGACCTCGGAGTCGCGCACGAGGCACCCCTCGACCTCGCACCCGCGGCCGGTCACCCGGACCTGGGCCCTCTGCTGGAACTGGGCGCCGTGGCGGATCTCCAGCCCGCGCAGGCGGACGAAGTCGCCGGCCAGGACCGCCAGGTGGCTCCCGCGCGCGGACAGGTCGAGCGACGCCCCGCCCGGGTCGGCGTCCCCGGCGAGCCGGACGTAGACGCCCAGGTCCGCCACGGAGGGGAACGGGCCCAGCACGAGCCACTCGCCGCAGAAGGGCCGGGCCTCCCCGGAACCGGGCCGCCCCTCGCCGGCGGGCGCCTCCGCGGAAGAAACCACCGGACGGGCCTCCTCGTACCACGAACCGTCCTTGCGCTGGTACCAGAGCCTGGGCACCGCGAACCTGAACCGCGTCTTCGCGGGACGGGAGGCCGTGTCGAGCTGGAACACCAGGTGGTTCCAGCCCTCCCTGAGGGGGAAGTTCTGCCACTCGTCCGAGAAGCCGTGGTTACGCCCGGGATGTGGCAGGTCCAGGGCCATCCGGTCCTTCCCCGAGCGCACGTACGCCGGGAGGCGCGCCCCGTTCACCCATGCCCGGTACACGTTCACCTGGTCGCCGAGCCCCGATCCGTTCATGCGCGCGGCCCGGAACTCTCCCCCGATCTCGATCCGCCCGGTCAGGGGCTGGGGGAACCTCGGGTCCCAGGCCTGGTCCGGGTCGCGCTGGGGCATCCATACCCACGACGAAACCCACCAGACCGCGCCCCGCTCCCCGCCGTCCCCGGCCGCGGAAAGGTCGAGGAACCCATCCGCGTCGGAGAGCACCTTGCGCCAGGCCCGCCGGTGCGACTCCGCTCCCGCGCGCGGGCGGACATTGCCGCCGAACATCAGGTCCAGGAAGCCGCGGGACCCGCGGTTGAAGCAGTACTCGCCCGGCTCCAGTTCGTGCGGCAGGTCGCGCTCGACAAGGGTCTTCCCTCCGGCGGAAACCGTTCCCATCAGTCCCGTGAAGAGGTCCGCCCGCCAAACGCCCCGGCGCCCCGGCCAGCGCTTCCACGCCCCGGCGGGGAACGGGTCGTTCCCGGTCACCACCGGCATACGCCCGTCCGGTCCCCGCTCGCCCTCGATCGTGACCGGCCTCCCGGGCTCCCCGCTCGCCGTGACGGTGAACGACTCCCGGTAGATCCCGGGCCGGACCCGGATGACCGTTCCCGGCCCCGCCCGCGCCACGGCGGCGGATATCGTCCTCAGCGGCCTGTCCGCCGCGCCGGGATTGCCGTCGTCGGCCGCCGGATGGCCCGCGTCGACAACGAACGTCGGGGCCGGCGCGAGGCCGATCGGCGCGGGCCCGGCGGGCGGCGCGGGCTCGCGCGGGGACCGGCCGGGCGTCATGGCGTACCAGTTCCGCACGTCCCCCTCGGGACGGCCGAACAGGAGCCGGGCCATTGCGTCCGCTCCGCGCTCCCCGGCCCCTTCGATGCGGTCCAGCGGGAAGTTGATCACCCACCACCCCGCCGGACTCACTGCCAGGCGGCCGGTCCGGGCGTCGTATCGCACCCGCACTTCCGGCGCGTGGCCCAGCAGGAGGCGCCGGCCGCCGGCCGTCACCACCGCGGGGACGAGCGGGGGCTCCCGTGGTATCGCGGCGGCCGGAAGGGGCAGTGGCAGGGCGGCGATACCGGCGGCCGGAATCCCGGCCAGCGCCACGGCGGCCGCCGCCAGCAGGAGCGACCCGGCCGGCCGTCCTTCCCGGCTATTCGGCACGAAAGAGGAGCGCCTGCCTCGGGCGGACGGGCAGGGACAACTCGACCCGGCCCTGGTGCGTTCCCAGGTCGGTCTCGGTCATCGCCCACGGGTCCAGGAGCGTGACCCGGTAGCGCCTCCCGTCCGGCAGGTCGTCCCGGAACACCTTCGGCTGGTGCGCGTCGAGGTAGAGCAGGAGGCTCCCCCCCGGGGTCGCGGCGTAGTAGTAGTCCCAGCGGTGGCGCGGGGTGAGCGGGCCGTCCAGCGATTCCACGATGCGGCGGAGGAACGCGATCCGCGCGGGGCTCTCGCCCCTGAGCCGTCCGCCCTTGGACCACCACAAGAGGTCCTTGGGATCCAGGTAGGTCTCCCCGTGCCCGGCGTATGCGCCCGACGCGACGGCCAGCCAGAACCGGTGCACGAGCTCGGCCGCGCTGATGTTCCCCCAGCCCTCGGGGATGTCCCCCTCGTACTGGCACTCGTCGATGACGACGGGCTTCCGGTACCGCTCGCGCCATCCGACCGACTGGAGGGGCTCCGCCCGCTGGACACTGCAGTGGGTCACCCACGGCTTGCCGTGGTCGTAGAAGACGGCCCCGTTGTGGATCGAACGGAGGCGGCCGTAGGGATCGGAATCCCGCACGACCTGGAAGAACCGGTCCCAGTCCTCGGGCTTCTTGGACTTCATGAAGTCGAACTCGTTGGCCATCGACCACCAGACGTTGCGGAAGGCCGAGAGCCGGGCGACGGCGTAGCGCAGGTAGGCGTCATCAACCTCGGCCGGCATGGAGGAAAAACCCCAGCGGTCGTAGGGATGGAAAAGGATGAGGTCGGCCTCGATGCCGAGCTTCCCGAGGTCGAGGACGCGCCTCTCGAGGTGCGCCCAGAAGGCCGGGTCGAAACGGCGCAAGTCCCACTTGCCGTCCTTCCCCCTCGGGAACGGGAACAGGGCCGGCTCGTCCTTGCAGTAGGAGTAGTCCTTGGGGAAGACGCACATCCGCATCTTGTTGAACGGGGCGGTCCTGAGCGTCCGGAGCGTTTCCTCCTGCAGGGCCTCGTTCATGTGGATCCAGGCGTAGCACGTGGTCCCGAATGAGCGGTGGGGCGTCCCGTCCGCGTAGGCGAAGTGGAAGACGTCCCGCACGCCGACCGGGCCGTGGTTACCGGCATTTGCCGGCCCGCAAACGAACTCCCCCTCCTTCGCACCGAGCGCGCCAATGGGGCCGGCGGTCCGGTAGCGCCACTTGCCTTCCAGGGAGGGCATGAACCTGACCCTGTACCGGCCGTCGCCGTCGTAGAAGCCCGGCACCTCCAGGACCTGTCCGTTTTCGTGGGTGAACCGGGCGGAGAAGCCCGGGTTCCACCACGCCCCGTCGTCGACGGGCCCCTTGATCCCGATCTCGTATACGCCCCAGCGTTCAACGGTTTCCATGCGTCGTCCCCCTCCTTTGTCCGGCCTCACCGCCCCCTCGCTCGTGGCGCCCCAACCGATACGGGCGACCAAGAAGGATGCCGCGCCAAGGAGGAGGGTGAGCGTCCTCATGCAAGACCCAATATACCCCACCCGTCTCCATCCGCCATCCGTCCCGCTTTGACAGCCCGTTCCCGTCCGCGCTAACTTCGACACACTCCGGGGAAGGAAGCCGGACAACCGGCGGGCGCGCGCCGCCAAGGGAGGACCGGAATGGAACAGGGAAGGCCGAAGGAAGTCCGGGCGGTGGTTATGACCGCCCCCGGAAGGATGGAGATGAGGACATACCCGTATCCGGCCGTCGACGACGATTCTGCGGTCCTCCGGGTCGATATGACCGGCGTCTGCGGGACGGACAAGCACATCTTCAAGGGGGAGGCCACCACCATCAGGGGCAAGTCCATCTTCCCCTACATCGGGGGGCACGAGGTCATCGGGACCATCGCCGAGATCGGGGATAACGCGGCGCGGAAGATGGAATACGACAGGAAGCCGCTCAAGCCCGGGGACCGCGTGGCGGTGGCGGTCGAGATCAACTGCGGGCACTGCTGGTACTGCCGCAACCAGTACAACAACACGACCTGCGAGAACCAGGTCATGGCCTACGGTATCCATCCCAACGCGGACACGCCCCCGCAACCAAGGGGAGGTTTCGCGGAATACATGTACCTGGCCCCGGGAACTTCGCTGTTCAGGATTCCCGATTCCATGCCTACCGACGTGGCGGTCTTCGTCGAGGAGATGGCCGTGGCGTATCATTCGCTGGCACGGGCGGTGGCCCCCTTCCCGGCCGTCCGCGAAGGCTTCGGCCCCGGAGATTCCGTGGCCGTGCTGGGCAACGGCCCGTTGGGCATCCTTCACGGGATCATGGCGGCCATCCACGGCGCGGGAATCGGGATCGCCACGGACCTCTCGGAGGGAAGGCCTGCCAAGGCCCGCGAACTCTACGCCGACGTAGCCATCAACGCCTCGAGGACGACCGCCGACGAGAGGGTGCGCAAGGCAAGGGAGTTGACGGAGGGAGTCGGGCCGGACCTGGTGATCGAGTCGGCCGGCGACCCCGACGTGTTCATCGAAGCCCTCGAGATGGTCCGCAAGGGCGGGACCGTGATCGAGGTCGGCAACTGGGTGGACATCGGCAAGACCGTCCAGCTCAACGCCATGAGGCACGTGGCCTCCAAGAACCTGCACATCCACTCGGTATTCCACTGCGGGACGGACTGGGGCAAGGTCCTGAAGGTCATGGAGAAGCACTCGGCGCGGCATCCCTTCGCCTCGCTCATAACCCACCGTCTCGGCCTGGATGAACTGGCCAGGGACATGGGGGTGGTCGTGGACCCCGACCGTTGCGTCAAGGTTGAGGTCGTCCCCAACGGGTAACGAAAGGCCGGCGCGGTCAGGCACCCCCGTTTCCGTGAGAGACGCATGATGGCAGGACATCGTTCCGGAAGCAGGTTGTCGGCGATACTTTGCTCGATGCTGGTCATCGGGATCCCGATGACATCTTCAGCGAAAGGGGGGCCGATCATGGACCGAGGCCGTGTGAGCGTGGAGCAGATCCCTGATCCGTTCGGAGGGGGCCCCCTGAAAGCATTGAGAACGGATGCGGGCACGCCGCTACGGGCGGGAACCGCATGGTTGTGGTCTCAAGACCCGAAGGAACAACCCCCTGAGTACTACGCATCGATGAAAAGACTCGGCCTCAACGCTGTCCGGCTCATCTGTTTTGACGTCTGGATCCATGACAGTGGATACGACCCCGAGGGCAGGCTGTCCTGGTCCGATCCGGGGTATCGGGAGACCATGCTCGCTCGCATCCGTCGTGCTGTCGATTACTGCTCCGCTTACGGCCTCTATGCCATCATCAACTACCACGGGAACGTTAAAGTATTCGATCTTGATTACGCCCTGGAGTTCTGGTCGGTGGTGGCACCGGCATTCAGGGATCGAACGCATGTGATCTTCGAGACCCAGAACGAGCCGCTGGGTGGCGCCGGCGCCGATGTGGAGATGCTCGGCAGACTCCGTGAAGTGTACAATTGTGCCCGCGAAGAGGCGCCTGACACCCACATCATGGTGTTGACCCCTTGCGGCGTGTCCGCATATGGCGCCGTCGACGGGATGAAGAAGCTGGCAGACCGGTTCGATGAACTGCCCGGAGAACCGATCGACTGGACCAAGACCTCCGTGGCCTACCATCTGTACCATGCCGACGTCGGCAGTTTCCCCAGGGCAGAAGACCTGAGAACCCTGCATCGAAGCTACCCGGCTTGGCCGTCCGAAAACAACTTTCCTTCGAGTGTCAGCTCCAGGGACCTGGGTATAGGGGAAGGCGACAGCCAGCGTTCTGTTGCATACGGTGGCGACGAGTTCATCACCCGGACCTGCGAACGGCTGGGAATTGGCTGGAGTCATTGGCAGATCAACGGCGATCAGCTTCTGCGGAATTGGCCTATCCTCTGGAATGATGCGGTCAAGAAGGGGTATGCCTGGAAACCTGACCCGACAGCCTCGGCACCATCTCCTGCCCGATAATTGCTCCACGGATCACGAATGATCCCGGTCTTGCCGGGGCCTACTTGTTCCCCTCTCGTTGCGAATCCAGCAGTCGTCCGATCATCGCCGTGCTCCTGCCGTACAGCGATTGGACCTTGTCCATGCCCTTCTTGAGCATACCGGTTGCCCGGGGGTAATCGGTCCAGACCTCCCTTAACCGGTCGGATATCTGCCTTCCCCCGGTCCTCTCGATCTCGAAGGTCCAATCCTCGAAGCCCAGGTCGTAGTACATCTGCCCCTTGATGGTGTCTTCCGGCTGGCGGAGGTAGAAGAACGGGGTTCCATTGGCGGCCGCGATTATCGGCGAATGGCACTCGAAACTGAGGACGGTGTGGGCCCTGGCGTACACGGAAGCAGCCTCGTCCGGAAACCAGTACCCCCTTTTCACGACGAACGGCTTCACGTCCTCCGGCAGGGGATCGATCAGCAACTCGTCCATGATATCGACCTGGTAGGCCATCTCGGGGCACACGAGCACCTTGTTCCCGGTCTCGCGGACCCAGGCGATCATGGCCTCCCGCAGTTTGGCGTGGTCCGGCTCCTTGCACCGGTTGTTCAAGTCCTCGATCTCCCTGATCCGTTCGGGCGTGTAGTCATTCGCCGTGAACCTGTAATACGGGGTGATCCTCAGCCGGGGAACCGCGCAGATGAACCGCTTCTCCCGAAGGCCGTTATCTTCCAGGAATTTGCCGGCCTTCTCCTCATTGCGCATTTTCATGTGAAAGGTGGCGTCCGGCACGAATGAGACGCGGTCCCCTTCTATCCCCGCTTTCCCAAGCACCCCTATCGACGCCGTTTCCCGGGTGAAAATGAACGACGCCTTCTTCAGCAGGACCTTCAGGCTTTCGTCGACGTGCTGGATGGTGGCGCCGAAAATGCCGAAAGGTTTGCCGGTGGCCCTGACCCAGGCCTCCAGGTTGGCCTGCCCGACAATCGACGGACCCGAACCGTGGATCATCAGGTCCGCCTCCCGGAACGCGTCCCGGACCTCCCTGCTGTCCACGGTCCCATCGCTTCCGACCGTGCCGTAGACGATCGGTGTTTCCGGGAAATGCCCCCGGAGCAGGGCATGAACCGCCTTGCCGCCCCCCTTCTTCCACAGGATCACGCGCGCATCGGGAAGGCTTTCCTTCAGGATGCCCAGCAATCCCGGGGTATGGCCAATGTCGCCGATGTTCACATCCTGCCAGCCCGAAACGACGAGGATCACCGGCCTTTTCCCCCTGGCGGCACGGGCAATCGCTCCCGGAAACATCATCCGGGCAAGCACAATTCCGAAAAGCCCAAGGAACCCGCGCCGATCAAGTTTCATCCGGTTGGCGTCCCCCTATCCAAACGCCGTGAAAGTGTGGCCCCGGTTCTCCCTCTCAATCAACTGACGGTACCGGTCCGAAAACAGGACCATTGGGCGGTCAAACCTGTCCCGGACGAGAAGGGCGGAAAAATACGTCTTCAATGTCGCTGGATCCCCCCCCAGCCACGCGCTTGAGGAATACGGCATCGGCTCGATAATGCAATCCACCCCGTACTCGTCCTTCATGCGAAAAGCGAACACCTCGAACTGCAGCCTCCCCACCGCGGCTATGATCGGCCGGGCGAAGGAATCACCCCAGCGGTGCAGTATCTGCACCGTCCCCTCGCGCGTAAGCTGGTCCATCCCCTTGTCGTACGACTTGCGCTTTCCCGGGTCGATTGGCGCAACCTCCGCGAACACCTCCGGCGGAAACGCGGGCAGGGAACGAAAATCAAACCCCCCGTCAACCGACAGGGTGTCGCCGATCAGGAACTGGCCCGCGCTTACGATTCCCACGACGTCACCCGGCCAGGCGGCATCCAGGCGGTTACGCTCCCGGGCAAACATGGTCTGGGACTGGGCAAGCCGGACCTCCTTTCCGGTCCGGTGGTGCAGGACGGTCATGTCGCGCTCGAACCGGCCGGAACATATCCGCATGAAGGCGAGCGTGTCACGGTGCCGCCGGTCCATATTCGCCTGCAGTTTGAACACATATGCGCTGAATCCCGATCCGGCCGGGTCCAGCACGACATCCTTCCCGCCGGGGCCCGCCGCAACGCGGGGGCCGGGCGGAGGAGCCATCCTGATGAACGCGTCGAAGAATGGCTCGACGCCGAAGTTCGTCAGCGCCGACCCGAAGAAGACCGGGGTAACCTGCCCGCCCAGGAACGCTTCCATTGAAAACGGGTTGCCTGCGGCGTCGAGCAGGTCGAGCTCGTGCCGGGCGTCGGCGACCAGGGAAGCGTCCACGCCCGCCTCGGGGGGGACGGATGGGAACGGGACCCGCTCCACGGCCGCCCTCCGGGCCCCTGCAACCGAGGTCTTCGAGAACAGGATCAGCTCGCCGGTATTGCGGTCAACCACGCCGGCGAACTCCGGTCCCCTTCCCACCGGCCAGTTCATCGCGCTCGCCTGGATTCCCAGGACCTGCTCCACCTCGGACATGAGGTCGAGCGGTTCCCGGCCGTGGAGGTCCATCTTGTTGATGAAGGTGAGCACGGGTATCTTCCTGATGCGGCAGACCTCGAAAAGCTTGCGGGTCTGCGCCTCCACGCCCTTGGATGCGTCTATGACCATCACCGCGGAATCGGCGGCGGTGAGGGTGCGGTAGGTGTCCTCGGAGAAATCCCGGTGCCCCGGGGTATCGAGGACGTTCAACACCACGCCCTTGTACTCGAACTGCATCGCGGAAGTCGTTATGGAAATGCCCCGTTCGCGTTCCATGGTCATCCAGTCGGAGGTGGCGCCCTTGCCCCGCCCCTTGCGCCCCTCGACCATTCCGGCCGTCCGAATCATGCCGGAATACAGCAGGAGCTTCTCGGTGAGAGTGGTCTTGCCGGCGTCCGGGTGGCTGATTATCGCGAAGGTCCGCCGGCGCGCGGTTTCCCGGGCGATCTCGCCTCCCCCGCCCGGCAATCCAGTCGAACCCGAGTTCAAATCGCCAGAATTCATCAGCTCATTTTATCAAGGCAGGGAAAGTCACGCGCATGCGGGAAACGCTCCACGCCGGGACGAGGCATCCGGCCGGCAACCGCCAGGGTCGCGGATCGCGTCGCAATGGCGAAAGGGGCCAGGCATGGACTTTTGGTGTACCATCATCCGGATGGAGGAGCTCATATGATCATCTCCCGTGACCTGTGTTTCCCGACGACATGTACGGCTTCCCTGCTGACCGCCGGGCTGGCGTGCGGACAGTTCATTGATGCCTCCCCCGACCGGGTGAAGACCCCGCTCAACGCCGGGATGAAGCGGATCGGCACGATCACTCCGCGCAGTACCCGGGAGATCAAGTCGTCGAGAATCACCGTCGGCTGTGAAACCCTGGACCGGGACTACACCGTTTTCAGCGCGTACAAGGACTACCTGCCGCCGCTGGGCGTGAAGAAGATCCGGTTGCAGGCGGGCTGGGCGAAGACCGAGCAGGCCAGGGGCGTGTACGACTGGAAATGGCTGGATGAAGTGATCGATTACGCGCTGGCCAACGGGCTGGAGCCGTGGCTGGAAGCCTCCTACGGCAACCCGGTTTACGAGGGGGGCGGCGGGAACAACCTGCTCAACAGCCTGATGACCTCGCCCGAGGGATACGCGGCCTGGGACAGGTGGGTTGAGGCGATGGCCACCCGTTACCGGGGGAAGGTAAAGGAGTGGGAGATCTGGAACGAACCCGACCACCCTCTCCAGAAGATCGAGCCCGAAACCATCGCCGAACTCAACATCCGTACCGCGTTGATCATCAAGCGGATCTCGCCCGAGGCGCGGATAGCGGCCCTGGCGTTCGCCTCCAACAGCAACACCCTCTACCTGGACCGGTTCCTGAAGGTGATTTCCGACGCCGGGAAGCTGGACCTGTTCCAGTGGGTCTCGTACCACAGCTACGACATGCGGCCGGAGGATTCGTACCCGGGCGTGGCCAGGTTGAAAGAGGTCATGGCCCGGTATTCACCCAGCCTGCTGTTGCGGCAGGGGGAAAACGGCGCGCCTTCCACCTACATCCCGAGTTTCGCGCTCAGCAAGTACTACTGGACCGAGTTTACCCAGGCCAAGTACGACCTCCGGCGCCTGCTGGGCGACCTGGGCCGGGACATCGAGACCTCGGTGTTCACGATCATCGACATCTACTACGACTGGGGCAAGGATTCCGTGCTGAACAAGAAGGGGCTGATCGAGGCGGACGCAACCAAGGCCGCCATCCGGCCCAAGGTCGCGTACTACGCCGTCCAGAACCTGGCGGCGGTTTTCGACGAAAGCCTCCGGCCCGTCCCGGGATTCGCCTGCGACCACGACGCCGGGGAATCCCTGTCGGTATTCGGATTCGGCAGGGCGGGCGAAAAGACGCGGGTGGTCGCGCTCTGGCTGGGCGGCAAGGTTCCCACGAACTCGTTCCAGACCACCCCCGTCAACATCACCGTCCCGGATGCCGGGTTCCGGAAACCCGTCTGGGTGGACCTCATGACCGGCGGGATCCACCAGATCCCGGCCAACCGGTGGAGCAGGTCGGGCGGCAAGTGCACTTTCACCGCCATCCCGGTCTACGACTCGCCCGTCCTCATCGCCGACCGGGACATGGTCAGGTAGAAGGGGTTCCGGGCTTCAGCTCGAATGCCGCGCGGGCGCGGCCGTCCCTGAAAGGGAACCGGAACACCACCGCCTTCGAATCCCTGACGACGCCGTAGCGCGGGCTGATCTCGGCCCTCTCCTCGGAGCGGACGGCGTCGCCCGACACGCACCGTATCCCGACCGGGGCGTCCGGGGTGTCCAGGGGGAACCGGACGACGGCGGCCGGCGCCGAGGCGCCGGAGAGCTCGAGTTCATCCTCGATCTTCAGGCGGCCGTCCGCCGGGCTGAAGACGAACGAACGAATGTGGCTCCACCCTTTCGCCCTGACCCTGGCCGAGAACCTCGCCCCGGCCGCCGCCGGGTCCCACTCCTCGACCGCGCACCCGGAGCGGTCGCTCCAGGACCATGAGTTGACATAGACGGCCTGGTCCAAGCCCTCGGGCAGGGCGCACGAATGGGCGGCGGCCATCTTCAGTCTCCGCCTGCGCTCCGTGCCGTTGTACTCGTAGCGGCCCGGGTCCACTACGGCAGGCACGCCCCGGGCGTAGTACTCGAAGGACATGAGGTCGGCGTGGCTGTGCCCCATCCAATTGGCGCCCCACTTCACGACCGCACCCGTGGACCGGGGGGACCAGCCGTCGCGCAGGACGGCGAAACCGGTGTCCCTGAAGAGGGAGCACGGCGGGAGATCGCCGGCGGGCGCCGGGGCCGTCGCGCCGGGACCCAGGTACCAGAGCCATTCCGCCCCGGGCCTTCCGAAACGGGCGATGACGGGGTCGGACAGAACGGAGCAGGCGCCCCACAGCACGACATCGGAGCGGGGGCTGGCCGTGTCGGGCGCGGCGAACCAGAACCCGGAAACCGGCGAGATGCTGTCCGAATCCCCCACGGGAACCGACGAGCCGTCCGGGCGGGAGACGCAGGCGCTGAAGACCGCGGCCCGCCGGAGGATGTCCCGCCACGGGCCGGGGAGTTCGATCCCGTTCAGCTCCGCTATGCGGAGGTTCAGGAGGCCGCGCCTCAGGCACCCGTTGTGGTACGAGGGGCAGGCCTCGATCTGGCCCCCGTCGGCGTTGAACTGGGTCCCGATGCACCTGCCCAGCTCGCGGACGGCGAACCCGGCCAGCTCGTCGTCCTCGAGGATGAACATCCCGGCAAAAGGAAGGCCGGTCATCTCGTAGAGGTAGTGGTTGTGGTCGGCCCTGGGCCATGTGGCGGGGGACCAGCGGCGGATGTATGCGGCCTGTTCGGCCACGCTCTTCCTGATGCGCTCCACGAGGGCCGGGGTCACCGCCGGGTGGCCGGAGAGCATCCTGAGGCCGAAAGGCCACGTGTCGAAGAGGCGGAACCCGCACTCGAGGATACGCCACGGGGTGTATCCGTTGGCGGTCTTGACGTCCTCGTATTTGGGCTTGTGCGGGCAGGTCTCGATCCAGCGCGAGACGGCTTCGGCCCAGGCTTCGGCATACCTGTCGTCACCGGTTACGGCCCAGGCGCGGGCGAGGTCGTTCAGGGGGTAACAGCGGGAGAGGCTCCACCGGAACTCGACATCATCCGGGTGCTTCGCCGTCCAGTCCCATCCCGGCGCCCTGCCTATGGAGGTCCATTCGGACGCGAAGGAGGTCGGGAGCTTGACGAAGCCGTCGAGGAAGCGGTTCGCGGACTCGACCCACCACGCGGCCTCCTCCGGGAACTCCCTCCGGCACCTCTCGGCGATCGCCGTCCGCTCGCCGTCGGAGAAGAAGTACCTGTATTTCATGGCACGCCAGAACGGATTATACCCCCGGCATAGTCCGCGTCGATGCGCGGAGTATAGCGCTCCCTTTTACTTGGGTGTCCTCGGCTGGTCCCGATGCTGTTGATTGTCCCCAGCCGCCGGTTCAGATCCCGAGCTGGCCCAGATTTCGATAGCTCAGGCAGCTACCCCGTGGGCCGACGTCTCCGGATGCCGCACGGCCAACTTCACAACGACCCTGGCCCCCAGCCGGCCGATGATTGAAACCAGCCGGTCGAGCGTGAACCGGTCGAGGACCGCGTTCCGAATGCGTGAGTAGTCTGCGGCTGCGATCCCGGTAATACGCTGGGCTCCACGCACGCTGAGGCCCTGCCGGTCCAGCTCCTTGATGATCTCGGCGGCGAGGATGGCCTTCATCTGAGTCAGATCCGCGTCCTTCCTGCCAAGGTCGCGATATGCGTTCCCGCTGCCCCTTACGACCTCGAGTCTTCCCTTCTTCATCCGAACATCACCTCCAGTTGCCTGATTCTGGCTTCGATCAGTTCGATCACACGGCGGGGCGTCTCGATCCCCCGCGTGGACTTCTTCTGAAACGCATGTACCACCCAAACGTCCCTGCCGATCCGGACGGCGTAGACAACCCGATAGGCGTTACCCCGGTACGGCAATACGATCTCGAAGACGCCCGATCCAAGGCCCTTCATGGGTTTCGCCAGATCGGCCTTCCCCCCTTCGGCGGCGATCGTCAGGGCAGTAAGACAGACACCCTGAGCCTCCTCCGGGAACTCCTCGAAATCCCGGCGCGCCGCCTTTACCCAAGAGATCGGTCGCGTAGTCCTTGTCATCCGTCTCCTATACTGATATGTTGTCATATTTGACAACGCTTTGTCAATCCCCGCAGGGTGGACGACTTGGCACGACGACAGCCCTACTTCTGGAGGGCGCCGAGATCGGGGAGGCCTTCGGACCGGTACGGCCGGCCCTCCAGGTCCAAGATCGGGCTGAAGGGCTCCCGCAGGCCCGCGCGCCGGGCGGGACTCCCCTCCTTCAGGTGGAAATCGGCGGTCGCCGGATCGGCGGAAGGCCTGACGAAGAGCGGATCGGCGACACGGTCCCCCTCGCCCATCACCGGGGGCTGGTTGCCGCCGAGGTAGAGGTTGTGGGCATAGACGACGCGGGTGCACCGGTCCGCGCCGTTGACCGGCTCGGGTTTCTCGCCCGCCGCGAGGTTCCCCACGGGCGCGACGAGGATGTTGTTGACGATGCGCACGTCGTCGGCCTCCCCCGCGAAGATCTGCCCGTACTGGAGCTCCGGGGAGACGCTGTTCATCCAGGCGGTGTTGTGGATGATGTCCACGTG
>Ga0315294_10002396_pt1 | contig 20508 bp, 25 predicted proteins | sample YL17G13_40_MG_FD_203626 | JGI IMG/M metagenome (GOLD analysis project Ga0315294, IMG submission 203626) | Sediment microbial communities from Yellowstone Lake, YNP, Wyoming, USA - YL17G13_40 | ecosystem: Environmental > Aquatic > Freshwater > Lake > Sediment | place: USA: Wyoming | collected...
CTTCGAATGGACATTATACATTTTGATAATGATGCCAAAAGCCTTTTAAAAACCCCTTGCCATCATTAGATTGACCAGCAAAGCCGCAGGAGAACTTCTGATGGAGTCCCAACAGGTGACGGGCAGCCAAGACAGAATCCTAACATACGTAGAGGGTTTTGACAGCAAAATCGGCGGCGGAATCAAGAAGGGACATGTTGTGCTCCTCGCTGGAACTCCTGGCACCATGAAGTCCTCGGTCGCCTTGAACATACTCTATAATAACGTCAGAAAACGAGGCGTGAATGTGCTCTATGTCTCCATAGAGGAGAACAAGGAGAGCCTTTTGACGGCCATGCAGAACCTGGGCTTTGGAAGTATCGACGAGAACAAGTTCTTCATCGTAGACATTGGGAAGCTCAGGCTGGAGCACACTGATGCGGATGTCGGCAGAGACTGGTTCAAGATCCTGAAGGAGTACTTGCGCAAGAAGGTCGAGAACGAGGGGGTCGAGATAGTGGTGATTGACTCCCTGACAGCGATATACTCCCTCGCGAGCATCACGAACCCCAGACAGGAGCTGTTTCACTTCTTCGGATTCCTGAAGCGGCTCGGGGTCACGACTTTCCTCATATCAGAGACTCAGGTGAACGGCGGCGCATTCGGTCCGTACCACGAGGATTTCCTCGCGGATGGGACGATCCTTCTGAAGTTCGTCGATGTCGGGGAAACCGATGTGCAGCTTAGAATCCGATGCGTGAAGATGAGGCATTCGAAGATACATCATGGCTATCTGACGCTCATCTTCAGAGACGGCCAGTTCATCGCGACAACTCCGATTGCGGAGTAGTGTTCGAGCATTCTCTAAGGCTGCAAATGCGCTAACAGTCGAAAGTGCTGCCGAGGACGATGCGGGTGATCTAGAACCCGCCTTTGATTTTGTTCCTGTCTATCTTGACCGCCTTCGGGGTCACCATCAGGAGGTTCTTGCCGACACCGGCGACATCGCCGTCGACATCCCTCGCGACATTCTTCAGCTCTGCTGTCACTCTCTTCATGGTGAGGTCATCGTTGGCGATCGATGTGTAATCCACGACCACGATATTGCCAGCGTAGACCTGGCTCGTGAGCGCGGACAAGTCCTCGTACCTGAAGAGCTCTCCGACCTTCACGACCGTTTGGGCGCCCTCGGTGCCCATCAGGCCCTCGTCCTCGAACACCATCTCTGTGAGATCAATGTACTGCTCTGCTCCGGAAGTCTCCCGAGGCTCAGTCTCCTGAGGCGTTGGGAACGGCTTCTTCTTGAGAATCGTCACGGTGCATCCCTCGGTCGATGTAATAAGCTTGTTTGGATATAAAACCTATCATGCATAGCCAGGCAACTGATTTTTCCGTTCAATCAACGGGGGATTGACGCTCGGAGAGGTCATAGACCTCTCGAATGCTCGATTCACTTCGAGCATCGCGGAGTTTGTGTCTTTTCGGCAATAGTGTCGCTCGGTTGTTGTCGTTGAGGAGTGTCCCAGCATGATGGAGACTGTCTCTAGGGGTACTCCTCGGTCCAAAAGAGTTTGACCATAGGTCCGTCTCAGTCCATGGACGGTGAACCGAACCCCTGACAGTCGCTCAAGCTGGCATTTCCATCTCTCTGCCATCGGGGCGCTTACCGAACGGTCAGGGTGTCGCTCGGTGAACACCAGCGGGGTTGTCTCCAGCATTCCCTTCTTGGCGAGCATCTCCTCTCGCGCTCTGAAGTATCGCACGATCACCGGTCTCAACGGTTCGGGTATTGGTACGATTCTCTGTTTGCCGTATGTGCGCTCACCCTTCGGATGGCTTACGCGAAGAGTCCAGTTTGTAGTATTCAGGTCCGATCTCTCAGCTCGCGTTAGCTCGCTCAGTCTGAGGCCCGTGTAGGCATATGTCCACATCAAGAACCTGATGGACTCTCCCTTCCAACCACTGGTCTTTTCGACCGAGTCGAACACCTTGGCGAGCTGGCCCTCAGTCAGACTCGGTTTGCGTTCGGTCTCCATTCTGGGGAACATTGTCGGGTGTCTGGCTTTCATGCGTTCCATGATTCCGTTTCCCGCGAACCTGAGCAACCCCTTCAGAATCACAATGTACTGGACCTGGGAGTTGTGCGATAGGCCCATCTCACGGATTCCAAACATCAACGCGGTTATCTCTGGCTCTCCCCAATTGACGGGTTCGGCCTTGAGGTCGGGGTTCTTAGCTCGCAACTCAGCATACACGCGTTCTGTCGTTCTCAGGATAGAACCCGCGCTCGCCAATGTGCTTGGCGACAAGTATGCCTTGTTTGCGTTCATGTATTCACCTATGGCCGTCTTCAGAGGGTATCGGCCCATCGATCTCGCCCTCCGTTTGCGTCCTCTTCTTCTTCCAACCGAGAGAACCCTATTGCGACATTGCCGAGTCGCATTGTTTCCCTCGGCTGGGGTATCAATCGCAGGGCGTGTCAAACTATCGGATGTCATTTTACGAACCGGAATCCGGCCTTGTTCCCCTCGTGCCGGAACCCCCCTCCTTTCCTAGACGATTCCCAATGGTTTGATGCGAAACGCCAAACTCGGTTGCTATTGCTCTGAGGCTCATCCCTTGGACCCTGAGCTCTCTCGCCCTGGCAACATCGATTGGCTTCGCAGGAGCCCCCAATCGCTTTCCTTGGGCCTTTGCGCGAGCCAAGCCCGCCTTGGTGCGGTCGCGGATAAGCTCTCGTTCAAACTCTGCGATCCCTGCTAGAACGCACAATAGGAGCTTCCCTGTGGGGGTATTCGTCGAGATATCTTGGTCTGTGCACTCGAACCCTATTCCCCGCGCTTGGAGCTTCTCCAACAGGGCGTAGAGATTCGGGACGGATCTGGCAATGCGGTCGACCCTGATCGTCAGGATAAGTTCGACTCTTCTGTGCATTGCGTCATCTATCATTCTATCCAGGTCGGGACGATTGGCATCAGCGCCCGATGCGAGGTCCTTGTACTCATCGAAAATCTCCCACCCCCTCTCTGTGGCGTAGGCTCTCAGACGGATGAGCTGGTTCTCAGGATCTTGGGACTCGTCAGCCTTTGACACGCGAGCATAGAGAGCGACTTTCATTGGGTATCACCCAGTTTCTCGTTGTGTGTTCCGTCTAGCTGTCCCCTTCCGTCCCTACCGTCCCTTTTATCATTAATGGGGGGGACGGAAGGGACACTAGGGGACGGACAAGAGGTACTCTGAGCTTTCTGAGCAGCATCGAAATCAGCCAACGGCTTCTGAGGTTCGGGTTGCACAACTGGCCGACACTCTTCTCTTTCGTCGGCGGGGACATATTTGCATAGCATCCGAATCGCATGGTCACTGCAAAGCCTGAGCAGGCGAAGTCTGCCCGCACTCCCACCGCTGCGAAGGGCCTCGAATCCAAGACTGCGTGCCCGTCGGCCTATTCTCTCAGGCTTGACATCCGCGCCAAACAGCTCCTTAATCATCCCCGCGATATCTGAAGCGCTTCTGCCTTCCATTCGAGGATCTGCTGCGAAGTATGCGCGGACTATCCATCCGTCCTCCGAATTAGCCCTCTGGTCGACAATCCTCTCCGACAGGTCGTGGGCAATGGAAGCGACCTGCGGATAAAGTTCTGGAAGATGTGCTTTCGCCAATGAGGCCATCGGCTGAAGTATCTGATTCATGCGGGTCGAGACGCCCTCGAACTCAAGAGAGAAGTCGTTGGTGAATCGTCCTAGATTCTGCAGACGGAAGTACTCCAGGCGATTGCGCAGATGCTGGCCCTCCTCGTCAAAGTCTGGAGGCAGATTGAGGAGTATGTCGGTCCTTGTCCGGCCAAACATCGGCACAACCAGGCATCTGCTCTCTAGCGCGTCGTCACGGAAGCCCTTCCTTGTCACCAATATCGTCGGCCCATAGGAGTCGAAGACCTCGGTCTTCAGCGTCTCCTTGTCGGTTCTCCAGACAGCGGCTCCCCGTTCATAGCGGGAGTTGTAGAACTTAACGAGCTGCGATGACTCGCTGTCATCAGATCGTCCCCGCTCCTCGATGTCTGCCTCATTGACATATATCGTGCCGTGCCACTTCTCGGCGTTCCTGAACAACGACGAGAGCGAGAGAACGCCGTCGGCTCGCATCCCTCTGAAGGAGACCTGCCACAAGGCGTTGCCTATTCGGGTCTTCCCGCAGTCTGCGCCCCCGCGTGGGTTAATGATTGGAAGAACAGGGAGTTTCTCGTACAGCCACTCGGTCAACTTCTGAAGGGCGCACAGCCTGACTAGAGCAGTGTCTGTCTCGACCCATTTCGTGATGAACGCGACGATGTCCTCTAACAACATGCTCGCGTTGCCATACTCTTCGATGCCGGATGGCAGCAGGACTTTCTTCTTCTGAAGCAGAGCGTCGTCTATCGGCACGAATGTCACGCCGTTCCTCTCGAACTTGTTGACGAACTTGTGTTTCCAGTCCTTCCACACAAGGAACTGCGCTCGCTCATTGCGATATACTTCATCGACGACCGTTCCGTCGTCGAGCATGAATCCAGCCGTCTCGAAGGCTCTGTCCTCAACGCCATAGGTTACCAGAGACACAAACCCCTCTGGAGTCTCAGCGACCTCCGCAGAGCGGTTGTCTAGGCAATCCTGCAACCGCTTGTATGCTCGGCGGTCGCGTTTCCGCAACTCCTCGCTCTTCTCCTTCCACATCCTCTGGCATTCGATGTCAGCACTTGACCGATCAGCCGCGTTGTGGAGCAACCACATGACAAGACTGTGCATCGAGCTCGAAGCTGGGTTTTCTGGAGTAAGTGCCCTGTTGCGGCCTTTCACCACAACTCCTCCCTGATGATGGGCCGTCCTGTCCTGCTGGACTTGCTGAATATGACATAGATGCTGTATGTTCTGGCAGCGTCCAGCCACATCTGGAAGTCGGAAGGGCGGCCCTTGCACACAACGCCGGAATTCCGTCTGCGCTCGAAAACCGCATCCCCCGTTCCCTTCTTGACTTCTCCCTGCATTGCCATCCCTCCCATCTGCTATTCGTCGAGCGGAAGGTTCGTTTCACTGGTCAATGTCGTCCCCCCGAAGGCACTGCTCCACCATCACAGCGATCTGGGAGCATCTCAAGCCTATCTCATGCAAGCGTGGAAATAGGACGGTTTTCGGGGAGACGACAACATCACCCTTCCGTCGTACTCGGCGAGATGCAACGGGGCCAAGGCCGAAATGCCATTTCTCATGATGTAGTCCCTCATCTTCGACGCCCTGTACGGCGTCATGGTCCTGTACAGCCCCTTGATCTTCCCGTACGCCTGCTCGTACACGCTGTAGGTCGACGCGTACACGCTGTAGACCGACTCGTACACGCCGTAGGCCGACTCGAACCTTCTGTACGGTCCCTCGGTAGTCGTGTCCGCCCTCAACGCCATCGACTGAAGCTTGGGACTGCCCGAAAGGTGAAGATTTCAGTAGCTGCTCGCGAGGACGCGGGCTATTGAATAGAAGTACGGCGATGACATCGCCTGGTTCACCCGGTATTTCGCACACGCCTAGATCGTGAACAATGTTCCCAAGGAGGTGCGGATCCTTGGGCCAGCTGATAGAGATATTCAACACATTTTCCGGCTCCTCCTTGCCAAGCGCAGAAGCTTCAGAAGATGTACTGTCCTGCGAGAGCTCGTGGACCTCTGATCTTTCTGACCGTCGCTCTATGATGTCCTCGACCCACGGTTCGTCAATCAGCGTCTCCTCTGATATCTCTCGCGCGTCCAGGCCCTTGTCGAGAAGAGGCTTGATCTGGTTCGACCACATGCTCTCTTCTGAGAAGTCGTCATCCGGGCCCATGGCTGTCTTGGAACCTCTGTCGTCGGGCGTCTGCGTCACCATGGGACCTCCTCGACCAAGAGCTTCTGGTTGCTGCTTCTGGAGAACACGATGTACAGCCCGACAATCCGCGCCTGTTCCAACAACCAGGAGAAGTCCTCAGGGTAGCCCCTGACCACCAGGGCGAACGATTTCCTGCCTTTGCCTTCTTCCGTTATTTCCATTCCGTCCACCTTGCCCGGCGCTAGAGCTCGCTCTCTTTCAGAATCGTGTCACTCACCTCGAAGCCGCCGTTTGATGGTCGACGCGCTCACACCGTAGAGCACACCGACCTGCCGTAGCGAGAAACCCTGGTTCCGGAGCGCGTTGATCTTCCATAATGGAATGAACTTGCGCCTATGGAGCCACGGCCTGCCGACCTTCTTGATGATCTCCCTGAGGTCATCGTCGGTGAGCTCATGCCTCTTCCCGACCCGCACTTTCTGCACAGGCGCGGGGCCGGCGTTCGGACGCTTGTCGGGGGTCCACGGTCCGCTAGAGACCACCTTCGCGGCATCGCTGCTCGGCACTGGTCCAGTCACCCGAACAGCTCCCGCGCCTGTTGCATCGTCATTCACTCGTCATGCCCCCAGAGTTCGACAAGCTCCGCGACTCAAGTTCCCACTTCGTGGCCTTCACTCGTCCTCTGGCTGGTCATCATCGTCGAGACCAAGGCCGAACTGCTCGGCATACGCGCGGAGGACATGATCCACGAGCTCCTCCAGGCTAAGGTCTTCCTCAGCCGCATAGCGTTCCAATCGCTGGCCCAATCTGGCTCGGATTTCAACCGATGTTGTTTTCATCCTAGACCGCCTATCCGCCCCATCCGGAGCAACCCCTAATGGCATTGTGGGGTATTTGGGTTTTAGGATGGACGGGCTGAACGGGGTACAGCGGATGCCGATGGATGATTCGACGACAATGCTTAAGCGGGTCGAGATGCTTAAGTAACCGGTGAGGGTTATGAGACCTGAAGGCGGTTAAAGCTACCGCCCGAAAGCGGAGGCAGAAGGATGAAACTGTTAGGCATGACAGAGCTGGGCACGAACAACAGGATAACCATTCCCCCGAGGGCAATGGATGAGCTGAAGATGAAAAAGGGCGACATTCTCGTATTCTACGAGCACGACGGCAATCTTGTCATCAGTATCGATCGCGAGCTGAAGAAGAGGGATTGACATGCTGACACCGAAAGTTCAGATGCCCTTGAAGCTCGACCCGAAGTTGGTCGAGAGGTTCAAGGCCAAGTGCAGGGACGGGGGCAGGACGCAGACGGGCACGGTCAGGGTGCTCATTCAGAAGTGGCTCGACGGTTCGGTCGACATCTAGCTTTTCGACTCCACAGTTCCGTGTCTTCCAGACTACCATGTGATAGTCGGCATCGCCGTCCAATGATTCGAAAAGCCATCTATTCTGGAAAACCGTATTTGTGCTTGGCCTCGTCAGATGTACTTCCCTCCACCACTGCAATCTCATCCGGAGTCAATCCATATAGGAAGTACACAACCAAGTCAATAAGCTGGTCTGTCCGCGAGATCATATCTATGAGCGGGGCTATCGCGGATACTGCCCTGGAATACTCCTCTCTGAGCCTCGTCAGTTGTTCCCCTCCCAGTCGAACATGGTTTTCTGCCAGGACCCGCTCAATCTCGCCAATGGAGTTCTCAGACAGCATGTTGCTGCTTGTATGGAACTCCATCAGTCTCGTCTTGTTGACCATCTCCTCGATCTTGATCCCCAGGCCTAGCGGAGATTCCAGCCACGCTATGAAACTTGATCTGTGCTCATTCTTCTCACGATGCATCATGGTCATCTGATCGGCCAGATGTGCAAGCAGATCGTAGATCACTTCGCTCTCGTCGGATCCAGACAGCCGATCTCGGAGATAATCGTGCCAAGCGCGAAGATCTCCGTTCTCCCGATAGGACTTGAAGAGCTGGATGCCTCTATCCAGCAAATCCGTTTTCTCGCTTGCCGAGATGCCAAATGAAATCCGGCGAATGGGAAGGCTTTTCACATGATTCGGGACCACGCTAAGTTTGTCAGAAAGAAGAACACCGTAATACCAAATCATAAGGCGAGAGTTGATTATGCTAAGCAGATATCCAAGTTCCTTGTACTCCCTGGATTCGGGCGTTGGTGCGATGACTCCAGGCCTCTTGACTCCCTCAAGGCTCGCGTGCCTAAGTGCGATTATTACAGTCGAGAAGCCGTACGATTTGGTGTCATCGAATGCGGCAAGAAGCCCTCGACGACCACTGATCTTCCGAAAAACGATCTTTGGGTTCTCGAAGAACTCCGGAAACATTGGGTTGTACAGCCTGGTGACATCATAGTCAATGAACCGGTCCGGAATGGCCATGCTGTACCTGTCGTCGATATCCTCGCCGCGAATCAGTCGTTTGTAGTTGGACCCGAGCATCTTGTCCCCAATCATTTCCCGGGTCTTGTCGTCGGTTCCAGTGCGCAGTCCCCAGTTGACATAGCAAATTCTCCCGAGAGGGATCGATGACTCCCCGATCTTCTGGACGAGGGCGCCAGAATCGCCGACGATTCCAAGTCTTATCTGGCTCTGGGGCAAGTCCTTGTATCTTGCTTGTCTGACCTCAGCGAGCACATTGATTTCCGGTGATCTAGACGGTGGCACCCACCCCCTGAGAATGTGAACTAGATCGCTCTCCTCCGGATGATTCTTGGCGACAATCGGAATGACATTCTCCACGGCCACCCCTTCGAATATCCGCGATCCGCGAAGGTCAAGCAGACTCTCGAAACGCAAGGTGAGTATCTTCTTCCTCAGGGGTTCGCCGTACGGAGAGCTCATCCATTTGTCTGGGACTATCATCCCGAAGCGACCGCCGACCTTCAGAAGGTCCAGGCCAAGTTCGACGAACAGCACATACAAATCGAACTTCATATGGGCGGTCTCGTAGACCTGAGTGTAGTACTTGATGTCGTTCTCTGCAATCTGTCCCCGGTAGATTCTCACATAGGGCGGGTTGCCAATTACTGCATCGAAACCTCGGGTGGTCTTCTTGTCCAGATCACCAAAGAAAACTTCGGGAAACTCCAGCTCCCAGTGGAAGAATCTGCGTTCCTTCCCCTGGTATGTTGCCTCCTGAGCCCAAGAGGTCCCGAACTTGGTCTGCCATTTCTTCGGGTCACCATAGTAGGCCTCGTTCACGATATCCATGTAACCCTTTCGGATCACCGAGAAATCTGGCTTGCTGAAGAAGAGCCCTGTGTGCAGATCGGCCACGGCTTTGATGCGTCGATACTCATCGGACTCCTGCAACTGCTGAAACAATCTCTCCTTCCGCTTTACATCCTCGACGGTCTCGTCTGATATCGAGTCGAGGTCATCGAGTCTGTCTAGGATCTTCTGGACCAGTCCCAAAGGTTTGTCTAAGTGGCCAAGGGTGTCCTTTGGGCGTTCGAGGGGGAGCCAGGCCAAATCCACAATATCCGATCCCACTAAGCTATTGCCACATTTCAAGTGATGGTCAAGGAACGAAAGCGGCTTGTCCACAGTCAGAGTGTGAAGCCACAAGGAGACCTTTGCGAGCTCGACAGCCAGTGGATTGACATCGACGCCATAGATACAGTGACGAGCAACCTCTCGTCGAGCCCAGACGACCTCCGTGTGATCGATTCCGCCGATCTTCTCTGGTTCTTCTGCCAAAGACTCCACTATCCGGGAGGCAAGGAAAGAGGTCGCCTCCACAGGGAAATGACCGGAGCCCATTGCGGGGTCTAGAACCTTGAGTGAGAGCACTGCCTGGACGAAGTCCATCCCCTTGAGACCTCGATACCTTAAGTCGTCGATGAGAGGACCGAGTGTTGTCTCCACTATGTACCTCACGATGAAATCTGGCGTGTAGTATGAGCCGGTGGCCTTTCGCTCGCCCTTGTTCGTGCGAAGATAGACCTCTCCCTTAGGAATGCGGATCAAGCCTTTGGCTCCGGTCTCGTTCACCTCCGAAGCCTTCTTGAATATCTCCCTACCGCGCTCTTTGACAACGACGAGGCCGCTTTCGGCTACCACTGGCTCGTATTCCAGCAGGCCCTCATAGATTGACCCCAGGTGACGGATTGACAGCGTGGTGTAGTCGATGAAACCCGCTGGATGTCCATTTCGTCCTTCTGACCAAGATAGTTTATGGATGGCTCCGGCCAAACTTTTGTCACCAATCTTGGCTTTCTCAAGGAAGGGGTGCTTGTCCGGATCGAACAACCCGCCATTGTATGGAGGTATGAAAAACTCATCCCTGCCGATGTTCCTTGCATCGCTCCCCATGTTAACGAGGCGGAAGAGGAAGACAAGCTTCGCCCAGATTGAGTCTCCTGATGCATTCAAGGTGGGAATTGCCTTGTCGAGTTCCTTTTTGATGTCCTCCCTCAGATTCTGTAGGCCCACCGCCTGATAGTGCAGATTGTTTGTCGGAAGAAGCTGCTTGGCTTCGGAGTACAGGATGAACAGAAGTCTGTAGAGCAGAATAAGCGAGTTCTCGTGAATGATCCTTAGGTCGGTTGACCGAAGCTGGTTGTCTGGATGGCCAAGATATCCTTTAATCAGTAAACTAAGGGCCTCGTATACATTCTCCTTTACATCCTCTTCCAGCTCCCTTGCGAACTGGATGCTCCCTGAGAACACATCATCCAGAAACGAGCGCGTGGCAGTCCCGCGAACAAACGCCTCCTTGTGGAAGAACAGATAGAAGTACTTGAATTCCTCCAGATCACCTCTCACGATCAGCTGTTCGATGTCCACTTCATAGTAGCTGTCCAGATTCAGGCTGGTCTCCTTGTTGTACAGTCTCCACTTGCGTCCATTGGTTAGAATTCCCCAACTTATGTTGGCATCACGGAGATAGTTGTTAATCTGGAGGCTGGGATTTGCATACTTGCCCTGGGCGATTCTTGAGGTCTTGTCCAGATCCAGATCCCACGCCTTTGCTTCAGCGAGTCCAATCACCGAGGAAAGGTACTTCCCAGAATCTCCCTCTGCCGCACGACGAATCTTCTCAGAGGGAAAAAGAGTATAATCTGGCCTCTCGGCGCCTCGGTACTTGATGTGAATCGACTCTTGGACATCATAGTTGTGTCCCAGGATGTCGAGTAGAGGTCTGATAAGATCTTTCTCCAGATTAGCTTCGTTGCGTCGGTATTGGTCCTTCTCGGCTGGTCGGACCCTTTTGTATAATTCCGTGATTCGTTCGAGCGCTTCCAGGTTCTGCTTGTTGTCGAGGGTCCATCTGGAGTCCTTGGGAAGACGCTCGACAAGGAAATTGCGGGAGAACATGTTCCTCGCCAAGAAGGGTTCGTGAGTTCCCTTCAGCAATGATTGTGAAGAACTCCTTTTGCCAACCATTTAGTCCGTCCAGTAGGCCCTTGATTCATCCATGGGAAGAAAAGGCTTTCCCATCGAGGCAATTGACCGCACGATATCTACCGCACCCGCTGCCACACGCGCATCAAATGGCAAAATGCACCGCGAGACAACCTTAAGATTGGGGACTGATATCTCTGCTCGATGGATGGCGCGTCGGAGATACAATCATCGAAGATGTTGTTTCGATACGCCGCTTTTACAGCGATTCTTGCTGCCTTTGGCGGGGCTCTTGTCTACACATTGACCGGGAACCTCGAGAACGGTGAGTATCTTGTCATTGGTTTGGGATTGATGTTGGTCTTTCTTACGATCATATTCTCCGTTCCGAACTCCCTCCTTAAGATCCGGATGCCTGGATTCGAAGCGGTGTTTGATGCAATTGTCAAAGAGGCGAAGGAAGTCAGAACTAGTGAGCCGCCTGAGGCGGTAAGACGCAGACTGGCTGACATAGAGCAGGTAAATGATGAACTCGGAGGCACTTTTCTAAGACTCGCGCTCGAGATCGAGACCAAGCTAAGGAGTGTTGGGGAGGAACATGGGATTCCAAAATCCCGGATGATTCCTTTGGGGGCCCTAGTGCATGAGCTGGTTCGGAAAGAGGTCATCTCAGGCCAATTGGCAGCAATCGTCGAGGATTTCAGGATGATTAGGAATAGGGTTATGCATGAGAAGATCGCCCTCAATGAGAAAAACCTCGAGGATGCAATATCCGTCGCGGGAATTGTACTGACCGAGCTCGAGAAGGGGTAATAGAGCAGTGTTGAAGAACGATAGTGAAGAAGGGTCGGCTCCGGTCAATCCCTCCGTGGGATGGACGGCCCTTGGGGGAAGACCGTCGTATGGTCTCTTATTCGGATACCGGAGGGGGATGATCATCTCTCGATCGTTCTTCGTCTAGCTATTAGGCGTGCTTAAGTAGTGAATGACGGGTGTTCTGCCTGTCGCCCGGACTGCTTCCATAACAAGCAGGGTTTATGTAGAGATAACACAGTGGTGATGACAGTCACCACAAGCGTAGCGGTGAAAAGAACACCAGAGGAGGTAACATGATTCAAGAGCGACCTGCGATGCAAATCATCGAAGTTGACTGTGTGTTCAGCTACTCGGCTGGCACAAACTGGGATTTGACAGTTCCAGGAACCTTCTTCGAGGGGGTAAAGGAGAGATTCCCAATCAAAGAGACTCTGAGAGGTAAGAGACTCATGGTTAAGACTGATGCCTCAGCTCAGGATGGTTTTCAGCCTCAAGTCAGTGGATGGGATCGGATTAGGTTCCTTTCAAAGGATAGAGCAGATTCGATTACTCTAGATGAACGAACACTTTGGGTAAGCAAGGCGAAGCCATTCGATAACTGGCAGACGATGATTGATACGATTGGATATGCATACAAGAAGCTTGCTGAAGTTACGGTTCCGGAGGGCTTGGATAGAATTGGACTAAGAACCATCCACAAGATTGAAGTTCCGATGAAGAAGTTCGAGTTCGAGACATACTTCAATTTCCGACCGACTCTCGACGGAGAGCTATCCAAGTTGCCTGTTGTGGGTTTCTTCCTCGGGGTGGATACGGTCTTTAATGATGCTAGAGACATATGTCGCATGCAGTTCACGCCGGCGGTGCCGGAGAAAGAGTATAGCTCTGCGTTCATTCTGGACCTTGACTATTTCCTGGCCAAACCGCGAGCAGTGTCCCCTGATGGAGCGCTTGTATGGATAGCTGAGGCACAGAAGGGTCTTGACATGATATCTGGTGCATGCATCAGAGAAACACTCAAGAAGATGCATCGAGAGGCGCTTTGATGAAACTGGAATACCTTTCAGACCTGAAAACCAACCCAAGACGATGGGGCTATGATTCTATGCCATACGGCGAAATTGACGAGTTGCGCTTGAAGCGGTTTTCCGGCAGGGGTGTAATCGTTCTCAATAAGTTCCCGAAGACAACTCCCATCAACGCCGCAGTATCGCTCGGATACCTCTTCGACATCGAGCGCCAGGAGAGAAACACTATTGCTGCAAGACTTGAAAGGGAGCTGAAGTCTCTTCAATCGTATGGTGTGCAGATTGACCAATTCAGAGAGGTCAGACAATACATTCAGGACTTCCCTGACATCATCGACCTTCTCACCCCAATAGTCGACACGCTGGAAGAGACATTCGTGGAGCCTCACACAATAACGATTGACCTCTATGTTGATCCCGAAGAAGAAGACAGATATCTTAGGATCCTCGTGAGAATGGGCGAGTACGCGGAAGGAGTAATGGATCGAATCAGCGCAGCCGTGGCTGACTTCCAAGAGATCATTGCTCGATTGAATGGCTATCTATTAGTCACGACTGACTTTGGCCTTCCAAGAGGATAGCGATGGCCTTCGATTGGAGAGAGTATGTCACAGTTGCTAGAGACATGCCTCAACTCCAGTCCATTTCATCCAACGAGGCCAAGCTAAGGTGTGCTGTCAGCCGAGCCTACTATGGCGTATACTGCAATACTCGAAATCATGCCATGCAGAGGCTTAACTATGTGTCCACGGCGAAGAAGTTCAAGAGGAGTGAGCATGCGGACCTCAGATTATTCCTCAATGGCGAGGGAGGCGTGTTTCCTGTAGTGGCCGCTGATCTTGAGAGGCTTCACAACCTCAGGAAACAGTGCGATTATGACGATGTTGTCTTGAATTGTGGAGTTCTTTATAGGGAGGCCCTCAGATTGGCTGCCAAGATCATGGGCAATGTTCCGTAGCTGCGTGTTAGACCAGGCGGCTCTGACTGCACTTACCCGTGCCTCGAAAACCTTTAGTGTTACCACTCTCCATAACTGACCATGATGGATCCATCCCTCGAGAAGTTGCTTACCGAGTTGATGACATCATTGCACAATCGTTATGAGATGAATGATGAGAAGACGGCCCTGGCGAGGGAGTTCTTGAAGGCGAGCAGAGACGACTTCAGTGCCTCAAAGGTCCTGATTGAACAAGGAATCTCCGCCCTGGCAGTATTTCACTTTCAGCAAGCAGTAGAGAAGGCAACGAAGGCGCAGTGCCTGCTCTCAGGCATCGTTACGGTGGAGGAGATAAGGAGGATAAGGCACGAGTCGCTAAGAGGTCAACAGATTATTGCCAGTAGATTCTCAAGGCTTGTGAAGAAGCTGGCCCAGGCGAATCCGAAGTTGGATGTCGTTCCGCGGCTGGATGAGCTAATGGGAAGAAAGAGACGACTCGAACTTGCGAGACTTGACGGTCCCGGAATTGACTCCCTTCTATCTGCGTGTGACATCCAAGTTGAGTCTTCGCAACTTACCAAACTCCTTGCTCCAGACAGGCTAGAAGCGTTACTGACGAGAATGAAAAACGAGAGACCAGACCTTGACATAACTGACGAAGTCGCACAAATGGTGTTAAGTAGATTTGACAGACTGACTCCAGTTCTGGTCTCTGGTAGTGAGGCGTTTCTGTTCTTGTTCGTAGCATCGGCTATCACATTCCCTCATTCCGTCTCAACGAGGTATCCGACCGGAGACATGAACCCATCGGACTACAACGATTCACTAGGGATAGTGAACCGCTTGCCTGAACTAGTTAGGCGGCTCGAAAAAGTAATCGAATTTCTAGATGCCCAAATCAACCAGTCCTAAGTGGTGAGCAGAGATGACCTCAATAGACCGAGCTGCGCGTAAGTTCAACCTTGACATAAGGGAGCATATGCACATGATTCGCACTAAGCTTCGCGAGTGTGATGAGAAGATCGCGGAAAGGGAAAGGAACGGGAAGCAGCTTAGTGCAAGACATGCGACCTTGTATCCTGAGCGTCTTGTTTTCCTCTTTGATGCCATGCACAACACTGGATTCACTTATAGAAACAGGCCGTTTTGGAGGACGACAGTCGGATTCTTGGCATGCGTGGCTGGAAGCTGGGTCATAGTCGAGATTCTGCAATTCGCTGGAGCCTTCTCTGGCGGCCTTCTCCCGCCTTTTTCCCGTCTGCTCGTATCGATTCTCGCTGCGATTGTCGTGGCTCTCTTTCTCTCAGTCAGATATGACTATCAGAAGTGCGACCTCTGCCATGGCCCGAAGCACAGTTGGGAATCGACTTTGTGTTCTCGGTGTCGAGAGGATTTTCAGTTGGGTGACATTGAGGACAGGGTTCGTAGGGATGTCCGAGACGCGTGGAACAGAGAGCAAGAGAGGAGAAAGACATTGAAGGAGCGTGGAACTAGCGACCACTGTCGTTTCTGCGACGGGGTTCTGATATGGCATGACGGTTGGGGGAGTTTCGTTTGCCCCTCTCATGGGGATTTGTTAACACAGAGCTACTATGTTGAAAGGAAGGATTGGCAGGAATTGTACGAGAGTTCAAGAAAGCTCATTGTTTCAAAGCCATCATCCAATCGATGAGATACAAGTGGCGACTTATCTTACATAAGCGAACGACTGTTCCAGCGGGTCGCTTGTGGCCGGAATGGTTCGTTGAATTGGGAGACCCGGATCTTGCCTCCAATTCCAGTGGCTTTTGGGGGTTTGTCGCAATCGCCTTGCATGGGCTCCAGCTTATCTCAGGCTGCGTGCTCCTTCATCGCAAAGAGTTCACGCAACGAGAGGTCCGCACAAAGAAAATCCTCGAATCAAGTGAATAAAAAACAAGGGGTTTGGTTATCTCTCGATTCTTCTCCTCGGCGAGGATGCCCTAACAAGGGCATTTTCGAGGGTCAGCCAGTCAGTTTCGTGGTCCCTTATCCCACAGGGTCCATTATGATCCTCGGAAAAGACTATACGGCAGGAAAGGCGCTTCCAGAATGAGGGAATAGCGATGAAGTGCCCGAACTGCCGCGAACCTGACCAGAAACAGGGCGAGTCATGTTCGAAATGCGGAAAGGACATTATGTCTCCTGGAGAAAGAGCGCAGGTATTGGCGACCCTTATCCAATCGCAAGACAGCATCACATGGGTAGCATTCTCGTTGGCAATGACGCTGGAGAGCGTCTTGCTGGTGGGGTTCTATGAACTGGAATCGAAGATAAAGTCAATTGGTTTTACAGGTCTCATATTGGCGATAGCATTCCTTCTACTTGTGACGAGAAGCAATCATGACATGAAGAAGTACTACGACCGAGCAGTGGATGAGCATCCCTACATCTTCCATTACGAACGCAAGGGGTATGTACAGAAGCTAGTCTTCAGGGTGTTGAAGGCTCGACTAATAATGGGGCTAGTCCTCTTGGCATGGATTGCTGGCTGGCTTCTGGTGTTGTTCTAGGAAAAGACCACAGGGAAGCAAAAGGAAAGGGTTTGAGGCGTTCTCCCGGATTCAGGAATGCTCGAATTAGATTCCGAGCCAGTAGGTCCGAATACGAATCCGGTTGGGCCCATTCCATGTTCTAGCCAGACAAAACCAATTTGCCAGAGATGTCCGCATCCGGCCGCTGGTCCAGTGCAGGCCTAGGCCTTGGTATCTAGGTGTGTTTCAATCAGATATTTCACAACCTTCTCCAAAAACGGGAGGGCATCCTTGAGTTCTGACAGGTGTTCAGGACTCATGGAATCCATGCCGTAATTTGGCTTCTTGTGACTGCACCAATTTCGAAGCTCCCATAGATAGACGATTGGGTCATTTACCGGCTTGCCCTTGTCGGCAAGCATTGCAGTCAATTCATGCAAGTCGATCTCATTGCCACTCATGTAGTCCTTGCCACCAAGAAGCTCCCAGACTTTGTGAAGTTCTCTGTACTTGTCGACCGGGTGCTCTCTAGCCAGGGCTTCATAGAACTGGCAGATTGAATCTGAGGGTGTGGCATTTATGTCTACCTTCAGCTTCAGTGCCGAATTGCGACTGATTGGGGCACTGATGCAAGCGTTCGAAGTCAAGAGTATCTGCGTCGTTATCTTGGGTCCTTCGGGTTTCTTGTGATACATTCGGCTTCGAGTCACCTCTCCTACAATCCTAGCTTGAGTACCAATCTGCGTCAGGAGGATCTTTATCAGTTCTTTCTTTGCAATACTCCTGCTTTCATCAGTAAGTGACCCCCCATCCCGAAAGACAACTTCAGCTCTCACAAGCTCTCTTGCAACGGCTTCTCCGGAAGCCTTCTGGTCACAACTTGCAGGAAATAGCGTGATGCTCGCTAAGCTTGTTGAATACAAGACGGGGTCATCAGCCGTAACCAATGTGCGGATGTTGAACTCGTGGACTGCCTGCCCCATATGGCCTGATATGACTCTTGGCCAATATAGGACTTGGGGAAAGAAGAAGGGGATTTAGCTCCGAGCTCAATCCCCTGCTGATTGAAATCAGAAAGGATGTCTGGCTTGGAGTAGGTGCGCGGCCCGGCGACCGCGCCCGTTTCACACTTCTCCCCTGAGAAAAGGACATAGGGGAGAGACACTGATTCGATTCTGCCGGGGAAGCCAATGGGCGACATCTTGGATGAAATTAGCAAAATCAAGAGGAGAGGGGAACTGAGCCCCAAGCAGCAAGAGGCACTTGGACGGCTCGTGGGGGAGCTTGTGGGCAACAAGGCGAACCAGCTCTATGAATCCCGCTCTGAGGAGGAGAAGATGCTCTGGAGGAAGGGGTTGCCGTTCCATCATGGGGACCTTGAGTGCGCTCTCGTTGATGATGGAAAGAAGAAAAAGGATCATCTCAGGATCGGTGTTGGCAAAGGGCTGATGATTTCAGACATCGCTGACGAAGACGAATGGGTGTATCCGAAGCTCGTGGCATCGAAGAAAAGGAAAGTTGCTAGAAAGAGATGAAGAGGTCTGAAGCGTTCTAGAAGTACCCGGGCATCCTGGGCTCTTTCCCCGTCCTAATCTGCGGCTATGTCCTTCACCCTGCATTTTTCCAACATACTCGCTTGGAGAGGGGCATAAGTCTTCTTCTGTCTGCTGACCGGGAAAAGACCATACCCTGATAGCTCATCACCGTTGCGATATGATACAAGATACTGAGTGCTCCAAGAAGAGTAGGAGATCCACTCCAGTGATTGTTCCAGTGATTGCCGTTAGGGAAGGTTGCGTCAAGATTGCCGAGAATATCGCTGAGCTCGCAGACTACGCAGGGCGAATCCTGGAGATGAACGAAGGCGTAGTCAGCAGACGAATAGCCTACATCCTCGTTGTTCACGCCATGGATGAGGCAGGAAAGCTGCTGACGGTCATAAAGGAGATGATCAAGGCAGAATCTAGTGGGGCAGAGACAATCGCGATTGAAGGGTTCTACAATCATGAATACAAAGGCTCTCAGGCAGGAGGTGTTGGCTTGCTGACCATTGATTGGTTCCAGACAGTCATAGACAGACTACCCCCTCCAGGTACCAGAGAGGGTTTCCTCTTATGTGGTTATAGGAACCACTTGGAGCACCTCCGACATGGGTTCTCAAAAGAACGCGAGGATGCTCTCTATGTTGATTTCGACCAAGGAAAGTGGATATCGCCAAACTTCCCTGAAGAAGGATGCATCGCACTAGACTCCATTCTCCTAGGGTTCATGGCAGTAATCACCCAGACCACGATTGGCACGGGTAAGTCCTTCCTGGAGTTGGACAAAATGATTCGGCTGATCGCAGCTCCCGCGACCATGGAGGCGTTCGTCAAGCAGATGCGAGACCGATTGTCCCGAATGGCCGAAGTAGACTCTGATGCTGGAAGGGCTGGGAAAAGCACATAGGGGAGGAAAGGCGGAACACGGCGCCAGTCGAGGTATCGAAGGATGACATGACCCCAAGGGACAGAGGAAATTAGTCGCGAAAGTACCCTGGCAGCAACGACTACGAACGCTTTCGTACGGTGCCCCTGACGATTTCAAGACCCTCGGTGATGGCGGACTTTGCTGCAGCTCTTCCAATCAATTTGTTAAGCTCCTCATTTATCTCGGCTGATTCCATGAGTTGTCCCAGGAGAATCCTTCTGATTATTATGTCGCTTCCAGCGATGAATACAATGTTCGTCATATTGTACACGACAGAAAATCCGAGGACGAGGACAGCGATTCCACATCCTATCAGACCAAAAATCAATGCGCCGCCTGCATTAGTGAAGATGACAGATCCAATCAGCAGCGCAACTGCGGATGGTACTGTGACAGTGCTGCGTACGCGGAGATTGGATTCAGCCCCCGACTGTCGCGATTCCAGATACCTTAGCCATTCAGCGGTCCGGTCGTCCATTGAACATGAATTGCCTCAGTGGAGAAAAAGGATTGCATGAAGCCCTGACTGTCGAAGCATTCCTTGTCCAAAGATGAGCACCGGCCAATCACCCCCATATGCTACCCTCGGAAAAGCCCATAGGGAAGGAAAGGCGATGCGGGAACTGGAGGAGTGAGATCATTCCCAGGCGCCTAGTTGTGGCCCTATTGATAGCAGTCTTGTTCACTATGCCTTACTCGACATTAGGAGTCCAGGCGGCGACTGGCAAGGTGACGCTTCTGCCCTGCATAGTCGGGCAGACTGCGCAAGGATATCGCATTGCTGAGTACACTCTCCACGCTGGAGCCGACATCGATTATTCGTTTTCTGCGACGGGCGATGTGACCTTCTATGTTGAATACTCACCTGATGTTTTCCCAGCTCCTCTCACCATAAGAGTCTGGCTTGTTAATGTCTCAAGCGGCCAAGGTGTTTTCAGAGCTTGGGCCGGTTTCAACGCTTTTGTAGTCAGAAACGAGAATACTACCGCAACTGTGACGGTCTTCTACAACATCCATCTCCATGAATTGGTCGATTGGGGACTGATTCTAATTGTGATTGCAGCTGTAGCGGTCGCTATTGCAGGTACCGGCATCGCGGTTATGATAAGAAGTGGAAGGAAAGGGGGCTGAGCCTCGCTTCTCGTAAAAGCCCATAGGGGAGGACAGTACTCTGTCACTAGGGGACATTGGCGATGAAATGCTCGAATTGTGGGTCTGAGAATCCTGAAGGGCAGAAGTTCTGTGGCGATTGCGGCCGCAGTCTCAATAGGCCCCCCCAAGCAAGACGGGGGTTGGTGAAATGTCCGAATTGTGGATTTGACAATCCAGAAGGCAAGAGATTCTGTGCGGACTGTGGAAACATGATCACTCGGACTCAGCGGATAGTCGTGCCGGCGGAGGAAAGAAAGAAGAAAGGGGTTTGAGCCGAGTCGTCAATCCGTTTTGATTGAGCCGAATCGATAATTGTCTGGCTTTTCGAGTAGCTTTTCTGGATATAAATCTACTCATGCATAGCCAGGCAATTCGTTTTCCCGGTCAATCGATAGGGGATTGACGGTTTGCGCCGACTTGCTGGCTAGCCATTTCCAAGAAC
>Ga0315294_10002397_pt1 | contig 20508 bp, 16 predicted proteins | sample YL17G13_40_MG_FD_203626 | JGI IMG/M metagenome (GOLD analysis project Ga0315294, IMG submission 203626) | Sediment microbial communities from Yellowstone Lake, YNP, Wyoming, USA - YL17G13_40 | ecosystem: Environmental > Aquatic > Freshwater > Lake > Sediment | place: USA: Wyoming | collected...
TTCGCCAAAAGCGATGCCTCCTCAGGAACTTGCTGATATGTACACGGAAATATGCGGCAAGATGTGTCAGACTGCAATGAGCCTCAGCGAAGCGCTGAGAATCGCATCAAGCGCAATAGGCCGAGAAGACCTTATCTGCATTACAGGCAGTTTCTACCTTATCGGCCAGGCAAAAGTAATGCTCAAGCCGCATTAAAAACAGTCGTTTTGCCTGCGGTGGAAATGCTACTGCGATGACTTTACGCTTTCAAGAAATTCCTTTTTATGATTCGTTTGGATCGGCCTCAAATATCAACGCCTCCTGTGACAGTGGAACAATACAGGGAAAAGATTCGCCATCCCAGCCAAAGGCAATACTGTTTTCCTGGTCAATATAAACGCTAACCTGGCCGCTATTTTACCGAATTACGCCTGCGATTTTTTCTTCGCAATCCTTTTTTGTTTGATTTTACTCTTATTTTCTTTTTTGGTCTGCCAACCGGCAACGCCCTTAATCTTCTGCCTATCATACTTTCCAGCCTGCTGATAAAACCATCACTGCCTAAAGGTCGGCCTGTTCGACAATATATCCTTATCCTGCTTATCTGGCGTTCATCCATCGAGGCTCGTAATATATTTTTCCAATTTATTCCTGTCGACTGCTGCCGCCAACGTCCGGCATCTATTAAACCAAATTCATCTTCTCCTTCAGTATGTGCCGATGCACTCGACCAGCGGTAAGTCCACGGCAATCTTGCCATTTTTGACCTGACAGGATTACGCTCAATATAACTTAATGCGATGTAAAAGTGCTGCGAATCAAGCGGACAGGAATAAAACCTGTTCTGCCATAAATGACCGCTGCGTTTGTGCATAAAGTTGATGTACTGGCTGTATAAGAGGTTTGTTTTGCCCATCACTTTGGCCAGAACATTTTCGCTGCGAGGAGTTGCTATTATGTGTATGTGATTAGTCATAAGACAGTAACCTTCAATTATGACGCCGAATTGGACGGCTTGCTCTTTGAGAAAACGCAAATATGCTATGCGGTCATCGTCCACAAAGAAAACATCCTGCTTATTATTGCCGCGCTGTGTAATGTGATGCGGTATATCAGGTATTACTATTCTGGCTAATCTCGGCATAGGATTAAATGTAGCAGAATCATAAACTTTAGCAACTAAAAAATAGGTAAACGTCCCCTATTTTCAGTAATGAACTGAAAATCGCAACTGTTGAGCTTGAAGAAGCCAAAACAATCGCACAGCAGGAAATCAAGGCTGCTAAAGATGAAATGGCGGCAAAGCCAAAAATTGAATTTGTGCCTTCTGCTGTGCAACCTGCGCCGCAACCCACTGCCGCAACCGTAATAGAAAGTCAAATAGATGGAGAATCTAATGGTTGGGAAGGTGAAACAATATTCAAGCTGACAAATGGTCAGATCTGGCAACAGACCGAATACTACTATTATTATCATTATGCGTACATGCCCAACGTTCTCATTTACAACGCTGGGGTCGGATGGAAGATGAAAGTCGATGGAGTTGACAAGGCGGTAGGGGTAGAAAGGTTGAGATGATGTTCACGCAATTATTTTCTCTTGAATTTTTTATTATTAGCCTTAACAGGCTTTCTATCGTCCCCGAACCTGCCACGCTTTTACTACTCGGCCTCGGTGCGGTGATGTTGAAAAGGAAAAGTTAAAAGATAAAAATACAAATTAAAAAACGAAAAGTTTTTTAACGAACCCCGCCATTGTGATGGCGGGGCTAACCACGAATTGAGAATCAAAAGTTGAAAATTGACCCCCGCAGTTTTGCCCCCACTTTTGCTTCGCAAGAAGCAGTGGGGGCAAAACTAATCGCGGGGGTAAAATATTTATTACCATTTTTGTGTTGCAGAATACTCGACAGTCGCATTCGAATCAGCCGGCAAATCAATCTTAAAACGGGCTGTTGCCGCATCCTTTTTTACATAAGGCTGGGTTGACTGCTCGATATTCCAATTCACCCATGAAGGAAACTTTTCATCGACAAAAACAGTAACGGGCGAATCTTTGCGGTTGCGAAACTCAATCGAGTGTTTCTCCCAACGCATTCTGCGGTCAACTTTGCTGTCAAGAAGCTTATATTCGACGGCTATATCAAAGGCATCGCCGATATAAAGAGATATCTTTTCATCCTTCGGCGTGTGGTCTATTAAATCCTCGCCAACAAATTCGAGCATATCATCGGTGTCCTTCTTGAAGACACGCACTTTGCCCTTAGGCAGCGCGATGCCTAGGCCATTATCCTTTTTGTTTTCAAACTCGAATTTCACCTGAACCTTGTCGGCCTTTCTGTTGCGCTCGTAGAGATAGATTTTTCTGACAGGAACGTTGACGGCAGGCGGGATAAACTCAATCTGTTTTACCTGATTGTTATTAATGGTGCTGGGACGCTGCAACGTGTAAATGTGATATTCCATAAACGGTTTTTCCTCAAAAGCCGGCGCCTTGGCAGCCATACCGGCCGCTCTGAATTCCATCATTCTCGGCTCTATATACTCTTCTACCCGTTTTACATCGCCCGCGATAAGTTTTATCGTCGCATCCTTGTAGGTTGCGCCGCTTTTGTTGTCGATTGTTACCCAGCCGCTGATGTCGAGGGCATTGTCATCCGCATTAAGAACTGCCGAGTAGTCCGCTTTCCAGCCTAAATCGGCGGTGGTATAAGTTACGCGACACAATTCTCTGCCGGCTTTATCGGCCTGGGCAAGCCAGATGAGCGTCGGCCTTGTAACCAAATTTTCGGGAAGCTGTTCCAATGAAATGTTTTCAATACTGTCGTTGCTGATTATCTCTAACCTGCCGCTATTATTTTTGAGTATAAGGTTGTTGTCTCTTGCGGCCATAAGGACGCCGGCAACTTCCCTGCCCTGGTCGGCTCCGCTGCCTTTAATTGAGACGTTGACGGTTTTATCCAGATAACGGTTCAAAAGGCTTGATGTACTGACAAGGTCATATTCATAATTCTGCTCAAGAATGGATATTTTGCCGGGGGCGCTGATGCACTGAAAACTTACACTGGCAGGTTCTATCGCCGATGCAACATCTGTAAATCTTATTGTGTTAAGGCCTTTGTCAAAGACAATCGGACGCTGCTCCTTAACTACGGCAAAATTATTGTTATAAACGGTTACCCCCACTGCTTCTTGCCCGCCGCCCCGACTCGCGTCGGGAGACGCGGGGGCAGGCGAAGCAAGAGTGGGGGAATTTTCATCAGCCGGTGTCTCTTTTGCCGCAAAAAGACAGGAGCAAACAAAAAGAATGGTCAGGATTAAATTAAAAGATTTTGTCTCCATTTTTTGCACCTCCAAAAATAACGGTGATATTCTTACATAGAAATCAGGTGAGGTAAAGTAAAATCTCTAAAAGCTGCGTTAAACGGTTGCGGTGGTGCAGTTTGTTGCGGAAAGAGTAAGTTCTTTTAGAGCCAGAGCAGCCGGATGAGAGCCGAAATGGTCAAGGGCGGCAATGGCTTTTTGCTGATATTGAAGGGCCTGATATTTTGTAAAATCAATGCTTTTTGAAGCGTTCAGAATTGATACGATGCGATTTATGTCCGCCTGGCCGGCGTCAAACGCATCGAGAAGCTCGTTCCTGGCTGACGAATCGAGGACGCCGAAGGCGTGAATGACGGGCAAAGTGAGTGTTCCGGTCGAAAGGTCTCTGGCGGCGGTTTTACCGGTCCGGCTTTCTGCACCGAGGATGTCAACAAGGTCGTCAATAATCTGGAAAGCCAGGCCGAAATTGAGACCAAACTGGTATAATCTATTGATGGATTGCTCGTCGGCATTAGATGCCATTGCGCCGAGCCGGCAGCAGTCGGCAAAAAAAAACGCAGTCTTTTTTTCAATTATGTCAAGATATTCCTCAATACTGACAGCAAAATCGCCGCGGCAGGCGTTCTGGAGCATCTCACCGCGACAGATTTTGCCGGACATCTCGGCAAGAAGCCTGTTAATATCGTCTCTGTGCAAAGATGCGACAGCTACAAAAACTCTGCTTAAAAGATAATCGCCCATCAGAACGGCAAAATTGGCGCCCCACAGTTCATTTGCCGTCGCACGGCCTCTTCGCCGCTCGGCGATGTCTATCACATCGTCGTGCAGAAGCGTCGCAACGTGTATCATCTCGACTATGCCGGCGATTTTGATATGCAGCTCGCTCGCCCCGCCGAATAATCTGCCGGCCAGAAGCACAAAAGATGCACGAAGCATTTTGCCCTGTCTGTCTTTAAGGTAATCCATAAACGGCTTGAGTCTGTCGTCGGGACAATCAAGCTGGGAGTCAAAAAAACCGCCTGCCTGCACAAGCTCGTCAGATATAAGCTCACAGGCAACCGTGGAATCCCAGAGGGGCATCTTACTTTGACCGGCCATGTGCATAATCGAAGAATTTTTTGCGCAAAAGCAGGGTAACTTCGCCGATTTTGCCGCCGGAAATCTGTCTGCCGTCGATTTCAACAACGCCAATGACCTCGGCTGCAGTGCCGGTAAGGAACAATTCATCAGCAACGTAAAGGTCGAACCGCGTCAGGTTCTTTTCGACAACCTCGATTCCCTCACGTTTGGCAAGACGCATAACAACGGCCCTTGTGATACCCTCAAGAGAACCGGCCTGGATAGGCGGGGCGCAAATAACGCCGTTTTTGACGATAAAGACATTATCGCCGGTGGCCTCGGCAACGAAACCTTCGTGATTGAACATAATCGCCTCAGGCACACCGGCATCGAGAGCCTCAATCTTTGCCAGGATGTTGTTGAGATAATTAAGGCTCTTGACCTGCGGCGGTATCGCAAGCGGATGATTGCGAATCGTGCAGGCAGTGATAACCCTTATACCTGTTTCGCAAAGTTCCTCAGGGTACAACTGAATGCTGTCGGCGATAATAATTATCTGAGGTTTTTCACAGTTAAACGGATTAATGCCAAGCGAGCCGATGCCGCGAGTAACAATAAGGCGAATATAACCGTTAACAACATTGTTTGCCCTGACGGTCTGTATAGTCACCTCGGCAAGCTGCTGGGGCGTCATACCGATGTCAAGCCTTAAGACTTTCGCTGATTCGTAAAGTCTCTTCAGATGCGCATCAAGCTCAAATACCTTCGAACTGTAAACGCGGATTCCTTCAAAGACGCCGTCGCCGTAGAGCAGACCATGGTCGAAAACGCTTATTTTAGCGTTTGATTCATCAACAAGAGAGCCGTTGAGCCATATTTTCAAGGCCATAAGAAACTCCGATTTTCCGCCAGAGGCGGACAAGTTTTAAGCTGCCGAAATTCTGCCGTCGGCAAGTCTGATTACCCGCTGTGCTCTGTCAGCGATTTTTTCATCGTGCGAAACCATTACAACCGTCTGACCGGCACTATGCAGTTTTTCAAAGATATTCAGGATACCATTTCCTGTCGCAGAGTCAAGGTTTCCTGTCGGCTCATCGGCAAGTATTATATCCGGCTGATTCATCAGGGCCCTTGCTATCGCGACCCTCTGCCGCTCGCCGCCGGAAAGCTCAAAAGGCCGATGAGAGACCCTTTGGGAAAGACCCAGCTCGCCAAGAAGCTGACAGGCAAGACTTTTGGCCGAATCAGAACAAGCCAGCCAGCCTAAAGCAGAGCCGCCTGCCATTTTCGCAAGCAGGACATTTTCCAGCACTGTTAATTCGTCAAGTAAATGATAGAACTGAAATACAAAACCAATCTTTTTGTTCCTGAATTCGTTGATTTTTCTGCCGGAAAAATCTGCAAGATTTTTCCCTTCGAAAAAAACTTCGCCTTTATCGGGCGTATCCAGTGCGCCGAGAATGTGCAAAAGCGTGCTTTTGCCGCTACCTGAAGCGCCCCTTACGGCGACAAACTCGCCGCGGGCAACGCCAAAGTTTACACCTTTGAGAACCTCAAGACGGGTCGCTCCCATCTGATAGGATTTACAAATATCTTTACAGCTCAATATATAATGGCGTAAGCCATCCCCAAGCGGATTGTCTCTGTCTTTCATAACTGATTCACCTTTAGAACATCAACGCATTTTCGGCCTGCGGCGCCGAGCGTCGGCAGCAATGCGCCAAGCAGACAGGCCGCTACGGCACAGGCGGCAACAACCGCCAGCAAAATCGGTTTTATCTCATTGGGTATCTCGTTTATCGCATAAATTTCCCTGTTCCACATCTGAAAGCCGAACTTATCGAACAGCCAGCCTTCAAGTCTGTTTATGTTCGCAAGAAAAACCAGGGCAGATAAAATTCCGACAACGGCGCCGCAAATACCAACCAGAAAAGCCAGACGCAGAAAAACCCTTACAATGCCCGACTTCGATACGCCAAGGCTTTTGAGAATGCCGATGTCCCTGCTCTTTCGGCTTATAATCATATAAAAAATCACAAAAATAATAAAGACCGTAATCAGACCTACAAGTGCAAAAAGCAGAATCATCATCGTCTGCTCCTTCTCCATCGGAGCAATAGTTTCCCTTCGATAAGTCTTCCAGTCCTCAACTCTGACGGTGCCAAACAGGTAGGCAAGCATAAAATCGCTCTTTTGACTTATAAAATCCTGCCAGAGCAGGGACACCTTGTCCGTACAAACGTTAATATTGAAACCATCTTTAAATTTTACAAAAATTGCACTTGTTCTTTTGGCGCCGATGTCCATACCGCAAAGAGACTGCAGAGAATCGAATGGGATATAAACAACGGTGCTGTCGATTTTTGCAAGACCAGAATTACTGTTGTCGCTGTAATAGAATGTCGCAGAATTGGCGGAAAGCTGCGTGCCGGTCTTTGCCAGCGCGCCTTTCGGTGTCAGCGGGAAACATGTAATAAGATAGGACCACATCGGCAAATAACTTAACTGCCTGTATTGTCCTGATTTCTGCCTTTCGACAAGCAAATCGACTCCAACGATACAGCCGCCAAGATTGATATCATACAAAGGTTCAAAGGCAAGTGACGGTAAATCCCTGCGATAATAAAGAGTATCTGCAAAATCCGTCGTCTTTATGTGCCGGGCAATATCTATGCCCATAAGGTCAAGCGCAGCGTTTTTGCCCGATGATTCGGATTCGACAAGACCAAAGGTGTTTATCACAGGCGAGGCAGAAACGACAAAATCGCATTTTTCAAGACGAGATATAAATTCATCATAAAGACCGAACCCGACAAGCGAATCGGTGGAAACAATACAATCGGAGAAAAAGGCGTGGTTCTTGTCCGTAAAATCCGCGACAAGGCCGTTCATCACCGTCATTACCACTACGACGGTAAAGACACACAGCGCAACGGCAAGGACGGCAAGGATTGTTATCCTGCGTCTTAAGAAAAATCTTACAGGTAATATAATATCGTACATCTTATTCGTATCTTAGAATTTTTGCGGGAATAGTCTTCGCTGCGGCTATCGCCGGGACCAGCGCTCCGAGCACAGAGGCGCCAACCGCTGCACCGAAAAACCGCCAGGCCCAGCACCAATTGAAATGATTCGGTATCCTGCTGAACATATAAACACTGCTGCTCCACAGCTTAAGGCCCAAAAGAACGCTAATCTGCCGCTCTATCGCGTTGACGTTATGAGTAATTAAAAGACCGGCAGCCAAGCCGACAGAAGCACCGAGCAAACCTATAAACAAACCGAAAAACAGAAAAATCGAAGCAGAAGTAAACGATGAGCCGCCGACAGACCTGATTATCGCAAGGTCTTTCTGCTTGCTTACCACTATCATATAGAATATACAAAATACAAGCACTATCACACCTGCGCTTATAACGCCAAAGATAACAAGCAAAACTCCCATCTGCTTGCGAATCTCGGCTGTGTACTGGCTCTGTTTGGCAACTGAAGTAATAATTTCGGTATCAGCAATATAATAAGACGGCCAGTTAAGTCTATCGGAAGCAAAATCGGTCCAAATCCGGCGAACAACGTCAACTGTGTACTGCGGGCTGGAACCGGCAGCACATTTTATATGAATTACATCAGCAGGTTTGATGTCCTGCTTGTTCAAAAGAGCGGCCAAACTGTCAACAGGCACAAAGATAAATCTCTTGTCGATATCATAAACAGAAGTGAAAACCACATCACAAATCCTTATTCGTGCAGAGCGGGTCTGTAAATTAGCAAACGAACCACCGGTTTGTGAAACTTTTCCAACGGCGCCGACAGTTATAACTGCGTCACCGCCGATAAAAGCGTTAACCTTCGACAAATCATATTCATCGGTTTTGGCATCCGGCTGGGCGAGCAGGCCGATGCCAATAAAAGCAGGTATTGCGCCGCTGTCATCAGCGTCGGTTTTAAATTGCGGAACTGAAGAAAGGTTTTTCTGCATCAGGAGATTATTTTTCATACCGGTAACTCTGCATCGGCTCTGCAAGTCTATTCCCCAGATGCTCACCGCTTTTACATCGCCGGGGCCGAAATGAATAAGGCCGTTTGTGGAAAGGACGGCGCTTGCGGCGGCAATTTCCTTTGCGCCGCAAAGTTTTGCAATAAGCTGGTCGCTGTAAGAGAACTCCTGCGGCGGCTGGAGAACTATGTCGCCAAGATAATCGGATGAACTCGATTCAATCGCCTCGATAAAGGCCGTAAAAAGACTTGCAACGGTAACGAGCAGTGCGGTTGACAGGGCAACTGCAACAATACTGAGAAGGACTATTTTTTTCTTCTTCAGATACCGCAGTGCCAAAAAAAACTTAAGCATTTATTCCCGCACCTATTTCAATAAATCAGTCAATAACTTTATAGAGTATTTTGTCAGTTTTCAAGCACAAAACGCCCTTTAAGGCAATCATTATGTATCTTTCGTTTTCTTATTCTTAATTTCTTTAGAATCTAAATAGGTGCGGGATTATTTTTCCGGTTTCAGTAACGGAAACAAAATAACATCCCTTATACTCGTTGCGCCGGTAAGGACCATTATGAGCCTGTCGATGCCGATGCCCAGTCCTCCTGCCGGCGGCATACCGTATTTCAAAGCGGTTATAAAATCCTCATCAAGACTTCGAAATATGTCTTCATCTTCATCTTCGCCCTTGAGCTGGGACACAAAGTTCTCATACTGCACCTGCGGGTCGTTCAGCTCGGTATAAGCATTGGCAATCTCCATTGCGCCTATATAAAGTTCAAATCTCTCGGCGTATTCGGGATTTGTTTTGCTTCGCTTTGTAAGAGGACACAGCCGGGCAGGATAGTCGAACACAAAGGTCGGATTGACCAGATTTTTCTCCACCGTAACTTCGAAAACCTCATTTATAATAATCTCATCGGCCTTTTTCCCCCCGCTCTTGCTTTCGCAAGAAAGCGCGGGGGCGAGCGATTCAGCCTTTTTACGAATTGCAGAGATATCGTGTATATCACAGCCGGCATACTCTTTGAGCGAATCGCTGTATGAGACTTTTTTCCACGGACGAGAATAATCTATTGTGTTATCGCCGTATTTTAATTTCATGTTTATGCCGTCGCAGTGCTTTTCGAAAAGCAGAGATATAAGCTCTTCGGTAAGTTCCATCATTACATTATAATCAGCAAAGGATTGATAAATTTCCATCATCGTAAATTCAGGATTGTGGCGGGGACTGAGACCCTCGTTGCGGAAATTGCGGTTTATCTCGAAAATCTTTTCCATACCTCCTGCGAGCAGTCTTTTCAAAAACAATTCCGGTGCAACTCGCAGATACAAATCAATGTCGAGGGCATTGTGATGAGTGATAAACGGCTTTGCCGCTGCGCCGCCGGGTATCGACTGCATCATCGGCGTCTCGACTTCATAAAAACCTTTCGCTGTCAGAAAACTTCGAATCGTCGAGATGGCTGCGATTCGTTTTTTGAATCTATCCATAACTTCAGGATTCGCCCACATATCAACGTAGCGTCTGCGGTAACGAAGGTCGATATCGGCAAGGCCGTGAAACTTCTCAGGCGGCTGCAGGAGGGACTTTGCAAGAATCGTAAGCTTTTCGACCCATATCGTAAGTTCCCCGGTCTTTGTAAGACCGAGCTGCCCTTCTGCGCCGACAATGTCGCCAAGGTCAAGAAGCTTTATCAGCTCCCATTGTTCTTCAAGCAGTTTTTTGCTCAGGCCGAGCTGAATTGTTCCGCTGCTGTCGCGAAGCGTTACGAAAATGAGTTTGCCGATATCGCGAAGAAGAACTATCCTTCCTGCACAGGTTGCCCGCTGCGACTGATTTTTTTCATCAAATCTTGCCCTGACCGACTGCGTTGACTCGACATTGTCGAAACGCCCGCCGTAAGGGTCGATTCCGAGCTGTCTTATAAGCTCAAGTTTCTCTCTTCTCTGCTGCTCGAGTTTGCTCGTTTCCTGCGGTTCGGTCATTGCTGGAGCCCTGATTCAATTAACTTTGCTTTTGCGACAAGAACTGCAACGTCAAGCTGAGGGTCGGCCTGCAGGGTTTCCGTCAGGCCATGCCTTTTCAGCTTTGATTTGTTTTCGTCATGACTGGCGGAAGCCAGCACGTCGTTGTCACGCTGAATATCCATCATTTTTCTGATTTCGTCGCTGGCGGGTTCAATTTTTACGTTCGGCATTACGCCCCAATCTTTTCTGCCGAGTTTTTCCATAGCAAATCGGTCTTTGACCTTTTCGCCGCCCGGCAGATGATAATAAGCCATTGTGTATTTTAACTGTGCCCCGCCGCCGGGATAGCCGGTAATCGTCTGAACGCTGCCTTTGCCGTAACTCTGCTGACCGACCAAAGTCGCCCGGCAGTAGGCCTTGTCTGCAAGAGCGCCCGCAACTATTTCAGCTGCGCTGGCAGAAGCGGAATTAATAAGTATTACAAGAGGATAATCCGGATGAGTGCCTTTTTTGTGCGCAGCCTCCCATGTCGGAAGACCAACCCTTGGCTGCATACTTACCATAATACCCCTGTCCACAAACATATCGGTAACCTCTGCTGCGCTTTGCAGATAACCGCCGAAGTTGTACCTCAAATCCAGAATCAACGCCCGCATACCATGGCTTTCGAGCATCGTAAGAATCCCATCGAGGTCAGAAGCGGTAGTCGCTGAAAAATTCGTGACACGAACGTAACCGATATGGCAATTGGGGTCCACAAAGTATAACCATCCGCCCGAATTATCTCTCGACCAGCCGCGAGTCGTCGGAACTACAATTTTGGCTCTTGTAATTTCAATATCATTGGGTTTTTCTTCTTTGTCGCGACGAATTGTAAGCACAACCTTCGTGCCGGCAGGGCCGGTAATCTTGCTGACGGCACAATTAATCGACATATCCCTCGTTTTTTCGCCGTTAATAGCTTCTATTATATCTCCGGCATCCATGCCTGAATTGTACGCCGGCGTGTCGGGCAGTAAACTCGCTGCCCGCAGAAAACCGTCGGCCTTGGAGATTTCAACGCCGATGCCCGTAAATTCATTGGTCATATTTTTCTCAAAGTCTTCTTTCTCCTTCGGCCAGATAATCATCGTGTGCGGGTCAAGTACAGACATCGATGCGTCGGCAAAATGCTGGATTACCATCCCATCAGGCAACTTTATCGTTTCTGAATTCAGGACAAGAATCTGGCCAAATAATTTGATGAACTGGTCTTTGTTTAAGCCGGTCGGCTGAGGACTGTAACTTTTTCTTAACGCATCGAGCCCCGCGGCAAAATCGGCCAGCTTGTCTTTTGAAAAAGCTATCGTAATTCTGCCGCCCCCAGCACGTTCGACCAGTTTCTCGCCCGAAGAGTCAACCGTAACGAAACTATTGCTGTCAGAACTGTCGGAGAACTGCAATACACCGGTAAGATTGTGAAAACGGCTAAATACCTTATCAACCATATCACCGTAGTAAAAAAGCTCCACATAACCATACTCAAGAACATCAAGACTGCGGATGAACATTTCAGGCTTTACCTTCAGGCTGCGGTTGCCGGCCGTTTCGCAGGGATTATCCATAAAAGAGGATTCAATGAGCGTTTTTTCCTCAAGCCCCTTTTTTTTATCGGCGATTGTCTTGTTATCCTCATAAAACATATCCAGCCAGCTGTAACAATAAATAAGCGAATCAAGCCATTTGCCCTTCGATTCAAAGTCTGCAGCGACCTGGCGAGATTTTGCAATCGTCTTTTGAACAAACTGGTCGGACAAAATCTGCTTTTTCTGCTCTTCGTCGGCAAATTCATACGCCCTGGCAATAACCGGAAAAACTTCCAGCAGATTAGGTTCATTTGTTTCCGGCCGTGCCTTGAGTTTCTCAAGCTGGGCCAGCTGCTCGTCAAAAGACTTTTTCTGCGACCGCTGCCTTGCGAGCTCGATTTGTTTGTACTGTGAAATCACATCGCAAAGTGCGACAACCTTTGGATTGTTTGTGTCTCCCTGATTTAGACCCCGTCCGGCTGTACTGAAATTGCCGTCGCAGATTTGCCGCACGGCAGATTTCATTATATCTGCCGCATTGCTGTCCGCGACTCGACTGAGCTTGTCGAAGTCCGGCTGCGGGACAGAAGTCTTCTGCGGCGGTTTTGAAATCTCAACCGGCCTGGGCATCGCAAAAATATCCGCAACCGGCACAGCAATAGATAACAATACAAAAATAATTATTATATTTTTCTTCATCTGCAACTTTCCAATCCGAATAAGGAACATAGCCACAAAGGCACAAAGACACAAAGTTTTTTAATTTATATCATTTTTCTTTTGTGCCTTAGTGTCTTGGTGGCTACGTCATCTGCATTCTGCCGCCCTGCCGCTGCATCCGAGAACGTCAAGTTTGTGTATGACCATTGCTTTTATAGCGTCCCTTGCGGGCCCCAGATAATTTCTCGGGTCAAATTCACCGGGCTTTTCGGCAAAAACCTGGCGAATCTTGGCCGTCATAGCCATACGAAGGTCGGTATCGATATTTACCTTGCAGACAGCCATCTTCGAAGCCTTGGTTATGGCCCATTCCGGCACACCCATCGCGTCCGGCATCTTGCCGCCATATTTGTTAATCAAATCTATGAATTCCTTCAAAACACTGCTTGAGCCGTGCATTACCAGAGGAAAGCCAGGAAGCTTATCGGCAACTTTTTGTATTACGTCAAAAGCAAGTTTGGATTCGGTTTTGAATTTGTAAGCGCCGTGACTTGTGCCGCAGGCAACCGCAAGAGAATCGCAGCCGGTTTTCCCGACAAATTCAACCACCTGGTCGGGGTCCGTAAGATGACTTGAAATATCGTCATGACTTACGCCTTTGACATCTTCCTCAATGCCGCCCAGTTGCCCCAGCTCAGCTTCGACAACAACACCGCGAGCGTGGGCATATTCGACAACCTGCTTCGTAATTTTGACATTTTCCTCGAACCGATGTGCTGATGCGTCAATCATCACCGATGTAAAACCGTCATCGACGCACTGCTTACAGACATCGAACGTATCGCCGTGGTCAAGATGCATACAGATAGGAATATCCGGATTTTCCGCGACAGCTACATCAATTATCGCCCGCAGGTAACTCATAGACGCATATTTTCTTGCGCCGCGCGAAATCTGCAGGATGACGGGAGCCTTCTTCTCGGCGATTGCGCTTACGATGCCCTGTGTGATTTCCATATTGTTGACATTGAAAGCCCCGATTGCATATCCGTTTTCGTAGGCCATTTTGAACATTTTTTTGGTATCAACTAATGCCATAATTTTGCTTCCTAATTAAAAAATAAACAAACTAATCGCGTCTGCAGGTCGATTTGGGGCTAATCATTGCGCTCCTGCGGAGCATCCAGACCCATAAACCTCCTTGAGCCGATAGACAGTTCGCTGACTCCTTCCGGCCATATACTAAGGACTATTGCCTGCCTGTCAAGAGATTCATCCATGCTGAAAGTCAGGCCGTAAAAGAGCCTGTTATATCGCCTGATAAGCGTAACCTGGCTGGCGATTCTTTCGCCATAATCAAAATCATACTGGTGAGAGAATGTGATTGAATATCGCGGATTTAACTTGTATGTCGCGGCAAAGGTAAAAGCATTTGAGCCCTGTTCGCCGTCGATATCGGTGCTCCTGAGATACCTTGCGCCGATATAATAACTCAGATTAGGCCAGCGGAGCCGCGAAAAACCTATGTTGAACTGCTCGATATTTCTGCCTGTTACATCATAGTTCAGGTCGCTCAGGATTGCAGTCGTGTCGCTTATCCGCCAGACATAATCGGCGTTGAAGCTGTTGCGCTGCATCCCAAACGTTTCGAACATTCTGAAAGGGCTGCCCAGATCGCCGTTGAAAATATGCGGCGCCGAAAGCGCCGAAAGCGGCACAGAAGAATTGTTCCAGATAAACTTGTCCGGCCTGACCGGCTCAGCCGAGTCATTGCCGACCCATGTAAAATTGGCATTCAAACGCATCCATTCGACGGTTCTTTCTTTATTGCCGACGCCGCGTTTTGTCTGCCATCGCTGCAAAACGCCAAGGTTGAAGACGTCCTTTTGCTCGACGGCACTGGAACTTTCCGCAAATATGGCGGCATTGATATAAGGCTTGACAATATGGCGAAGACCATTGATGTCCCAGAATCTCGAACGCGCATTTTTATAGGTTTTGTGATACTGAGTCGAGGCCCTTACGCCGAATTCGCCGATAAAAATTTTCTCGGAGCCGAACTCCGTTCCTGTGCCCGTAACAAGGTCGCGTGCAAAGCCGCTTCTGTCGTCATAGCCGAGCGTGCCGGCGATATACGGCACTACCTTCGTTGAACCTGAACCGACCTTCAGCGGCATATCAAGCTCGGTGCGCGTTGAGGCAAACGTAAAATCTTCACTTGAAACAATAGGCAGACTGTGATTATTGCCGATTCGCTGACGATACCTGCCGACAGAACTGTCGTGATATAATGTAACTTTGTCATCAAACAGCGATTGAGCCTTCAAGTGATATTGCGCCGACGGCAGCTCCTCAAGCTGGTCGGCAAAATTATTTATACGCCATTTGCCCAGAATCGCAAACGCCCAGTTGTCCTTGATGCGCTTTAAGTGAATCAGGGTCTCCTGCTCCTTGTCCGTAAGGAACTCGCCCCTGTGGAAAGCCTCAAGATAATTCTCGTCCGACAGATAGCTCGTCTCCAGCGTAAGCTGCCAGTTGTAAGGAAGGAATTGTCTGTGCTGCCACTTGAACCTGCCCCTTAAAGTCGTTGTCGGCTTAATGTCCTCGCGGTCTCTGCTGAGGTCATCTTCTCCGCGGTCGTGAATAATATAACTATCCAGAACACCGAAATAGTCGTCTCTTTTATATTTTATGGCCGCTCCCGCTCCTACTCCTCTTTTGGAGTAATAATCAAGCAGAAGACTGGAATCTACTCCGGCAGATTCTCGCAACCCGAGAACTCGTGCAAGATACCACTCAGTTTCCAGCGACGTACCGAAGTCGCTGTCGCTGCTGACACTAGCCCTCCTAATAGCAGTATCCGTCCTCTTCAGGCTGGTCCTTATCTTCGGCAACCAGAAAACCGTCTTGTTGTTGACTTTGAACTTTACGTTCTTCATCATAGCATCATAACTTTGGTCTCCGAGTTTGCCGGTCTGCTCGTCAACAGTCGTTGTGTCGGTAATGACAATCTCGCTGGCCGTCATCGCCAGGCGCGGAACATAGAATTCACTGTTCGTCAATGTTACATTTTCGCCTTTAAATTTGTTTTCCGAAACCTGTCGAAGTTTAGCTGCTCTCACGTATATGGGAATACCCCTGAAAGGGTCATAGTTCCGCATAACAGCGTTTACCGCAAGGCCCTGTTTTTTTTCTAAATCATAATAAGCTTCATCGGCTCGTATGGTGCGCAGGCCTTCGGTCATAATTATATCGCCGCGAAAATAAATTGCCTTGACGGTATTGCCTGCAAGAAGACCGTTAACGTCGTTCGGCTCGCCGGCTGAATTGCGAGAATAAAAAATCACCGCCGAATTCGCCTGAAATTCCAAAAGACCGCCCTGCTCGTCCTGCTTCTGCCAGAGATAAAATCTGTTAAGTATCGTCGCAATATTTGTTCCATCAGGCAGACTTTCGTTTGTCATCCTGACCGGTTCTGTGCCCAGCCCGCTGATGTTGACCGGATATTGAAACTTTGGCGGCGGCGCCTGGGGCACGGGCGGCAGTGCCGAACCAGCCTTTGGGACCTGCTTAACCTGTTGTGGCTGCTTGGCCTGCTTTTTAGCGCTCTTGCCGAAAATTCCCGGCTGTTTAGTTTTCACAGCAGCAGCTTTTTTGGCAGCGGCTGGTTTTTCTTTTTTATGAGCAGCGGCTGATTTTTTTGCTTTCTTGGCAACGGCCGGCTTTTCTGCTGCCTGCGGTGAGCCTGCCGAATCCGCTTGAACAACGGCTGGTTCTTCCGAAGGCGCTGATTTAATCTTGCCTGTTGCGACAAGGGCATTTTGGTAAAGCTGACTGTCGCGCACATCCTGCACGACTCTATTTTCTGCCGTAGCAAATACCTCGCCGCTAACCATAAATTCAGCCACCGTCGACTCGACGCCCCCTGCAACCGTTTTGGCAAGCTCTCCGTCAGGAGTCCCAAGGACAAGGTCGGTGGTTTTGGAACCCGCACCCTTCTCGATTGAAACATTGCCTTCAAGATATACCTTCACCCTGTACTCAATGTTGGTAATGCCTTGATACTCGGTCATTTGACTGTTGAGCCAGGCTATAGCCTGCCTGCTTTTAAGGAGATTGTCGCCGATTGAAAGTTCAAAGCCCTCTGTAAAGGCAAGGATATGTTCGCCGCTGGAGATTTGATAACTGGTCATTACCTTGCCGCGAAGATGCAGATCATCAGCCCCGGAAACCCGCGCCTCCTGCGCCTGGACCGCCGAAAATCCATTGGCAACCAGAATAGCTATCAAAAGAAAACCTATATAATTTCGCATACCTGCTTTTTAAATTAACATCCTGTCGGCAGAAATTATAGCTGTAAGGTCGGCTAAATCCAGAAAAAACCTTTATAATAATACTGAAAATGGGCATAATTAAATGCACGTCCGATAATGCCTTGTATTAAATATTTTAAAGCTGTCGGTCGATAATCGAGGTAGCCCCACCCCGGAGTTTACCCTCGTGCAAACGGGGGGTGGGGGTTATTAAATCGGCATTTTGGTTATAAGTTATTATCAAGCAAAGTGATACGAAAAAGGACAACTAATGAGCAAAGAATTTTCCGGTTATCAGAAAAAGGTAATAAAGGATTATTATAAAAACCTCGACAAAATCGCACTTGCCGGACTGCAGGAGCTTGTCAGTAAAATCTACCTGGCCGAAAGCGAATCAAAAAAAGAGATACTCTGGAAGCAGGTCGAGGCCGCGTTGAAGAAGCTCAAAATCCCTGATGCGATTGCGCAGCACATTCTTCAAAAACGCGACGTCCAAATCCTGGCAAAAAACCTCAACGATTGGCTCCGTTAGTTTTTATCTCAAATCTGAAATCTCAAATTTCGAATCTCGATTTTTCCTGCCCCGCTTGTCCGACTAAAACGGGTTTTACTGGGGGTTTTGTTTAGCCGTTGCCGGTACGGCAACGAGAAGTTTACTCCGTGAGATGCCGCAGCTATCTCACCGGGGTCATTGCGACCCTGCACCAATTGAATCATTGACAAGAAAATATGCATAAATTTATGGACTAAACCTGATGCTTGACAATTGGTGCAGGGGCACAATGACATTATTCGTGTTAATTTGGGGCTAATAAATCCGTGTAATCCTTCGACATCGCTCAGGACAGGTCAGTGGTTGAAAATTTCGGGCGCAAAAAAATCCGCCTTTGTAAGGCGGATTCCCCCTGCTAAGAAAATACCTGCCTGCTAATTATTCATCTACATCAATATTGGCTGACGCGGCTAACTGCTTTCGTTTTCGCTGGTTGATTGTTCTTACAGGCTGGCACTTTGTCTGACTTTCATCTGAGGCAAGCTGCACTGCTTCTACGGCGTTTTCCGCAAAAAGGTCGGCTCCGATTTCCTCCCATAAACCTTCGGCCCGGCCGAATACGCCGCCTGTAAGCATTATTCTCATCTGCGGCCAGGCGTTTATTTCCCTTATACGGTCGATTGTACTGCGAATCTGGGGCGTCTCGGACGGCTCTGTGCCATATATTATCAGGATGTCCGGGCAGAACTGATGAATGAATGAAAGTATGTCGTCGCTGCTGAGTCCTCCGCCGAGAAATCTCACATCCCAGCCTGCGCTTTCAAACATATCCGCTATCATCTGACCGCCAAGCTCGCTGGTTTCGCGCAGAGAACTGCAAATGGCAACTTTCTTTTCTGTCTGAGCCTGGCGGGGCAATTTGTTCTGGAGCTGGTCAACGATTGTACGGTTGATGCGGGTTGCAAGATGCTCCTGCGGGGAAGCGATTCTTTCGGTACGATAAAGCGAGTCAATCTCCATCATTATCGGCCAAATCACGTCACTGTAAACGCCTGTTATGGAAGCGCTGTTATGGTGAAGAATATCCTCAATTATGGTCCTGCACCGCCTTCTGTCGCCAGTCAAAAGAGCATCAAGATACTGCTGCAAAAAGACTTTATCTATCATCTGTCAATCTCCAAAATCCCTGATTCAAACTCATAATGAAACGATGCCGGTTTTTACTTTGTTCTTCCTGGCTTCTCCCTGCTATGTTAAATTGGGCAATCTATAATTTGTATCGGGAAGCAGACTATAAAATCTTTAGTTAAAATGGGTAAAATTGGAAAATTTGGCAAAATAACTCTATCGTGGAGCTATTTTTGAATATAAGTCTTTATTTTATTGGGTCTTACAGAAAGATATTGGTATAACTACTGCTATCCTGCAGGCAGTCGGCTATTCGGCAACTTCTGCCTTATTTGGCTCAGAACCGACAGAAGTTTTTGAATCCGTTGTTATTAGAGGACGTCTCCAATCAGCCCAAATCTTTTTCATCTGACTGTCAATTGCCGTCGGGCTCGGCTGAAGAGAAATCGCGTGAACAAAACTACAGGTATCAAGCACAACGCCGTTAACCTTGTCTGGAGCCTGTCTGCCTTGTGCAAAAAACTTTACGGCTGAAAAATCGGACAATGGAGTTATCGTTATAAGAAAAAGTAAAAAACCCGCCGCTACCGTACCGGTCAGAAAACCAAGAACGGCTGCACCTGCACTATTCAAAATTCCCGGAAAAGACACAACATAAACGGCCGTGAAAAATTTAAAGGATAGAAGCTGCAACAGGCCAAAAACAAGACCGGTAACTGCGAGGATGCCTACCGCATAAGAATAATTGCCGAGATAATTCCTGATTATTGGAAATTTGTCAACAAGCTGCGGCGATATCATTATGCTCGTGTAAGCAGAGATGAGCACGTTGAACAAAAGAGCCCAGAGCGGATACCAGGTTTTTCTGTAACCGATAACGGTAAAAACAAGACCAACCGCTATTATTATCAGCTTCGGCATTTTTCAATTATCCAAGATTCGAGGTTACTCGTTTTACTTCTTCAAGACAGGTAATCCCTTCAAGGGCAAGTTTCATCGCCTGCTTTTTCAAGTTCGTTCTGTATTGCTCATCACCAATGTTTTTGAATTTGCTCACTGAAAAACTGGGCGAAAGAATCTGAGCTTTGATTTCGTCGCCAATAACCATTATGTCAAAGATTGCCGTCCTGCCCTTGTAGCCAGTATCGCCGCAATTCCGGCAGCCTGTCGGCCGCATGATTCTGTTTATGTCGACATTTCTATCCCTGAATTTTTCGAGCTGAGCATCGTTAAGATCGGCAGGAGCCTTGCATTCGGGGCACAATTTGCGAAGAAGCCGCTGCGAGATTATCAAATCAATCGCGGACGAAACGAGAAGCGGCTTTACGCCCAAATCCATTAAACGAACGACTGCCGCTGCGTTGCTGCTGCTGTGCAGCGTCGCAAAAACAAGATGGCCTGTCTGCGAGGCGCCGAGGGCTGTCGAAGCGGTTTCCTCGTCCCTGATTTCGCCGACGAATATTACATCGGGGTTCTGACGAAGAACACTTCGCAGGGCACCGGCAAAAGTTATACCGGCCTTGGGATTGATTTCTATCTGGCTGGCCTGCGGCAAAACATATTCTATGGGGTCCTCAATGGTTATTACGTTGCGAGCGTTGAAATCTATCTCCCGAAGCATCACCTGCATTGAGGTGCTTTTTCCGCTGCCGGTCGGGCCGCAGACAACAATCATTCCCGACTGATGAGTAATCGCATCCTTTACAAGCCGCTGATATTTTTCATCCATACCGAGGTCGGTAAGGGTAAGCTGCATACCGGCCTGGCTGAGAATTCTTATCGAAAGTTTTTCGCCATGCAGAACACCTGCGCTTGCCACACGAAATGAAATATTGCCGTCAGCGGTTTTTGCGACAAAGGCCCCGTCCTGCGGACGGCGCTTTTCAGAAATATCCATTCCTGAAATAGCCTTGATGCTGTTGACTATCGCGGCACACTGCCTGAACCCGACTTCCTCAGCAGTTCTCAGCATGCCGTCGATTCGATACCGCACCACATAATTATCACTGCTGACAGGGTCTA
>Ga0315294_10002398_pt1 | contig 20503 bp, 17 predicted proteins | sample YL17G13_40_MG_FD_203626 | JGI IMG/M metagenome (GOLD analysis project Ga0315294, IMG submission 203626) | Sediment microbial communities from Yellowstone Lake, YNP, Wyoming, USA - YL17G13_40 | ecosystem: Environmental > Aquatic > Freshwater > Lake > Sediment | place: USA: Wyoming | collected...
CGGAAGTTGCCGCTGCCCGTCCACGCCGAGATCGGCACCCGCGGGGCGAGGGCGTTGTACGAGGCCGTGTAATGGCCCTGGGGTTCGCCCGTCAGGATGACGCCGCCGTCCGGCTTCTCGCGGCTGTGGCAGTTCACGCAGCGCTCGTCGAGCACCGGTTGCACGAGGATCGGGTAGGAGAGCGGACTCGCGCCGCGCGGCGCGGGGGTGATGGTCGAGGGCGGCCGCGCGAGCGCCATCGCCGTCGCCCGTGCCGGCGGGGCGCTGGTGCGCGGCTCGTGGCAGCCGATGCAGGCGGCGTTCTCCCCCGGCTGAAGGTAGATGATGCTCCGCATGATCTGGACCGCCCGGCCGAGTTCGTCGAGGGCCTGAAGGGCGAGCGGCACGCCCGCCGGGGCGCTGAAGTATGCCGATCCGTCCGCTTCCACGGGCACGGTCCCCAGGACCTGCTTGCCGGGCGAGGCGTTGGCCAGGCCCACCGGCGGCCGGTTGATGCCCGGCGTGGATTTCGGGAGCACCTGCACGACGCGCAGCCGCTTGATGGAGCCGCGCGCGAGGGGCGGGTCGGCCTGGTACACGTCCTGGACGAAGAAGGTCCCCTCCCGCGCGGCGGCCTCGGCGACCGTCGATGCCACGATCGGCGGACGAGGCCGCGGCCGCCGCGGCGCTGGCCAGAGGCTCGCGATGTTCAGGTCGCGGTACAGGAGTTCCTTGTTGCCGAAGGCGTCGACGAGGTAGAGGCCGAACATGTTCGGCGCGTTGGGCTTCGGCTCGCCCACGAGGGCGTCGAAGCTGTAGGCGGCGAGGAAGTACTTCTCGCAGAGCGGATACGGGCTGCGGTAACAGTGCCCCGGCCATCGCTGGGCCTCGACGGCCGGCGGCGGATCGGCCGGCACCGCGCTGCGCCAGTTGGGCAGGAGGAGGGCCTCGCTCTCGGGGAACGGCGCATCGGGCGTCAGCCGCACGAGGGGCGCCGGGCCGTCGACGCCCCGGCCCACGTCTACCAGGACGATCGACCCGGCGGTCATCGCGTGGTGGGCGCCCGCCGTGGCCATCACGCGGGTCGAGAAGGGCACTTGGCGCGCTTCCCAAAGGCCCACCGGGTTGAACGTGTTGTTGCCGTAGAAGGCGGTGGGGACGCTCCCGTCGGGGCGGACGGTCCAGAGCTGCTCGTAGAAGACCGCGTGGCGGTCCACGTAGTCCCAACGCGTGTAGATGATGCGGCCGTCGTCGAGGACCGCCGGGTCCCACTCCTGCGTCTCGTGGCAGGACAGGGCGCGGGCGCCCGAGCCGTCGGCGCTCGCCACGGCCAGCGTGTAGTTCTCGCAGCCGGGGCTGCCGCAGCGGTGCCATCCGCCGCGCCGCGTCGAGATGAAGACCATGCGGCCGTCGGGCAGGTATCGCGGCGAGAAGTCGTTGAACGGGCCGTCCGTAAGCTGGCGCAGGCCCGTGCCGTCGGCCGCCATCTCGTAGAGGTGATAGTAGCGGCCGTGATGGCCCTCGACGCCGTTCTCGGGAACCGTGTCGGCCTTGACGAAGGAGAAGAGGACGCGGCGGCCGTCGAACGAGACCTCGGGGTGCTGGTAGCTTCCTTCCGGCAGCGCCCCGGCCGCGAGTTGACGGCACGTCATGGACCGGCCGGGCTCCTCGAGCAGGAAGATGCCGCCGCCCGGCCGGGCGTAGCGGCCGTAGTATTGCGTGAGCTGGTGGCTGAAGGCCCCCGGGACCTGCTTGGCGAACACGAGGGGCCCTGTCCGGGCGAGGGGGTTGGCGAGGACCACGCCCCGGCGCCATGCGTGCACGCGGCGCCAGAGGTCTTCCCATTGTGACTCATCGGCCGCGCCGGAGGCGGACAACGCTTTCCACTCGCGCCGGAGCTTGAGCCGCCGGCTCGCCTCGTCGGCCAGCGCCGCGCCGGCGTCCCGGAGATCGGCGAGCAACTCCTCGCCGCGGTCGAGCGTGCGCCGGCTGGCCGCCGCCCAGGTGTTCGGCGCCCGCGCCGTGCCGATGCCGTCCTGCATCCGCCAGTCCCACTCGACCAGCGCCTGCTCGACGGGCGGACGCAGGGCGGGGAGAAGGGGCGGCGCGCCCCGGCCGGCGGGCGCCGCCGCAACAGATATCGGAATCTCGATGGATTCACTGCCTGCCGTCAAGCGGAGGCCGCGCCAGCGGACGGCCGCTTCGCCCGCATCGCCGCGGGTCCTCAGGCGAACGACGCACCCTTGCCCCGTTGCATTTCCCTGAAGGGCAAGGCGCGCGCTTTCACCGCACGATAGGGCGCGTTCGGTTGTCTGGGTCCCGGCGGTGAGCTCCACGGAGGGTTTCCGGCCGGCGAGGACCGTGGCTTCGGCGGAAATCGTGAAGGGGCCGGCGACGCCTTGAACGGGCACGGCGACCGCGGCCTCTTCGCCCTGGCGCACGCAGGCGATGAAGGCCGTCGGCCCCAGGAGGGCGACCTGTGGCCCGGACTCGCGCGCCACGACGGCGAACCCGCACACGGCAGCGCTGGCCGGCGCCGCCTCGCCGCCAAGGATGACCGCGGCAGGCGCGGGCCTCGTCTCCTCGGCCCCGGCGACCCGGGTTGAGGGAAGCCCGGCCAGGACGGACAGGACCAGAATCGCCAGACTGCTCAGCCGCATCACCGGCCCTCCGCCGTGGCAGGATGCCTCAAGCGGCGAGAAAGAACGCTCCGGGAAGCGAAGGAATTCACCGGAGGCCTGAGCCAATGGCGGAGAGGCAGGGATTCGAACCCTGGGTACCCTTACGGGTACATACGCTTTCCAAGCGTACCCAATCGGCCGCTCTGGCACCTCTCCGCGTCCAGATTCTCGTAGCTTAGCCTGAGCATATCGTGTGCTGTCGGCCCCGTCAAGCGCGCGAGCCGCCCGCGCCGGAGATTATCCTTGCACGGCCACCTCGGCTGCGGCTAGCCTTGAGGAGACACGGCTGTCGGCCAAGAAGGAGGACGAGCGATGACGGAGCTTCCTCAAACCGGTGAAGTTCTTCCCCCGAGCGCGCCGCCGCCCCCGCAGGTCAAGACGAGCGGGTCGGCCGTCGCGAGCCTCATCTTCGGCATCCTGACGTTTTGCACGCTCGGCCTGGCGGCCATCCCGGGGCTGATCCTGGGCTTCGTGGGCCTGCGGAGCGTGCGCCGCGGCGGGGGCGCGGTCAAGGGCAGGGGCCTGGCGATCGCGGGGATTGTGACCTCGGCGGTGGGGCTATGCCTCTGGATCATCGTGTGCGTGCCGTTCGCCCTGATGGCGATGTTTCTGACGGCGACGATGCACCGTCCTTTGGGACCGCACGTGATTGCTCTCGCCGAGCCGAATGCGGAGATAGCCGCCCAGTCGATGACCGCGATGAAGGCGCTCGTGAAGGCGGCCCGCGCTTTTGCCGAGGACCATCGCGGCCGCCTGCCGACGGCGGAGGAGTTTCCGGAGGCGCTGGAATCGTACCTCAAGGGGCCGATGGCCCCGCAGGGACGGGCGTTCGCCCTGAACGAGGCGCTCGCCGGCGTTCGGCTGGCCGATATCGCCACGCCGCAGCGCACGGTTCTTCTCTTCGAGGCGGAAGAAGGCGGAGACGCGGTCGGCGGCAGGGAACTGCTGCGCCCGCTCGACGATTCCGAGGACGGTTACCTGATCGGGTTTGTCGACGGCCACGTGGAATGGGTCTCGAAGGAGGAGACCGGCCAGCTCGTCTGGGAACCGGAGAAGGCGGAGTTCATTCGGTTGTGAGGCGGTGACATGGCTCGCCGGTGGGGGCACGGCATGTCGGGCCCCTGGGGACGAGGCATCCCGCCCCAAGGTGCGGTGGGCAGGACTGCCCACCGCGCAACACTATCCCTCGTCCTTCCTCGCCCTTGCCCACACCACCATCCGCCGGACGAAGATCGCGGCCGCCAGGGCGCCGGCCACGTAGAGCGGTGTGAGCCACGCGGGCGAGCGGTCGCCGAAGGCCCAGAACGCCAGGAGCACGGTGGCCGCAAAGAGCACCGCGTCCTCGACGGCCCGCAGGATCCTGCGCCGCCGCGCGACCTCCATGGCGTCACCCTTTCTCCGGCCATACGTGGCCATACCACCCGGCAACCAAGCCCTCAGTCAACTCGTGCCTCCGGGCGGCGCTCGAAGAGGACCAGGCGGCCGAACACTTCGGCGGGGCGGAACGCGCCCGATTCCTCGATCGCCTTCATCATCGGCTCGCTCCAGTCGGGCGTGTCGGCCGGCATGACGACGAAGCGCCACGGACCGCGCGCCACCGCCTGGGCGAACTCCTTGGGCGGCAGGCTCTTGTAAGCCCGCGGCCCTTCGCGCGGCCAAAGCGGCGGTCCCGCCGCCACGCGAAGGCCCGAGAGGTGGTGAACGATGGTCGACTGCGACGCGACCACCGCGTCGGCCTCCGGGCGGCCGCGATCGCGAAGCACGGCCGAGACGTTGCGGAAATCGCTCCACTTGCCGCCATCGTACACCGCGTCGAACTGCGGATGGCGCATCCAGTAGATCTCGCGGGCGATCTTCGGGACGCTGATCCCAAGGCAGCAAGCCACGACAATCGCCATTGCCCAGCCGGGCCACGCAGGGCGGCGGGTCAGGCCCTCCAGCGCGAGGCGCAGCGTCTGGGCGCCCACCAGCAGCCCGTAAACGAGCATCGGCATGACGGGCAGGAAGTATCTCTCGCACACGCTCGTCGGGTCCAGGACGATCAGGAAGCCGACGTAAAGCACGAGGGGTGCGAGGACGACCAGTTGTCGGTGGCGAAGGAGCGTCCACACGCCCACCAGCAGCACCGCCGTCGGCACGAGGTTGAAGTGCCAGGCCTCCAGTTTCTGGTCCGTGATCGTGCCGGCGAGCGCCGCTGGAAAGTTGCCGGCGGCTTCCAGAAGGGCCGGCCACTTCGACGGCGAGAAGATGTTGAACCGCTCGCCCGTCACGACGGCGGCATAGTCGATGGCGCCCGGGTCGCCCCGCGTCCGCACGAGGAAGAACCACGCCAGGAAGCCCGCCAGGACGATCGCCCCCGCGCCGATCACCGCGAGCGCCCGCCGGCGGTACTCCTCGCGGCGGAAGTCGAGGAGCGCCGCCGGCACCAGGCCCGCCGCGAAGATGACGCCCGGGAGGCGCGTCCAACCGGCCAACAACAAGGCGGCAGCGCCGAGGAAGTACCAGCGCCAGTGATCCCGGCCCCCGCGCACAAACGCATAAATGGCAATGGATATGAGAAGCAGGAACGGCACGTCCGTCAGGACGAGCGACGCGTGGACGAACAGGCCGGCGGAAAGGCCGATCACGAGGGCGGCGGCCCAGGGGAGGTGCTTCTGCATCCCCTCCGGCAGGTCCCGGGCGAGCTCCCGGATCGTGGCTACGGCCACGGCGATGGCCGCCAGCGCCGCGAGGTGCATCATCAAGTTGATCAGGAAGTAGCCGGGGTGCACCCATCGGCACGCGGCGATGAGCATCGGCGCCACGGGCGGGAGGGCCCAGTACTGGCTGCCGTTGAACTCCATGCCCCGGCCCTCGGCCAGGCTCCGCCCCAGGCCCAGGTACAGGGCGCTGTCGGGCCGGACGGCCCACGAGCCGTTGACGGCGGCCAGGTAGACCGCGGCCAGGGCGATGAACAGCACGGCAGCCGTGCGCTTGGTCATACAAATCCCGAGGAAACGCCACCCGCCTTGGCCAAGGGCAGCACGGCCGGACAAGCCGGCCGTGGCACCCGGCAGTCAAGCCCTCGCCAGACGTGTACATGCCGTGCCCCTGCAACGCTAACAGGCCTCGTCTGACGATGGCGGGGCCTTCGCAGCGTCGTCGGTCGGGGCGGCGTCCAGTATCTTCACGACCTTGCCCGGCACGCCGAGGACCAGCGCCCGGGGCGGCACGTCGTGCGTGACGACCGCGCCGGCGCCGATGACGGCCTCCTCTCCCACCGTCACGCCCGGCAGCACGATCGCCCCGAAGCCCACGTACGCGCCGCGGCGGATCGTCACGCCCTGCCGCCCCTCGGCCTCGGCGAGGTACTGGCGCAGGTGCTCGGGGTAGTACCCATGGGCCAGCGGGGCGGCGCGGGCGATGATCGTCGCGTCGTCCTCGATCACCACCAGGTCGGGCTCCGCGTCGTCGATGAACACTTCCGCCCCGATGAACACCCGCTTGCCCACCTTCACGCCGCGCCAGCGGTGCAGCGCCGCGCGCATGGCGGGGAACATGGGCAGATACCGCGCCCCGCAGTGCAGGAAGCGGTTCAGGACGGCGCGGGGCAGGCGCCAGCCGCGGGACTTGTCGCTCAGGCGGATGCGTCCCATCATGATGCGACGCTCCTAGGACTGCCGATTGTCGCTGCCCTGGCCGTCGCCGCGCTGGCTGCGCACGTAGTACAGCAACTCCTCCAGGTAGATCCGATGGCGGTTGAGCATGTCGCCCAGCAGGCCGATCAGCAGCAGGATCAGCCCGAGCACGAACAGCCCCGTGCCGGCGAAGCCCGACCAGATGTGCGGCGAGAAATGACCCGTCCGTACGTAGTGCACCAGCAGGAACCCCAGCAGCCCCGCGCCCGGCAGCATGAACGCCATCGCCAGGCGTCCGAAGAAGCGCATCGGCTGGTAGTCGCGGTAGCAGCGGAGGATGATGGCCGACGTGTGCAGCGCGTAGCTCAGGAGGTTGGGGGCGACGCGGCTCTTGCCGTGCCGGCGCTGGCCCTGCACCGCGAGGGGCACCTCCACGATCCGCATCCGCTTGTAGACGAGGTTGAGGAAGACTTCCTGCGTGTAGGTGAACGAGCCGATGAGGTTGAGGCTCATGGCTGCCCGGCGGTTGTAGCAGCGCATGCCGCAGGAGACGTCGTGGAACACTTGGCGGCAGAGGCGGCTGATCAGGCGGCTCATCATGCGGTTGCCCCACCGCTTGATGGCGGGCATCTGGGGCACCAGGGCGGGGTCGGCGAAGCGCGAGGCCGTGGCGAAATCCGCCTGCCCCGCGACGACCGGCCCGATCAACGCGGGGATGGTGGCGGGGTCGAACTGCCCGTCGGCATCGATGCTCACCACCAGGTCGGCCCCCAAGGCCAGCGCCTCCCCCAGGCCCGTCTGGAAGGCCGCGCCTACACCCAGCCGCTGCCCATGGCTCAGGACCGTGGCTCCGGCGGCCTGCGCCTCGGCGACGGTCCGGTCGGTGCTGCCGTCGTTGATGACGACCACCTGGACCGAACCGACGTCGGCCATCTGCCGAGGGATGCGGCGGATCGTGTCGGCGATGGTGGCCTCCTCGTTCAGCGCGGGCATGAGGACCACCAGGTTCAGGGGTTTCGCGGGTCTCGGATTCACGTGCACCATCGTGCGTACTCTACCCTTGGCCCATCGCCGTCCGCAAGTGTTTTCGGCGCCTGGACCAGGGCCCGCAGGACGCGCGGGCTTGACACGTTCCGCGCCGGCCTCTAAGGCGTTGGCTCCGGTGCCGGAGCCGGGGTGAGCCGGAGGATGATCGCACCCACGCCCGCCAGCGACGCCTCGACCACCACCTGGAAGAACCGCATTGAGACGATGACCAGAGCGGTGGTGGCGTCGCCGAGGACGGGCGCCAGGAGCAGCAGAAGCAGGCCCTCGCGGACGCCCAGCCCCGCCGGCGTGAAAACCGCCACGAACCCGATCGTTACCGCCAGGGCTGACGCCGAGATCACGAAGGGTGCCCTGGCCAGCGGCACGTCGCCCACCGACCGCGCCGTCAGCCAGAAGGCCATGCCGATCAGGGGCCACTGGAAGCAGACCATGGCCAGCGGTCCGCCGTAATCGCGCAGGCGCAGGCGGCTGGCCAGGGGCTCCCGTCCGAGTCGCCGGAGGCCGAAGTTGATCGCGCCGACGAACACCCGCGGATGCAGCATCACCACGCCCCCCGCCAGCACCAGCAGCGACCACAGCCACGTCAGCGGCCCCAGGAGGGTGAGCTTCTCGAAGATCACCAGCGGGGCCGCCACCATCAGGCCGACCACCACGTACAGGCCCATCAGCATCACGTTGATCGCCATGCCGACCGCCACCGGAACGTTCTGTTTCTTCAGAAGCCACATCCCGCCGGCCACGCTCAGGAGCTTGCCCGGCACGTACTTGCCGAGTTGCGACACCCACACCACGCCCAGCATCGTCGTCCAGCGGATGGGATAGCCGAAGGACACCAGGAGCATGCGGTACCCGGCGCCCGAGACGACGCCGCTCACGGCCAGCAGCGCCACCGCCCCGGCCAGGCACGCTGCGTCGGGGCGGAGGTTCCGCCAGTCGACCGCGCGGAAGCGGTCCACGAGCGCCCCCACGACGAAACTCAGCACGACCGCGAAGATCGCCAGCTTGACCACGAGCCAGGCGATCCGGCGTCGCGTGAAGCGCGGGCTCTGTTCGACGGTTTCCAAGAGGCGGTCTTCCTCTAACCAGGTTTCCGGAAGATCATCAGGTTGTTTCCGAAGTAGGGGATCGGCCCCTTGCAGGCGTATCCGTCGAAGTGTTTCCGGATGTGCTCGGGCGCCCAGCAGTACACGTAAAAGAGGCTCTTGCCGTGGCGCTGCTGGACCCCCGTCAGGAAGAAGACGCCGCCGGGCGCCAGGCACCCCTTGACGTGCTCCATCGCGGCCGTGAGTTTCTCCTCGGTGACGATGTGCTCGACCACGTCGATCATGAAGACGGCGTCGAACGTGCCCTCGATGGCCTGCTGAGTCACGTCCTGCTTGATGAACCGGAAGCCGGGGTGCTTGGCCGTGAGCGCCGGGAAGAGCGTGTCGGTGATGTCGAGGCCCACGTATCGGGTCACGCCTGCCTGCTCGAGCCACTGCGTATAGAAGCCTGTCCCGACGCCGATCTCCAGGACAGACGCCCGCGCGAAATCCGCCCCCTCCTGGAGGCAGAGGTCGGCGAGTTGGCGTATCGCGGCCTGGTAGGCCCGGCGGTTTCCCTCCGCGTCGACGCCCTCGTCGCCGGCGCCCTGGAGCGACAGACCATATTTGTCGAAGCGGTCGCGCCAGTACCGCTCGGCGTCGTAGTCGTCGCCCTTGGCGTACTTGGCGGGGCCGATGAAGAGTTTGTAGAACGCATTGCGGAGGACCCGCATGGGCGACCTCAGGAATTTCGAGAAGGTGTATCTAAGCACGCGCCAGGAGTCCTTTCTGCCGCGCCTTGTCCTTCAGCCCAGACGTGACCGCGAGGTCGAGGATCCAGGTGTGGGCCATGCGCGGATGCTTCCAGAAGAACCAGCCCATGCCGGGCGCCCACACCAGTTCGCCGTGCACCTCGCCATACTCCTGGAGTTCCTTGAGCTTGTAGAGGCGGACGTGGCCGGGCGTCGAGTCCCACGTGTACAGGCCCAGCATCCGCTTCAGAGAGTCGAACGGGGAGTGGCGGTTGGGCGTGACGGCGATGACGCGGCCGCCCGGGCGCGTCACGCGGAGCATCTCGGGCAGCGTCTCCTCGGCCACGTGCTCGATGATGGCGCATGCCCAGACGCCGTCGAACGAGTCGTCGGCGAAGGGGATCCGGGCGCACGAGGCGGCCACGCGCCGGCCTGGCGTCCGCCGGAGTTCCTTGAGGTCCATGTCGAGGCTGACGACCTCGTTGCCGCCGCCGCGGAGGATGGGGCCGAAGAGGTCCGAGCCGCTGCCGCAGTCGAGGATCCGCCCCCGCAGTTGCCGGGCCAGGCCGAGGCGAGTTTTCGACCGGATGGAATGCAAGACTCCTCCTCCTGGATGCTTCCATGTTCAGCCGCGGCCGCATACGGCCGCGGCTAGCAATGACCGTCCCCGTATGCGGCGCCGTATGCGGCGTATGCGGCAACCTAAACGGTGAGGCGACGGCTAAGCGACGCGGCTACGGCTCAACAATGCGGTGCTTACACGAGCGCGCGATACAACTCCGCCAATTGCCGCGCCACCGCGGGCCACGTCAGGCCGAGCGCCTCGGCGCGGCTGCGAAGCGCCAGGCCCATGCGCCGCAGGCGCGACGGGTCCTTCACGAGAGCACGGAGCGCCTCGACCAGGGCGGCCTCGTCGTCGGGCGGCACAGTGTAGCCGGTCTCGCCCTCGGTCACAAGGTTGGCGGTGTAGCCGACGCGAGTCGTGAGGATCGGCAGGCCGCATCCGGCCGCCTCGAGCACCGCCACGCCGAAACTCTCGATCGCGGTCGGGTTGACGTAGAGGTCGGCCGCGAGGAGATGCGGAATGACTTGCGCGGCGGGGACCCGGCCGGTGAACCGCACCGCCTCGGCGATGCCGAGTCCGCGCGCGAGGCTCCAGAGTTCCTCTGCGTGCGGCCCATCGCCGACCAGCGTGAGCGTGATCGCGGGGCACTCGCGGCGCACCTGGGCGAAGGCCCTGAGCAGGAGGTCGAAGCGGCGCTCGGGGATGAGGCGGCCGACGCTGACGAGGGCGACGGGTCCGCCGGCGGCCTCGCGCTGGGCCCGATGCCGCGCGACCTCCGCCAGGTCGGGCCACTCGGCGCCGTTGGGGATGAAGGCGGGGGGTCGCCGGCCGGGCCGCAGCGGCTGGAACTCTCGCCCGAAATCCTCTGAGGGCGTCGTCACGGCATCGGCGCGGCGGACGGCCCAGGCCGTGATCCATCGGACCGGCGCCAGGGGCGTCCGCCAGTCGCTCCCGTGAATCGTGACGACGACGGGCCGCCGATGGAGCGGCCGCAGCGCCACCGCCAGCGCGCCCAGGACGCCCCACTGGGCGTGCACGATGTCGGCCCGCCGCGCGTGTCGCCAGATCGCCCACGCAAACGCCAGGACGAACGTCGGCAGGTTGAGCCACGCCAGCACGCTCCGCCGCAGGTTCCACGGAATGCCCGCGCCGTAGGCGAGTTTCTGCCAGCGTGCGGGCCAGAAGTAGCGGACCCGGCGGACGTCGAGGCCGGGCGACTGCTCGCGCGCCGCCGCGCCCGCGTCGCCCGGCGCCAGGACCGTCACTTCCATCTGCTCCTGGGCGACGAGGTGGCGGACGGGCGCGCCGGTGGCCGTCTCCGACACGTCGCCAGGGAAGCGGGGGTAGGACGTTGTGACGATGCAGACCCGCACGCAAGGATCTCCGCTTTCGCTTTGCAGACAGGCGCGACTCAAGGGCGCCGCGCCGGCGATGGTCTTAGCCTCGAACATGCCGCGGCGATCGTACCCCCTCCGCCGACTTCCTGCCACCATCCATGATGGAGGAAATGATATTATGTCCCCAGATAACTCAGATTAGCGCGAATTTCCACCTACTTTGGGCTTCTTGTGTTTCCTGGGACAATCTCTGCGCCGCCTTGGAGCAAACGGATCGCCTCTTTGTTTCCTGCTTCTTGCGCATATTGGAGAGGGGTCTTGCCCGCTCTGTCTCGTACGGCAACGTCGGCCCCCAGCCTGACGAGCCGCACCACCACCACAGTCAGGCCACCGCGTGCGGCCAGGTGCAGCGGCGTACGGCCATCCTCGTTTGGGGCATTCAAGTTTGCCCCGCGGAAGACCAGCATTTCCACGATATCCGCCTCCGCCTCCTCGTACGACGGGCCCCATGCCATAGGGCTGGCGGCCAAGTGCAGAGGCGTGCTGCCATATTTGCCCGTGGCGGATACGTCTGCTCCTCTGAGCAGAAGCAACCCAACACATTCCCTATGCCCCCGGCTGGCGGCTAGGTGGAGAGCAGTCCAGCCCCAACCGGTTCGAGCGTCGGGGTCCGCTCCCCGCAAGAGCAAATACTGTGTTGCCTCCCGCCAGCCCTTGTCGGCCGCCCAGTGAAGCGGGCTCTGTTCCTCTCCATCCTCCGATACCAGGTCGCGGGCGTCGAGAGCGCCGTCGTCGCGGACGGGCGCCCCGAACTTCTTGAGGAAAGTCCATTCCTCCTGGCTCATGTCGTAGGCATAGCCCAGGCGCTGCTGTGTACTCTTGATGTGCTCCCGCTCCAGGGCCGTTGGAGGTCCCGGGGGCTCGGCGGCGATACCTGCTCCAAGAGCAAGAGAGTACTTCAACTCCCGACCTTCGTAACCAACGAGCAGACCCTTCCTTTCGCACACCCCGGTCAACGCTTCGGCGAGCGCCGGATTCTCAACTTGGTACAGCATCGCACCGACTGTAAGACCGAATCCACGGACCAGCCTGATCCTCAGCGAATAGTGTGGCCCGTGCAGGTTGACGGCCAGCAGTGTCTCTATGCCCACCGGCATGGTGCCGTCCCACTTCACACCGCGGGTGTCGCGCCGCACGCTCTCGATTATTCGATCCCCCAGTGCCTCGTCAAAGGACAAGTCCGCACGGCCTGCTATGGATGGTCCGACAATCTGCAACTCAACATCTTCGGGCCTATTGTCCCGAAAAAACTGGCTAATAACGCGCACGGCGGTGTTCGAGTCACCTTTTGGGAAATGTGCATAGGCCCTTGCGGCATCTGCGCCACAGCCGGGAAACATGCCGCCCGCCAGCGCCAACAACGCCCAGCACGCCCTAGGTCCCCGGAGCCCGAGCGAATACGATTGTGGCGATGTCAATAGCATCTGGCATCCTCCGTGTCATTTCTTAATCTGTAATCTGTGTAATCTGGGGACACAATACCTATTGCCCCTTCCTGGCCGGGCAATGCGCCGCCTCAATCGGAGGCGACGCGAACCCGGCGCAACCACGCTGGGGATTCAGGCCATGCTTGAACGATACCGCCGGGGCGAAGGCAGGTCAAGAGAAATCAAGATGGGTTCCTACGGCATCCGGGCGTGCCGCCCGCCAGGGCTGTTCATCCGCAGGAATCGGGCCGGCCATGTTGTTCGGGGCGGAAGGCATGGCCGGTTCGCCACGGCGAATCTCGCCTTCGGCGGACTTGTCCGGCCGTGGCGGAGCGCCGGCTACATTCCCCACGGCCGGACAAGCCGGCCGTGCCACACGTGCCGGGATACGCCAGACACGTACTCCCGTCACGCGAGAAGAGGGATAGTGCGCCCTTGAGTCAGCGCGGGGGGACGGCTATCATAGCGCGCGCTCCTGGGAGGGAAACAACTGCCGTGGAGACGGCCGCCAAGCGCGTGCTGCCGAGCGCCAAGAAGGACCAGGCCGCAGGAGACTGGACGACCCGATACACCGTGGCGGATTACCGCGTTACCGAGGACAAGGTGGATTCGAGCCTGGACCTTCTGGCGGTGTGCCGCCGGTAGCAGGCCGGTCCACCTTCTCGGCGATCGTCAGTCGGTTCAGGCCGAGCATGAACCGCTCCTCTCGCAGGATCCGAAAGCCCGCTTCCGTCAGGAGGGTGCGGACCTCTCGCGGCGTCATCCCGAAGACCTCGCCCTCGGCCATGCCCCGCTCTTTCTGGTCGGCATCCCACGGCTTCCGCAGGCCATGCCACACGCGGGACAGCATCGGCCGAAGCATCGTAACGATGAGGCGGCCGCCGGGGGTCAGGACCCGGTGCACCTCGGCCAGGACCTCGCGCCGGTTGGGGATGTGGTTCAGGGCGGCAATGATCGTCACGCAGTCGCAGGACCGGGCCTGGAACGGCAGGCGGGACGAATCCTCGACCACCACGTCGACCCGGCCCCATTGGTGCACGTCGACGCCCGTCCCCTCGCCGGCGTAGGTGTGGACCAGGTCGTTCGCGCCGCAACCGATGTCCAGGAGTCGCCCCCGGACGTGCGGGAGGACGGCCCGGACCCGCTTCCTGCGTAAGTACCTGCCGAGGGCGTCATTCATGGGGTGGCCTCGATTGCTCCTCGTCAAGGGCGGGCAGGATGACCAGCAGGGTCGCGCCGTCGGTGGCGTCTGGCGAGGCATCGGGGTCGGGTTTCGGATTTGGAACCTGGGGCATCCTTGGGTCTCAGAAAGTGACCGCCTCCCGCCTGCTCGTGGTCGGAGACTCAGGCAGTTAGGGAAGCGACTATAGCGAGCGCCGGGGCAGGGACAAGGCAATTCCCCTTGTAGTGGCCGGTGGGGTGCGCCAAGTCTTTCTCGCGAGGGCGGCATGCCCACGCCGACGTTGCGTGGGCATGTTCGCTGCGACGGGTGACAGCACGCCCGGCGAACGACGCGCTGGGCATGCCGCCCTCGAAATTGGGTTCGCCTGAAAAACTTTGCGGACCCGCCGGCACCGCCCGCGGATTGCGCCCTTGAGTCAGCCTCGGTCTGCGGCTATGATGGCACCGGTCCATGGGAAGGGGGACAAGCGCTGTGGAGACGGCCGTCAAGCGCAGATTCGCGAAACCGCAGGACGGCCTCGAGGGCCGCCGGGCGCTTGTGGTCGTGGTCGCGACGGACGTGGCCGAGACGATTACGCGGGTGCTGGCCGACCTCAGGCGCCATGCGCGGTGGGCCGACGTGGTGGTGATCGACAACGGGTCGAGCGACGGCACCGCCGAGCGCGCCCGCCGCGCCCGGGCGAGGGTGCTCGACCTGCCGCTGCGGCTCGGCGCGGGCGGGGCCCTCCAGGCGGGCTTCCGCTATGCGTTGGCAGGGAACTACGACCTGGTGTTTCAGTTCGACGCCGGGGGGCGGCACTGGGCGCGGCGGCTGGCGGGCCTCGCGCGGCCGATCCTGGCCGAGGAGGCCGACTTGGTCGTCGGCTCGCGGTACCTCTCGCCCCGCGGCCAGAAGCGGAAGGGGCTGCGGGTGTTCGGCATCCGGCTACTGGCGCGGCTGATGACGCGGCTGATCGAGCAGCGGATCACCGACCCGACGTCGGGTTTTCGGGCGGCGGGGCGGCGGGCGATTCAGTTGTTTGCCCGCGAGTTTCCGCAGGACTATCCGGAGCCGCTGGCGCTGGTGCTGGCGTGGAGCAAGGGGCTGCGCGTCCGCGAGGGGCGGGCCTCGACGCGCCGGCGCCGGCCGGCGGTCCCGCCCGTCAGCCTGGGGGCCGGCCTGGGGTACATGACGAAGGTGGTGCCAGCCGTCCTCATGGACAGGCTTAGACGGCCGGTCCACGTGGAAGGGGAGGTGGCCTGATGAGTTGGCCGCAACGTATCGTGCTGCTGGTGCTGGGCCTGGCGCTCCTGGGGATGGCGCTGCATCTGATCCGCCGGCGGCGCCTGCGCGAGGAGTACGGCGTGCTGTGGGTCTGCACGTCGCTCGGCATGCTCGTGCTGGTGCTGATGCCGAGCGCCCTGGCGCGCGCGGCCCGGTGGATGGACCTGGATCAGGCGAACCTGCTGATGCTGGTGGGCCTGATTTTCCTGGGGGCGGTAGCGCTGCATTTCTCGGTGGTCATCACAAGGTACGCGGACCGCGAGAGGGACCTCTCGCAGGAGATCGCCCTGCTGAAGGACGAGGTGCTGCGGCTTCGCACGGAACAGCGCGAGGCCCCGCCCGCGCCGCCCGAGCCGAAACCCCGCCCGCCGGCGCTGCGGACGTGATGGCACGGGCGGGTTGTCATGGTGTCCCTCTCCCTTGATGGGAGAGGGTGGCGAAGCCGGGTGAGGGTGATTCTTCGGAGGTGCGGCGAGGTGCTTCCCGAGTCGCCCCCTCACCCCCGGCCCCTCTCCCGCGAGGGGAGAGGGGAGTCCAGGGGCATGGCACCCGGCAATGACAGTTTTGCTGTTGCCTTGTCCTCAAGGGCGCCGTATAGTAGCGCCGATAACCGAATAGCCGTACCCTTATCAAGAGTGGCTGAGGGAAGGGCCCGTTGAAGCCACAGCAACCGGTCCCGTGCAAAGGGACGCTGGTGCTAACTCCCGCCCCGATTTGGGGAAGATAAGAGAGACGCGATGGCCGTAACGCAGCCTCTTCTTATCGAAGAGGCTTTTTTTGTTTTCGGCGGCGCCGCGGGCCGGCCCATTTAGCCGCCCAGCTTGTCGAAGACTCGCCGTGGCGACCTGGGCGCGTGTTTTCGCCGTCATGGTGCGAGGGAAACCGTGTCGATCGACGACGTCGTGCCGATTTCGGAAGGCAGCCGTTTCGGCGGCCCGAACAGCGTCGGGCTGGTCCAGACGCAGTTCCTCACCTTCGCCCAGCCGCCGGGCGAGCTGGAGCTGGAGTGCGGCCAGAAGCTCGGCCCCATCACGCTGGCCTACGAGACCTGCGGGACGCTTTCGCCCCAGCGCGACAACGCCGTCCTCGTTCTGCACGCCCTCTCGGGCGACGCCCACGTGGCGGGCTACCACACGCCCGGGGACCGCAAGCCCGGCTGGTGGGACCTCTTCATCGGTCCCGGCAAGGCGATCGACACCACCAAATATTTCGTCGTGTGCGCAAACATCATCGGCGGGTGCAAGGGCAGCACCGGCCCGTCGAGCGTGAACCCCGCCACGGGGCGGCCGTTCGGCCTCGGGTTCCCCGTGGTGACGATCTCCGACATGGTCCGCACGCAGAAGGTCCTGATGGACCGCCTGGACATCCCGCGGTGGCTCTCGATGACGGGCGGGAGCATGGGCGGGTTCCAGGTGCTGGAGTGGGTCGTGCGGTACCCCGACCGGGTGGCGTCGGCCATGCCGATCGCGACGGCCGCACGGCTGAGCGCCCAGGGCATCGCGTTCAACGAGGTGGGCCGGCAGGCGATCATGGCCGACCCGAACTGGCGGGGGGGCGATTACTACGAGGGCGACGCGCCGCGGGCGGGCCTGGCGATCGCGCGCATGATCGGGCACATCACGTACCTGTCGGACGAGCAGATGCACGCGAAGTTCGGCCGGCGCCTGCGGGACCGCGCCGGCTTCGGCTACGACTTCAAGACCGAGTTCGAGGTCGAGAGCTACCTGAAGTACCAGGGCGACAGTTTCGTGCGGCGGTTCGACGCCAACTCGTATCTGTATATTACAAAGTCGATGGATTACTTCGACCTGGCGGCCGGCCGCGGGTCGCTCGTCGAGGTCTTCGAGGGCGTCCGGGCCGAGTTCCTCGTCCTCTCGATCTCCAGCGACTGGCTCTTCCCGACCTACCAGTCGAAGGAGATCGTCAGGGCCCTGAAGGCGAACGGCATCCCGACGACGTTCCTGGAGCTCCAGAGCCCGTACGGCCACGACGCGTTCTTCCTGCCGAACGGGCAGATGTCGGCCATGATCGCGGGGTTCCTGGAGAACGTGCAGCGCCGCGTGCGCGAGGCCGCGGCGGAGGAGGGGCCCGAGCCATGACGCACGCGCGGCGCAAGCGGCCGGCCAAGCTCCGGCTCGATTACGAGCTCATCGAATCGCTCGTCCCCGAGGGCGCCAAGGTGCTCGACCTGGGCTGCGGCGACGGGCAGCTCCTGGCCGACCTCATCGAGTTCAAGGGCTGCGAGGGGCGCGGCATCGAGATCGACGAGGCGGCGGTGCTGGAGTGCGTCAAGCGCGGCCTCGCCGTCTACCACGGCGATATGATCGAGGGGATGGAGTGCTACCGCCAGGGGCACTTCGACGTGGTCATCCTGAGCCAGACGCTCCAGCAGACGATGGACCCGCCGCACGTGATGCGCGAGATGCTGCGCGTCGGACGGCGGGCCATCATCAGCTTCCCGAACTTCGGCCACTGGGGCGTGCGGCTCAAGCTGCTCTGGACCGGCCGCATGCCGCGCTCTCCGGCCCTCCCGCACCACTGGTACAACACGCCCAACGTGCACCTGTGCACGGTGAAGGACTTCGAGGAGTTCTGCGGGCGCGAGAAGCTCGAGATCGTCGAGGAGATCTTCCTGACGGCGCGCTACCGGCCCGTCACCGGCCTGCTGGCCAACTGGCGGGCGGGCCTGGCGATTTTCCAACTCCAGCGCCTGCCGCAACAACCTTGACCGCCGGGGCAGGGGCGGGCATAATAGGAACTCCTGGAACTCCCACGGTTCCTGCGTCTGTCGCCGAATTCCGGTGTTGCGGCGGCCGTGGGCCTTTGCGTGGTGGGCGTAGCTCAGTTGGATAGAGCATCGGGTTGTGGTCCCGAGGGTCGGGGGTTCGAATCCCCTCGCTCACCCCATTCCTGAAGTGCTGCCCTTCGGCGGGAACGTCGAAGGGCTTCCTCTTTGGCAGGCCGATACCTGCGTCACCGAGCCACTGGTTCTCTCTGCATAGAAGCAGGATCTTGAACTGGCGTCCGCCAAGGCTATACTCGCCGTAATGACATTTCCGGTGAGCGGGTCCAGGAGAGCACGAGGGGGGACCATGTTCCGCCAAGCCTCTCTTACTATCGCTGGGTTTCTGTGCTTTGCGGCCGCGCCGCTCCTGGCCGACGAGGCCGAGGACGCCTTCAACCAACTCTACGGCGACGACCACAGGCGCGTCCTCGCGACGCCCGCGCCGGCCGACGACATCGCCCTCGCCAAGCAACTCCTCGACGCGGCCCAGAAAGCCGGGAAGCAACCCGCGTTCCTCGCGGTCCTCTGCGAGAAGGCCTACGACTTAGCCGCCAAGAACGCGTCCGGCTACCCCACCGCCACGGCCGCCATGGACCTGCTGGCCGAGAAGGTCCCCGAAAAGAAGGTCGAGGCCCTCCAGAAGACCGCCGCCCTCTACCAGAAGCAGTATGCCACCGCCCGGGCCGACGCGAAGACGAAGGCGGGCGAGGCGCTCCTCCAGGCCCTGAGCACGCTGGCCGCCGCCCAGGCGGAGGCCGGAGACATCGACGCCGCCAGGGCGTCGCTCAAGCAGGCCCTGGTGATTGCGACCGCCATCAAGTCTGATGCGAAGGCCGCGATCCAGGCCCAGCTCGACGGCCTCGCGCCGCAGCAGAAGATCGAGAAGCAGATCGCCGCGCTCAAGGTGAAGCTGGAGAAGAATCCCGAGGATGCCGCCAGCCGCAAAGAGCTCGTGCGTATCCTACTGGTGGAAGAGGACAACCCAGCCGAGGCCGCCAAGTTCGTCGACGAGAGCCTGGACGAGGCCACGCGCAAGTACGTGCCCGCGGCGACCAGGCCGATGGAGGACGCGCCGGAGCTCGCCTGCAAGGAATTGGGCGACTGGTACCGGGGCCTCGCCGACGGGGCGGCCACGCCCGCGAGCAAGGGGGCGATGCTGCGCCGGGCGCAGGGCTACTACGAGCGATTCCTCGACCTCCACAAAGACGAGGACCTGGCCCGCACGACGGCCACGCTCATGCTCAAGAAGATCGAGGACGCCCTGGCAAAGCTCCCCGCGCCGAAGGTCGCGGCGGTGGCCTGGGTCGATTGCCTCAAGCTCGTCGATCCGGCGAAGCACGTCATACAGGGGTATTGGGAACGGAAAGACGGGCATCTGGTGCTTGTCCCGACCGGACGCATAGCCATGCTCACAATACCTGCGGCCCCTTCGGGAGACTACGATCTGCAGGCGACCTTTGTCCGAAAGGCAGACGGTGATGTGGGGTTCTTCTTGCCCGTGGGCGCCCGGCAGGTCCACCTGGACCTCAGCGGCCATTTCGGGCAATTTAGCGGACTGGAACAGATCGAGGGGAAGACCGCCAGCGACAACATCACCACGGTGCGCCCCGGGACCTTCGTGAACGGTCACGAATACACGATCGACATCAAGGTCAGGGTCGCAGCGGATGCGGCCAGGGTCGAGGTCAGGTTGGACGACAAGCCCTACATCCATTGGCAGGGGGCGCTCAGTGCGCTGTCGGAACGGGCAGGGGCACACGGGCAGCACACCTGCCGGGGCCTTGGCCTGAGCGCCTGGGAGACGACCGCCGTGGAGTTCCGCCGCCTCCGTGTGCGGATGCTCTCGGGCGAACTCAAGCTGCCCAACCCCCCGGCGAGCCTGACCAGCGCCTGGACCGACTGCCTGAAGCTCGTCGATCCGGCGAGGGACACCGTCAAGGGCAAGTGGGAACTCCGTAACGGCCAGCTTTTCAGCACGGAACGCGGCGGCCAATGCCACTTGTCCCTCCCGATCGTTCTCAAGCAGAGCTACGAGGTTCAGGCAACCGTGGCCCGCACGGCGGGAGATGACGCCCTTATCCTAAGCCTGCCCGCCGGCAAGGGTGCCTGTACGCTGACCCTCTCCGTCGACCGTGGCGCATGGCACCGTCTGGAACTCATCGACGGCAAGCGGCTGGACGTCCGCCCGGGAACCCTGGTCAGCGGGCAGGAGTACGTGGTGGGCGTGAAGGTCTTCCTGCGGGGCGAGGACGCCGAGATTGCCGCCACGCTGGACGGCAAGCCCTTCCTCGAGTGGAGGGGGCGGCAGGCGTCCCTGTCCACGCACCCCAATTGGGCCAGCCCCGATCCGAGGTGCCTGGGTGTAGGCACATGGCTAGCGGAGGCCGTCTTCCGCCGCATCCGGGTCCGGGCCCTGCCGGACGATGCCAGATCCGCCGCCGAGACACCGGCGCCGAAGCCCAAGGGATGAGCTGCTGGCTGGCGGCCCGCCGAAGAGCGGGCGTTACAGGCTCGAAGGTTGAGGGCGGACGGCATCACGGACCAGTTGCGCGACGATGCGGACGTCCGTGGAGAGCGGGCCGGCGAAGTGTTCTAGGTATGCCTTGGCCCACGGTTCGAACTTGGGCCTCCCACTCACCCCATCTTCAGAATCCTGCCCTTCGGGGAGAACGTCGAAGGGCTTTCTCTTTGTCAGGGGCTAGTTGCTCGGCGGCTGCTCGAAGGTAACAGCCACCAGGAGACCGTCTTCCTTCTCTTCAACGCGACAGACCCGACCCCGCACGAC
>Ga0315294_10002402_pt1 | contig 20491 bp, 15 predicted proteins | sample YL17G13_40_MG_FD_203626 | JGI IMG/M metagenome (GOLD analysis project Ga0315294, IMG submission 203626) | Sediment microbial communities from Yellowstone Lake, YNP, Wyoming, USA - YL17G13_40 | ecosystem: Environmental > Aquatic > Freshwater > Lake > Sediment | place: USA: Wyoming | collected...
GCAAGGTCACCGGCACGCCGGTCGGCTGCGCGTGCGGCGACGGCGTCATCGATTGGGAGCGGGTCATCGCCATCTGCCGCAAGGCCAAACGCGACATCGTCTTCTCCGTCGAGTGCGGGACGGTGGATCAGGCCGCACGCAGCATCGAGCACCTGCGGCCGCTCGTCAGGCGCGCGGGGCGCAGGTAACGGTGAACGGCTGATGTCCATCTGCGGGGGAATCGACGCGGGTTGGCACGGCCGGGCAGGCCGGCTGTGCCGCGCGCGCATGAAAGGGGTCTGCGTCATGGCAATACATCTTATCGGCAGCACGCTGTGGTCGCCGGCGATCCCAGGCACGGTCGAGGCCCTGGAGGCGGTGGCCCGTCTGGGGTTCCAGGCCGTCCAGTTCACGTTCATGAGCGACTCGGACCTGGAGCCGGAGAACTTTGCGCGCATCCGCGAGGCCCTCCGCCGCACAGGCCTGAAGATGCCGGCCGGAATGGTCGGCTTCGACGGCGAGGATTACTCGAGCATCGCCGCCATCGGCCGCACGGGCGGCATCGTCGACCCCGCGACGTTTCCGGAGCGCCTCCAGCGTTGCCGCCGCTGGGGCAAGGCCATGGCCGAGTTGGGCATCCGGCACGTGACGACCCACGCGGGGTTCCTGCCGGAGCCCGGGCAGCCGCACTACGCCGCCGTGTGCGCGCGGCTGGCCCAGGCGGTTGATGCGCTGCACGAGGCGGGCCTGACGGTCGGCCTTGAGACGGGCCAGGAGCCGGCCTGCGTCCTGGTGCAGGTCATGGAGGACCTGGGCCGCGATTTCCTGAGCGTGAACTTCGACCCGGCCAACTTCATCCTGTACGGCTCCGACGACCCTGTTGCGGCGGCGCGGGCGCTGGCCCCCGCCGTTTCCATGATGCACGCCAAGGACGCCGCGCCGTCCGGCCGCCCCGGCGAGGTCTGGGGCGAGGACGTGCCGCTCGGCACGGGCAACGTCGACCTTGCGGCGGTGATCCGGGCGCTGGAGCAGGGGGGATTCAAGGGGGCGATCATCGTCGAGCGCGAGGCCGGCAACAATCGCCTCGGCGACATCGCGGCCGCCAAGACGTTGCTCGAGGACCTCCTGGCGAAGGGGTAGGGTGCGCCCCGGGCCGCGAGCCGCGTCCTTGGCCCCTTTGGCGCGGGGCAAAACGGGTTGACAGCCGGCCGCCCGTGCGGGTACTATTTTCGGCGTACAGGCGGGCGTAACTCAGTGGTAGAGTGTCAGCTTCCCAAGCTGAACGTCGTGGGTTCGAATCCCATCGCCCGCTCCAGCCTCGGATAAGCCGCGTCGGGTCTGAAAATGTGGTTTTTGCGGCCTTCTTGACCGTTTCTCGCCCGTAGTGCCACGTGTCGATAACTCGTTTTTGCGGCCGTCCAGATTCGGCAAAGTTCGGCCAGATTCGCCTTCGCGCGCGCATGGGCGCGCGCATGGACCGGACGCCGAGGCGTTATCGGTCCCGGTCGCGCGGACCGCCTCGGCCCCGTGTCCCGTCTCCGGCCCGGTGCCGAAGTCCGGCAGTTCAGCCAGGGCGTTCGCCTCCAGGCTGACAGCGCGGTGACAGTAGCGGCCCATCGTCAGGTTGATGTCTGAGTGCCGCATGAGGCCCTGAATGGTCTTGGGATGCGCGCCGGTCTGGCCGAGAAGCGTCCCGGCCGTGTGTCGCAGGCTGTGGAAATCGCTCACGTTATTATCCGCATCGTGGACGGCCAGGAAGTAAGACCGGCGCCGGTCGCGGCGCTCGGCCGGGTCCGCCGTCTCTCGAATCCACCTTGCCCGGGCGCGCCGAAGGTCGGCCTCGATCATTGCCGCCGTCCGATTCGCCGAAGGGACCGGCAGCGCCCGCTCCGTCCTCGCCTTGCCCTTAAGGAAAGAGCGCAACGTATCGGCTGTGTCGGGCCGCAAGATCAGCGTGTCGCGCCGCCGGCGCTTCGAGGCCCCGGCAACAATCGTCAAGGTCGGTGGGTTGGTGCCCAGGTCGAAACTTGCCGGCGTCAAGGACGCCAATTCCCCGCGCCGAAGGCCGCTTTCCACGGCCAGGCGGTAAATCATCGCCCGCTCGGGGCCGGATGCGCCGAAGGTCTTGGGCGCGGTGGCCGTCACCTGGATCAGCCGTAGCACTTCATCGGCCGAAAGGGCGCGGCGCACCCGGCGCGACTCCTCGCGGATGGCGCGGACGTGCCGCGTGGGGTCCACGGCCAGGCGGTCCATGCGGACGCACCATCGGCAGAAAGCGCGGATGCTTGCCAGGTGGCTATTTCGCGTCCGGTCGCTCCGGCCCTCCTCCACGAGGACCGCCAGGTGCCGTGTCAGGGCGTCGGGGCCGAGGTCCGAAAGGAACTGGGCACCCGTCGCCTCGGCGAATCGCTGAACGGCGGCGATGGCGATCTTGATGTAACGCGGGGCGCAGCCGCGCGCCGCCAGGTCGGCCCGCCAGTCCGCCAGATGCTCGCCCGGACACCTCCGGCTCGGAACTCCTTGACCGGTTTATCACCTTGTGCCATACCATCACCTCCTTTCAACTTCATCTCGGGAACTTCACTGCCCGAAAGCGCGAAAGGGGCTGGCCGGTTTCCTCGGCCAGCCCCGTGCATCTCGCTTCAGACCTCCGGCGTCTGCACAATCTCTTTGGCCCTTCGCTCCGCCTGTGCCTGGAGCAATTCCCAAAGCGCCGCTCCCGGCCCCGCGTACGTCGGCAGGGGAATCGACTGGGCCATCTGCAAGGCCAGCGGCAGCGGATACGTCCGCTGTGTGCATGCCTTGGTCCGGCCATCCGCGTCCACGACCACCAGGTACGCCTCCCGCTCGTCGCAGAGGCTACGGCGGATCACCAGTTCCTTGTAGTTCTCCTCGCCTACGGGGTCCCAGTCCCGCGCGTCGAGCCCTGAGTCCTTGCTCGGCTTCACGGTACAGACCACCACCACCTTCTCCCGCACATAGCCGCCGAGGGCCATGGCCGCATCGAGGCGTCGCCGCCTGCCGATAATCGCTGCTTGTTCGAATTCCATTTTCTCACCCTCAAGTTTTGAAGCCGCCCTTTGCGGGGGCAGCCCATACTCTTTGTGACTGACCGGGAGCGGCGCCCGACCCGAAGGGGAAAAGCAGAAAGTGGCCGCTTTTTGCGGCCCTTCTGCTTTTAGGGTGCCGCGACGCGGCAGCGAACGTTGTGTTTACCGGAGGCAGCCCCTTGCGGGTGCCTCCCCTTCGAGAGTGTCCTTGCGGCCTGGAATGCTGATTGGGATAGGATTCTGGGTCACGACCAAGGGATTATGAGTCAAGTGCCGCAAGAACCTAAGACGCCCAACAACAAAGACTTAGAACCCGACGCCCCTCCCCTTTCAGCGCCCTTTCAGCGCACCGACGAAAACATCAACAACACCCCCAAAAGCCGCCGGACCTGGCCCAGGTCGTCGCCGCGTGGCAACACCTGCCCGAAGCCGTCAAGGCCGGCTTTGTCGCGATGGTTCGTGCGGCTCCGCCGCGGTGAGATCAGGCTGAGGCGGAATCCGTTGGAGTTCATGGCAGCGACGAGGTTGCGGGCGACAGGCTCGCAGGCTACAATGCGTTCCGTGGACATTTTGTCACTGCACAACCCGCCCGAGTACATCGCCGCACAGACCGCGGCCATCCATCAGGCCATTCTGCGGGAGTCCGACAACCTGAAGCAGCCGAACTTCGAGTGCCTCGGCACCGAGGACCTGGCCCGGCTTTTCGATCTTTATGACCGGGCCTTCTTCAACGGACTCCTGGCCCAAGCGGCGAAAGCGAAGACCGGCCGGCCGCTGGCCTTCCGCCTGTCCTCGACCATGACCCGGGCGGGCGGCAAGACTATCCTCTACCGGCGGCGGATACCCGGCGGCCAGGTGCAGGCCCATTACGAGATTGCTGTGGCCAGCCGAATGCTCTTCATGACGTTCAGGCAGGTGGAGCGGCCTGTTATCGTCTGCGGCCTGACCTGCACGAACCGGCTAGAGGCCCTACAGCGTATCCTGGAGCACGAGATCATCCATCTGGCCGAGTTGGTCACCTACGACAAGTCCGGCTGCGGAGGTCGGCGGTTCAAGGAACTGGCGGCCAACATCTTCGGCCATGCCGGGACGAAGCATGCCCTCGTGACGCCAATGGAACACGCCGTCGCTCAGCGCGGCATCCGCGCGGGGAGCCTGGTATGCTTTGACTTCGAGGGTCGGCGGCTGGTTGGCCGGGTCAACCGGGCTCATAGCCGGGCGACGGTGCTGGTCGAGGATGCCAATGGCCTGCCTTACTCGGACGGGAAGAAGTATCAGAAGTTTTACGTGCCGTTTGGGATGCTCAGTTCGGCCTCTGCTTGCGGGCAGGGCGCACAGCAGATTAGCGAAGGCAATGATCCTCAAAATCCGTAACGGGCGTCGTCCGCCGTCCGCCGTGATCTTGCTCCGCCCTTTACAGCATCTGCCCGAGGCCGTCAAAGCAGGCATCCCTTTCACGGTGATGGCCTTGCCTGGGCGGTAGAGACCTTCTTACTTGCCGACACCGTCCCTCTGCATCAGCACCGCGGCCAATTGCCCCTCCGTGACGTGGGGCCACTTGAGTTTCCGCAGGAACGTGTTGGCCTTGTTCAGGTCGAAGGCCTCGGGGTCAAACGGGCGGCCGAGCCATTCGAGCATGGTCTTGTGCTCCTTGTGCCTCGGGTTCCGGATGATCTTGAGCAGGTCTTCATACCCCCAGACGCCGCCGCAGTCGTCCGGCGGGCAGGCGCGTGCACCGTCCAGGCAGAGCGCGACCTTGGCCGCCGCGGCATCGGGGTCCAGAATCTTCACGACCACCACCCGGTGCTCCCAAGAATCGCCGAAGTCATACTGGTACAGTAGTTCATCACGCTCCCGTGGCGCGACCTGCATCAGCGTGACCTTCCTCTCGTCCAGCACCGGCGGACTGTCCTCAAACTCATCCAATTCGAAGGCGGGGTCTGAGATGATTTGCTCGCCGTCGCAGAACTGGTGCAGATGGCTGTTGGTCCACCCCATTGTCACCTGGATGACCGCATGGAGCCAGCCCAGGTTCGCGTTGCCCGGCACTTGCAGGCGCCGGTGGACCTGCGGCTTGACGTGGTTCAGGACAACCTCCAAATGGTACAAGGGAGCCGGCGAAGCGGCCTTGGACCGACCCTTGGCGGGTGCAATCATGCGCTGATCTCCTTCGCTCTCAGGTGTTCGGGTTTTCCTCCGAAAGTTCCGTCCTTGCTTGCAGATGCCACGGCACAGGCGTCATTCACCGCTCCTTCGCCTGCCGGGCGACGGCCCCCTGCAGGCGGCCTTGGCGTTCTTCTGAGACTTGCGCAAGGCCCCGCGAGACCCGAACGCGCCGGCGGCCCTGGCCGCGAGGATACCCGTCCGGTCTTCTCCGTGCGCTTGCTGCGGTGCACAGGCGACCTCCGGGAAGTCATCGTCGCTTCCTCCTGACTCTGGCCCGGCCCTTGGCTTCCGGCGGCGATTTCATGGCCTTTGCGGCAAGGATTCCTCGCACTTCCCGCTTTCCCAGTTTCCGCAGGGCGACCAGGGCTTCTCGGTTGTGCCCTTCCGGCTTGGCCTTCCTGTACTCCCAGGAAGCCACCGCGCTGGTCGACACGCCAACGAGTGCGGCCAGTTCGCCTTGGGTAATGCCAAGCCGCGCACGGAGTTTCTTGATGAGCAGTGGCGAGAGTCGCGCCGCCTTGACCTCTTCCGGGGCGGCCGCCAGACTCGTCCGCTCCGCCGTCCGCTGGGCCTGCAACTCTGCCCCGAGCCTCGCCAGAACGGCTACCGTCTTGCGCAGAGCCGACACAGTTCGCTTCAGCCGGCGAACATCCCGTACAAGCGGCAAGCACGTTGCCCGCACCTGCTTCTTGGCAAGCCGCATGATCTCGGACTTGAGCGTCTGCTCCATCTTGCCCATAGGCTCCTCCTCGATACCAGCGATGCTGTTGAAAGCTGGCTCATCATATCAAGGCGCCGCGGCCGCGCCAAGACGACCCGTCGGACTTCGCTGAAGGTGCGCGGCCCCGCGAAGAAGAGGACAGACCATGCGCTACATAAGGTGGTATGTCGCCTTGTATTGCTTCTACGGGCTGCCGGGCGAGGTAATCAAGATGTGCAAGCCGCACGCCAGACTCTTCTCATATGTGTAGTGCCCCGGACAGCAGAATCGTCTCCCACCGTCTTGAGCACAAAATCCCTGTGGATGCTCGCTGCCGCCACCGTCTAATCGCTTTTGAAGGCGGTTCACCGAACCCACGCCCATACGTGCACGGTGCTGCCGTCGGGTAAGCCAATGCTTGCGCCACACTTGGGGCATGCAAGTGGCCGTGCCATTCGGTTCACCCCCAGGCGCCCGCCCAGATGCCGCCGGCCACCAAGCAACAGAAACCAGATGCCTCACTTTCGATAGATGCGGCTCCGTAAATCAGCGGCAAGAGCCGGGTTCAGCTGCAGAAGTGTCTGATATATCTCAATCGCCTTTGCGCGGTCGCCCATTGCCAGGTGATTCAGGGCGAGAGTGTGATAGGGCTGCGCTTCGTCGGGCCTGAGCCGGATGGCGTCGGTGCACGCCGCCGCCGACTCGGCGTAGCGGCGCATTTCATAGAGGCTCATGGCCAGCCCAGTGTGGGCGGGCCAGAAGTCTGGCGACAGCCGGATAGCCGTCTGGAAGGCGGCAACGGACTCGGCGTATCGTTTCTGGCTCTGATAGGCGTACCCCATTCCGAAATGCCCGATGGCCAGATCAGGTGCCAGGCGCACCGCCTCGCGGAAGGCTTCGAGTGCGAGATCATAATTACCCAGTTGCGTATGCGGCAGGCCGAGTACGCACCAGACCTGTGGGTTCGAGGGCTCCGTCTGACGAAGGCCTTGGAGTATGCGCACGGCGTCGCTCCACCGTTCCTCGCCGATAGCCTGCATGGCCTCCTCGATGTCCCGCCCCGCCTGGCCGCTCAGGGGCCGACCGCCAGCGCTTTTCAGCGGGACGGGCTTATTCTCTCTAGCCTTGGCGAGGATGTCGTGCACCTTTTCGGCTGGAACGGCAAAGTTGAGGTTCTGGATGCCCTCGCGCGAACCCAATGTCGCCACGCCCACGACGCGGGCGCTCGTGTCCAGAACAGGCCCGCCGCTTGAGCCAGGACTGATGGGCGCCGTCATCTGTAACACTGCCAGCCCGGGTTCAAGCGAGCGCAAGCCGCTCACAAGGCCGTCGGACAGGGTATTGGAGAGTCCTACGGGATTGCCGATTGCATAGATGCGGGCACCGACGGCGGGTGTTTCGCCTCTGGCAAGGAGATTCAAGGTCGGAAGGTCCTTGCCGTTGACCTTGAGCACAGCGAGGTCCGACTGTTCGTCCAAGGCCAAGACTCCCTCAACGAACAGGGTGGCTTCGGAAGGGAGCACGACGGTCGCAAAACGAGCCTTGGCCACGACATGGTAGTTCGTCACCAGGATTCCATCCGAGGAGACAAAGAAGCCCGACCCCAGCCCGATCTCCTTGAACTTCTCATCGCGCACGACGATCCGGACAACCGCCGGCGAGGCACGTTTGAAGAGTTCCTCTGCAGAGAGCGCTGCGCGAGCATCCATTGGCAGGGGCGCGGGTGTCTTGGGCGCGGATGGCGGAACCGAGGGCGACGCAGGCGCGCTCGGGGCGGCAGGTGCACTGGCGGGCGCGGGCTGCCGCTCAGGCTGTGCGGCCTGGGAAGGTACGGGCACTGTGCTCCCGACGGGTGGTGCACTCGGCTGGGATTCGGGGCTTGGAACCATTGCCGGCGCCGCGGCCGGTGTCTTAGGGGGCGCCGTTGTCGAACCCGCGGTGGGAGCAGGGGCTGACGACGGCCGATAGGTGACCACCACGAAGATCACAACCAGGGCCAGCACTGTCGCAAAGGCCAACCAGACTGCCGGATTACGCCAGGGCGATGGCTCTCGGTCTATCTCTTCCTCCTGAGACGGCTTCTTGGCAGGAAGGGGCATTTCTACCGACGACGTTCGCGCGAACATCGCCTCGTTGGAGATCGCCGGTCCCGATTCAACCTTGAGGCTTTGGCCGCATTTGGGGCAAGGGACCGCTTGGCCGAGAACGGACTGTTTCTCTCGAAATTTGTGGCCACAGTGCGGGCACCGGATATGGATAATCATGTCACACCTTCCACCCCAAGGCGGTCTTGGGTCCGCCGCGCAGCACCGCGTTGGCGCGCCACCCCGCAGGTCCATCACTTGCCGGCAGCACTTGGAGCAGGCTGTTCGGGCGCGGGCTCGTACACCTTGTCCCCGATGCGAAGGCGGCCCTTCTCAAGTCGCACGCAAGGCAGAGTCAAGGGCAGCGGCTGACTCGCGGCCTGGACGGTTACGTCTGCATCTCCGAGCGAAAAACCTCTCAGTGACTGCGGCGGGGGACGCCGCCGCGCATCGCTGCCAACCGTGAGAGTGTTCCTGTCCTTATCCCACTCATACCCAACGCGCCATGTCTGCTGGAAGGCCTCATCCTTGCCGAAGGTTCGGTGCACTTCGAGCAGGCCATCGTAGCGAAACACCCAAACGCTGTTTACATATCCGCCTGGCAGGAAATCAGGTCCGGCGCCTCCTTCGACCTGGCGCCAGCGCCCCCGAACTTCTACAGGGGGAGGAGGCTCAGCCGGCGGCCGCACGATTCCCTCGGGCTTGGCACGGGCTGTCGGCGGAGGCGGTGGCGGAACATTGGGGATCTGTCCTGGAGCCACCTTGCTAGGCCGCCGGGTGCCCACCGTGGGAGGGCTGGGGGCGCCCCCGCCCAGCGGCATGCCGGTTCCGGAAGCGGTCTTGACGCTCGCACCAGCGGGCGCGGGTTTCCCCGCTGGAGATGCCTTCTGTGCAGATCCCTTCGATGCTGCCCCAGCGGCCGCCGCGTGCTTGGCGGCGGCCTGCCGAGCGGCTTCAGCACGCTGGGCGGCCTGTTTGGCTCGGTCCGCTGCCGCTTGTGCCTGCTTTGCCAAGCCCGAGACCGGGCCGCTCCCATCGAGGCCGGCCTTGGCTGCCGCCTGAGCGAACTGCCCGGCACACTGCGCCGCTTGGCCCGCGGCAGCGCCAGCGGCAGATGCCGCAGCACCGGCCCGCTGTGCGGCATCGTTCACTTGTTCGGCCGCCCGAGCCGCGCCCTGCATGTCTCCCGATGCCGCAGCGGCCTCCGCCGACTGCGCCGATTGGCCGGCCTCGGCGGCGCATGCCTCGGCCTTATCTGCTTCCTGTTCCGCAAGGTCTGCGGCCTGGGCCGTCTTATCCGCAAGTTCGCCCAATTGGGAAATCGCCAGCGCAGAGGCTGCGTGTTGCGCCGCCGTTTCGCGGGCTGCTTCGGCTCGCTGGGCCGCCTGTTTCGCGCGTTCAGCCGCCTCCTGGGCCCCCTGCACGAGACCGCGGACCGCGGGATTGTTGGCCATCCCCATAGCCCATCCGCTCGCGGTGGGGACAATCCACCATGTAGCCGCCGAGATTCAGGCAGCGGATCGTCCACAGATTGACTTGGTGGATGCGGTTGAAGAGCTCGTTGGAGCACGCGAACGACCCGACCGGTTCGAGGTCCGATTCGATGAACAGCGCCTCGGCATCACCGAGTGCCGGCTTGACCGGCAACCCCTGCACGATGACGTAGCGGAAACCTTCGTAGTTGAATTTGTTGCAAAACTCTTCGCCGGGCTTTCCGGCCGAGATGAATTCCGTCTGCTGATTGTTGGTCTGGTAGTAGGCCGGCCCTCTGGCCGTTGGGATTTTCTTCGGCTCGCCGGCGGGCTTGATCTTGCCCGCGGGCGTGTCATCTCCCTCGTGTGACTGGAAGCGCTTGTCGGCAAAGTGCATTGTCACCGTCTTGCCGGCTTCCAATTGCGGCAGGCGCAGGTGGAACCAGCCGGACAGATTGGTGCCAAAATCAAACTCATACGTATGGTCATCCAGTGCAACACAGGCCACTGCGGGAATGACCTTGGTGATGCGGTTAGGATGGCAGGATTGTGCGGTCGCAATGCCGGTTGGCCCCGTATACTCCTCCACGGGTCTCCATGATCCGTTCGTGCATCCAACCTCATTCCAATCTGCAACGTAGCGACGGGCATCTATCTTCTCGTAACCAGTCCCGCACCATCCCCACGCGACTTCGGTATGGGTGCTGGACGTGAAAGTCCAGGAAGTATCCGTCCCTACGACCACCCTCTGCCCGCCAACCGTCATGTCGAGCTGCACGCGGGCAAGTGGTGCAATCTCCTTGGGAAAGAGCAGGCCCAAACCCAGCCATACGCCCACACAGTTGGTACCTGGCCGCAGGAGCTTGCTGATGTCATAGGTGATGTAGAGCGAGCGCTTGTCATAGACGGACACGGCGGGGGCAAGCACATCGTCGCTCACCTTCTTGCCGTTCACATACAATTCATAGTAACCCTTCACATTCACAAATGCCATCGCCCGCTCCGGCACGGCTGTTAGGGTGAACTCCTTGCGCAGCCAAGGCGAAGTGTCACCGCCCGCCTTGACCCACTTCGCCTGCCAATCATCGGGCTTCAACAAACCCATCGACCAGCCGGCCGGGGCACTCCAAGCCGACGCCTTGCCGTCCTTGTCCCACACGCGCACTTTCCAATGGCAATACATCCGCGACTCCAGCGGCTTGCCGGCATACTCCACCTGGATGCTTTGGTCTGACGCCACCTTCCTGCTGTCCCACAGATCACCCTGGTCTTTCTTCAGCAGTGCTTCCGAACTCGCCACCAGCACCTGGTAGGCAGTCTGCCTGACTCCCCTTTCAGGTTTCAGGTTTCCGCCCTCATTCTTCGCTTGAATGATCCAACTCAACCGGGGCTTCGCCGCGTCGATGCCAAGAGGATTCTCCCGGTACTCGCACCGGAGGTGCGTCATAAGGCCTGACTGCCCCCATGCTGCTTGGCCAATTGCCAGCGGCGTCAACACCATGGCGACACACACAATACTTTTCATAATTGTTTTCATGGCGTGATTGTCCTTTCCGTTGATAGAATTTCTACGGGACCGAGCAGGCCGGATCCAAGCAGCGGCGAATCTTTCTTGTACGGAGTCCACGTCGTCCACGTGAACCGCTTCTCTGCCGGCAACGACTGGTCGCCGATCAGGCGATTGGGCCAGAGATTGGCGACGGTGATCTCCAGCGCGTTCGCACCCGGCTTGGCGGCGGCGGTGATGTCCACGCGGTACGGGTTGGTCCAGACGATACCCAAATCGTTGCCGTTGAGTTTCACCCGCGCCATAACCGCCACCTTGCCAAGATCGAGGAACATCGGGTCACCTGACGACTGAAGACTAAACTCTTGCCGGTACGTCGCCGTGCCGGAGTAGAACTTGATGCCATCCTCGGGTCGCTTGCTCCAGTCGTCCAGCGCCGCAAACGTCACACGCTCCGGGCCGCCCCATTTCGGGTCGAAGCCGACCTCCCACGGGCCGGTTAGTTCGCGGACTTTTGTGAAGGACGGGAAGTTGCTCCCGGGCTTGGGCGCGCCGGCCGGTTGGCGGAAAACGACGAACAGCGAACCGCGTGGCGCAAACTCCAGCGGGACACTGGTGGAACCGTTGGCTTCCGTGAACGCCGTCGCAAGGCGACAGGTGCCAGTCACGGGGTCCCACAGTTCCGGTTGCTTACCAGCGAGGCGGAAGGTGCAGGCGGCGTTTACGTTCCGGTCTGTCCTGTTGGACACGAAATAAATCTCCGCGTCGCCATCCCGCCGGTGCGTGTAGCGCAAATCGCCGTTCGAGTCGAAGTCCGGCGGCACGCCCAGTTTCGCCAGCCTCCCGGCCACCACGTCGTAGGTCGGATAAAGGTCCGAACTCTTTGCGACGGGTTCGCTCCGAATCTGCGAGGCGAGTTCCTTCGCTTCGGTGTCGCAGGCCGGATAGTTCACGAGACTCGGCGACTGTTGCGGCGGCGTGCCGAGGACAATCGCGCCGCCATCGGTCAACTGTTTGATCTTCCGGAGCAAGGCCGGCGTCATCGCGTCAACGTGCGGCAATACCAACAGCCGGTAACTCATACCGTCCGGGAACACGATCCGACCGTCTTCCACCGATGCGCGTTCGATGAGCGTGCCGGGCTCGCAGCCGTCGAAGTTGTAGCCGCGCCGGTCGGGCAGGCCGTTGAGCGTGGCCGAGGACGGCGGGCGGAACACGTTCGGCGCGCCCTCGTTGTCGAGATAGAGAATGTCGGCCACCGGCAAACCGCGCCGCAGCAACGCTTGGCAACGCGCCAGGTACGTGTGATAGGCCGATGCCATGCCCCACCACGTTTGCGTCCGCTCCCAATGCACACCGATATTTTCCATCGTCATGCCGGGCCGGCGGTCGAGCCAGGGCTGATGTTGGTAACGGTGGAAGACAAACCGGTTGATGCCGGCGCACAACGCCCAGTCGCCCTGCAGCTTCATCGCGCCGGGATGCTTCCGCCAGCCATCCTCGACCCCGGTAAACGATTCCGCACCCACAATGGGTCGCCCCTGCGTATGCGCAATCGAGACGGCTTCGAAGACACTGTAGTCCGTGTTGAACAGGTTCGACCAGAACTCGCACATCGGCACGTCCGCCGCGGCGCCTAAAGCCAGATCGCCGGCGGGGTTCAGGTCGTACGGTTCGATGGATAACTTCAAGCCGTGCTGCCGGCCGAGTTCCTTCAGGTGCAACGCGTGGTTCTCCACCACCAACTCCTGCGCCGTCCGCCGCAGGTCCCACAGGAACCTTTCCGACACCGCGACGCTTTCGACGACGCGCCCGAGCATGGCCGGCAAGAATCGCAGCGGGTCGTAGCCGCGCCGTTGCCGGAATTCCTCGCGGAATTTCTCCGACCAGTTCTGCGAGCTCATCTCCCAACTGTCAAAATGCACCGTCGTCAACCCCCGTCCCGGATGCTTCGGCTCGCCGACAGTCTTTAGCAAGGCCCCGACGAAGGATGCAAAATGCGCGTCCAGCGCCTCCTTATCGAACTTGTCGGACTCGAATCCCAGCCCCGGCACCGGTGCCGGGCGCGTTGTCTGTCCCGTAATGGTGCGGCCGAACCGCATGATCGTCCAATTCCCCGCCGGCACATCCCAGACCAACCGGCCATCGGACGACAATCTCGCGGTCAGTTCGAGGACTTGGTTTGACGCGATACACTGCCCGGCCGGTAGGATCGTACGGTCAGCGGTCAAGAAAGGTTTCACACCCGGCTGCGACGAATACGGCGCCCGGAAGTACAGCGCCTTCTCATCCACGTCCGGGATCCGGTAATCACCAGGCGGCTTCGGGAACGCCAGCACGACGACGTCCCGGTAAAATTCCTTCCAAATCTTAAGCAGCTCCGGTGTCAGTGTATCTTCGCCGAAGAACGGCTTGCGCGGTTGCGGTTGCGGTAGCGGCGCGTCGAAGTGTGACGGTCCGGTCACCTGCGTCTCGCTGGCGACGAGGTGCTGCATGGATTGCTCCGGCTTGACCCACGGCCCGCCGGTGCCGCACCAGCCCGGTCCCGCGCCGAGCGCGATTTCCAGTCCCAGACGGTCGGCTTCGTTGATGGCATGCTTGAGCAATTCGCGCCACGGCTCACTCATGAATTCCACCGGACCGCGCGGAATGCCGATGTTAACCTCCAGGATGATGGCGCCGCCGATGCCGGCCTGTTTCATCGCCTCCAGATCCGCGGTCATCCCCTCGCGCGTGAGGTTGCCGTCCATGAAAAACCAATAGACCCACGGTCGCGCCGAGGCCGGCGGCTGACAGAACCCCTTTTCCAGATCCGTAGCAGCCTCTGCGCCGAAAGAAGTGGCACCCAGCGCCGCTACGAGCAGCATCGAACATGCCTGGGCATTTCTCATGTCCATTCCTTTCCTAAGTTGCGTCCTACCCTCTCGCGTACTCCGCCAGCAGCCGCAGGTAGACGCGGTACTGCTCCATCGAAACGCCGGGGGGCGTCTGGTGATCGACGCTCGGGATGAAACCGCCGGTTCTCGTGAGCGGCCGCAGGCGCTCGAACTCGCCTCGGACCGCCGCCTCGCCGTCTTTCAGAAAACGCTGCAAGACGCGCGAGACCCACGACCGCGAGCAGCCCACCGCCTCGGCAATCGTGCGGGACGGCCGTCCCTTGGCCGCGTGCAGGACGATCTGGCACCGCTGGGCCAAGCCCGCGTCTCGCGTCGTCCGCCGAGTTTGTCGCAATCGCTTCTTGACACGGCGGGTCAACCGGATGACAATCCTCTCCATAGGGACTCCTTTCCGTATGGCCGCTCTGGACAAGCAGACTATACATGGGAGTCCCTTCCCTCTTCAAACACAAAGTGTTGTAAATACACCACTTACAGTGGCGCGCATTCACGCACGGTGATTTAGGGCCGCCCTGCGGGATAAGAGGGCGTTCAGTCTTTCAGGTTCTCGGACAGTTTGCGCCAGGCGTCCATTGAGCGGGCCAGGTGCTCGCGGGTGTCGCCGCCAATGCCGAAGCACTGCAGACCGATCGGCCCCTTGTAGCCCAGCTCTTTCAGTGTCTTCAGGAAGACCGCCACGTCGAACGAGCCCTTGTCCAGCGGCTGAATGTACCGGTCCCAGCCGGGCTTGTCGTCGAATTCATCGGCGCCGTTGATCGAGACCGCCCACAACCGCGGCATGGCCTGCTTCAGCAGCGTCCTGTAATCGCGCTGCTTGTCCACCCGCAGCCAGTGGCACAGGTTGAACATCACGCCGACGTTCGGGCGGTCCACCTTCTCGGCCACACGAACTGAATCTTCAATCCGCTCCACCCAGGAGCCCAGGTGCGGATAGAGCAGCAATTGAGCCCCGGAGTCGCGGGCGAGGTCCGACATCTCGCGAAGGACCTCAACCCCGCGCGGGTCGCCGGAAGAATCCGAAGGCTTCATGCCGCCAACCAGCAAAGCGAACTGCATCTGGCGCCCCTTCGCAAGGGCCAGGACGTCCTTGAAACGCGGGTCGTAGGCCGGCTTGCCCGGCGCGAGGTTCACCTCCATGGTGACCTGATACAACTTCAGGCTCGCCGCATCGAGGGTCTTCAGACGCTCGGCGACCTTATCCAGCCAGATGTGGCCGACGCCGTCGTAGCCGAGTTCCTTGAGCATCACGGCCTGCTCCTCGAACGAACGCTTCTTGGCATCGTGCCAGTCGATGCAGAACGGGAAAAACGGATACGCCTTCTGCTCGGCGGCGATGGCCACGTTCAGCAGCGCCAACCCCGCCACCCCAATGACGAACAAGGCAATGACGAGCTTCCGGTTCATGAGCAAGGCCTTTCGTTCAAGCCCCTCCTTGAAGACGAGCAGGCAGTCGGTACACCCTCTATTTAACTGGCCAGCCCGCGGCAGGTTCCGGCCGGACGCCGAGGGTGAGTGACGGGCGTCAGCGGGTGTTATCTGCGACAACCCGATGACGGATTCTGGCGCGAAGGCCAAGCGCAGCGAGGTGATGAGAGCGCCGACGCCTGGCCTTTATCTCTTTCCTGGCCGATGCGCGCAGAGCGGGGCAGACAAGAGGCGTAAGTGCTTGTAGAATAAGGCGGACGGAATATTCGGGAGAGATGGGGGTCACCATGAGATACGAACTCCGGCTGGCAGCGATCCTGGCTGGCGCGGTCCTTGCGGCGCCTGTGGTTTCCGAAGCGGCCGATTCGCCCGCCGCGCCGGCGAAGGCCGCCGAGAAGAGCGTCACGACCCGCTGGTTGCCGGATCCGTTCCCCAATCTGGCGCCCGGAGCACTCGACCGGCAGGCGATTGTCGAGGTGGACACGCCGCGGCGAACGCCCGGCGTCCTTCTGGGCGTCTACGATGTGGAGAACGACCCGCTGAGCGTGACTTCCTTTACACAACCCGCTCACGGTTCGGCGATGCTCGAAAAGGACGGCGCCTTCCGCTACGCGCCCCAGGCCGGTTACACAGGCCGCGACGAATTCACCTTCACGCTCAGCGATGGCCGCGGCGGACTCTCGACGACGGCCATGCGGATCTCCGTCATAAGGCCCACCGGTAGATGGTCCACGACCAGCTTCGTGGACCTCGCCGAAATCCAGGCCGACGGCAAACCGATCCAGCACGACGAAGGGGCCACCGTGCCCCGCGCAGTGGACTGGGACGGCGACGGAAAGCTCGATCTGCTCGTCGGCGCTGGCGGCGCCGTTTGGCTCTACCGCAACGTGGGCACGCCCGCCGCACCGCAGTTTGCCGCCGGCAGCCGTGTCAAGGCGGCCGGGAAGGAGATCGCCCTTGGCACCGGCCGGATGTCGATCGCATGCGTGGACATGGATGGCGACGGCCGCAAGGACCTGGTGGTCATTGCCGAGCAGGATCGCAAAGTGCGATGGTACCGCAATGAACCTGGCGGCACCGGCGAACCGGCACTGGCCGCGGAGAACATCCTAAGAGCCAAGGGCGGCGGGGAGTTCGTCGCCGGGGATGTTCGCGTGGACGTCGCCGACTGCAGCGGCGACGGTCTGCCGGATCTCATCATCGGCTCGCGCAGCGGCGAGGTGAAGATCGCCTGCAACGTGGGCACGCCTTCGGCCCCTCTGCTGGATGCGCCCACGACGGTCCTGGATACGGCAGGCTTGTCGATCAACGGCTCGTACAACATCAACGTTCGCGTGGCCGACATCAACCAGGACGATGTGCCGGATCTCATCGACTCGTACAACTGGGGAAACGTGAACTTCCGCATCAACACCGGCACCGTCGCACGACCGCGCCTGCCCGAGACCGGCCGGTTCAGCGTGAGCGGGCCGAACGACGCGCAGGTCAACCTGCACGGCCTCTGCGACGGCCCGATTGTCGACGTGGCCGACCTGAACGGCGACGGCACCATCGATCTGGTGGTCGGCGGCGAAGTCGGAGGCCGAGTTCGCTTGGCGCTGGGTCAGAGCGCCAAATCGTACCTGGATCAGATCGACGCGCTCATCGCGGCCCACTCGCAGGATCTGGCGACGTTCCTGGCCGATCCCGCCAACGCCGCGGCCAAGGGCCGCATGCAATCGCTTCAGGGCGCGCTTTACGACTACGTGGTGAGATTCGCCACGCCCGGACAGAAGGACCTGATCGCCAAGGGACTCGTCGAGCTGATCAAGAAGTACCCGCGGTACTTCTCCTTGCAGCCGTTTGATGTGAAGCGCCAACCGGGCCTGGCGTCGCTGGCCATCCAGACCTGGCTGACGCTGCTGGTGGCCGACTACTACGACCCCGCTGCGCGGAAGGCATTGGCGGACGCCGCGGGTTTCACCGGCGGCTACCGCAAGCTGGTCGAAGAGATGGGGCTGATCTACGCCGACAACAACCAGAATCCGCGCGGGGCCGAGGCTATTCACGATTGGCTGCGCACGATCCCCCGCGAGGTTTATCCCGGCACCTGCATCACCGCCAGGGACTGGCTGGGCGATTGTTCCTTCCTGGTTCGCGGGCACATGAAGAACACATTTAACGGCAAGCCGGTCGACAACGGCGAGTACGGTTTCGGCGGCGACGCCCGTGCGGTCATCGGCGACCGCGGGAGCGAGAACTGGTTCATGACCGTCGTACGCCACGAAGCGTGCCACGATCTGGATGCCTACGTGCGCAGGTTCCCCGACCTGAACCGCCGCTGGGGGCAGACACTGGTGCTGGCCGGCGGGCCCGACATGCGGGCTGACCCCGCCAGCGGGTGGCTGAGCATGGACTTGACGCGCCGGCACTTCAAGGAGGCCGGTCTTTGGGACGGCAGCCAGGCCGCTTGGGAAGCGGCGTGGAAGAAGTACTGGACCGTGCCCCCGGGCTCCGGCTGGCAACAATTCGGGTTCATGCGCGGGAACATAGACTGGTTCTACAGCGCGCCGCAGGAGAGTCTGGCCACGCAAGGCAACCAGTTCTGGAACTCGACAGAAGGCCGGCTGGAGGTGGCCATCGCCCGGTGGAACAAGGGTTATACCGGCAATCTAACCGAGGTGCTCTTCTTTCTGGACATCTGGTCGTTGGGCCTTGTGAAAATGAAGTTCTACGAGGTCGACAACGCCTGTAACCAGGTGATCTGCTTCGCACGGCTCGGACGTAATGGCAAGGGCTGCATCAGCCGGATCGATCTGGGCGACCGGTATTACCAGTTCGATGTGGACGACAATGGTGTGGTGACGGGCGTCGTGCATGTGCCGGAGAAGAAACCTGTGCCGGGCTAGTTCACGGTTGTTTGTAGCACGCCGCGCGGCGGGCAGTCTTGCCCGCCGCGCTTCACCCGTGCCCAGGCGTCCCGTGGCGCGGTCGCCATCAGGCTGGGCGACCGCGCGAGTTCCCGCTACATCCGACCGTTAACGGCTCTAATTACCGGGTGCGGCAACGGTTCTTTTCTTTCCGGCTGTGGAAAGAGGCGGCCCGGCCCCTACCCAAACCCCTATCCGGCCCCACGAACCGGATGGTTCGGGCAACCTGGTGGGCCTGTTCGGAGCCCATGGGTTTTCGTCCCGACCTGGCAGGTTGGCCCGCGGAAGGCCCAAAATCGACGGTTGTCCGCACTTGACGGTATGGGCTCAGTCGAGCGGATTGATGACCAGGCCGCTGAGGGGCTTGGGGTAGAAGTAGGTGGACTTGGCGGGCATGCGTTCGCCGTGGGCGGCGACTTCCTGGAGGGCCTCGATGGGGAGCGGCCGCAGGATAAAGGCCGCATCGGCGCCGTCCTCGTGGACGGCATCGAACACCCGCTGCAAGAGGTAGACGTAGGAGAGTTTCAACCGGTCGGCCGGGTCCACGGCCTTCGGCAGGGCTGCCTTCAGGAGCGCGCGGTCCAGGATGGCCACGTCCAGCCGCCGCCAGGCCTTCGAGTGGTCGGCGGCCAGGTGGTCCATGATGCGGACATCCTTCAGGGTCAGGATGAACGCCTTCTGCGTGCCGCGCACCCACAGGCCGAACGCGTGGCCGCGCGACTGCCTCAGGTGGGCCTCGACCCTAGTGCTGGTGGCCTCGGCCCCGACGAGTTCCTGCCAGTTGAAGTGATCCTCGGTGGCCTTGCGGAGTCGGTCGGCCGAGAGGTCCGGCAGGCCCGCCAGGACGCGGTGCGTCGGCAGGATGGCCAGGCCCGGATGGTGCATCGAGACGCACAGCATCAGGACGCTTGCGGCCGGGTGGTCGGGGCCGATCCTCTCGCCGGCCGCCTCGCGCTCGCGCTTATAGGCCAGGGCCGTCTCGTAGCGGTGGTGGCCGTCGGCGATGAAGATGGGCCGGTCGGCCATCGCCTTGGCGACGCGGCCGACCAGCGCGGGGTCGGAGCAGCCGAAAAGGCGGTGGACAATGCCGCTGCCATCGACCGTCTGGACGAGCGGCTCGCAGCGGACCGCCTCGTGGAACAAGGCCGTGATGGCGTTCTCAGGGTCCGGGTAGAGGCCGAAGATAGGCTCGGTGTTGGCCCGGGTGGCCCGGATGAGTTTCAGGCGGTCTTCGCGTGGGCCGGGCATGGTTTCCTCGTGCGGAAAGACGTGCCCCGACCCGAATTCCTCCAGGCCCACGCGCCCCAGGAATCCCTCCCGCAGGTACGTCTTGCCGTCGATCTCGAACTCCTGCCGGTAGAAGTAGAGGGCGGCCTCGGGGTCGCGGACCAGGATGCCCGTCTGCCGCCACTTGGCCAGGAGGCCGGCGGCCCGGGTGTAGCGGTTGTGTTTCTCGGTGTCGGACGGCGACGGCTTGCCGAGGATGATCCGCACGATGTTGTGCGGGTGCGTGCGGTGCAGTTCCTCCTGTTCATCCGGCGTGATGCAGTCATACGGCGGCGCGGTGACCAGGGCCACGCTGAGGGGGTCGCGGGTGTTGTAGCGGAGCGCCTGGAAGGGCCGGATGGCTGCCATGGATCAGGTCCCCATGTCGCTGGAGGCCAGGTACCTGGCCTGCTCGCCGGTGAGGCGGTCGATGGAGATGCCCATGGTCCGCAGTTTCAGGGCGGCGACGTACTCGTCGATCTCGTGCGGCACATCGTGGACGCGGGTTTCCAGACGTCCGCGGCGGCGGACGACCCATTCGGTCGTCAGGGCCTGGACGGCAAAACTCATGTCCATGACGGCGGCCGGGTGGCCCTCGGCGGCCGCCAGGTTCACCAGGCGGCCCTCGGCCAGGACGTACACCGTGCGGCCGCCCCCCAGGTCGTAGGCGTCGACGAACGACCGCACGCCGCGGCGGATGCGCTTGGCCATCTTCGCCAGGCCCGGCAGGTCGAGTTCCACGTTGAAGTGGCCGCTGTTGGCGACGATGGCGCCGTCCTTCATCACCTTGAAGTGCTCGGGGCGGATGACGTGGATGTCGCCCGTGACGGTGATGAAGAGGTCGCCCACCCTGGCGGCCTGGCTCATCGTCATGACGATGTAGCCGTCCATGGTAGCCTCGATGGCCCGCAGCGGGTCAACCTCGGTCACGATGACGATGGCCCCCGCCCCCCGCGCCCGGGCCGCCAGGCCGCGCCCGCACATGCCGTACCCGGCCACGACCACGCGTTTGCCGGCCACGAGCATGTTGGTGGCG
>Ga0315294_10002404_pt1 | contig 20488 bp, 18 predicted proteins | sample YL17G13_40_MG_FD_203626 | JGI IMG/M metagenome (GOLD analysis project Ga0315294, IMG submission 203626) | Sediment microbial communities from Yellowstone Lake, YNP, Wyoming, USA - YL17G13_40 | ecosystem: Environmental > Aquatic > Freshwater > Lake > Sediment | place: USA: Wyoming | collected...
GGAGGTATAAGTCTTGCCGGGGTCACTCAATTCGGGTGGGCTTGCCGGCTGGGTTTGAACTTTTTTCCAAATAGGCGTATACTACTTCCTGCAAGGGGCGAAAAGGGAGCCTTCCATAGGAGGAAACAAATGAATAAGACGCGTTTCAAGGCTTTTACCCTCATCGAACTTCTCGTCGTTATTGTTATTATCGCCATACTTGCATCTTTGTTGTACCCGATTCTCACGAGAGGCAAGATCAGGGCGCAGCGCACCAGGTGTATCAGCAGTCTGAGGCAAATCGCTCATGCCTGTGCGCTCTACAGTGCGGACTGGGACGGGAAATTCGTTCCCATGTATATCGGTGAAGGGACGGATGCCCAGGGGCACTGGATTCGGAAGAGGTGGTGGCCTTACCTCATACTGAAATACAGTGAGGAACAGAGGATCCTGGAGTGTCCATCCTTCGGCAAACCGGCGACCTACACCGAAGACGCTGACCTGAATGCCGTAGATGCCTACAAGGCCCAGACAGGCTACGGAATGAACTGGTATTACCTCTCGAACTGGTTTACGGAGTATCCAAAGTTCGACGGGGGACCCTGGCTATTCACTGACGAGTCGCAGGTCAAAGCCCCCTCGAAGAAGGTGTATATATGCGATAGCCAGGACATCGTGGCGGGTCCCAACCCCTCCCCACCGGAGGAGGTATACACGCCGGTCAGTTACCGTGACTGGCTGAACGGTGCTTGGCCGATGTGGGCTCCCCACGAGGGCAACATGAATGTGCTCTTCCTCGACTGGCACGTGGAGTCGCTTCAGCCGACCCTGATACCGGAGGACCGGTTTAACCCCTTCGAACTAGCCTTTTAGTATCGCAGGCGGAGGATCCCTTCGGCACCTAACGGGTTTCGCGGGTTACCCTGAGTGCTTCCGCCATTGCCAGTCCGCCGCCCTTCGACCTGCTCAGGGCAGGCGGGCGGACTTGCAATGACAACTTCCCGGCCCGGCAGGAACTCACTCTAATGGCCGGAAGCCATCAGTTAGCGGCCCGAAGCGAGCCGGCTGAACATCTCAATCCGCGGGCTTATTTTCTTTTTTTTCCTGCTTGAGCCGGAGGTAGAGGACGGCCACGCTCACCGGATCCACGCCGGTGTAGTTCGATAGTTTTTGGAGCATTCGCGCCAGGTTGCGCTGCAATAATTCGGAACTGGTGTTGGGTTCCAATTCCGCTTCCAGGCTATGAACCTCTTCTAACGATTCCAGGAGGAAGGCTGCCATAACCTGGGGGTAGTTCCTCTGGTGGGTGGCGGCGTGCTTGCGGACCAATTCCTCGGTGAGGGCGAACCAACGGTCTGCGGTTTCCCCCTCGGTCCTGCGGCGTTCCATGGTTTCCCCCGCGGCTTGGCGCCTTACTTGTTTTCGCTCCTTTTCCTCCTCCCACTCCTGTTTCGTGACGCCGGGAATGACCTGGTAGCCGGTTATCCCTAGTTTAAGGTCGCTGAGGACTTCCTCTATGGTTCTGCGACTCATTACCGTGGTCAGGTGGCCTAGCCTGTGGTAGTCTTCAGACCTGAGGCCCAACACCAACTGTTCATCCTCTATCCCCACCGGGACACAGACCTCCAAGGCTGACCAAAAGGGGAGATCCACCTTCCTTTTCTTGACCTCTGTTTTCACCTTATGCCAGATCTCGTTAAGTTCCCCTTCTGTCATTATCCTTCCTCCTGTTGTTTTTCCCAGAGCGTTGCCGACCGTGGATCCGCACCCGTCCCCATTCTACCCAGGAAAGTTCACCAACGCACCTCCAACGTTGCGGTTCGGGATTTTGTCGCTGGGGTAGGGGCTCAAGATTTTGAGCCTCTACAGGCTCGCCCCCCCCCCAACGGGCAACAAGAAATGCAACCGCAACATTCCAACCCTGCTATGGGCGGGTCTAATGGCCGGGGCGGTCGGCCAAAGAGTGGAGTAGTCCCTTGAGGCGGGGATAGGTCTGGATAAAGGTGAGGAACTTCTGCTGGAGGATTTCATGGTTGCTGGAATCTGGGTCGTAGCGATGAACTGGATGGACCATGGCGCGAGGGGCTTCGGCCGGATGGGCAAACAAGCCGATGGCACAGCCGGCAAGTATGGCTGCGCCGAGGGCAGTGGCCTCGGAGACCTTGAGGGATAGGACGGGTAGGCCGGTGGTGTCGGCTTTGAGTTGGAGCCAGAAGGGGGACTTTGCTCCGCCACCGATGGCGCGCAGTTCTCGGATGGTTATGCCGGCGGCAAGCATGGTGTCGAGGTTGAGTTTCATCTCGTAGTTAGTGCTGTCGAGGACGGCTCGAGAGAGATCAGCCTTGGAAAGTCCGAGGGTGAGGCCGGTGATGACCCCGCGGGAACGCGGGTCGAGGGTAGGCGTTCCCGAGCCGACGAAGTGGGGGAGGATTTGCGCATCGGCCGGCCGTTTGGAAGCGTTGGCGATGATGAGTTCATAGGGATCCTTGCCGATGGCGGCTGCCTGCTGGACTTCCTTCCAGCAGAGGGTATCCCTGTACCAGCGGAGAAGTAGCCCGCCGGTGAGGTTAAAGGCAAGGGCAACGTAGAGCGGCTCGACCACGTGGGGATAACAAGCATAGTTCCCCTCGAGCATCTTGGGGGTCAGTTGAGGGGAGTCCAGGGTGGCGCAGAGGACGTCGGAGGTTCCGGTGGCGTTCATGGCCTGTCCTGGGTGGACGCAACCGGCGCCGAGCGCACCGCAGGGCTGATCGTGGCCGCCGGTGGCGATGACCACGGGATGGGAAAAGCCGATTTCGTCCCTGACCTTGGTCGAAACCTCGCCGACCGCCGTGCCGGAGGGGTACACGGTGGCAAGGAGGCTTTCGTCGAGATCGGCCTGTTTCAGCATCTCGCTAGACCAGAGTTTGTTCACCACGTCGAAGGCCATGGTTCGGGCGGCGAGGGAGTAGTCCATGGCTGGGGCGGCGCCGAGGCGGAAGTTGATGAAATCCTCGACGCAGAGGAACTTGGTTGCGGCGCGAAAAACCTCGGGCATGTTCTCGCGAAACCAGATGATCTTGTTTATGGAGTGCATGGGATGGAGAGGCATGCCGGTGATCTGGAAGATGCGGTCGCGGCCCAGGTGCTCCTGCCACCACTCAAACTGGGGAATGGTTCGATGGTCGAAGGAGACGGAGAAGTTGTAGAGGGGGTGGCCGTGGCTGTCGAGGGGAACGACCGCCTCGCCCTGAACGGAGACGGAGAGGGCCTTGACCGGGTCAGAAGGGGTGGCCTGGGCGGCCTGGGCGAGCACCTGCCTGCAACTGGCCCAGATGAGTTCGGGGTCGAGTTCGGACCAGTCGGGCCTGGGGTGAAGGAGGGGGTATTCCCGGTAGGCTTGGGAGAGGATGTTACCGTCCAGGTCAAAGGCGATGGCTTTGCAGCCTGTGGTGCCGACGTCCAGCCCCAGGAGGCTCATGGCAGGATGCTTTTCTTCTCCATGACCGGCCAGGTGTCAACGGGCCTGAAGGCCTCGGCGTAGGCGCATCCGACCTCTGCTCCTCGCTTCCTGGCGATCGTCTCCACGAACTCGTTGTGAGTGATGCCGAACATGTGCTTGAGGAAGCCTGCCTGGCTGGCGTGCTTGTTGAGCATCTGCATCTTGAGGTCGAAGGTATCAGTTATGTCCACATACTCGGAGGGCTGGAAGCCGAGGCTGCCGATGGTATCCATGAAGTAGTTGTGGGGTATCTTGTCGCAAGGGGGGCTCTCGGTCTCGATCAGTTTCACGTTGCACATCATCCTGCAAGCCCAGGTGAGCCAGCCAGCCATGACGTGGTCGGGATGGTAATCGTTGAAGGAGTGTCCGAGGACGACGTCAGGGCGGGCCTGGCGGTAGGCTTCGGTGAACTTGAGCCTTGACTCCTGATTGTCAAAGAGGAACTCGTCGGGAAAATCGAGCCAAATTAGGTGGGCGCCGATGAGTTCAGCGGCGGCGAGGGCTTCCTGGTGGCGGATGTCGGCTATCTGTTCCCTGGAGTGAATAATTGAGCCGGCATTCCCGTTGGTAGCCACGGCCATGAAGACCTCGTGCCCTCTCTTGGCGCACTTGGCCAAAGTCCCTGCGCAAAGGAATTCCAGGTCATCTGGATGGGCGCCTATCGCCAATATCCTCATCGTCCGTTCTCCTCTCGGTATTCTTTGTCACCTGAGGGGGTGTGCGAGTGATAGGGGAATGCTAACACAACCAAGATTCGGAGACAAAGGGCTTTTCCTCAACTCGCGCGTGGTGATGGTGCCTGGCGGGGGAATGAAAGAGACAAGGGAGCACACTGAGGTGCTCCCCTACATTACCCCGGATGGTCGCCCACGGTTGGACCCGCAGGGCGGGATAAACTGGGCCCCCACGTTATCCCTACCGGTGCCCCTGCAGGGGCGGAGGTGTCTCCGCCCTCTTTCGCTTAGAGCCGGCCTCTGCTTGGTGCTATGGGAGGGCTTTGTGTGAGCGCCGGATCGCGCGGAGCGCAATGGCGGTGCCTATAGTGCAGATGAGGGCTGTGAGGAAGAGCGTGCCTACCTCGCCGGAGTAGCTGGCCGTAGCGTCCGCCACGAACATGTTGAGAATGGAGTCCGCGAGGGGGCCCATCTGCTGCCGGTAGGGGTCAAATGGGCCGAGGAGAGTGCCCAGCATTACTCGGCCAGCGGCAGGAGTCCAACACCCAAGTGCGACGGCAGGCATCCATAGCTCGCGAGGCCATGAGGTCGGTGGAACAGGCCTTTGGCGCCGGGCTTTCAGGATTCCCAGGACCGCGAGGCAAACTATGGTGACGATCGCCACTGGCTGGGGCGTCAGCACCCACCCCGCTGTCTCGGGGTCGGTACGAAGGCGAGTGATGAAAAGGTCCAAGCGGGGATGAGGGCCAGGGGCTTCTGCTGCGTACGGCGCGAACAGGGCGGACAGCGGATCCGGTGGGGGAAATGTAATCGTATCGTGTATGACGGATGAGGCCACCCGTGCGTAGACCAAGGGAGGCAGGATAAGTGAGAGACCGGTCATCACCAGCGAGAGCCAGAGGATCCAAGGGGGGGCAAATGTCCAGCGTGGTGTCGGTGTCCCTGGGTCAGTGTCCTGGGGGCCATGCGGAGAAGCATTGGTTTGGCCAGCCAACGGCTTTTTCCTCCTTGTCAGTTGAGGCGTTGTCAACGCTTAGTAAGTTTATTGACTCCCCTCGACTTCCGTCAAGATGAGGATTCTTCGCCGCCGGGGAGACGCAAGAAGGCTGGGCAGGTCGGGGCTATCTTTGTTCTTCGGAACGAAGGATGGTTCTGCGGAGGAAGGCAGGCAACTCTGGCTCGGCTTCGAGGCCGGCGGGGAGGGAATCGGCGAGTTGTTTGAGGGGGCTTTCGGCTGGCTCCGGGAGGCGGGGGCGGGAGATGAGGCGGGGGCCGCGGGCAGCGGCGGTGTCGAAGCCGGTGGCCATGACGGTGACGCGGATGGTGTCTTCCAGGGTGGGGTCAACCACGACGCCGAAGAGGATGTTTGCCTCGTTCTGACAGGCCTGGCGGACGGTGTTGGCGGCTTCCTCGGCCTCGGCCAAGGTGAGGTCTGTGCCGCCGGTGATATTGAGGAGGACGTCGGTAGCACCGTCAACGGGCATCTCCAACAGGGTGCTGGCGATGGCGTTCTGGGCGGCGGTGATGGCCCTTCCCTCGCCGGAAGCCTCGCCGATGCCCATGATGCAGGTGCCGGCGCCGCGCATGGTGGTTCTTACGTCAGCGAAATCGAGGTTGATCTCGCCGGGCACGACGATGATCTCGGAGATTCCCTGGACTCCCTGGCGAAGGACTTCGTCTGCCAGGCGGAAGGCGTTCCTGATGGGCATCTTCTTGTCGGCGACGGAAAGGAGCTTGTCGTTGTGGATGGTGATAATGGCGTCTACCGTTTCACGGAGGTTGCGGATGCCCTGTTCGGCGACTTCGGCCCTTCTCCTTCCCTCGAAGGTGAAGGGTCTGGTCACCACCGCCACGGTGAGCGCTCCCAGTTCCTTGGCCACCTCAGCCACGATGGGTGAGGCCCCGGTGCCGGTTCCGCCGCCCATGCCGGCAGTGATGAAGACCATGTCCGAGTCCTGGAAGAGCCTGGCAATCTCCTGGCGGCTTTCCTCGGCGGCCTTGTGGCCGAGTTCGGGATCGGCACCGGCGCCGAGACCCGCGGTGAGGTTATCGCCGATTTGGAGTTTCTTGCCGGCCAGGCAGCGGTTAAGCACCTGGGCATCCGTATTGATGGCGAGGAAAGAGACTCCTGCCATCTGGGATTCGATCATCCTGTTGAGTGCGTTTCCGCCGCCCCCACCGACCCCAGCGACGCAAATCCTGGCTAGTTTCTCCGTGTTTTGATCAACCATTTTCGCACCCCTCCGGGTCGAGCGCGCTTTCATGGCAACAAATTACATGGTATTTCCCAGTTAGTCAACCCCGTGCTCGAGAGTTGATCAGGGAGAGAAAGAGTCTCCCCGAAGAATGATGCACGGTTTGTTGCGATCCGATGAACAGTTTGACTTGGCTATGCTGGTTCACTGCTGTGAGATTCTTGCTCGGGGGGCCTTTTTGCTACCAGCACCTGGGCGGGGCGGAGGAGTTTGCCGTCGAGGAGGAAGCCCTTTCTTTGCACGGCGACTACCATTCCTTCGGGCAGGTCAGTGAGGGAGGCGATGCCGACGGCCTCGTGGAGATCGTGGTCGAATGGCTGACCGAGAGATGGTATCTCGGCCACGCCATGGGTGGCAAGGGCATCGCTGAGTTGGCGCAAGATGATCTCCATGCCCTGGCGCAGAGAATCGAGGTCCTGATATTGTTGGGTCAGGGCGCGGTCAAAGTTGTCGAGCACGGGAAGGAAGGAGGAGAGGATGTTGAGCTTGAGCGAATGGAGCCGCACCTGCTCGTTGGCGGCGGCACGGTTTCTGAGATTGCGTTCCTCTGCCAGGGCGCGGAGCAAGCGATCCCGCTCCTCCTGGAAAGCGTTCCGGCTGGCCTCGCTATCTGCGCGCAGTTTGGCGATTTGGTCTTCGAGGGAGACGATCGTCTCGATAAGTTCTTTCTTGAGCATTCCCTTGTGCTCCCCGGCGGGCTTGTGATTCGGACTTGCTGGCGTGCTGGAGAGACACTTCCGGGGTTCGTTGTGTGTCGCCATCGCGTTCGAGTGCAAGGGTTCAAATACGGCGCGAGGTGAGTTCGTCCGGGCTGCCGGCCCCTGAAGATTGAGTCGCGGGAAGGCCGGGTTGAGGGACGGTGCCCGATCGAGGCTCCTCCTTCTTGCGGATTATGGTATTGATGCGCAGAATGGCATCGGCGACCTCGCCGGCAGCACGGAGGGCATAAAGTTTAACCGCGGTGCAATCAACCACGCCCAGTTCCAGCATATCGGCGATTTCACCGGTATTGCAGTCTATCGCCACGCTGTTTTTCCCCTGGGAGGCTTGGGCGGCGAGCACGTCGCCCAGTTTCTCGAGGGGATTGAAGCCGGCGTTGGCCACGATTTGAGAGAAGGGCCTCTTGAGCGCCTCGATGACGCAATCCAGCCCATAGACTACCATGCCCTTGACCTCGTTTCGCAGCGCTTCGACCTGACGCAGGGCGGCGAGTTCGGCGGCGCCACCGCCCGGCACGATGCCCGCCCTGGCCGCAGCCTGGACGGCGGAGGCGGCGTCTCTGGCGATGCGCTCCCGCTCTTCCTTGACTTCCTGGGTGGAGGCGCCGACCAGGATGGTAGCGACGGGCTTTGCCTTGCCCCCCAGGATGCGAACCTGTTCGAGCCGTTCATCCTCGTAGACTTGCTTGGCGAAGCCGAGGCAGGGAGCGAGTTCCTCGACGGGTTTGGCGAGGCTGGAACGTTTGATGGTCTTGGCTCCGGTGTGCTCTACAACCTTGGCGACGTCCCTGGAGGAGACGCGGCGAATGACCATCGCGCCGGCGTCGGTGAGGACCTCCTCGGCGAGATCGTCCACGCCCTTGTCCACCAGGACCAGGCCGACTTTCAAGGCAACGAGCTTGTCCAGGCTGGCACGGAACTGGGCTCTTAACTCCATATACTTCTGGAAGCCTGCCTCCGTGCCGAGGGCATCGTCCTCGATCTCCTCTGGTTCGAGGGCGTCGTCAACGATGAGGATGTTGACGTTCTCGAGTTTCCTGGGCATTTGCCTGTTCATCCGCTGCTTATCGAGCACCACTCCGAGGAGGATTTCGTTCTGGGCGCTCTCCTTGGCGATGACGGCGTCAGCCAATTTGAAGGCGGGATCGGAGAGTTTTTGGGTGCCCAACAGCCTGGCTGCCTTGGTGGCCAAGTCAGCCAGATCGCCGTTTCCCCTGGCTGCGATGAAGCCAGCCTGTCTGAGGAGGGGGTCGCGCAGGCCCTTGAGGCGAGTCGTCATCCCTTTGATCGCCTGGCTTGCCCCATCGAGTCCGAGATGGATTCCTTCGAGAACCTTGGTGACTGGGACACCCTTTGCCACGTGCTTGACGCCTTCAGAGACCAGCGCACTGGCGAGGACGGCGGCGGTGGTAGTTCCATCGCCGACCTCCTGATCCTGGGCCTGGGCAGTGTTGATGAGCATCTTTGCGGCGGGGTGATTGACGTCAATCTTCTGGAGGATGGTGGAGCCGTCGTTGGTGACGGTAACATCCCCGAAACGGTCAACGAGCATGCAGTCAAGCCCCTTGGGACCAAGCGTGCCTTCCACGGCAGAGCAAAGGGCCTGGATGGCGTTGGAATTCGTCACCAGCGCCGTCAGGCGCTCGTCAACTTCCGAGGTTGAGACTTGTTTTACGTTAGCGCTCACTGGGATTCAGATAGCCCAATCTTCTTATCATGATAAGAGGGGTGAAGTCAACCGCGGCGGCGTGGGATGTGTTTGGATTGGTGGGCGGCAGGTGATATAATCGGCCGCAAGGAGGTGCAGTGAAAATGGCACAATGTCAGCGATGCGGAGCGGAGATCGGGATGGGGAAGGTTCTATGTGATCGGTGCGCGGGGGAGGTTTCTTCGGGCGCGGCGCCCGTGGGGGAGGCGGGCGCGCAAGAGAGCCATGAGGTGAGCCCTTCCGAGGTGGCGCCCAAAAAGAAGGGGCGGCGGACCTGGCTCGTCGTCTTGGTGGCTGTCGTGGTGGTGCTGGCAGTGGGCATAGGGGCTCTCTCCCTGGGTGGGAAGGTGGAGTTGGGTGGGATTCTTGGCGGGCGTTTGGGGTCTGGCCGGGGCGGCCTCAGTTTCGTGCCCAAAGGGGTAGGGCTGTGCGTAGAAGTTAATTTGGAGGCAGTGGCGAAGGACACCAAGCCTCTGGAGGAAGTTCCCCAACTGGTGCGGGAAGTGATTACTAAGTCAACCGGCAAGGATCCAGTCAAGGAGATTGAGTCGGAGTGGGGCGTGAACTTCAAGAAGGACATTGCTCCTGCGCTGCCAAGAGAGTTCACGGTGGCTGTCTCTGCGCCTGGAACGGGGGAGAAAACGCCCAGCGTGGTCCTAGCGGGCCGCCCGGGTAACTGGAATAAGGCGAGGAACCTGGCTGCCAAGCTCCGAAAAAATGCTGAGAAGAAGGGAATTAAGTTCGCGGAGGAAAAATACGGGGGCACGGTCATCGTTCATGAGTCCGGGAAGGAGTCCGGGGCGGCGTATGCTTTCGAGAAGAAGAGTTTCCTGGTGGGGTCGTCGGTGTCGAGTCTGAAGATGGCCCTGGATGCCAGCCGGTCGCCGGAGAAGAACTTGCAGAGCAGCGCAGACTTCCAGGGGTTATTCAAGAGGCTCAAAGGTGAGAAGGATATCTGGGTGTACATGGATGCTGCGTCCTGGATGCAGGCAACGATGGCAATGGGCGGCATGGCCGCCGGGATACCTGGGGCGCCCGGTGCCTTGCGGGTCGAGCCTCCGCAGGTTTCGGCTGAGCAATTGAAACTGCTGCAGGGGAACGCGGCGGTCGTCGGGGTTGATTTCACGCCCAAGGGAATGGAGATGGAAAGCATAAGCGTGATAGGCGAGGGAATGAAGAAGCAGTTGGTCGCGCTGGCTGGGCTTCCTGGGGTGAACCGGGACTTCCTCGGGCGGCTGGCAGGCGGGCCAATGGCGATGCTGGCAATTAGTTCGCCGGCGAAGATGTGGGAGGCGATGAAGGACATCTTTATGTCCACGCCAGAAATGGCGCAGGCCATGAAGGCGCTGAAGGCGGGAGTTTCGCAGGTGGGCCTGGACTTCGACCGGGACATCATAGGCTGGATGAAGGGAACGACGGCGGTGGGAGTATATTACAATGTGAAACCAGTGCCGGACTTCATGATCGCCTGGGACGTCGCGAATCGGGAAGAAGTGAAGGCTGCCCTGGGCCGGCTCACCCAGGCGCTAACTAAGGCTACCAAGGGGGAAATCCAGTTTGGTCCGGAAGAAAAGCAGGGCACTACGATCCTGAGAATGCAGTCGGCGGCTCTTGCGCAGGTGCCCTTCCTGAAGCCGGTGTTCGCGCTGACCGACAAGACGCTCTTCTTCCACTCGTTGGAGAGCGGGATGACAGCGGCGGAAGGGGAGAAGAAGGGGAGCGCGGCAGACTTGTTCGCGCAACTGCCGAAGGAAGCGCAATCGGTTGCGATGTTCGACGTTCCCGTATTCGCAGGCTTGCTGACGGATGTAGCGCCTTTCCTCACCATGAAGTTGAGCGCCGAGAAGCGGGCTGAAGCCCAAACCGTCATCAGTGTGGCAACCGACCTGCTCGGTTCGTTTGGGAAGGTGACCGGCTTCTCCCAGGCGCTTTCGGACGGCAGTTCTCAGGAGCGATGGTCGGTGCCGATGGGTTACCAGTCCATGGTCAAGAGTCTGAAGGAGTGGAAGGAGAAGGCCGGGGCGTCACCCAGCGGGGCAGGGAAAGGGAAGGTTCCGGGGTAGTCAGCAAGGCGCTCCAACGCTACCACCGTCGCGGGGAACTCCGGGGACAGTTTCCTGTGTCCCCCCAGGGACATAGGTAACTGTCCCCCTCTCCAGTTCGTCGCGGCGGGAGGCAAGATTTTCCGAGGAATCCCCCAGATTTCGCTTGACTTTGGGGTATCCATGTGCTATTATCATTGGTCGGCACGCGGAGGAATCCTCCGCTGGGTGCTCCCACGGCCCGGAAGGGGGGATCGTAGGTTAGGGCGGAAAAGGCCGCCAGCGGGGGCTACCTGATGACAAGGGGCAGATAGTCAGCGAGTGTGTGAAGGAGGAGCAGTATGAAGCACACGGACATCTGTTCACGCGCGGGTAAGCACATTATAACTCTCGCGGCAGTAGCCGCATTCTCCTCGATCTTCCTGTTCGCTGTTCCATCCCCGAGCTTTGCCGCCCTCAGAGGCCCGGATTATGAGGCGGCGCACGCCATGATGCAGCAGGCCAAGGATGAAGCCAACGGCTTGGTTGCGGCTGGCAACTTCGAAGGGGCGGCGGCCAAATTCCAGGAAGTGCGCGCCGCCTATCCGAACGAGACGGAAGTGTGCGCTGGGTCGCTCCACTACGAGGGAATGATGTGGAGCCGGCAGGCCCATGATCCCCAACGGGCGCTCGAGCCATTCTGCAAGTTGTTGGACGACTATCCGCAGATCCTGTCCGCCGAGACAAGAGTAGAGATGGCCAACAATTGTTACTTTGCCCTTGGGGAATACGACAAGGGCCTCTCGGTGCTCGTTGAGATGGTCATCCACGCCCCCGCCTATGAAGGTTGTGGGGTCAATCGCGGCGGCTCCTTCCAACAATGGGCTGATCAGCTAGTCCTCGGATACCTCCTTCTCGTTTCTCGTGACCCGGAGGTCCGAGACCGCCCCGACTGGCTGGCCCACATCGCCCGTAGCGCCTTCCAGGAGACTGGCTCCGCCTATGTGCTCCGTCTGGTCATTCGCCAAATGGCGGAGAACGCTCAGGGGCTGGGGGCGGCGCGCACACCAGAGGAGGAGGAGTGCTATAACTACTTCAACCCTAGATACGAGAAATGGCTGAGTTGGGCGCCCGGGGAAGGATTGGGGAAGCATCAAACAGAGCAACTCGCCTGGGACCTTGGAGACCTCAACCTCCTCTACGGCAACAGCAAGCGTGCCGCCGAGGTCTATCAGAACCTCTACGACCAAGTCCAGAGCGACCCGGGCTACCCAAGGTTCTCTGACTTGGTTCTCCGGATCGCCCGTGCCTCCTATGACGGGTTTGGCCTCGAGGATGCCGTCAGTCGCCTCCGGGCGATAGTCCAAGCCCACCCGGACACCGAGGCCGCCAAATGGGCCATTGTCTATCTTTGCGAGACGATGGCCCGCGCCGGGGACTATGCCAGGGCCCAGCAGTTGTTCGAGACCGAGCCATTCTCCCGCTATGCCGGAAGCGAGGCGGCCCTCCAAGCTTTCGAACTTCTTGTCCGGGTCAGTCAAGAACTGGCGAACTTCCCAGACTACCCGCGGGCCAGGCAAGTAATCGAGATTGGGCTTCACATGGGGCTTCCCACCGAGCAGCGGGCGGGGGCCGATGGTTGGGTCGCCCAGACCTACGTCTTTGAAGGCAACTACGACGCGGCCGTCGCGCTGCTTCAGGACATGGTGGCTAGATACGCCGAGACTCCCGAGGCAGCTGGCGCGCAATACATGATCGGTAACTGCAGGCGCTGGCAGGGAAGGTATGGGGAGGCCAAGGAGGCTTACCAGAAAGTGATCCAGATGTCACCGGGTACTTCTTGGGTCGGGGCAGCCCAGCGGGGAATCGCCGAACTCCCGTCCCAAGCCGGTGCGTCTGCGGGCGGAGGTAAGTAAGATGCGGGTGACCTGCCCAGCCACCAAGTTCCTCCTAACGGCCGCGTTGCTCGTTGCGTTCCTCCTCACCGCCAGGTCAACGGCAGTTGCGTGCCCTTGGGTAGTGGCGACGTCCGGCACTGCCTCGTGCGGACCTTGGCATGACGAGCCGCTAACAGTAGCGGTCGGGCAAACCGTTTACTTCATGGGTGAGGAGCATAACTTCGCGCAAGGCGACCCGGATTTGAGGTGGTGGTTCTACGACGATGGCAGCGGCTGGCATGAGGCGCCCAACAAGACGGGGAACTGCACGTATAGTACCACGGGCGAGAAGACGGCCTGGTACAAGGTGCGATGCGAGCCGTCAGGATTGGAATACAACGATAGCTGCACCGTGTGGGTGGTGAAGGTGGACTTGGCCATCGAAGACGTGGACGAGGCAGATGAGGAGACCGTAGGTGCAGTTGTCGTCCGCAACTACGACAACAACAGCGCCCCGAGGAAGAAGATCACGCTTCTGAAGGCTGACCCAAGCAGCTGGACTGGGAATGTAATTTTATCCCGTTCCAACAGCAAGGTGAAGGTCTACGACGCGGCGAGCGGAGGCAATGAGATAACCTTCCAAAACAACGACAACAAGTTCGCCAACAGCATCCTGCCGAAGGATCTCTGGGTGGAGGGATACACCGCCAGCGACTCCATGCGGGACATTTCCCTGGAGCTCTACGTAGACGGCAATCCCTCGATTAACGACACCGTGAAATTCACCGTGCTATGGGTCACTGTGACCACCGACCATGGGGGGACGCTTGAGACGGACAATGCAGCACGAGACTATTACAGTAACACCGTGGTCCCCCCCCCAGACTATACCTTGGGCTATCACGTATTCTGCGAGGGGGCAGGGTATGATCCGGAGGGGGGGTGGATGGCACGGGGAAGCGAGTTCGTGGGGGATGTGGAGCCGGACGACTTCGTTCCCTCCCAGTTCGGGGGCTCGATGAACCTCGCCAGGGAGGACATGGGCGGTTACCACCACTGGGGCCCCAACGGCAACGAGTACTGGGATCCAACGGGGGGCGGCTCAGACACGAGCGAGTGGGAGCAGAGGGATGACGACCCCCAAAGCGGCGGGTCATCGGGGAAGATATACGACTGGGACGCCCCGGGGCTTGGGGCCGTTTTCGAGGCTGAGTTGACCAGGATCGAGCGGCTCCGGATTAACTACGAGGAGTGGGCCGTTTACGGCGGTATCCGGTGCTCTGAGGAGAAGGAGTGGTACACGCGTCAGTCTTACATGAGGACCGGGTCGTTAGATACCGGGACGGCGACCGGCGCGGGGACGAGCACTCTGACTGATGACACGAAGGAGTGGGACGAGGACACCTGGGCCCCCGGGATCATCACCATCACCAGCGGAGACGCTGCGGGGCAGTATAGAAGGGTAACGGGCAACACTGAGGACACTATCACGGTGGCTGAGAGTTGGGGCACGCAGCCCCCGTCGGGCTCAGGGTACATCGTTATCAACACCTCGACCTGGGAGCCCTGGGACGATGTGGAAGACGACAACGAGAACGGAGACGGCACGACCAACACGAGCTGGGATCTTGAGTAGGCGGATGAAATGAGCAAAGGAGGACGCAAAATGTCTGCGCTGAGAGTCTCACTGTTAACGTTGGGTCTGGTGTGTTTGACCCTTCCGGTGCGCATCCACGCTGAACAGAGAGGAATGGAGGGCCCCCTAGCCGCGCTTCTCTCCCAGGACCGAAACCTCGTGCAGACCGCAAAGAGCGAACTGCTCGCGGCCAGGGCGGAGGAGGTTTCCGCCCTAATAGCCATAGTCGCAAACGACGAGAACCTGGTCACGAGGTCCGAGTCCGTCGGGGCGGCAATGTTTGTTCTCGGCAAGATGCGCGCGATCGAGGCGGCGGAGACGCTCGCGGCCAACGTAGCGTTTCCCGATGTCCTGCCCGGACGAGCAGAGTACCTGAAAGCTCGTGTCCGGCGCCCGGCGTACCCGCTGGGCCACCTGCCGCTTTCCAGGCGGCCGGCGGCGGAAGCACTCGTGAACATCGGGGAGCCGTCCCTCCCAGCGGTCATTGAGAAACTGGCGACGACCGGGAACGTGACCGAGCAGGTCGCGTGCCTGCAGGTGCTGCACGAACTGAGGGGAGACGACTCCGCCCGCGCCCTGGAGCATGCTCTTGCCTGTCAGGAGGACCCGAAGAAGCGCGAGCGGCTCAGGAACAGCCTCGAGTTCCTTTTCAGGATCAAATGGGAAGGTGGTGTGAGTAGGCTAGGGGGGAAATAGGCCGGGCCCGAGGCAGTCAAGGAAAGTTCCGTCGGCGGCCCTGGGTCTCTCCCAGGGCCGCGCTCTTTGTGATGGAACCTCCGGGGAACAGTTACCTGTGTCCATACGGACACCAGGCGAGCGCAACATGCAGAGTCTGTGCTCCAGCCTGGGCGGGAGTTACGTGAACGTTTGGCCCGGCAGATGCGATACTAGAACAAGGGAGGGCTTCAGGTGTCTTCGGGGGTTTCCGCCGGAGCAGCGGACGGCTCGCGGTTGAAGTAGTTCATCGCTTCCCCGATACCGTCGAGGACGAGCATGGCGAGGCAATCGGCGGCTCGTTTCACGGCTTGCTCGACCAAGGGTTGCTCTTCTCCTGCAAACGGCCCCAGAACGTAACCGACGGCGTCCTCTCCGCTCGGCAGCACTCCCACCCCGATGCGCAAGCGGGGGAATTCGACCGTGTTAAGATAGGCGGAGACCGACATCAGCCCTTTGTGTCCGCCGTCGCCGCCGGAACGACGCAACCGCAGACTGCCCAGCGGGAGGTTTATATCGTCGCAGACCACCAACAAATGGGAAGGCGAGATACCTGTCCGCCTCACCATCTCGTCTGCCGCGATCCCACTCTCGTTCATGTAGGTCAGGCTCTTGGCCAGGATCAACTGCGAGCCTTGCAGGTTGGAGCCCGCCATTTGGAGATTGCCCCTGCCCCTCAATCTTGAGTTCGTTCGGCGGGCCATCTCCTCGATGACGCGGTGGCCGACGTTGTGCCTGGTGAGAGCGTATTCGGGGAGGGGGTTGCCCAGTCCCAACGCTGCCCAGAGGGGGGATTCTGCTTTTGCGCCCGTGGCGGATCAGCCTCCGGCGGCCTTGCGGCTTCGGCGGAGCAAGGCTAAGGTGACGAAGATGAATCCGCTGGATAGCAGGGCGGCCACAAGCCAACCTGGCTTCCAGCCTACCTGGAGACCGAGAACGAATACCAGCAGCAGCGTCCCGAGGGCGGCCCCGGATACCAGCAGGTAAGGCTCGCGGCCGAACCTCTCCGCCGCGTAGAGGTATTCGTCAATCGTTTCTCCGCAGGTTGGACAGACCACGGGGCGCCCGCCAATCGGGGCGTTACAGGCCGGACAAGCCCTCACATTGGCCCCTATTGCCTCGATTATGTGCTTCATCTGCTTGACTTTTTGCTGATACTCTCTCTCAGTGGGCATCAGTTCCTCCGCCTGCCGGTAAGAGTGCAGCGCCTGCTGGTGGCGGCGCAGCCTCTGGTAAACTTCTCCCAATTCAACCAGGGCCACCGGATCGGTCGGGTTCGCCCTTGCCCGCCTCTCCAACTTGCCCGCTTCCCTCCTCAGGGCGATCATGAAAAGCCTTTCTTCCCCGCCGGAGGCCAGATAAATCGCCACCGCAGCGGAACCGAAGAAAAACAGCAACAGGGCCCAACGCCAGTTAGTCTCCCAAAAGAGCAGCGTCGCCTTCCCTGCGGCAAGAAAGAGCATGAGCGCCAGGATCAGTTCCAGCAGCGAGAGCACGTCCTCTTGCCACAGTCGCACCAGGAGAGCGATGCCCCCGAGCACCGCAACGAAGAACACCGCTGCATATAAGAACATGGCTTCAGTTCCTTGCGGCAGGGTTGAATCGGCGGCTGGCCTTTAGTCTCCGGATGGGAAGGGATTTACCCAACCGAGGTCACGAATGACACCGCTACCGGAGCAGGATCAGGCTGGCGGGCCGGATTCTGCCGGGGCTGGCGGGGTAAATTCCGGAGGAGGTGGGGGGCTGCCCAGTTCCAGAAGGTGCAGGTTGAAAGAAGCATTGATGGTGGCCTCGACGGCGGAGACGCCCAATTGGGCCATTGGGTCTTCCTCTCCCGTTTGTTCCCCTGCCGGGCTGCTCAGCGAAAGGCTCATCTCCCCGGTCTGCTCTATGGTCTTCATCTGTTCCACCGTTGCGAATTCCCTTATCTTTCCCGTGGCCCAGCCTTCCAGAGCGATGCCAAGACCGGTGAAGTCAAGCGAGAAAGGGAAGGAGAAGTCCGTGTCGAGGACCACACAGTCAACGCCTTCTTTTTCCTGAAAGCCGCTGAGAGTTGAGGTGACGGTCATTTTGGCGGTCTTTCCGGCGGGGAAAGGCACGTCCACTTCCCTGACCCACTGCTTTCCCTCGCTGACCGGCTCTTCGGGCAGCAGGGTGGAAGTTGCCGCCTTTGCCAATTGATAAGGGTCCAACTGTATTCCCAAGAAGGCGAAGGTGCCTTTGGCTGGGGAGGTGGCTCCCTCTGGAATCTCCACCCGTCCGTCGGGATAGAGCAGGAGGCTCATCGGGGTCTCCTCGGCAGCAAATAGGTCAACTCCAAGGGGCTCACCAGCCAATGAGACGCTCGCCGTGGGCGGCGACGATACCATTTCAAGTTCCATGGCCCCGTCATCCTTGACTCCGGTGCAGTTCTGAGTGACCGCCGAATCGAATGAGAACTCCAGGGGAGAAGGCACCCCAAGCACGGAAACCGTTCCTGTTCCGGTCAGGCCCATTCCGTAAGTGCGGCTTTCCCCTGGCAGATAGTTATACCTCAACACGACATCTCTTGCCTCTGCTGAAAGGGCTGCTCCCAACAGGGCGACAACCAACCACAACACAAGAGCCATCTTCTTCATTGTCCTACCTCCCGGTTGCTTGGAAGATTCCACTGGCTATTATACCATAACTTGGCGTCGGCGACTCGTTCGGGAATCCGGCTCGCAAGGAAGCCGGGCCGGCCCTCGATTTTCCTCGTTTTCGTGCTCCGAGCGACGTGGGGACCGTGAGAGAGCGGGACTTGTTTGCCCAGGGCAGCCTCGGCCAAGTAGAATGAAATCCGCGGGGCAACTCGGAAAGGAGAGGAAAATGGTAGGGAAGACCAGCCGAATGCAGAGGCTTTTCAACCAGGAAAGCGGCAAGAGCCTGACGATAGCGGTTGACCATGGAGCCACGTCTGGGCCGGTAAAAGGGATAGAGAGGATAGGAGAGGTTTTCTCGCTTCTGGATCCCTGGGCGGACGCCTGGTTGATGTCGAAGGGGATACTTCGAAACTGTTATCAGCCGGACGGGGTGACAGGCATTGTGCTGCGGGCGACGGGTGCAGCAACTGCGGCCCAGAGTTTTCCGGGAGGAGAGGGGGTGGTGGTATCCGTGGAGGAGGCGCTTGTGCTGGGAGCGGATGCGCTGGCAGCGAGCATCTTTGTGGGGACTGCTTACGAGCGCGACAGCCTGTTGGGGTTGGCTTCCCTGGCGCAGGCGTGCGGGCGGTGGCAGGTGCCGCTGGTGGCGGTCCTGGGGGCGGGCATCGTTCAAGATAGAACGTTAGATGCGGAGTTCTGGGCGCTGGGGGCGAGGGTGGCGGCGGAGCATGGGGCGGATCTGGTTCACGCCTACTGGGTGAAGCAAGGATTCGAGAAAGTTGTGGAGGGGTGCCCGGTGCCCGTATTGATGGCCGGCGGGCCGGAGCGGAATGGGCCGGAGGAGTTGATGGAAATGATACACGGCGCCCTGGCGGCAGGGGCGCAAGGGGTTGTGATGGGGTCGGACTTATGGCAGGCGAAGAATCCGGAGGGGTTGGCCGAAGCGGTAGCGATGATGGTGCATCGGGGGGCGAGCGCGCTAGAGGCGATAGACGCCTACCGAAAGGCGGAGAGAAGCCATGAGGCCGGAGGACTGTGAATTGCTCGCCGGAATGAACGGAGGAGAAGGATGATAGAGAAGATTGAGCACGTGGCGATCGTGGTCTCGGATATGGATCGCGCGGACAAGTTCTACGGGAAGATATTGGGGCTGAAATTGGCGGCTCGGCGGCAGTTTGGCCCTACGAAGATCAGTTTCTACCGCGTGGGGGAGAGCCTGCTGGAATTGATTCAGCCGGCGGAGCCGCCGAAACAGCCGATCTCGGAAGGACTCGGCACCAGGCACATCTGCTTCAGAGTGGTGGATGTTCGGGACGCTTATGAGAGGCTGCGGGCGGAGGGGGTGGACCTTCCCGAGCCGAAGGAGTTCCCGGACGGGGCGAAGAGCGTCTTCTTGAAAGACTATGACGGGACCCTGATAGAGTTGTGGGAGGGTCCTTCGCCGAGAGATTGAGGAGGCCGGGAGGCTTGCCGAAATAGGCGATTTCGGGTAGAGTAGGTGGCGGAGGATGAGCGTCCAATGCGCGAGAGGGATGGGTCTTTGAAGGCAAGTCTAGAGAGGATAGGAGAAGCGTTCAGGTGGCCCTGGCGAGCCACGCTCCGTGTCAATCAGTCGTCCCTCCACCCACACGGCTGGTTCGGAGTTTTCCATTTCGGATGCCATCGAGAAGACCTTGTTACGACCGTTGTCAAACCGGGGAATTTGAAGCAGCCGATGGTTGAAGGTCCGGGGCAGTGGGGAACTGGAGAATGAACCTGGCTTGGTGGGGAGCGTCAAATAGTTACGTCGCGAGACGAAAGGCCGCGAAGCGGCCGAAAGTCGAAGGAGGTTTAAGATGTCAAGAAGGAGCAAGGTGACGTTGGCGGTTGTGGTCGGGGTTGTTGCGCTCTTTGGAGCGGGGTGGGTGGCTTTTTCGCAGCCACCAGGGGCGCCGACGGGGGGATGGGGGATGAACCGCGGCCAGAGGGGGCCTGAATTCGTCATGGGGAAGGTGCTGGTGAAGGATGAGAAGCGCCAGGCGATCTTGGTGGATCGCATTTGGAACAGGCCGGCTGGGGAGGAAGTAGATAGTGTAGGAACGGCAGTCTGGGTGGCTTTCCGGCCGGATACGGTGACGAAACGGGTCATCGAGGTGGCAGTGGATGAGCTGCAGGTGGGAGACGTGATCATGGTGGAAGGGGTTCCCACGGCGATTGATGCTCGGCGGATCGTCGCTGGCGAACTGCTCCCGTTGGGTCCTGAGCCCCTGCAGCAGGGGATTCCTGGAAACCCGAAGAATGGAGGGCCAGCCGTGGAAGGTGGGCAGGCGGGTCCCATGGCGGGCGGACCGCAACCGGGGATGATGGTAGGTCGTAGAGCCATGGCCCATGCCACGGCGAGAGGGAAGGTGGTGGATCTCAATCCGCTGACGATCGAATGTCAGGTTCCCGTGCCACCCGCGGCTCCTTCCGCGGGGGGCCAACCAGAGGTGCCCGTTGAGCAGACAGTCAGGGTCAAGATAGCGACTGACGAGAATACCCGGGTTTTGAAGATAGTGAATTCCTCTTTTCAAGACATTAAGGTAGGCGAGGAGGTGGCGGCGGCAGGACCGAGAGGGGAAAGAGGAGTCTTGAAGGCAGGCCTGGTGTATGTGGGGGCGGGTCTGGAAGGGATCATCCCTGGTCTTGGCGGGAGGGGCGGTTTCGGTGGCGCGGAGTGGCCTCGACCGTCGGAGATGGGAGCGCCTGCCGGAGCGGGAGCGGGAGCCTACGGAGGCGGTGGGGGGGTAGGGAATTATTAGATCGCGGTTGAGGATGATGGGGA
>Ga0315294_10002405_pt1 | contig 20486 bp, 13 predicted proteins | sample YL17G13_40_MG_FD_203626 | JGI IMG/M metagenome (GOLD analysis project Ga0315294, IMG submission 203626) | Sediment microbial communities from Yellowstone Lake, YNP, Wyoming, USA - YL17G13_40 | ecosystem: Environmental > Aquatic > Freshwater > Lake > Sediment | place: USA: Wyoming | collected...
TTCAGCGCCCCGCGCACATGCAGCCTGATTTCGTGAGGACGGTTCAGGGCTGTAAGCATGGCGAGGTTGAGGAAGCTTCGGGTCCTGCGGTCGAGCCCTGGCCGGGTCCAGATTTCGCCCCAGCAGTATTCGGTGACCAGTTCCTGCATCGGACGGGTAAAGTCATCGACCGAACGAAGCGACTTGTCGACGTGTTCAGGTCCCAAAACGGCCCTTCTGACGGCTAATCCTTCTTCATAACGTTTCTTGTCCATCGTTTCCATACCTCCCTTTATTGTTGTTGCGGTGAACAGGTTTCAAATGTCCTTCTCACTGTTTTAGGCCCCTTCTTATACGTACTTGCACTCGGGAGCGCTTTCATCTACCAGCTCACGCCCGTAGTCCTCAGAGCGCCGTCTTAATAACGTAAAGAACAGATATGATTATATAAAAAATAAATTTGAAAACGTCAACTCATTTGTTCTTTGACAAGGGCAGGGTGAATTTTTAATGGCATCAGAGTACAAGGGGTTGAATTACAGGTAACAAAAATGATATCTTTATGCATATCTGAATGTGAGGTCTTTGGCAAAATTTTAAAAGGCTTGATCAGGGAAGAATAGAAAATGGCTTATACTTATGAGCTCAAGCAATTGATTAAACGAGTTGAGGCGACCCGACCTCAACGATTAGCCAAAAAGAGAGAGGGTTGGGAATTTCCGAAGATGAGCCTTTCTGAGAAGGAGAATCGATTGAGGACGTTTCATCCTTCCTATAAGGAGGGTTCATTACAGGAATTAAAGGTTGGTTCAAGCAAAGGATATAGTGTCCCACCAGAGATATGTGAAATCTTAGAAGCGTGGAGTCGTATTGATCCTGATCGGATCGACCTATCAAAGATCACCTTTGAGACCGATGTCCTCATCATAGGTGGAGGAGGGGCTGGGACAGCTGCAGCCCTTCTTGCCCAGGAGCATGGAGCTCGGGTGATCATCGCAACAAAACTGAGACATGGCGATGCCAATACAATGATGGCTGAGGGAGGGATTCAAGCAGCCACCCAACCGGGCAAAGATTCCCCTTATTACCACTATCTGGATACGATCGGAGGTGGACATTTTGCTAATGTTCCTCAACTGGTGTATACACTTGTGACTCAGGCCCCATCGGTCCTCTATTGGCTCGAAGAATTCGGTGCCATGTTCGATAAAAACGCGGATGGCAGTTTTAAAGTGCTTCACCTCGGTGGAACATGTAGGAAAAGAGTACACGTGGCAGCGGATATCACCGGAGCAGAGATCATGCGGACCATTCGAGATGAAGCCAGAAACAGGAAGGGTATTGAGGTCCTTGAATTTTTACCAACCGTTGAACTCATTCTCAATGAGCATGGTCAATGTGCAGGAGCCATTCTTTATAATTTAGAGACCGAGGAGTATTTTTTAGTGAAGGCAAAGGCTGTCATTCTGGCAACAGGGGGTTCGGGTCGGCTTCACATCGGTGGTTTTATGACGACCAATCACTACGGAGCCACTGGAGACGGACTCGTCCTCGGCTATAGGGCTGGTTTGGAGGTTTGCTTCCTCCATACAACACAATATCACCCGACAGGTGCGATCTACCCTGAGCAGGCTGAAGGTCTTCTCATCTCAGAAAAGTTCAGAGGAGCAGGAGCCCATCTTCTTAACATCGATGGAGAACAGTTTGTCTTTGAGAGGGAACCAAGGGATGCCTGCGCAGCTTCCATCATCAGAGAATGTGTTCAGGTTGGGAAAGGGATTCCTACCCCTGCGGCCAAGGTTGGAGTCTGGCTTGACACTTCCATGATTGACCTTCTCCATGGAGAGGGAGCGTTGATCAGGGACTTCATCGGGAAGTATAAGGTCTTTAGGAGATATGGGATTGATATCACGAAAGAGCCGATTCTTATTTATCCTACACTCCATTACCAGAATGGGGGTTTGAAATTTAATGAAAAGGGAGAAACTGCCATTCCAGGGTTGTATGCTGCTGGGGAAGTGACTGGTGGGGTTCAGGGGGAGAACCGATTGGGAGGGAATTCACTCCTGGATGTTCTCGTTTTCGGGAGGATTGCTGGCAAGAATGCTGCCCATTACGCCAAGGAGAGAGCAAAGGACGGTCGATTCACATTGGATCATGTAAGGAAATTCCATAAAGAACTTGCTGAGGCAGGGGTTGATAGAAAGAAGATTTCACCTGTCCTCCTTCCAGACTATTCAAATCCATTAGTAAGAAAGAGCCAATTGACCACTTACTATCAGGGGACATTAAGGTAAGTTCCCTGACGTCATTCCCGTGCAGACGGGAATCCAGAAAAACTTAATTGCTGGATTCCTGCTTTCGCAGGAATGACTTGACAATGGAGAGATTTTATGGGCATTACCCAAGATTTAGCGAAGTATTGTCATGGTTTAAAGTTTCATCAACTTTCAGAGGAAGTGATTGATCGGGTCAAATATTTCTTTCTCGATTTCATTGGAGTGGCCTGTCGGGGTTCTCGGGAGGATTCTTCTCAAAGTATGTTTCGGTTCGTCAGGGAGACGGGGAGTGGAAACCGGGGTGGAGTGGTTATTGGGACGAAGGAAAGAGCCCCTTTCGTATATGCAGCACTGGCCAATGGGACTTCATCCCACGCCATTGAGATGGATGATGTAAACAATGAATCCTCTCTTCATCCTGGGGTAGTCGTTTTTCCCGCTGCCTTAGGGACAAGCGAAATGCTCGGTTCTGATGGGAAGAGTTTCATCGAAGCTGTGGTGTTGGGTTATGAAGTGGTCATTCGTTTGGGGAAGGCCTTGGGGCCAGAAAACACTTACAGACGGGGATTCCATCCAACGGCCTTATGCGGGACTTTTGGATCGAGTGTCGCTGCCTCCAAGATCATGGGCCTTAAAGAAGAGAGAATGGTAAGCGCCATGGGGATCGCTGGCAGTCAAGCAGCCGGTTCCATGGAGTATCTGGCTCAGGGAGCATGGACAAAACGTTTTCACGCTGGGTGGGCTGCTCATAGTGGGATGATCGCGGCCCAATTAGCCCGGAAGGGATTCCAGGGTCCTACTTCGATCATCGAGGGTAGAGATGGTTTCCTCCATGCGTATTCTAATGGAGCCGATGTAAGCAAGGTCTTGGAGGGTATCGGTTCTGGGTTTGAGATCCTTCGCACCTCGGTGAAACCTCATGCCTGCTGTCGTTATATGCAGCCTCCAATCGATGGTGTCTTGAAAATTGTGAGGGAAAATGACCTCCGGCCTGATCAAGTAGAGAAGGTCAGATTGGGGATCTTGCGAGCGGGAGCTCCCCTCATTGCTGAACCGATAGAGAATAAATATCGTCCTCAGTCGATTGTGGAGGCCCAGTTCAGCATGCCCTTTGGTGCGGCTGTAGCAGTTCTCTACCGGAAGGCGGGTCTTGGAGAGTTTCACCTATCTAAGATCAACTCAGAAGAAGTAAAGCGGATGATGAGGCAGGTTGAATGCGTGGTCGACCCTGATTTGGATAAAACTTTTCCGAAACAGTGGTGTGCCACCGCTGAAATTTTCACCAAAGATGGGAAAAGATATTTCACAAAGATAGAATATCCCAAGGGCGATCCTGAAAATCCCCTGTCCTGGGATGAAGTGATCGAGAAATTTAACGATCTGAGTAGTCGGTCTTTAACGAAGGAGCGGCGTTTGAAAATTGTGGATCAGGTGAGAAAGCTTGAAGAGATTCGAGATCTCCAGAGGTGGTCTTCCCTTCTCTTACGAAATCGATAGACCTTAATCACGTCACTAAAATCGGCTAAATAGTCTGCCTCATAAGCGGGGATGGCGGTAACGGACTCCGGAATTGGAGTCAAAGCCGACAATATTATTAAATGAGATTACCTTAACCCAGATGTTGCATTGAATAGGTAGTTGGGTATACTTCCCAACCTTTACCAAGCGGTTCTTTACAATGTTTTATGGGTAACATGCGATGTCACCCAAGGTTACCTTTGGAATGTGTCTGGAAACGAAGCAGCGAAACGTTCAAAGGTTCCGCTGTAAAGGTTTCCCAGCACACCCAACTACCTTTTGGAAAGTTTTTTATGCAACTGGTAAGTTAATTTGGAAGCTCCACCCTATGGGGCGGGATTCTTCACTTGTATTCATAAAACCCTTTACCCGTTTTTCTCCCAAGCCAGCCAGCCGTCACCATCTTTCTGAGCAGAAGGGGAGGAGCATATTTGAGGTCTTTTGTTTCTTCATACAGAGTCTCTGCAATTGAGAGCTCAGTATCCAGGCCGATAAAATCGATGACTTCCAGAGGGCCCATGGGATGGTTGACTGCTAATTTCATGGAGGTATCGATCTCATCCCTGGTGGCGATCCCCGCTTCTAACATACGAACTGCTCCTAACAAGAAAGGTGTGAAGAGCCTGGTGACGATGAAGCCTCCAACATCTGGGGCGACGACAACTGTTTTGCCCAAAGTCGCCCCCCACTTTTTCACGGTCTCGATGGTCTCTTGGCTCGTCATGATCGTTCGTACCATTTCTAAAAGTTGCATGACCGGAGCAGGGTTGTGGAAATGGATACCTAATACCCTGTCTCGTCTGTTCGTCGCCACAGCCATATCGGTTACGGATAAACCGGAGGTATTCGATCCAAATATCGTCTCTCCCTTACAAACCTTGTCCAGCTGAGCAAATACCTTCTTTTTCAATTCTAAATCTTCAGGGACAGCTTCTTCAATCAGGTCACAATCCTTCAGATCTTCCAATCTTGTGCTACTTTTAATCCTGCCCATGATGTTATCCTTTTCGGACGGTGATAATTTACCCTTCTCAACACGGCTTGCCAGTCTTTTGTCAATCCCCTTCAACCCCTTTGCGATCATCTGTTCGCTTGAATCCACAACGATGACCTCATATCCTGATTGGGCGAATACCTGCACAATGCCTGATCCCATCTGGCCGCATCCTAAAACACCAAGCTTCTTGATTTCCATTGCGTTCCTCCTCTCAAGCTTTTGTTCCCTTTACCCTGTGTTGCATAAATCCTATCAGACAGGAATGCTTCCAAACCTTTCCAATGCGGCTTTGTTTAGAATTTTATGGGTAAAAAGCGCTTTTACAAAAAGTGGCCTTTGTAATATGCTGGGAATTCCCATCTTCAACGTCTCAAGGTGGCCGCTGGAAAGCTTTTTCAGCATCCCTGTCTGCTGGAGATTGTGTGAGTTTTTTGCAACATCAGGGTTTATGCTTTCCTAATCGCACACAAAAGCGATTTCATATCAGGGTAACCCATAATGGGTTCTCGACACAGGGTGTCCGTCAGCAGGTTTGCATTGGCCTCTCCAGGCCACCCATGGGGAACGAGGACAACGCCTTCCGCAACCCTCTCATCCACATGGGCTTTCATTCGAACAACCCCCCTGTCTGTTTCAATAGTGATATCGTCTGCTTCTTTTATTCCATATTGGAGAGCGGTTTTTGGTCCTATCTCTGCCCTGGGTCCAGGATTCTTTTCTTTCAGGGATTTTACCTCCCTGAATTGTCCGTGGGTATAATAGAGGTTTCTATTCCCTGTGGAAAGGATCAGAGGATACTTTTCAAATAATTTAGGTGTACTCAAAGGACTTTTCTGGGGTTCCAGATAGGTGGGGAGAGGGTCGAATCCAACATGTTGTAATGCTTCACTGTATATCTCGATCTTTTTCGTCGGAGTCGAGAACCTTCCCTCTTTCATTCCGTATTCTTTCTGCTGATAATAAGCCCCCCCTGGTTTCTCCTCTAAGAGTTGTTTAAAGGTTAATCCTGTTGGCCCCAGCTCGAATGCGACAAGTTCCTCTTCCGATTTCCATGGAAATTGATCTCCCATATCCATCTTTTTTGCAAGTTCTGTAAAAAACTTCCACTCTGACCAACTTTCGTAAAACGGCTCTATGGCTTTTTTTCTCAGCATGAGATAGGGCAGGCAGTGGCAAACATTATACGTATAGGCTACTCCCCATTTTTCAAGATGTGAACAGGCAGGAAGTACATAATGGGCAAGCTCTCCAGTCTCTGTCATAAAGAGATCATGAACGACAAGTATCTCCAGTTTCTTAAAGGCCTCTTTGAACGCATTGGAGTCTGGCATGGAGATGATCGGATTACCCCCAATCACTAAGAAGGCCTTTATTTTATCAGGGACACTCTCAGGAACGCACGTCACCACGCCATAAGGGCTCTTTCTTCCCCACACTTCGTAGAAAAGCGGATATTGATCAGCCCCTAAAGGTTCTCCCTCAACATTCATCCCCACGCTGCCCAAAGGCAGCCTGGGACTGATCACCCAACCCCCTGGAGTATTGATATTCCCGGTGATGATCTGGAGAACCGAGAAAGCACGACTGTTCTGAGTGCCATTCGCTGTTTGATCCTGGGTATTCGTCCCCTGATAGATGGACGCTCCCCTTGTCTTTGCAAAAAGGCGGGCAAGCTTGCGGATCTCTTCAGCAGGGACCCATGTGATCTTCTCTGCCCACTCTGGAGTATATTTTTGTATGTGGGGGACCAGTTTATCAAAACCCACCGTATACTTATTAATAAAATCACTGTCGTAAAGCTTCTCATGGATAATGACCTTCATCATCGCAAGGGCCAACGCTCCGTCTGTACCTGGTCTTATCCTGAGATACATCAGAGCTCGGTCAGCAAGAGGAATCCTTTTAGGATCGATGACAACAAGTTTGGCCCCTTTCTTCAAATTCTCTTCGATAGCGCGCTGTAAAGGAAAATCCGATTCCTCGGGGTTATGGCCCCAAAGAATATAGAGGTTAGAATCGAGCTCCTCTGTAGGATATTTCCCGAAGGTCATCTGTCGGGTTCGAATTCTCATCCTATAACAGATGCTCTCTACTGAGAAAAAGTTAGGGGAGCCAAAAGCCGCTTTAAATCTCTGGGTCAAGCCTGCCATCTCTAAATTTTCTACCCCTATTGATCCGCTAAAGACACCGAGCACCGCAGGTCCAAATTCTCCCTTGAGCTTTAAGAGTTTGCTTGCGATCTCCGCAAGGGCCTGATCCCATGTGATTCTCTTCCAACCTCCGTTCACTCTTTTCATCGGATATTTGAGTCGTTTAGGATCATAAATGTTATCAAGTGCAGCCTCCCCTTTTGGACAAAGCTCCCCCTTGTTCAAAGGATGAGATTCCAGCCCCTCGACCTTGACTGCCTTCCCATCCTCTACAGTCACTTTAGTCCCACAACTGTGGTAACAGAGGGTACAATCAGTAAATATTACCTTCACATCTTTAGCCATGGGTAAGAAGGACCTCCTTTTATCATTTTATCATTATTATTTTCATTACATTAAAATCCCTCCCCGTCTCCCTTTACAAAAGGGAGGTGTAACTCCCCCTTTGCTAAAAGGGGGAGGGGGGATTACTGATTTTCATTCTTCGAGGATGACGTACTCGCCATGAAAAATTACTAAGATTGTCCTATTTTCCGTTTAATATCCTCTCGCAAGACCTTTTTGTTATGCTTTCCCGCTTCTGTCATCGGCAGGGCATCAATAAACTCAAATCTTTCCGGGATCAGCAGTTTTGAAGCCCCTTTACTTTCCATAAACGCCTTAATTTCTTCAGGGCCTATTTTCACTCCGGCGGCAGGTTGAATATAGGCACAGACTTTTTCGCCCAATTCCTTATCTGGCATTCCGATGACCGCGGCATCTGCGATACCTGGGTGAGTACACAAGAGATCCTCTACTTGAGATGGACTGATGTTTTCGCCTCCCCTGATGATGATATCCTTAATTCTACCGGTTATCTTTAAGTTGCCCGAATCATCTATTCTTGCCCGGTCACCTGTTCTGAAGAACCCTTCCTGTGTAAAGCTTTTCTTGTTCTCCTCTGGATTTTTCAAGTACCCAGCAAATATCCCAGGTCCTTTGGTTACCAGTTCTCCATCTTGATTTGGGGGCAACTCTCTCCCCTCTTCATCAACAATTTTTATCTGTTCATAGGGGCAGCACGGTTTCCCAACCGTATGACAGATCGTTTCAATGTCATCGGTGATCCTCGTCCGGCAAAGCAACCCCTCGCTCATCCCAAATTCATTGATGTAGGTGCAGGTAAGTTTCTTATCAACTTCCCTGATCAGTTCAGGTGGACTGGGTTCTCCTCCGGCAGATATTTTCTTTAAGGAGGTTAAGTCATAGTCCTGAAGTTGCTCAAGCTCAAGCACTCTCCTCACCATGCTGGGAACGGTCGGTATATACGTTACTTTCTCGCCTTGGATGATACTGCAAATATCCAGAGGTCTGGTAGAATTCGATAATACCAATTTGTAGCCAAACAATAAAGCACCCACCACATTGAGCAGAGCAAGATTGTGGCCTATTGGGACGATAACGAGACAGATATCATTACAATTCATTTCCCATGCTTTATGTTGATATTCTACATTGCAAATATAATCATTGTGAGTGCGCGGAATTCCCTTTGGTAACCCTGTCGTGCCCCCGGAAGGAACTATGTGAGCAACGTCCGTCGGTTCAGGCTTCCTCATCGTCAACTGGTGACGTTCAGCAGCACTTATCTCTTTTTCCATAAGGTTTTCCAGACTCGCTGTAAACTCCCCATGTTCTTTCCCCGTTCGCACCGAGATGACCTGTTTGAGCTGGGGGTTTTTCTCCCTCACTTCCCCAATGAACGATGCATAATCAATCTTTCGATACTGACCGGGCACGATCCAAGCCTTTGCCTCAGTGAGACGAGCAAGATGATTGACCTCCAATTGCCTATAGCCGGAAATCAAGAGAATGGGTATACAACCAATTCTCTGCAAAGCAAAATATGAGCAAATAAATTCATGCCAGTTCGGAAGTTGCAATAACACACATTCACCTTTTTCGATCCCAAGGGTGATCAAACCAACGGCTAACCTATCCACCTTCGAGCGGAGCTCGGAATAAGTCAGCCGGACCCTGTCATCAACGAGACCTTCTTTATTCGGGAAGACATCCGCTGTGCGGTCGAGAACGTCACCCATGGTGAGCCCGAGCCACCATCTCTGTTTACTATACTTCTGAACATCCTCTGTTCTATGTCTTGGAAATTCAACGATACTCATCCTCCCACACCCCTTTGCCATCACGTACAGGTGATTGGGAGCTCGTCTCTCAAAACAATTTTGGTAACACTTTAGTTCTTTGAAAAAGCATCCCCGATGGTCTACCTGTCAGGGATGCTGGAAAAGCTTTAGAGCGGAAACCTTTTAATTGGTCATTCAGATGCCTTCAAAGATATCACAGCGAATATTTAAATCGATCCATTTCAGTGGCATAAAATATAAAAGTCCGCATTCTAAAGCTTTGGAAGCATTTCTGACAGGTGGACCGGCACTATTCCATTTCAAAGAGCTGAAGTGTTACCAATTCTGTCATCACTCTTCTTCCTTAAATGTACCGGCCCGGGCCATCTTTGGCATGAAAGGTTCAGGGGCATGCAGATAGCCTTCTGGATACCGGGAACATTTCACTTGTTCATATCTTGAGTCTGCCTCGAGGCACCAATTACATGCGACACACCTCACGATCTCCTTTTCTCTTCCCTCCTGTGCTTTCGCCGGCCAATCAGGGTCTGCCAGAAGAGCTCGGCATAGCCCAATGATGTCCGCTTTGTTTTGCTCCAGTATCTGTTCAGCGTGTTTGGGTTCCCTGATCTTTCCGGCGGTCACCACAGGCGTATCAAAGCCAGCCTCTCTGAGGGCGTTTCTTATGCCTTCGGCTAAATAAACATGCGTCCCGTCAGGCCACCAAAACCATGGACTCATCCGATGGCCGCTGTAACCAGACATGGGATCCGGGGGGCTTCCCTCCGGTGGGGTCGCCGCATCTTCAAATCGACTGCCCGCAGAGACACTGATGTAGTCTGCTCCGAGTTGAGCAAATTTCCTGGCGATGACTGCGCTCTGGGACAGGGTGTTTCCTTCCACAATAAAGTCCTCACCATTGATTCTGATCCCGAGGGGAAAGTTTTCTCCCACAAGGTTGCGCACTCCTTGATACACTTCTATCGGCAACTTCATCCGGTTTGCAAGCGTGCCCCCATATCCATCCTTCCTTTTGTTAACGCGGGAAAGGAACGAGGAAAGGACATAAGCGTGGGCCATGTGGATTTCAATGAAGTCAAATCCAGCAGATAAGGCACGCCTGGCAGCCTCTGCGTGGTCCTTGACGATCTGGGGCAAATCTTCACTTTTAAAATCCTCCACCTTTTGTCTCCAGCCGCTTTTGGCCAGCTTCAGGTGTTGCATGATCTGGATACCGATCTTAACCTCCGGGTTCACTTCGCGCATCGCCTTCACCAACTCTGTCAGGCCAGGAAGAAAACGATCGTCGCTAATCCGAAGATTGTACGGGCTCTTTGATGGAATGATCACAGCCGCTTCAACCACAATCGTGCCCGCTCCTCCTTTCGCTTCCCTTTGGTATCTCTTTTTCAGCTCATCTGTGACAAAGCCATCCTCGGTTGAGAGCCCGGATACCATCGAAGTCCGCTGTATTCTGTTGGGGAATGTAACCCTCCGCAGGGTGATGGATGAAAATAGCTTCGGGAAATTCATTCGTTTTTCCTCCTTGTCCACTATGGTTATCCGAGTCGAAACCGGTCGGATGGTCTCAATTTCCCGAATGATCCCTGATCCCCTTCCTTTAAAGGGAGGTGAGATCTTCTCCGTTCACTTTAACCTCCCTTTCTATTACGAAATATCGAGACTATCTCTCCTTCCCATGAAGGGCTTCAAGGACCTTTTCCGGAGTGACCGGAAGGTTCTTAAACCTCACTCCAATGGGGTCATAAATGGCATTGATGATGACAGGGGCAGGAGACAATTGGGTTCCTTCACCCGACTCTTTTGCACCAAAGGGGCCTTCGGGGTCGTTCGTCTCAACATCCACGGAATTAATTGATGGGGTTTCCATGACAGTTGGAATGCCATAATCTAAGAAGGAGGGGTTTAGAACCTGGCCCTTCTCTGTAATCACCTCTTCGTAGCGGTCATCCAAACCTTCTGATAGGGCTAACCTTACCTCTTGACGTTAGCACGATTACGGTTTGGGTGTGATTTTTGGGCTTTCCCAATCCTTTATCGGTTTCATCCACTCCGCTTTTTCCATGAATACATCATGGGCCAGTGGCACGGGGGGGTGACAAACCCACAGAGGATCAAATTCATTTTTTATTTTTAAGAGCCACTCATGATAATTCGGCCCGTATTTCGGCCCGGTCAAATAGAGGGGTTGATGGGGTCCGAGAAGCGAGGGATAAAAACGATTCTTAATATTCATCTTTGATGTTTCGACGTAGAAATGGTCAACACCTGTAGTATCCTCATCCTGATCCCAGTATACGAGGAACTCAGAGTATCCCTGGTGACCCAGCTCGAAGCTCTGGAACCAGCCCGGGTCGCCATAGTCTGGCATCAGCGGCGGTGTATATTTTTTCTTCAGTTCTGCATAATATTCTCCATGCACGGTTGCTTGGGAAAGTGTCTCAATAACGTAATCGACAGAAACATACGATCCGCACATCAACCACATGCCAGCCGAATCGGCATTCTTGATCCAGGATTCATCCGTTGGCTTGGTAGGTCTTTGTATCCCTCCAAGCTCCTTCATGATATCATTCAATACGTTTTCATCATACTGCATCTGCTCCTCAGAGGTAAATCCTATTAGCAATACGCGGACTATAAAGAAGTTCTTAATCGTATCTTCGTTCTCTTTTCCCCAGAGGTCCCAGAATTCCTCCTTACATTCTGCCTTGGCAATCGCCCGCCAGAAGAGAGGAACCTTCGTTACCGCCCCTCCAATTTCGGCTTTGCCGATCTCAAACATAGCCTTGATTTGGGCTTCCTTGCCGGGCATCTGATAATTAATCCATTTTAGCCTCTTCTCAGGAAGCTGGAGAGCTGTATGCGGCGAGATACCTGTCGGTATGAGTCGTTCCGGCTGGAAAGGAAGCAGCTTCACGGCCATCTTCGTTACGATTCCGAGGCACCCTCTTAATCCCGTATAACCTCTCAACAGGCCCCTTAAGTCCGGCCCAAGCCCATCTCCCCAGAAAGGATCGTCTCCATAGGCGAGGGAACCCATTTTGACCAATTCACCGTCAGGCAATACAAGCTCAGTACCAAGTATCCGTCGGTGAGGGAGACCAATCCGGTGACTCAGTGGTGACCAACCATCACCGATCAGATTAGCGATCACTGACGCCTGAGCTCCACCACCTCCAATAACGACGTAGGCACCACGCTTCATGGCTTCTTCCTGGAGAGGAGAGTAGATGACACCCGATCCGACCACGGCATAGAAATGCTTCTCATCAATCTCGAAGTCCTTCAGGCGCTTCAGGTCGACGAGCAGTTCGTAGTCCACGTGGCAATGGGAACGGGGGCCGTAAAAGCCCGTGCTATACGGGACATAAGGGACCTTGTAGCGGTTACACACTTTGACGATCTTCTGGACGTCTTCGGTTGTCCGTGGCAAGATGACCGTTCCAGGGATCTTCGTCATGACCCTCTCATATCCAAGGCCGGCTTCGTATCCTCCCGGTCCGGACCGATAACCTTCGCAGACCACGGGATCGTCGGATATATATTCAGGGCCTACAATTGCTTCGAATGCTTTATACGCTTCTTTGACGATAGCCATGCTTCCCTCCTTATCCTCTTACCGAGGCCATAATGAGCTCGGAGATGTCCATCACTTTAACAGGGTTTCCGGTTTCCTTCGCGGCCTGGGCAAAATTGTTCTTGCACCAGGGGCAGGCGGAGACCAACACTTCGGCGCCCACGTCCCTCACTTCTTCCAATCGGTGCTTTGCCGAGAAGGAGGCCAGCTGCGGGAAGGCCTCTTTTGTTCCGCGGCCTGCTCCACAACAGAAGGCATTCTCCCTTGTTCTGGGCATCTCCACGAATTTGACACCCGGGATGGCTTTCAGGATATTTCTTGGCTGCGCATACAGTCCCTCTGTACCCCGACGCCTCTTAAGGCGTGGACTGACAGTGCCCATCCATCCCCGTTCGCCTTTCCAGGGCGTCCAGGGGTCCGCAAGTCTGCTGACGCTACACGAATCGTGATAGGTCAACCGTGCCTCCACCGGCTTGATCAGCTTCAGGGCCCCTTTCTGGACTATAGCATCAGCAAACTCAAGGAGATGCATTACCTTGAAACCCATGTCCTGCGTGGCCATATTGAGCATCTTCGGGTAATCGACCTTCCACATCCGATAGCCCTCGGCACAACTGGTGATCACCGTTTTAGCCCCGGCTGCCTTCACTGCATCGACATTACGGCGGGCGAGTTCCCTTGCTTCATCGATCATGCCGACGGAAAAGAGCGTATTCCCGCAACACCATTCATCCGGCATCAACATGAAAGGCGTGCCGGAAGCATTTAGGATCCTCGCCGTGGCCTGGGCGATCTCAGGATTCACGTAGGAGGCCGAGCAGCCCACAAAATAAAGGATATCCGACTTGGGGGCCACCTGAATGTCACCGGTCAACCATTTTTTCCTGTTCTCGTGGGGTGCACCCAACTGGTTGTGGTTCTTTGCGATGTTCTGGGCCACCTTCTTGTGGGCGGGCATGGGGCCCGCGCCATCTTTCACGGCTTTGACTCTCAAAGCCTCCAGGGATAGCTCGATCTCCAGATCGAGATTTCTCTTACAGCCTACATCGCAGGCGCCGCACAGGGGATCTGCATAGAGGATTTCAAGAAGTTTCGGAGTCCACTGGAGTTTCCCCTCGGCCACCGCTATACCGATCCTCATCTTGCCAAAGGCTCCGTAAGAGTCGAAGTCATTCCAGGTGTTGCTCGGGCACCTCGTACTGAACTTGATCCCAGGCATGTATGTGTGCTCCACCCAGTAACATCCTTTACATTTGATGCACCGGCTCATGTCATAAACAAAATTATCTAACTGCGTTACATCTAAGCTCACTTGCTTTTTTGGCATCTCATCCTCCTTAGAAACAGAGATTTCCCGGGTTCATGATGTTCTTCGGGTCGAAAACCTTCTTCAGCCGCTTCAGGGCCATGGTGTAACCCGAGGCACGCTCGTACACCATCGAGGCCAATTCCCCATAGGGTCTGGTGAAGAAGGCCCCCTGATTTAGCAAGGCGAGGGCAGCATTCCGGTAAAGATCGGCAATCCGCGCCTTTTCTGACGGGTCGGCCGGGTTATAGAAGAAGGTGAATTCCATATGGCAGGCACGGTTATGTTCTATCGGCTGAATGTAGATTCCGATATCGCTCATGGGATAACCGTGCTGGGCAGCCGTCTTTTTCACGATGTCCACATAGAGGGTAGATGAAACCGGCCTGGCAATAAAGAAGAGGTTCTGAGAACCGCCCTTCCAGATGTTCTTCCAATAGGTCTTCTCCGCAGGCCAGGGCTTGCGAAGCATCGATAAGAGTTTTCGGCCGATACCGGGCACCCCTGGAAGGTTATCCTGAAGCTCCATCTTCCGAAACTCGTTCCTGATGACCTGGTTCAGGAAATTCTCCTCGTAGGCGATCTTTTCCTCCGGACGCCGGAGCAACCCGCTTACGACCAGAATAAGCGTCCACGGCGCGAGGGTGGCGCGCAATGTTTCGAAATCCCCGGGCCATTTCTCGGCGACGATGGCAGCGAGATCGACGTTGTTCAGAAGGAGACACTCCTGGCCGATTCTGCGCGGCAAGATCCGATAGAGGAACTCCTGGGCATAAGCCAGGTCATCGACAGGGGCAAGAAAGACTTTATCTATTTTGGGGATCGATTCGATCTTCAGGTTGGCCCACATGACAACGCCCATCGTTCCCTGAGCCCCCTGAAGGAACCGATAGAAGTCGATGCCAGGACCGGAGGGATTTGCACCCTTCGAGATGGAATCGGGATAACCATTCACGCTCGCAGAGCCCATTCTGAAGATCTCACCGTTGGGCCAGACGACTTCCATGGACTGCATGGGCTCACAATAATCGTATACCGTATTGGTGGGGACCTCTCTTTCGAGGTAGTCGGTCAGTACGGAACGGCCAGCGTGAGGCAGCAGGGGCATGATCATCCTCATCCCTTTTTTCGCAAGCTCTTCTGTGAGCTGCTGCCACATTACACCCGCTTCGATTCTCACCCTGCGGTTTGCTTCATCGATCTCCAGAACCTTCTTCATCCGGGTCAGGTCCAGAACGATCCCTCCTTGCTTTGGAATGGTCGCCCCGTTGAAATGGACGTCGGAACTGACCGGCACCACGGGGATGGAGTGTTCGTTCGCATATTGGATAATTTTTTGAACCTTCAGAGCATCTTTTGGCTTCACAACATAATTCGGCGTTCCTGAAGGTACGAGGCTAAAGTCCTTAGAATATTTCTTTAGAACTTCAGGGCTGTCAAAGAAGTTCTCAGCCCCTACGATCTCCAAAAGCTTGTCCCTTGTGTTCATAGTTTAATCCCCCATTCGTAGATCAGTTTTCAGCATTCCTCTCAGATTTCTTATTGCCTTTAAAAACATATCTCCCCACTATTTAAAAACCCATAAGATCTCCCTTTATGGGATCATTTTTTTGAGACAAATAGCCACTAAGCATGCACAAAGTTCGCGTTGACCCTGGGTCCGTTTTTCATGAAATTCTCCATTCCAATTCTCATGTCCTGGGTCAACAGACACTCACTAAATATTTTCGCCTCAAGCTTTAATCCTTCTTCGAGGGTCATCTTCGCACCTTCCAATATGGCCCGCTGAAGCAAGGAGTCAATCTTTCGGCTGAGGTGTCCGATATCCACCTCCGGAAGCTTCGAAGAGATGGGAATGGGGTCCTTTTTGATTGGGGGAATGCGAACTTTCCCTGAAAGAATCTTATCCACCCAGTCCATGGCAGCCTCGATGAGGTCACCCTCCACTTCCTCATGAATCAATCCTATCTCTTTGGCTTGGGCTGAAGAAATGGGATTGGCGCTTCGGAGGATCGTCCAGGCCCTTTCTATTCCCACCAGCCTCGGAAGCCTCTGGGTTCCACCGATTCCTGGAATGATACCAAGTCTTGGTTCAGGTTGAGCGACGAAAACCTTCTGCCCCTTTTTTGCAATCCGGGCAGTGCAGACCATTGACAACTCATTTCCCCCACCAAAGGCCAGTCCGTTCATGGCACAGACCACAGGTTTACCCAGATTCTCGATCAGAGCCAATGGGACCTGGTCTTTGAGGCATCCAGCTTCAGCTTCTTCTGGAGTCTTTAGGGCGGCCAACATTCCAATGTCTGCACCTGAGACAAAGGCTCTCGTCCCGAATCCAGTTAAAACCGCACCACGGATTTTTGGGTCCTTCTGGATATTGGTGAAAATCTCAAACAATTGATCGAGGACCTCTTTATTGAGGGCGTTGAGCACATTTGGTCTCCGGATTTTCACAAGAGCCACATTCCCTCTGTCCTCTCTGATCACCACGGGGATCTTCCATGGCTTGCCCGATGCCGCCTGCTTCTTGAGGATCTCAGCCACTTTAAACCCGGGATTTTCTTTGGCATAGGCTTCTACCAATTCAAGGGACTTCTTTACCCCAACCTTGTTCATTAATTGGAAAGGAGGAGTCATGACCAGCCCAACATCCACTCCCAAATCCAGATCACTGATATTCGTAATCCCACTCTCCACGATTTCACAGGCTATCCCAAAATAAGCCCCCATCACCCTGTTTGAAATAGCCTCGTAGACTTCTTGGTTATACTCAACCTTCTCACCTCTCTCTGGCGTTTCCCAGGGTTTGCCGGATTTCACCTGATCGTCCAATATCTTCGGGGAACGGTACCAAGGCATAATGATTGAAGTATATACTGAGAGACCATGCTGTGTGAGTGGGTTCCCACCGGTAAGATTATGACCCGTGAAAGGACCTACACCCATTCCGAGGGTTTTTTGAACGACGGCATCTGCCTGCTTGACGCTGGTAAGCCCCTTCTCCACGGCTAAGGCAGCGGCAAGGAAGATTCCCTCAAAGAAAGGATTCACAGCAAAGCCGAAGCGACTCTTCACCCGGATTGGGGCCTTACCGATGAATTCGTAGAGTTTCATCAAATATTCAACCAAAGCAGGATCAGTATCCTTCCCGGGAACGATTTCAACTAAAATATTTCTCTCTGCAGGGAAGAAATAATGGATCACCAGGGATCGGCCCTTATCCTTCATCTTCTGAAAGATCTCTTCAGGGGCCATGTGGGAAGAGTTGGAGGCTAAAATCGCCGTTTTCGGACATGACTCCTGACATTGATCGAAGATCTTATTTTTCACATCCAGCCTTTCAAAGGCAGCCTCTATCACCAAATCGGCATCGTTCAATTTTCCATAATCTGTGGTGAAGAGCATATTTCGGAAGATGGCATCCGCCTCCTCCTTTTTAAAGATTTTTTTCTCTACAGCCTTGGCCATCTTCGATTCGGCTTTTTTTGAGCCTGCATCCAGGGCTGCCTGAAGAATATCAACTACGACAACGGGTACGCCGTAAGAATAGAGGTTTTGGCTGAAATGAAGAGCAATATCCGGGCCAATATTGCCCGATCCAATGACACCAATCTTTCGAATCGTCCGACCAAACATTGTAAATGCCATGATTACCCTCCTTTACCCCGTTAGAAATAATGTGCCGCTGCTCTGCAGCGGGGTTACATTTTAATACATGGGTTTAATGCCCCGCTGGAATTTCTAACGGGGTTTACTATTTAATATTTAACGCATTACGTGTTACCAACACGAATCACCAAATTCAGTTAAATTTTTCACAAAGAATACCAAAACATCTTTTTTATGTCAACCCTTCGGCTTCCCGCCTAAAGGCTAGGGTTTGCTCAGGGTTGACCCCTTCGACTTCGCTCAGGGCAAGCTCTGAGCGGCGCTCTTTTCGTTTGCCTTCAAAGAGGGAACTTGGCGCTGTCGAATGGGTCAATTCTTTAACATGTATTAAATTAATCCCTCAGTTTCGAGTGTGTAACTCAGGGCTTTAGCCCTGATTCATCAGCCCTAAAGGGCTGAGTTACAGGAGACGCTATCTTTCAGCGTCCATAACTGAGGGATTACGTATTAAATTTAGTTGGTGTAAAATTTTTTTAGGTAGGATTTTCAGACGATTATCTCAGGGTATATTTCACCACATCCTTGAGGCTGAACCCTTGACCTTGAACCACTTTTCCAATGGCTGCGTCCACACCGAATAGTTCAGTCACTTTGATCGCTCCTTTCAATTGGCCTGTGGTCCATCCCAGAGAGAATTTGGTGGTGGGGTGGATGATCTCCTTTCCGGGTTCAAAGATCTCTAATGTGTCTCCAATTCGAAGACCAGATAATTTGCCTGCATTGATGTATAGATGATCACCTTCGATTTTGGCGATGGTGGTTGTCCAATCCAAGAGATCGAGTTGACGAAGAAACCCTTCTAAGATTTCATCCAAACTAAAATCGATCGCTCTGAGAACCGCCTTGCTTCGACTATATTCCCCTGTCTCCTTGGTCCCGAAGATGGGGCTCCTTCCTATAAAAGATTTCAGTAAGTTTCCAGTGGAGGCATCGATAAGACGGATTTCTACCTTTGCTGTGGCAAAGGAGACCTCCTCTTCCGAAGTCTCGGATGCCTTAGAAGAAAGGATGCTGACGTCTGTGACTGTCCCTGAGGCAAAGGCCTGGATCCCTAAAGATTGATAAGAACCTTTCATGACTGAAAGATCTGTCAGACTTTCGAATTTGAACCCTTCCCGATTTAACATATCTGAGACGCCTGTCCTTTCCAGCGTTACCACTCGCTGGGTGGCCTCCAGTTTATCTAATAGCCTTTTAGCCACTGCTTCTCCAATCTTCTCATCTTTGTAAGTAGTCTTGTTCTCAAAGTCTAAGATGACTACCTTTCTCTTAAAACCCAACTGAAAGAAGGGAAGGGGAGGAGTATAAAAGGGTCTTGTTGGAATGGATGCCACCTTGGTTTCATCCTCTTTCTTGGGAGCGGGGGTAGAAGGCTTTTTTGGAGGGGATGTCTCTGCTTTTGGAGGATTGACTCCCCTGATCGTCTCCATTCCTTCAACCGTCACTGTCTTTCCCTCAGGAAGTTTCTCAACCTTCTCCTCTTTTTTCTTTCCGATTAATGGGATGTTAGAACAGGAGGTTAGAAGAAAGAAGATGATCGTTAAGAAAATAAATACAACGAATAGATTTTTTTTATTTCGAATCATGGGCATTCCTTTTTTAATAGTATTAGTTTTGTTATCTTACCAATTTTTTGAAAGATGTCAAGGGTTCAGGAATTATTTATTAGAATCCTTATTGGGGAGCCCACAGAGGAGCTCCCCTACGTAGGGGTGGCCCTCTGTGGCCACCCGTTGCTGAGGGATTAATGCTTCAAGTAAAGAACCCCGCCCACAGGACGGGGTTTTCAGGTGTGATCTTAATAAATTACAGTCTACTTCAATTTTAACATGGGGAGATAGGGGGATTCCGGCCTTGGAACAAGCTTTCCTTCTTTGCAGTCGACTAAAAGGTCCAATCGCTCCAAAATAATCTGACCAAGTAAGGGTTCACTTGTAGGGGGAGCAACTACACAATCGGTCTCCATACTTCTATCGCCGACCCTTACGGTTAAAGTTCCAGCTATTGGTCTTTCCTCTTTTCTCTCATCGGCATAGGTGACAATCACTCCTTCTTTCTTAATTGTAAGCCCCAATCGTTCAACCAGATCTTGAGGAAGGGCTAAAATCGTGCAACCCGAATCTACTAAGACCTTTACCTTTTCGGTACGCACCTTCCCTGTTTCTAAATAACCACTTTCAGATAACACCCTGTCACGAAAATTTTCCAGTATAATTTCTACGTATACATCCCCCATATATACTTTCTCCAAGCATTGAATTTCTTTAATGAGATATTGGTATATTGTACTTGAAAAGTCAAGGCAAATTATTCACCCCATCTATCATGTAGGGGTTCAATTTATCGAACCCGATTAGCGGGCGTCATAAATGTTGCCCTTATAAGTTTGGAGAAGAAGGTTGGTTCTGAACCTGCTTGGGTTCAGGGCTGCCATGCACACTGAGAGGCGCAGGTTTTGTTCAGGGTAAATAAAAAAAGGGCGGCCCCAAAAGGCCGCCCTTTTTGGCTACGCTTCGTTTAGAAGCTGTAGGTTAAGTTAGTCGTAAGTGCAAAAGGATTCTTGGGTGATACATTCCCATCTGCTGCGCTAACCCAATAATCCATAGCGTCGCCAGCAAAGAGAATTCCGGCACCGATGCCCCACTTCAGATTTTTGTAGATCTGGATTTCGTTGAGCACATCGATCTCCCAACCGATATCCTTGTCATCCCTCTTTGTTACATTATCAGCCTTCCTTGCAGTTCCAATGGTGTTTCCATGCGTTGTTGTGTCGCCTACGTAGTAAGCCTCAAGGGTCACCTTGTACCACGGTGCGGCCTTGACGCTTCCGTAGAGCTTGCCTATCCACAATCCACCAAGAGGGG